>Ga0265339_10000023_pt1 | contig 169980 bp, 134 predicted proteins | sample 4CB219metaG_FD_202085 | JGI IMG/M metagenome (GOLD analysis project Ga0265339, IMG submission 202085) | Rhizosphere microbial communities from Carex aquatilis grown in University of Washington, Seatle, WA, United States - 4-CB2-19 metaG | ecosystem: Host-associated > Plants > Roots >...
GGGGTGGGGGTGCCGAATTTTGTCGTAAACGGTTCATGGCATAGGTTTTCTGCGCAACAATGAGCGTTTTGTACGCGCATTTGACGCACTTGTACCGCACTTTTTGGCGTAATAGAACGATCGGAGCGGGCCCGTCCCGTTCGAGGCCGTCGCCTGGGATGGCTCAATTCCATGATGTCGCTCCAACAAAAAATGGCCTGAGGCTGCGGAGGAGTGGGGTTCCGCCGCTTTCTCAAGCACTAGATCCATTGTGCGCGTTTCGGGGCTAATTACCTACAATTTGGCCGGATTTATATTTCGAGTAGAATGAGCGGGTTGTGACGATTTTCACAGACTCGGCACTTGACAAGTTTTGGCGGTGCGGCCGCTCGGGGTTTGCACGTCGGGAGTTCGTGATCCCTGCAGTCTCAAGGGCGAGATTCCGCGACGAGCACAGGACAGGCTCTCCACCCCACGGGCGAAAACTGTCCTTCTTCCCCAAAAATCAAAGACCAATTCCCGGGGGCCCCTGTCGCCCTAGCGCTTTGTCTCCAAATCGCTGATCACTTCGCCGCTCACGGGGCAGACCAGGAACGTGAAAGGCTTATAGCCGGAAGCGATCAACTCATCGGGAAGCAGCTTCTTTTGCAGCGGGACGTTGTGAACGCCACAAACGAGCGGCGATGAACCGCGCTTGATGAAACATTGTTCGGGCATGTTTCACCTACTCTCAGTTCTGTCGTACACCGATCATAGCGCGGCCCGCGCAGAGATTGGGTCAGATTACCTTGAGGGGAGATTACCTGCAGGTTTCTGGGTTGGGGCGTGGAATTGGCGAGCGGAAAAGAGGAACGGGGCGTGCCTCGGTTCGTGCTTTTCCAGGTCTCGCTTCTGAGACCTGGGATCGCGCCAGCCATCGCGGCAGATTGTCCTTATTCCCTTGTGAAGGTGGTGGCGCGCCAGTCGGTGGCGGCGCCGGTTGAGTCCGTGGCGCGCACCTGGATTTGATATTCGCCGGGAGCGAGGCCGCCGATGGTGATGTTTTGCGAGACAGGAATTACGGAACTGCCCGGATTCACGAATTCGCCCGCGGGACGGAATCCGCTGTCGGATTTTACTTCGCCGGTTTTGGCGTTGACGACCCGCATTTCAAACTTCACCTGAACGTTTCCGCCACCGGGCTGGAGTTGCGCATCTTCCAGGAGCGGCTCGAAGACTTCGAAGTAGACGGCCAGGGGGTCGTTCGCCTTGAAATGCGTATCCCCGGTGGGCGTGAATTCGATTCCTTTGCTCACAAGTGGTTTGAGTTCGAGGGGCATCGTCGGTATGCCGTCTGCCGGCAATTGTGGGCCGCTCTGGATTGGATCGTGCTTAAAATAGCGTCTGCACAGCGCAATTCCGCTCACGGCGAGGCGATGGTTCGCGACGCCGACGTGAACCGGAACCTCTGCCCGGCGCAGGACGCCCCCGAAATCGATGGCGACGCGGAGACTGTAGTCGCCGGGAGGCAGGTCGGCCTCTGTTTCGTAGTGGTTGTCAAAATTCTCTCTATTGCACGGCAATCTAGCGCCCGGAGCTGATTCGTGTTCGGGAAAATGGCATCTCTCAATCCCGCTCGTGGCATCGCTAAACCGTGCGGCTAGGGTGCCATCTGCCCGGATGAACTCGCCTGTCAACGCAACCGGGATGCGGAGCAGGTCCGATTTATTGGATAGCTCCGATAAATCGGATCGATCGGGTAGATCGGACTCATTGGGCAGATCGGATCGATTGGAAAGATCTGGAAAGTCGAGCGTCACATGAATACGAGACTTTTCGGATTCGTCAAAAAGATCGAATGCGCTCAGGACAAAATCACCCTTCTCTGTCTTGTCCTCGGTCGTCAGAGTCTCGAGCTTTTTGTTGATCGGCGTCCCGTAGAGAGGATCGGACGAGGCATGCGCCACATTGCAGTATTGCGTGCGGTAGCGGAGGAGCAGTTTGCTGCGTTTGACCTTCTCGACTTTGGACGGAAAGACTATATCCCCGAAGGAATCGCCGGAAAATTCTGCAGTAGTTAGTCGATTCCCGGATGGACCCTTGGGATCCACGGTGATCCTGATGTTGTGGCAGCTTCCATCGGGGGAGTTTGGGGGCTTGTACGCGATTGAATAGACGGGACTACCTAACGAGTCGCCGACGAAAATTGGCCACGAGTGTAAGTTCTTCCACTCCCCGTTTGGAGTTGCGGCGGCTCCCTGCTGGTAGCCCAGGCTGTCGCGTTGATGAGGAGTCGAATAAGGACGCGCCACGGCGGCACTGGTAATCGTTTGCTCCTTTCCGTCCTCAAAGAGGTGAAAATCGCTCGCCGCGAGGTGCGTGACCGCGTCGTACCCTGCCAAAAGGCGAATACCGCACGGGCCGCTGGCCGGAGCCCAGGGGCAGTAGCTGCGTTCCGGGATCCAGGCGGTAACGCTTGTTGGAATGATCACCTCCCGTGTCTCGACGCGGATGGTAGGAACATCATCGCCGCCCTGGGCAAAGGCGCATGGGACCGCTGCAATACAGGCCGCGATGAAGATCAAAACCAACGATCGACATAGGACATGGAAGACGCGGACCTGCATGCGCACCCGTTGCATGGCAGTGCTCGATTTATTTATCGACTCCCCGTTGATCCTCGAACTGTCGCGCGCAGCGGAAAACAACAGGCCTCCTGAAATCAATACGGAGGAACATGCCAACAGGCCTTCTGTTTGTCCTGGAGATGCTGCGGCGGTCGAATGCCGGGATGCGCGGGCCACTTGCCGATGGGGCATGGTGTCATCGTAATCCCGGCTGCGCTCTTTTTCCAAAACCCGCTGATCGCAGATGGCGTGCTATCGCAGGTGCTCAAGAGCGAGGCCTCGGCCCTGCTCTCAAGGATGACGCGGCTTAACTGGATTCAGGTTCGTGCTCTCCCACCCTTTCCGCAGAAGAACGCGGAAAGGATGGGGCACCCGAGTTCACTGCTTGGCCGGATGTTGGAAACCGGTCGAGGCCTGAAGTTCCTCAGACCTGCATGACTTCGGCTTCTTTTTTGCGGGAGAGTTCTTCCATACGGAGGATCTCGTCGTTGGTCATTTTCTGGACCTCCTCGAGAGCGCGCTTCTCATCGTCTTCGCTGATTTTTTTATCTTTGGCGAGTTTTTTGAGAGCGTCGTTGCCGTCGCGGCGGACGTTGCGAACGGCGGTGCGCTGCTCCTCAAGGACGCGATTGATGTGCTTGACGACGTCGCGGCGGCGCTCCTCGGTCATGGGGGGGACGGGGATGCGGATGATTTTGCCGTCGGACTGGGGATTGAAGCCGAGGTCAGAGGTTTGCACGGCCTTCTCAATCTCCTTGAGGATGGTGGGGTCCCAGGGCGAGATCAAGATGAGCTGGGGCTCGGGCGCGGAGACCTGCGCCATCTGGCTGATGACGGTGGGCGTGCCGTAGTAATCCACCTTGATGGAGTCGAGCATGTGGACGCTGGCGCGGCCGGTGCGGACTGAGGTCAGGTTGGACTGGAAGGCGGCGACAGCCTGGTCCATGCGGTGCTTCAGGCTGGTGTAGAGGTCTTTGAGTGCCGGGTTGCCGGCCATGAACGATGCCATCTTTCCCCTCGATACTTCAGAAACAATTCCAAAACAATATTACTGTGTCGGCGGGACTTGCGGGGCATTTTAGGGGGCGGGCGGAGGCCGGGTTCCGCTTACCGGAGGATCAAAAAATCTGCGGGCGGATGCTGCCAAACGCGACTGAAAACGTCCCATGAGTGTGCCGTGACGGCCTGCGGTGGTCGCTGAGGCAACGCACGCTTGAGTAGTTTCGGAATTCCAGTAGTCTCTCTTGAAAGCATCGACGGGTGCCGTTTTCTTGATAAAAACAGTACTTGGCCTCGTGCCTTCGGTCGACACCAATTCCGAAACTGCTATTGCCCTGCGGGAAAGGCGACCTATGCATTGGACAAAGTGGTCGTGGCTGGCGCTGATGAGCGCGCTGGTGATTGTGGCGGTGGCCTGCATTCTGTTTGCGCCGGATTTGATGGCCCTGCGGCGGGCGATGGGGAAGTAACACCCGGCGGAGAATCCGCTGCTTCGCCGTCTCCGTTATACTTTTCCCCAACCCGATCATGAAGCGCCATGTTCTCATCTTCGGTCTTGTCGGCGGCCTGCTCATCGCCACGCTCCAGTACACCGAATATCGTTTCGTGGTCATTGAGCATTCGGTTGAGCTTTACAGCGCGCTGGTCGCTGTTCTCTTCGCGGCCTTTGGCATCTGGCTCGGGCTCCGCATCACGCGCAATCGCGAAACCATTCGTGAAACGGTGGTGGTGCGTGAGGTGCTCGTGTCCGCAAAAGCCACCGAACCCCAGGTCTCAACGGCGAAGCCTGGGCCACCCAGCAACAGGGCGCAGACGCTTGGCATCACGGCGCGCGAGCTGGAAATTCTGACCCTGGTGGCGCGGGGCCTCAGCAATCGCGAGATCGCCGCGCAGCTTTTCGTCTCAGAAAACACGGTAAAGACGCACTGCGCCCGTGCCTTCGACAAGCTGGGCGCGGCCCGCCGCACCCAGGCCGTGCTGCGCGGCAAGGAACTGGGCCTGCTGCCGTGACGGCGGGTCTGCGGCGATGCCCGGAGCGCGCCCAATTCATCGCCGGGGCGGAAATGCGTCACCGGAAAGCAGGATTTTTCGCTCCATTTCTGAAAAATCATTCGAAAGAATGACGACAGCGGGCCTGGTTACCCCGCATCGTGACTGCACCCTTTGTCGAACCAGGAGCCACGCATGAAAAAAACTGTCCTCACCTTTGGCCTCATCGCCGGCGTCATGATCTCCGTCCTGATGGACGGCTCGCTTCTGCTGGCCAACAAGATCAGCTCGGGCCACAGCATGCTTCTCGGCTACACCATGATGGTGGCTTCGTTCCTGCTGATCTACTTCGGAATCCGGAGCTATCGCGATAACACGCTCAGCGGGAGCATCTCATTTGGGCGCGCCTTTGTCTGCGGTCTGCTGATCGCGCTCATCACCACGGCGTGCTACGTGGGGACTTGGGAGGTGCTCTATTTCAACTTCATGCCGCACTTCATGGACGGCTATTTCGCGGGGCAGATCCAGAAGGTGCAATCCGCGGGACTTGACCCGGCGACGACCGCGGCGCGGGTGGCTGCGATTGAGCACTCGCAGCAGCTCTACCAAAACCCGCTGGTCAACATGGCTTACACCTTCATTGAACCGCTGCCGGTGGGCCTGCTCATCACTCTGATTTCCGCAGCCCTTCTGCGCCGCAAAGCGGTGACAAGCCCGACGTCGGTGGCGCAGGCGTGAATCGAAGATCGAGTGAATCGGCAACAGCGGGACGGTCGTGACTCGGGCGCTCGCGGGAGAACGCGTTGCAACTTAGACGAGGCGGGTGGACGCGGCTTGCTCGTGGGCGTGATAGCTGGAGCGGACGAGGGGGCCGGACTCAACGTGGCGGAAACCCATCTTCAGAGCTTCAGTCTTGAGCTCTGCAAATTCGCGAGGGGTGTAGAGACGCGCCATGGGCAGGTGATCGCGCGAGGGACGCAGGTACTGGCCGATGGTGAGGATGTCGCAGTGGACTGCTGCCAGATCGCGGAAGACGTCGAGTAGCTCGGAGGTTTCTTCGCCGAGGCCGACCATGACGCCGGACTTGGTAATGCCTGCGGGGTTGAGTTCCTTGGCGTAACGCAGCAGCTCGAGGGTGCGTTCATAGCGCGCGCCGGATCTCACCACTCGATAAAGCCGCGGCACCGATTCAGTGTTGTGGTTAAGCACCTCTGGCTTGGCTTCGACGACAATGCGGATGGATTCAGGATCGCCCTGGAAGTCGGGGATGAGGACTTCAACGCGGCACTGGGGCGCCTGACGGCGAATTTCTTCAATGACCATGGCGAAGATGCGGGCACCCCCGGTGAGGTCGTCGTCGCGATTGACGCTGGTGACCACTGCGTGTTCGAGGCCGAGGGTGGCGACGGCCTCAGCAACGCGGCGGGGCTCGTCGAAATCGATGGGCTCGGGGCGGCCTTTGGGGACCGCGCAGAATCCGCAGCGGCGGGTGCAGAGATTGCCGAGCATCATAAAGGTGGCGGTTTTGTGTTGCCAGCACTCGCCGATGTTGGGGCACTGCGCGCTTTCGCACACGGTGTGCAGGCCGAGGGAGCGGGCGAGGCGCTTGAGGTCGTGGTAGTTTTCGCCCACGGGAGCGCGGGCCTTGAGCCACTCGGGCTTGGGGGCGGGGGCAAGGCGCGCGGGGGCGATTTGGACCAGGTCAGGCAGAGTGGAACCCATCGGTCTCTATTGTAGCGGGAGGCGGATGAGCGGGCTTGTGTGCACGGGGCGGGATGCGTGCGTCGCAGCTTGCTACACTGCCGGTGAAAGCGTGGGGTGGATTGGATGCGGCGTTGGCTGGCGGTGGGCGCAATGATGTCGGGCATGACGGTGGCGATGGGGCAGTCGTCGTATCAGCCGGCACAGGGCAAGACTGCTGAGTCGGAGAAGGTATTCAAACAATTACGCGAGGACTGGGCGCGGAATTTGCGCGAGAAGCATGTGGATGCTTCGGTGGCGGAGTATGCCGCGGAGGGCGAGTTCATTGAGCCGGATGGAACACGCGTGCGGGGGGCGGCCGATCTGCGCAAGTTATATGAGACAGTAACTCACACATTTGACAGTGATCTTGTGTTTGATTCGAAGCGCGTGGAGACGGCGGGCGCGCTGGCGTATGACTCCGGGGAGTTTCGCGAAGTGCTGACGATGCGGGCGACGGGCAAGCGATTATTTTCGACGGGCAGTTATCTGACGGTGTATCGGCGCGAAGACGATGGGCGGTGGTTGATTGCGCAGCAGGTGTGGACGGGACCCGGGCCGGACGCGATGACGAAACTCGATTTGGAAGCACATCCCGTGGTGGCGCTGACGTTTGACGATCTGCCTGCAGTGGGTGTGTTGCCTGCGGGGACGACGCGTACCGAGATTGCGACGAAGCTTGCGGCCGAGTTGAATGCAGCGAAGCTGGGTGGTACGTACGGATTTGTGAATGCGGAGAAGATGGAGGACGACGCGGACGCGCAAAAGGCTCTGCGTGCGTGGGTGGATGCGGGGATGAATATCGGCAGCCATACTTGGGCGCATTTATCGCTGAGCGATAATCCAGCGGAAGCGTTTGAGCGGCAGATTGCGCAGAACGAACCGGTGTTGCAGCAATATGCGGGTGGGCGCGACTGGCACTGGTTTCGGTATCCATTCTTGTAGGAAGGCGACACGCTGGAGAAGCGGCGCGCGGTGCGGACTTATCTGAAGGAGCATGGATACAGGGTGGCGCAGGTGTCGCTCGATTTTGAGGACTACGCGTGGAACGATGCGTATGCGCGCTGCGAAGCGAAGCAGGATGCGGCTGCGATTGAATGGCTGAAGCAGACTTATCTCGACACGGCGGCGGAGTATATCCAACTAGGGCGCGAAGAACAGCTGATTGCTTTCGGCCACGAGATCCCAAATGTGATGCTGCTGCATGAGACCGCATTTACGACGTTGATGCTGCCGGAATTGCTGGACTTGTTGCGGAAGCAGGGTTTCGAACTCAAGCCGTTGCCGGAGGTGGAGAAGGATCCTGCGTATGCGATGGATCCCGATGCGGCGCTGAAGTATGGCGGGACGCTGCCGGACCAGTTCATGGATTCGCGACATCTGAAGTATCCGCCGTTCAAGGCGAAACCTTTCGACAAGCTGAAGAGTCTTTGCAACTGAGCGTGAGGGCGAAGAGGAGGACGGCGTGAAGGGTCTTCTGGTGATTTCGGTTATCTGTTTGGCAATTGGTGTCGGTTTGATTTTTGGATATTGCAGCGGGACTGCGGGACTGTCCTTTGGCGATTCCTTGTCAGGATCAACTATTCACATCGACATCACTACCGCGGGTATCCCGATGTTATGCGGCGTGGTTCTCACAGGCGGGGGAACGTTTCTGCTGGTCATTGCTTGGGTGATCGCATTCATCGGATTGTTCCAGCGGAATGAGATGATCAAGAAGCACAGCGAATCTCTTCAGGAGTAACTGCGAGAGTTGGCAGACCCTGTAGCAGTTTTGGCTTCAAGGGTGACACGTTTTCGGCGGCTCACCCATCGCGATCGCATTTGGTTAATGGGGTGGTCAAAGAATTTCCAGATCGCCATCGACAGCACGGTCACCAGAACCCAAGCGATTGTTGCCAGCAGTAACCGGTGCATGATGCTTCCCGGCTGACTGGCCAGTACAATGGCTGCATCCCAGTGCAATAAGTAGATAAGATAGGACAGATCCGCGAACATTCCATCCAGTTTGAACCCCTTCTGGCCAGTTGTATAAATCGCATAGGGAACGACCCATACCGCGAGGACCACGTTGGCATGGGGCGTGTAAATGGAAAGTGGTCCCGGATGCGCTCCAACCAGGAGAATGCCGCGCCAGGGCGACAGTAGACAACAGAGAAGGGCAAGACCCGCAACGGCGAGACAGGAAAAGGCCAACTTAGCGGTCGGTCGCCAGTCCAAAGAGGCGACGGTCATGCCCAGGACAAAAAACACGAGGAAGCTTGCAAGGGGAAATCGGTTGCCTGAGAGGACGGACGCGATGGCAAGAGCGGAGCTGGCAATGAGCACCCATACGGGACGAATCTTTCGAGACAGAAGCAAGAGCGCAACGAATGGAGCGAGGAAATAGAATTGCACTTCCAAGTCTAACGACCAGGCAGGAACGATTGGCTGCGCGCGCAATGAGTTATAGCCAAGAATTGTAAGGTTGGAAAGAATGAAATGTATTTCGCCGGAGGCTCTCGAATAGAGGCCTAACGTGCCATTGAAATGAAGGAGCAACAGGGTAATGATAGAAACGAGCCAGAAGACAGGCAATAACCGCCATGCCCGAGAAACGATATAGGTGAAATAGGGCCACCGAGTAGCGGAGTACCTACCGACATACATGCGATAAACCCAGAAGCCGCTTAGACAGAAGAAGACATACACGGCGGCGGAGCCGATGGCGAAACGCGAAAGATGATGGACAAATACAATCTCCGCGAGCGCGAGGCGAAGGAGCCCGGGACCAGTGAATTTCTTGAGCATTTGAAATCTCAGCCGAACCGTACTGCCTTTCAATGCCCATTGAGTCGGGGTGGGATCAGTATCTCACACACAATATCGGACATTTGGTAGAAACCTCTGGAACGCAAGCACCTTGACAGTCTCGGAACTGGAAGTGCGCGAGGGCACAATGCCTTGCGATTTAAAGTCAGGCCCTTCGACAACATGAAGACGCATGCGACGAATTACTTCCTTAGATAGCCTGCGGGTGCAGGTGCGGGTGCGGGCTTCAGGTACTTATCCCACCAGGCGAGCCAGCGTTCATAGCGGTCCTTGATGTAGCTGGGCCGGGTGAAGCCGTGGAACTGATTGGGATAGACGACTAACTCCGTGGGCCTGCCGAGGGACTTGAGCGCCTGATACATTTGCTCACCGCCGAGCAAGGGCACGTTCATGTCGGATGTGCCACCCATAAAGAGCATGGGGGTGTGGATGCGCTTGTCGATCTCGAGGAACGGATAACTCATTTTGAGATAGAGGGGCAGGTTCTTCCACGGGGGACCGAGCTCGTTGTCGTACTGCAGGATGTATTGATCGACGCCGTAGAAGGACATGGGCGCGGCGACGCCTGCACCGCTGATGGCGGCCTTGAAGCGGTCGGTGCTGGCGACGGTGTAGTCGGTGAGGATGCCGCCGTAACTCCAACCGGTGATGGCGAGGCGATTGGGGTCGGCGACGCCGAGGGCCACGGCCTTGTCGACGCCGGCAAGCAGGTCTTCGACCTCGTGATGGCCCCAGTCGGCGGCGATGGCTTTGGAAAAGTCCTGGCCGTGGCCGGAGCTGCCGCGATAGTTGACGTTGAGCTCGGCGTAACCCTTTGTGGCCACCCACTGGCGCAGGAAGTCGAAGGCGTGCTGATCCTGGCCGTTAGGGCCGCCGTGGATGTAGAGAATCATTGGGACGGGTGTGCCCGCTTTAAAATCGGCGGGTTTCGTCAACAGGCCATGGACCTCGGTGCCGTCTTTGCTCTTGAACTCCAGATCATCGGTGGGGACGAGGTTGAGTTCGGCCATGAGCGCGTCATTGTGGGTGGTGAGTTTGCGCAGCGCGCCGTTTTCGAGTGCGTAGATTTCAGCGGGATCGGCGTCGTTGCTGTAGAGCACGGCGGTATGGCCTGCGGCCGCGTCCCACGTCACGACGCTTCCCTGCTGCGCGAGGAGGCGCTTGTCGTTGTCGCCGGTGAGTTCGACTTCGGCAGGATATTGATTGCGGTCGTCGTCGACGAGATAACTCAGGTGTCCGTCGGAGGAGTAAATCGGCGCGCGGACGGCGCGGTCCAACTTGGCCGCGGGATAACTGACTTTGCCGTCGAGGGTAACTACAGCGGGCCTGGATTGCGAGTAGAGGAGCAGTTTGAGCTCGGCACCCTGAATGTAGGCGATGGACTTTGAGTCGGGCGACCAGGCGATGGGTCCGTGGTCGGGGCCCTGCCAGGTGGTGAGCTTGCGCGGCGTGGAGTTGGGCTTGGGCTCGACGACAAAGATGTCGTCATTGTTGCTGCGGTCGGGATCGGTGTCCTGATTGCTGACGAAGGCGATCCACGCGCCGTCGGGCGACCACTGGGGTTGCTCCTCGTCGACATTCTTGCCGGTGGTAAGTTTCTCTGATTTTTTGGTGGCGATGTCGTAGAGATAGAGCGTGCTGAAGGCGTTGTCTCGAATGTAGCCCTTGATGTCTTCTTTGAAGTGGTAGCGATCAATGACGATGGGCTTGGGCGCGGCGGGCGGCTTACCTTCTTCGGGGTCGGGCTCGCTTTTGGGGCTGAGGGTAAGCAGCAACTTTTTGGAATCGGGCGACCAGTTGTAGCCCTCGATGTTTTGGTCAGTGATGGAGGTGAGTTGATCGGCCTCGCCGCCACGGCGATCCATCACCCAGATCTGATCGCCCTTGGCAGGGCCAGGACGGGATGACAAGAAACTGATAAAGCGGCCATCGGGCGAGAACTTCGGCGACGATGCGCCTTCCTTGCCGTAGGTGAGTTGCAGGTGGACGGAGCCGTCCCACTTGACCATCCAGAGATGCGACTGTCCCTTGTCTTCCTTGGTGTCGGTCTGGCTGACGGTGTAGATAACCCATTCGCCGTCGGGCGAGACGACGGGAGCGCTGACGCGCTGGAGTTTCGCGAGATCGTCAAGGGTGATGTCGCGCTTTTTGGGGGCATCGGCTGCGCGGGCAGGAGTGAGAAGGGCAAGCGACACAGCAGGCAGGCAGATGCCAAGACAGAAGAAGACACGAAGAAAGCAACGCGGCATGGGCAGAGATTAACACTCTGCCACGGACCGAAAGAATGGGATTTTTTAGAGACTAGCGGAGCTTGGTGCGCACTTCGGGCCGGACTAAATAGAGAAAGAAAACCAGATTGAGCAGGCCCTGCACGAGGGCGGGTGCGCTGTGCTGCACGGAGAAGATCCACGCGTTGTAGCAGACCAGAAGAAAGACAGCGGCGAGAGCCGATGCCCAGGCCCAGCGGAGCAGCAGGATGAGTCCGCCGCTGGAGGCGAGGAACGCGGCGGCGAGGATGAGGAAGAGGGGTGGATAGTGACGGCCGGCAACGCCGAGGATGAGGACGCCGGCGAGCACCACGAGATAGAGGCCAATGGCGAGCAGGCCGGGCAACGGCATCAGGTCCCGCGGCGGCGCGATTTTTGCATTGCCGGCGGTGGGGGATGGAGTTTCGGGCGGCGTGCCGGAACTGGCTTCGTCGGTCATAGCGTGTGCAGATAGGCCAGCAGGTCGTGCATTTGGGCATCCTCGAGCGGCGTGGCGGGCATCTCCTGGCGGCCGTGGAGTATGACGCTGGTGAGGCGCTCGTCGGTCGGCGGTGCGCCCGAGGGCATCGCTGCCTGCTTGGTGAGAGCCTGCAGGCCGGGGCCATGGAGGCCTGCGGTGGTGGTGGGATAGTGGCAGCGCGCACACTTGGCCTGATAAACCTGCGCACCGCGGGCTTCTTCGGGAGTCCACTGCGATGAAGGCTTGGAGGGAGGCAGCGAGCGGCAACCCGCAATGGTGAAAACGAAGGCCGCCGTGCAAATGAGTAGCGGGGAGAATGCAGTCCATCGATGAGTGCGCATTTCAACCTTGATGATAATCCGTCACTCCGCCGCAGCGATTGCTTCGCAGATATGTTCCATGGCCTGAACCTCTGCGCTGCTGCCGGGGCGGTGGCCATTGACCATGACGGAGAAGGCGAGGGTTTTGCCGCTGGCGGCGGTGAGATAGCCGGAGAGTGCAATGGTTTCGTTGAGTGTGCCAGTCTTGGCCCACAGCTTGCCCTTGAGGGGTGAGTTGCGGAAGCGATTAACCAGGGTTCCGTCGACGCCCGCGGTGGGCAGCGTAGCGCGAAACTCCTGACCCCACGGCTGGCGGGCGGCGTAAGTCAGTAATTGCGTGTAGGCGCGCGGAGCGATGCGGTCGTCCATACTCATGCCGGAGCCGTCGTAGAAAAAGAAATCCTGATCGCTGACGCCGGCGTTGACGAGGAACTGGCGCACCACACGGGTACCTTGCGGGAGGCTGCCATCTTTGGCGAAGAGCTTGCCGAGGAGTCGCAACAGCAATTCGGCGTGCAGATTCTGGCTGACTTTGTTGGTGACCGTAAGGTCCTCGACCATGGGCACCGAAATGTGCGTGGCCAGGACGCGGCGACCGGTGATGGGTGCGACCACGGTAGGCAGGTCGAGACGGGCAAGATGAAGCGGCTCGGATCGCTCGATGTCGAAGTCGCCAGTGCCGCTGGAGAGCCGATGGGCCGCCACCGCCGAGCCGGTAACGGTGATGCCGCGGGTGAGCAATGCCTGCTTGAATGCGGCGGCGGTGAATTGGGCGGGCTCATCGACTGCCAGTTCGCCGTGGAATCCGGCAGGCGGCGCAGTGCCCCAGGCACGGACGAGCAAGCTGCCCGGCATGCGTTGCAATCCCGGATGCGCGGGCTGGCCGGGGGCTGCGATGGTCATACCGTTGTCGAGGGTGAAATATTCGATGTTCGGATCCCATAGAGACGAAACACCACTTGGGTCGGAGGAGTCGGGAGCGATGATGAGTTCGGTCGCGTTGTCATTGAACGAGAGCGCGGAGGCGGGCGCGCCGTAGGCCCATTGCAAGTCGTCCCAACCCCAGGCCGTGGCATAGGGCTCATCGACAAAGTAGCCGTCGTCGCCAACGACGTTGCCGTCGATGGTGCGCAGGCCGGACTGCTCCACTTGCTGGGCGAGGAGCTCGAGGACCGTCATGGCGCTGGGCTTGGGCTGGGGCTCGGGTTCTTGAGACGGCGTAGCGGTGGGTGCGGCGGTGGGTGCGGGCGTGCCGGGTGCAGCCGCGCCGAGTTTGGCCGGGGCTGAAGACTTCGATGGAGTGGGGGAATTTTGCGGCGGCGCTTCGTAAGGATAGTGACGCGCGCTGATGGTGGGATCGCCGACGCCGAGCAGCAGGAGGTCGCCATGCAAAACGCCGGCAGCGTCAATATCGCCGGTGGTGATTACATTGGTGGTCCAGGTGAGGGTGTCGACGGGCAACAGCGCGAAAGCGGCGGCGGTGGTGGCGAGTTTGGCGTTGGAGGCAGGCGTGAAGAGGCGGCCTTCGTTGAGTCCGTAGAGCGGCTGGCCGTCGAGCGTGGTGACGCTAATGCCGAAGGTCGCATGGCTGAGCGAGGGGTCGGCGAGGATGGCCTGAAGACGGTCGCCGATGGGACCTTTGGCGGGTGCCGGATGGGCTGTACCGGGCTTGGCTAGGTGATGCGTCTGGGCCGTGAGGCCGGGGTATGAGACGAGAGACACCGCAAGCAGGAACGTGAGGGTGTGCCGCGCTAAGGCTCGTCGCAGGAATGCCATGGCGGGAGTTTAGCAGGACGGAGGCGGGTGCGGCGCGGTGATGCCTGGGTTGCAGGCACGTAGAATCGAAGACTGATTGCGAGGGTTAGTTTGGGTAAGACGCAACCGAATGCGGCGCGGGCGAATTGCAGTTGGAGGTTGCGCAGTCGCGCGCTTGAAGTGGGGCGGCGCACGTTGGTTATGGGCGTGGTGAATATTACGCCGGACTCGTTCAGCGATGGCGGTTCTTTCTTGGGAGTTGAGGATGCCGTGGCGCATGCGCTGCAATTGCTGGATGAGGGCGCGGACGTGCTGGACCTGGGCGGGGAGAGCACGCGGCCGGGATCGCTAGCCGGTTCTGCGGATGCGGCGGTGAGTGCGGAGGAAGAACAGGCGCGGCTGCTGCCGGTGCTGGAAGGCGTGCGGAAGGCGCGGCCCGATTCGGTCATTTCGGTGGACACGTACAGGGCGGCGACGGCGCGCGTGGCGCTGGCGGCCGGCGCGGAGATCATCAACGACATCAGCGGATTCTTGTGGGATGCGGAGATGGCGGGCGTGTGCGCGGAGGCAGGCTGCGGCGTGGTGCTGATGCATACGCGGGGGCGGCCGGAGGAGTGGAAGACGCAGCCGATGCTGGCGCCGGATGCGTTGCTCGCAACAGTGCGGAGCGGGCTGGCGGCGCGTTTAGATGCGGCGGTGACGGCTGGGATTGGGCTGGATCATGTGGTGCTGGATCCGGGATATGGATTTGGGAAGCGGCTCGATGAGAATTTTGTGTTGCTGGCGCGGCAGGCGGAGTTGCTGGAGTTGGGTCGGCCGCTGCTCGCGGGCGTGAGCCGGAAATCTTTTCTGGGGCACGCGCTGGCGGAGTTGCACGGCGGGTTGCCCGCTCCGGTAGATGCGCGCGAGGTGGCGAGTCTCGCGGCGATGGTGGCGGCGATCTTGCAGGGCGCATCGATGGTGCGGGTGCATGCGGTGCGGGCGGCGGTGGAGGCGGCGCGCGTTGCAGATGCGGTGCTCAATTCCCCGGTCTCAGAAGCGAGATCCTTCGACAGGCTCAGGACAGGCTCGGGGGCACCCGCATCGTTGTGAGTTGGACAGAAATTGAAAGTCGGGTGGGGTTCGTGCTTTCCCACCCATTCCGCAAATTGCGCGGAATGGATCAGGCACCCGACATTCGATGAAAATGCCGAGCTTAACGCTTGGACATGGCGTGGAGCTTGAGGACAGTGTTCCAGTTGCGGCCCGTGGCTGGGACGCCGGTGGCGCGATCGAGAGTCTTTCCGGAGAACTTGGTTTCGGCGGCGCCATCGGGTAGGTGCAGGTAGAGCGTGTCGCCGGCAAGATGATAGCGATCGCGACGCGCGGGATATTTGAGGACGATCTGCTCGAGCGCGGCAGGTGCGTCTTTGCCTGCGGGGCCGGCGAGAAATCCTACATGGACGCGGGCGCCGTCGGCTGCGGCTTCAGCGGCGAAGGGATTGGCGGCGATCATGCGTTCGAGCTCGGCGTGGGTGCGCACGATGACGGAGACTTCAGCCTTCATCAGCGTCTGCAGTGCGGCGGCGACGGCCTTGGACACGGACGCGGCGGAACCGGGAGCGTCGACCACGGCATTGCCGCTCTGGATGTAGGTTTCGACGTTGCGATAGCCGAGGTCTTCAAGCAGCTTGCGGAAAGAGGCCATGGGCAGTTTGCCTGTGCCTCCCACATTGACGGCGCGCAGAAGAATGACAAAGGTGGGCATGCCTGTTCCTTGATTTGGATCGGAGGGTGCCTGGTGCTTAGCAGCGCATCGTTTTGCGCTTCTTGCCGATGCGACCCGCCTTCTCCACTTTTTCAATATAGGCGACGGCCGAGGGGATTTTGCATGCGGTCTCGCCCACGTCCACCTCAACGGCGCCGATGTCGTGCGCTGCCTGTTTCGCCTGCTTGAGCAGCGGCTTGACGTAGGAACCGACGCTGATGACGAACACGTTCATGGCTGCGCGTACGCGATTGGGTGCGGTCGCAATCTTCTGGACGACGTGGCGCAGGAGCTCTTCGATTTCGGCAAGGTCGAGTTTGTCGTCAGGCTGTGTTGCGATTAGGCCGGTATAGGTGGACCAGCCGGCGGCGACCACGTGTTCCTTCTTCGACTTGATCCACGACTTGGCGAGGGTGCGGGCTTGCGGGTTTTCAGTGGCGAGCCAGGGAATTGTGTATTCGGTGATCATCTGCAATTGATCGGAAGCTTCAAGCCACGCAGACAATTGCGCGCCGGTCACGTGGGCGCCGTTGGCAACGAGGCCGGCAAGATACATGGCTTCCATCTTGCCGGTGGAGAGGAGATCGCAGGCAAGAGCCTGGTCGCCGCGAATGGTCTTCGCGATCTCCTTCATGTCGGCGACACTCACGCCGTAGAGGAGTTCGGGCGCCATGCCGTGCTTTGAGTAAATCTTGCGAGTTTGCTCGCGGCCTTTGCTTTTGAGTGTGGCGAGGATGGAGGCGACGGTAGGCATGGAAATGCTCCTCGGCGTCGGCTGGAGTGGCTTTCTATCGCTTCTCTGAGGCGAAGTAGACCACGACACCGCTGACCAGTGCAAGAGTGGCGAGAACGGGGAACAATAGCCACAAGCCACCGTCGAGATGGGCGAACGATGCGGGCACGAGCGCACTGAAGTTGAGTGAGTGCGAAGTGTCCTGGAGCCAGGCAAGGATGTGCACGCCGCGGCGCAATTGCCATGCAAGCAGAGCGCCAGCGACCACAAGGGTGATGGCGAAGGCGAAGATTTGCGCCCCGAGAATGGGCCGGTTGATGCGCTCGATGGCAGTGTTGCGGCGGCGCAGTTGCGCGCGCCACCAGAGCGCTCCCGCGGAGGGGAGATGCGGTGCAGCGGCGCTGGCCTTTGCGCCTTGAAATGTTTGCGTCACAACGACGAGATCGGCACAGATGTGGCAAGCGGCGACGTGGTCCCACAGTTCAGGGGCGCTGGCCTGCGGCCAATGGCCACGATGCAGCAGGACGGCCACTTCTTTTTCGCGGGCGCAGGTGAAGGGCGTCATGGCTGCACCTCTTCGCTGAGGGGTTGCTTGCGCAGCAGGCGAGCTGCCTTGCCGCGAGCGCGAAACAGCAGCAGGCGCACGCTGGCGGAGGCGAGGCCGGTGACATCGGCAATTTCGCGGTGGCTGTAGCCTTCGGCATAGGCGAGCCAGAGCAGTTGGCGGTCGCGGGGACGCAGTTGTGCGAGCACCGGGCCGAGCATCGTCTGCGAATCGGATTGCGCCGTGGTGCAGGTGGCAGCGAGAAAGTCCTCAGAGACCTCTTCGATAGAGGAGGCGCGAGGACGGCGCCAGTGATCGCGGAGCAAGTTGGTGGCGATGCGGAAGAGGTAGCGGCGTGCGGCCACTTCGCCATCGGCGGGATGAGTGGCGCAGAGAAAGCGCACGAAGCTCTCCTGCATCAGGTCGTCGGCGAGGGCGGGGTCGGCAGAGACGCGCGCGAGATAGGCCCAGAGGGAACGGGCGGAGCGCTCGTAGAAGCCGGCGAAGGCCTCGTTATCCATCTGCCCGGGCGCGGCTGCGCAGGCGAGCAGAGACGCGTCGCCTGCGAGCACTTGCGGAATGGTGGATTCCAAGGGCATGGGCCGATTCTTTCTCACCGTCTGGGCGCTCCCTGCGGCTCACTGCCTGCCTTGTGGACCGAAGGGTGCGATGGAGTTGCCGTTTGCGGCGGGGTCGCTAGGCATGAGGCCGAGACGGGCGGCCAGAATCCAAGTAATCCCTGCCGAGATGATAAATCCAATGCCGGGCATCAGCACGATGGTGCCGAGGACGAGCATGGGCGTTTCCATGTCGGGACCGGCGTGGCGCAGAAGCATGAAGCCGGTGCCGAGCAGTACGAGCACGATACCGATTTGCAGCGGCGTGAGCACGCGGGCTACGGCATTGGGTACGCGCTGAGGGGTGTCGAGGTTCACGGGAATGGGCGCGGCCTCGAGGAAGCGCTTGCCTGCCTCGGTCTCCATATAGGCGGCGAGTTCCTGGCTGGAGCTGAACTTATCAATGAGGCGGCCGTGGACTTCGCTTTGCAGCTTGAAGATGCGGCCCCAGCGGCGATTCTCGAGGAAGACGCGCGTCATCCACAGAACGGCGACAAGGAAAAAGGCGAAGGCCAGCAGCGGGGAGAGGTCGCGTGTGAATTCGCCGAACCCCGAGTTGTCGTTATGTTCGCGGTAGATATCGGGCCAGACGGCGCGTTCGAGGGCTTCGTCGGGGCTGCCGTCGTCGTGATTCAGATGCGAGAAGAGATAGAAGCCAGGGTTGAGGGCAACCTCAGGGTGCGCGGCGAGAAATTGCGCGAGCTGCGGATTGTTGTGAGACACGTAATCCTGATCGGCCAGCAACGACGGGTCGTGGGAGACGACGGTAGTGAGCGTGGGGCTGAGGCGCAGCAGCTTGATGAGTTCGGATTGGGTGAGGGCTACGTCCTTTTCGTTAGGCGCGGGCGCGGCGGCAGGAAGTGCGACGCGGGCGGGCGGGGCGGGATGGGCCGGAGTGGCGTTCGTTTGCGAGGCGAGGGTTGCAGCCAAAAGAGTGGGGGCGGCGAAGGCGGTAACAAAGCGGAGGGCTGCGCGGTATAGGTGCATGGTCGGTTCCCTTCAAAACGGTGGAGGAGGTATGCTCTTCTGCCTACACAACGAGTTGAGGGACTGATTGGTTAACGGTAAGGGTGAAACTATTTTGGGCCGGGGTAGGCCGAGCCCTGGCATTGCACATCGACTTTGAGCGTGTTGCCGCCGGATTCCTGATCCATGAGCCAGAGGTAAGTGTCGAGACTGTGCCAGCAGAGGGCGTTGGCGCAGACGGCGTTGTAGGGCGCGACAAGTTCAAGATCGTTGCCAACGTGCTCATAAGGATAGAGCGGCACATTGGGCACAAGGTCGGAGCGGTGGTGGACGCGGTAGGTGTAGGGCACGACGGAGTCGTATGTGTGCTGGAAGAAGAGTTCGCCGACGCGAGGGCTTGCGAAGGTGTAGACCTGGGTGAATTTCGCGCCGCTGTTGAGGCCTACATCGAGGCCGAGCAGGGTGGCCAGGGCTGCACCGAGACTGTGTCCGGTGATGGTGACTTTGTTGATAGTGCCGGAGCCGGCAAGCGTGGTGATGGCGGAGATGGCGGCGGGAGAATTGGGGTCTTCGCCGGCGCGCAGCGAACGGTAGATGGCAGTGAAGCCGTCTTCGGTGAGTCCGCCGCCGGCGTGAATGGGGTTAGGCACGAAAAGGAAAGCGGCGTCGTGCAACCACTCATCGATGGTCTGGGTGCCGCGAATGACGGCGACCAATTCGCCTGCGGTAGAGGTGGCGAGGAAGCCGTAGGTGACGGTTTCACCGCTGTGCGGCGAGACATCGGTGGCGAGTTCGTTGCCGTAGAGGGCATCGACGAAAGTGAATCCAGCCTGCGCGATGGCGGCCTTGGTCTGGTCAGTGTAGGCGGCGTTGGGCGCAACGGAGTAGGCGATGCCGACGAGCTGGGCGTAGCGGATGGCGGCTTTCCAGTCACAGGGGGCCATGGCGGGGACTCCTTTGGGGGATGCAAGGATTTGGAGACCATTATGCACGGAGGCCTGTTAAGAGGGAAAGAAATAGCGACGTGTCGGGGGAGCAAGTCACTGGCACATTCGGTTTCGATCGCGTGTGCCGCGAGGAACGCGCTACCTCACTCACGGGGTGAGTTAAGAAGGAGTCGCGCGTAGGTCTGTATTGAGCAGACGATGACCTGAGCGGCTCCTAGGATGAAGATCAGTAATGAAGTGGAGTGGTCGATTCAATGGCCTCTCCATCTTCCTCTTATCCTCTGAGGTTACAAAGTGGAACTCGTCTTGATCGTGCTCTTAGTGCTTCTCGTATTTGGTGGCGGCGGTTGGGGATACTCCAGGTGGCGCCGATAGAGGTATCTCGAATATAGGTACCGTTCCTCGCGCCCTCGACGTGTGCGGGGATTCGATTTTTATTGACTCTCCCGTTTCAAAGCCAGGAGAACCCCGGCTTCGCTTTTGCCATGCGCTCACGAAAGCTGCGAAATCAATGCCCGCGAAAGAAATCCTGCTGGAAGCCGACAAGCTTCACAAGGTGAGCGACAGTCTCGATCTGTTGGCGGAGCAGCATGCGCCTATTTCGGAACAGCTTTCGATCTTGTCCGGCACGGTACGGAACTCCGCAACGTTACTGCGGGTACTGGTTGCTTTGAAGCTGGGGCCGGTGCCCGGCTCGGATCCGGCACCTAACTGAACGATGCTGGAGCCCTAGGCGATTGCGGAGTCCTGGACGGGCTGAAATCGGTCCACTCTATGCCGAACACCGACCCCACCTCTTTTCGCGCTTGACATGCCGCTTGTCGCTCGGTACTGTGAACGCACTCCAGCGTTCAGGTGAAGCTACTTTACGGGTTTGCTGGCAGGTAGCTTGGGCCCTTGCAGCAGGTGCTGGACTATCTTCGTCCCCCAATACAACCGAATAAGGAGGAGGTCTATGAAGAAGCAAGTACTTCGGATCGCGCTGTTGCTTTGCGCAACAGCAGTCGCCGCCCTTCCGCTGACAGCCGAATCGGTATCGGTGAAGACGAGCGGGGTGAAGGGATTGGCAAGCGCGAAGGACAAGAACATCCTGAGCAACAGCATGTCAAACCGAGGGATGAACCAGATGGCGGCCCCGGAGAGCAAGGGCGGCACAAAATCGCGCGGCGCATTTGGCACATGCAACATCCATGTGGACAACCACACCGGGTATTACGTGACTTTCTACTTCAATGGCAGCGCGGCGGGCTCGATGGGGCCGTGGGGTGATCTCTATCCCAACGTGACCGAGGGCATGGGGCAGCTCTACGCGCGGGCCGTCTTCGATAATGGAACCGTGCTGACGTTTGGACCGCGCGACTACCAGTGCAACGGACAGGATTTTATCTGGACACTGACGCCGTAGATGGATGGGCCGGCGGCGAGAGACAGGCGGGGCGCTTCGGCGTTCCGCCTTTGTTTTGCGGGGGATTGAGTTTGGGGGCCGGAGGATTCTGACGGCGGGGACGGGGGAAGGACTCCGGGGTTTATCATCGGAGATGGCGCGGGGTAATCTGTCGCGTCAGACTTTTGCCCGTGCGTAGCTGATCGGAACTGAGCGGCTGCGGCGGGTGTTTGTGTGGGAAACGGACGGACATGCGAGCGAAGACGGCGGTAGTGCTGGGCGCCCAGTGGGGCGACGAGGGCAAGGGGAAGATTGTGGACGTGCTGAGCGAGGGGTTCAGCGCGGTGGCACGCTACGCGGGCGGGCACAATGCCGGGCATACGGTGATCCACGGCGACCAGAAGTTTGTGCTGCAACTGATTCCCTGCGGCGTGCTGCGCAAGGGCTGCAAGGGCGTGATCGGCAACGGCGTGGTGCTGGATCCGATTGCGTTTTTGAAAGAAGTGGCCAAGCTGAAGGGTCTGGGCGTCGAGGTTGACGGGCAACTGTTTGTGTCGAACCGCGCGCAGGTAATTTTGCCGTATCACCGCATGATTGAGCTGGCGGCGGAGAGCGCGCCGGGGCGGCAGAAGATTGGCACCACGAGCCGTGGCATTGGTCCCGCCTATGAAGACAAGATGGCGCGCAGCGGACTGCGGATAGTGGACCTGCTGAATACGGCGCTCTTGCGGACTCACATTGAGGCGGCCTGCGCAGAGAAAAATGCGATTGCGCATGCGCTGTTCGGCACCGATCCGCTGGATCCGAAAAGGATGTACGACGAGTACGCGGCGGCGGCGGAGCAGGTGCGTCCGTTTGTGACGGATACGGGGCGGCTGTTGCACGAGACATTGGCGGCTGGCGGCAGCGTAATGTTCGAGGGCGCGCAGGGCACGATGCTGGATATCGATCATGGAACCTATCCGTTTGTGACGTCGTCGAGTTCGACGGCGGGCGGCGCGGCGACGGGCACGGGCGTGGGGCCGACGGCGATCAACAACGTGATCAACGTGACCAAGGCGTATGTGACGCGGGTGGGCGAAGGACCGTTTCCAACGGAGATTCACGATGCGGTGGGCGAGAACCTGCGGGCCCGCGGCAACGAGTATGGCGCGGTGACGGGCAGGCCGCGGCGCTGCGGGTGGCTGGATATTCCGCTGCTGCGCTATTCGAACCAGGTGAACGGCGCGGAGTGGCTAGTGATTACCAAGCTGGACGTGCTGGACGAATTGGACGAGATTCCCATTTGCACGGGGTACGAAATTGGCGGCAAGGTGACGGACGAGATTCCCGCGGACGTGGTGGGACTGGGGCGGATCAAGCCGGTGTACACGACGCTGAAGGGCTGGCGCTCTTCAACCGAGGGCGTCACCGAGTTTGACAAGCTGCCAAGGGCGGCACAGGAGTATTTGCGTTTTCAGGAGAAAGAAAGCGGCGCGAAGATCGGTATGGTCTCCACGGGGCCGGACCGGGAGCAGACGATGGTGCTACCGGAATTTGCGGCTGCGCTCAAGGAGATTCACGCGTAAACTGGACGAACCCAGTTTGAAGAATACCGGCCGAAGGAGTGTTGAAAAGGCCGCGCAGAGATCGAGGAAGGAAACTTATCCCCATGATCAGCTATACCGTCCGGATGAAGTTTGCCCCGGAGGACCGGGAAGACATTGCAGAGATCTTGCGGCAGTTGACCGCGGCTTCGCGACAGGAGCCGGGGTGTGTGAGTTTCATTCCGCACCAGGTGGAAGGCGACACGGACGCTGTGCTGATTTACGAGCAATATAAGGATGCCGCAGCCGAAGATGCACATCGGCGGTCCGCGCACTTCAAGAAGTATGCGGTGGACGGCTTGTACCAGAGGATGCTGGAGCGGAGCCGTGAAGACCTGGCTGCGCTGGCGTAGCTGTCGGTCCCGAGCGGCAGCCTGTCTCAGAAAACTTCTATGAGTTAAAAAGTCAGTCGCCAGCGCGCGCAACCAGGTGCAGGTTGTCTGCGTGCGGGGGATTGGTGTCGTCGGCCAGCGCGGGATGAACGGCAGAGATAAGGGCAGGAATCTGTTCGGGCGGCGCCGGGCGCGACAGCAGGAAACCTTGCAGCAGGTCGCAGTGGAGCTGACGCAGGCAGGCTACCTGAGACTCCGATTCGACGCCTTCGGCAACCACTTTGCGGCCCAGGGCATGGGCCATGGTGATGATGGCCTGCACGATGGTGTGTGCTTCCTCAGTGCAACCTGGCCGCATGAAGGAGCGATCGATTTTGAGTGCGGAGACGCCGAGCTGGCTGAGGCGGGCGAGAGAGGAGTGGCCGGTGCCGAAGTCGTCGATGGAAAAGGCGATACCTTGTTTTGCCAGCGTGGCAACCTGCTCGGTGACTTCGTCGGCGTTGTGCATGGCGACCGACTCGGTGATTTCGATGTGCACGAGGCTCGATTCGATGGCATAGCGCTCCATGGTCTTCAGGAGGCGCGCGGCAAAGTCGACATGCATCAGTTGCAGCCCGGAGACGTTGATAGCGACTGGCACGAGGCGGACACCCTGGGACTTCCACACGAGCAGTTGGCGGAATACCGCTTCAATCACCCACTGGCCGAGGGGCACGATGAGGCCGGAATCCTCGGCAACGGGAATGACGCGAACGGGGCTGACCGGACCGAATTTCGGGTGGTTGAGTCGAAGCAGCGCTTCGAGCTCTTGGACAGTGCCGTCCATTCCATAGAGGGGCTGGTAGAGCAGTTGGAATCCGCCGTCGTCCATGTGGCCGCGCATGTAGGCTTCGAGCTCGATGGCCTCTTCGGCGAGGCGATCCAATTCCGGTGAAATCCATACCAGTTGGTTGCCCCCCGCGGCTTTGGCCTGGCTGCGTGCGCTTTCGGCGCTGCGCCAGAGAGCCATCGGATCGGTGCCGTCGCTGGGGCAGACAGCGAGGCCCATGCTGAAGGAGAGCTGCAACTTGTAGCCCTGGACAATGAGCGGCTCAGAGAGGAGCTCGAGGAGGCTGTGCGCCACCTGCTCGACGTTGGCCGTGCTCTTGATGCCGGTGAGGACGATAGCGAAGCCTTCGCTGGTGGTGCGGGACACGATGTCCATGGAGCGCACGCTGGAGGTGAGTGCGGAGGCGATGCGCTGAATGCACTCGTCTCCGACGCGCAGGCCGTAGACGTCGTTGATGCGTTTGAAACGGTCAACGTCGAGGGAAAGGACGGCGAGCTTCTCGTGGTTGTCGACCGCGCGCTGGACTTCTCGTGCCAGCAGATCAGGGAACGTTCTGCGATTGGGCAGGCCGGTGAGCTGGTCTTGGGTGCTCTGACGATCGAGGAGTTGCTTCAAATTTTCGCGATCGGAGATGTCCACGGCCGTGACGAAATGGCACCGTCTACCGTGGAAGACGATGTCGTGAGCGGTCAGGTCGAGGGGCAGAACGGTGCCATCCTTGCGGAGGTGACGTACTTGCCGATTCACCTCGGACGCGCCTGAGCGCACGTCCACCAGCACCACCTCGCGCAGGTCGTGGTGGAGAATGTCAGTCAATTTCAAATTGAGAAACTCCTCGCGTGTGTAACCGTGCAAGCGAAGGGCGGGTTGATTGACATCGAGGAAGCTCAGGGTAGCAAGGTCGGTAATCCACAGGGCCTGCGGATTGCGGTCGAACAAGAGGCGGTAGTCTTCGCCCAGGGCGCGGGCGGCACGCGTATCTTCTTCGAGGATGACGAGGATCATGCCGATGGCCACGGCGAACTTGGGGAGGTTCCAGTCCTCGCGATCGATATCGAGTTGAGGCCAGATGGCCAGTAGAGTCCAGCTGATGGGAAACACAAACGCCCAGCCGACCAATCCGGCCACCACCGTGTAGAGAGCGGCGGTGCGCTCCCAACCATTGGTCCAGAAATCTGCCGCAGCCACCAGGAAGATCTCCCAGAGGATGGCGTTGGGAACGACGCCGGGATGGCCGGTGAAGATGGCGGTAAGCATCCATGCACCGGTTACCAGGCACACCGCCACAATGATCGCGCCAAGTCGCGGCCGTTTGCGGCGTGCCACCCGGGTGAGGCCGATGGCGAGCGACTGACGTGCGACAACCACAGTGACGAGGGGCCAGAGAACCGGCGCCCCGATGATCGCAAGGTTGATGCCAAGGAGAGTGAGCACGGTCAGCATGAGACCCAGATGCCGGATGAGAGTCCCTCTGGCGTGTTGCGCAGCCGTCGACAGGATGAAACAAGTTCCGCCAAGAGCCAGGGCATCCACACTGATGCAGGCCTGCACATGCTGCCAGGGCTGGCCCAGGGGCTGCCACACTTCGGCGCCAAAGTGCGCTACCACGGACAACCAGCCCCCTACCCAGAACCACAGGCGATTGTCGCCGCGCGCCATGGACATGGCGGCGAAGAGAAAAACGAAGAGGCCGAGGACGGCCATGTCGAACAGGATTTCTTGCATCGGTCGCGGCGGTTCTGAAAACTCAACTCGTCTGAGGTATCGACGACGAATGGGGAACACCTGAGTCAAACAACGCATCGATGTATGCCTTTGGTCATGTGGCGGAAAGTGAGCAAGTGAACTGGAGGGCAGTCCACCAGTTGCTATACATTGGAACCACTTAGGCGAATCGGAAAGGGATGCCATGGAGCAGGAATCTGGCGCGAAGACGGGGGGATTCCGACAAGTGATCGGTTTTCCACTCGAAACCGTTGACCCACCCGACAATTCGGGACTACTATCCGTTACGCCGATGAGGAACTACGGATTCAAGTTAAGCGCTTTCTGGACTCTGCGGCTTGTGTTCAGCCTGGGGATCCTGCTGGCGTGGGTTGCAGGTCCGCTTTCGCATGCCATGCCGCGCGCCGAGAAGCATGAGACGCGGCATGAGATCGATCGCCTGGAAGACGAGTGGCGCAACGCAATTCTCGGCAAAGATGTGAAAGCCATCGACGCGCTGCTGGCCGACGACTACATGGCCATTACGGCGAATGGCACCCTGGAATCGAAGGATGAATCACTTGCCAACCTGCGCAACGGGGTGGTGCAGTTCAAGTCAATCGAGTTTTCGGACCGAAAGGTGCGCTTCTACGGAACGACAGCACTGGTCACCTGCCGTGCCGAGGTGATTGGATCTTCGGCGGAGGGCGATCTCTCTGGCAGCTACCGCTTCACGCGGGTGTATGCGCGGGATACGAATGGCACGTGGCGCGCGGTCAGTTTCGAGGCCAGCCGAATTCGCGATCCCGGTGACCGCAAACACGAGGCGGACGATCACAGGTGATCCAGTACCTGCGCGGCGGCTGCAAATAAGCCAACTAGAATAGCTTCATGCCTGAACTGCCTGAGGTGGAAACGATCGCGCGGGGCGTGGACGCGCGCGTGCGGGGCGATCGCATTGTCGAGGTGTGGTTTGGCTCGAAGCGAGAGCCGTTCAAGTCACCGGCTGCGCGCCAGGCCAAGGGTCTCGAAGGGCGCACGGTTTTGGGCGTGCATCGCACCGGCAAACACATAGTGGTGGAACTGGGGCTGCCACCGGCCTCTCACACTTTGGATCAAGGCAGTGCAGTTGCAGTCGATGCGCAGTGGATTGTCCACCTGGGCATGACCGGGCGGTTGCTGGTGACGACTCCGGACGGCCCTGTGGCGCCGCATACGCACGCGCGGTTGATGCTGGCCAGCGGGCGCGAGCTGCGCTTTGTGGATCCGCGTCGGTTTGGGCGGCTAGATTTTCGCGACCTGCAGAAAGGTGACCGATTTGGCGCGCCGGGGGCGGAACCGCTGACGATTGGTCCGGAGGAATTCGCCGCGCTGTTTCGCGGGCGGAAACTGGCCATCAAGGCGGCGCTGCTGAACCAGACACTGCTTGCCGGGGTGGGCAACATCTACGCCGATGAGGCGCTGTACCGCGCGGGACTGCGACCGCGCCGGCGCGCGGGCCGCCTGACACGGGAGGATCTGGAGCGGCTGCGGTTGGCGCTGCGCGAAGTGCTGCGGAAGGCCATCGAGCTAGGTGGGTCGTCGGTGTCGGACTACGTGGATGCGGACGGTGTGCGGGGTTTTTTTCAGCTGGAGCACCGGGTTTATCAACGCACCGGTGAACCGTGCCTGACGTGTAAGGCGGCGATTCGGCGCATTGTGGTGGCGGGGCGGAGTACGCACTATTGCCCGACATGCCAACGTTAGTTGGAGCAGAAAATCCACCTTTCGTATGGTTTTCAGGAGATTTGGTCGAAAAAGCTATTGGAATTCAGACTTACTTGAAAGTTTTTACTGCGTAAGTATAGGGAAACAAAAGGCCGGACGAACGGCAACTCGATTGCTATCCAGTAGGGTGCCAGTGATGTAACGGCTGCTGGAAAATATCCCGGCCAGCCCAGTCAAAACCAGACACCAGGCAAGAGCATCCGCCATTGAGCGGCCCTCAAATTGAGGGGAGACCGGCCAGGTAGCCTGTGGGAGGTACGGTGGAACAAACCACCGGCCAAAAAATGCTGGGAGGCCAGTGACCAGCGCGGGAACGCAAAACGCCACTTCTTTAGGAGTGGCGTTTTGTGCATCTAAGCCCTTGTAAGCGACTGCGGGACCCAAAACTCCCAACTTTGTCTCATTACTCTGGTTTTCGGGCTCACTTGCGCGCCGGTGAGGCAGGCTGTAGTATCAAAGTTGCCTGACAAGCGGCTGATGCGAACCCCCGAAAGGGAAGTGAGAGCTCGCCGCTGAAAGGGAATTTTCGCCAGCTTACGCGACGTATCAGGGGTCCCCGAGCGGCAAGAATTTCCGAAGAAAGGGCTTCACCCGAGGAAAGCACTGGTCGCACCGTACCGATCCAAACAACCAGAAAGTATAGTTGCCGGATTGTGGCGTGCCAGGCGGGTAGAGAGTTTTTACAGTAGCCGTACCCCGGAGCCATTTGATCGAGTTGCAGCATGTCGTGAGGAAAGCCGACAGGCCTTGGCAAAGAGGGCACATTCGCTGTGAAAACAAGATGAGTTCAGGGAGATCGTGATAGATTGCGGGCCAGTAGCCATCACCAGGCAATCTCTCCCGATTCCCCGATGCAGGAGAAAACCGTCCGCTGCGAAGTTCCCTGTCCATGTCTGGACGCGCAGCAGGCAGAGGGATTCAGCACCCGCCAAGGGAGAAGCTGAGTCCGGCAACGCAATGCACAATAAAGCAAAGTGCCAGGAAGTGCACGCATGACGACAGAACCGACGCAGCCCCAGGCAGAAATGGGGCCAGCCCCGACCAATGGTCAGGGCCAGTCGCAGGGGCATCGACGCCGCAGGCGCCGCCGCAAGAATAAATCAAGCCAACCGGGCGCGCCGCAGGCGCAGCAGGGCCAGGCGCAACCTCCGGCGCAGGCTCCGCCGCAACCGGTGGCCGTGCAGCAAAGGCCGCCCCAGCAACAGCACCCTCGCCAGGGCCAGGGACGGAAGAAGAAAAAATTCTTCCAGAAGGGCGGCGGAGGTAGTCCCGCACCGCAGCCGGGTAACAGCATCGCACCGCAGCAGAATGGCCGGCGCAAGGAAAGGCAGAAGGGGCCGAGGATGTTTGTCGGTCCGATGGACCACAGCTACCGCGTCGCCAATGGCAACGTAGCCGACGGGCCGCCTTCGACGATTCCGACATCGGGCAATGGCCACGGCAGCTACTATCCTGACGTGTACCAGGCTGCACCTGCAGCGCCAGTTCGGGAAGACGCGAAAACCCGCATCTTCTGTTTCATCGACGACCTGTTCTTCCAGGCGAAGATCAATGAGACGGCGAAGAAGCTGGGCGTGAAGGTGGAGTTTGTAAAGGGCGATAAGGAAGCCGTGGCAAAGCTGATCGAGTCTCCTGACGCCGAGCGTCCGACGCTGGTGGTCTTCGACCTGAACAACCTCAACGCCAAGCCGATGACCCTCATTCCCAAATTCAAGGCAAAGTTCAAGAAGGCCACATCGATTGTCGGCTTCCTGAATCATCTGCAGGGCGACCTGAAGCTGAAGGCTGTGGAAGCGGGCTGCGACACGGTGATGCCGCGTTCTGCCTTTTCGCAGAGCCTGCCCAACCTGCTGCGCCGCTACGGACTCGAAGAAGAAGAGGAATACGCGCAGCAGCCGATGTAGTGAAAGCAGTGAACAGTTGTCAGAGAACAGTCGACAAAAGGAGAGCGCATAGCGATTGCAGTGCGCTCTTTCTGATTGCGCGTAACGTTGCCGGCGACGATCACATACCACAGGACGTAATAAGTGCAGTGCTGGTCATTCGAAATCGAGATCGGCAGCCGCTGAACCGCGACCCAAATCTGGCAATCTCGGACTGTTCGCAGTCACGCCTGATTCGTCGTCATCGCCATGGGCGGAGACTGCTTCATACCCGGCGAATCGCATTTCGTAATCCGGGCGGCCGTGAGTGCTTGTACTCAGCAGCTCGGAGAGTGGCACGATGGCATGAATAATCTGCAAACCCTGTCCCTCTATTTCCTCAATGCGTCCGCGACGCGCGTTGATATCCCGAATGACGGCTCCTGCCATATTCTCGGTCGCTGCAGATTGAATCGCCATCACCGGCTCTAGCAGCGCCGGTGAAGCCTCGCGAGCAGCTTCTTTGACCGCGATTGAGCCGGCAAACTTGAAGGCCATTTCATTCGAATCCACTTCGTGATAGCTGCCATCGAACAAGGTCACCTTGACGTCGACAAGCGGGTAGCCGGCAAGGATGCCAGACGCGAGCGCGCCCCGCGCTCCTTCGTCGATGGACCGGATAAATTTTTCGGGGACCGCACCGCCCTTAAGTTTGTTGACGAATTCATAAGGCTTGCCTGGGTCGCCGGGCTCAACGCGTAATTTGCAATGTCCGTAGTTGCCCGCACCGCCGGTCTGGCGTATGTATTTGCCTTCGCCCTCGGCAGCCTTGCGAATGGTCTCCAGATAAAGAACCTTGGGCTCACTCACGTCGATTGAGATTGCGTAATCGCCCTCGACTCGATCGCAGACCGACTCAAGATGGGATTCACTCGTTCCCGCAACAACAAATTGCGCATTCGCAGAGTCCGCGCGGATTTCTGCCGTCGGATCTTGTCCCTCGATTTCAGCGAGCGCTGTTTGAAGACGCTCGGCCGCCTCGCCGTTCCTCGGGCGAACCGTCACAGACACCACTGGGCACATTTGCATGTTCGACTCGCTCATGCTGAAAGACCGCTGTTGCCTATTCCCGACTACCCGCCTTTTATCCCGGCGGCCAGGTCATCGGCCGCCCGCCGAGCAGGTGGACATGCAAATGATCGACGGTTTGGCCACCGTCCTCGCCGGTATTGATGACTACGCGGTAGCCCTTGCCGAGACCCTTCTGGCGTGCGATCTGGGCCGCGATCCATAGAAGGTGACCCAGCAGGGCGGGATGCTCGTCGCCAGCTTCGGCAAGCGAGACGAGGTGCTCGCACGGCGCGATCAGGACGTGCACCGGCGCTTGGGGATGGATGTCAGGAAAGGCGTAACACTTGTCATCCTGATAGACGGCGGTGGAGGGAATGCTTCCATCGATGATTTTGCAGAAGAGGCAGCTCATGACGGGATCAGTGTACAGGAGCGGCGAGACGCGCCGGCTGCGTTGCAATGCAGGGGAACGCGTTGGCATGCATCTCGCCGGGACGTCTTGCGGCGGACTCCCTATTTCATCTCGTGTGGCTTTTCCGGCCATTTAAAGGGAAAGAGGGTCCCCGCCCTCTCCGGAGACATTTCCACTCCGGCAAGCGCGGCCGCCCGCGCCAGCACCGGGTCGCGGTGGGCGGCGAGGTCGGCAGGAGTGGGAAGTATGCGCTCGTCGGGCGTGACGCCGACACCCTCAAGGCTCTTGCCATCAGGCATGATCGCGTTGGCCATGCTGATTTCGACTCCGTATTGGGTCACGTCCCGACCTGTGATGTAGACCGCATGCCGAAAGGACTCCGCTTCCATGACCTGTCCCGAGGAACGATCCCCGAGAATCGTCCCGCGCTTCTGCAGTTGAACGGTACGGGCGAAGAGCTCGGCCGCCGAGGCAGATTCGGCATCGATCAGTACGATCAACTTGCCGTCAACGGCCCTCTTGCCGCGACCTTTCACAATCTTCGGTTTGGATTCCTTCCGCGTTTGCACGGTCCAAACTGTCGACTGATGGTCGGAGAATTCATCCAACAAGTCTTCTACTGCGACAGCGAAGCCGCCATGATTGCCTCGCAGATCAAGGACAACAAACGGATAGTTTCGCGCTTTGTCTGCTTGTTCCTCGAGGTCCCTGGGGTCCACCGTGAAGCTGTTCAGCTGCCAGAAAAGTACTTTCTTGTCGACGTCGAAGGTCCTCGATTGATTGTCCATGTTGTAGAACTTTTTCCATTCGTCATAGGACCGATGGGTTTTGAGCCAGTATGTGAGGTCAAATCCTGAGATCATCTTCTGGCCCGGCGTTACTTGTGCCCTGACGGTGAGCGCGCGCTGCGGCCCGTCGGTCGAGCGCACCACCAAGTGGAACCCCGACTGGGGAAAGACGCGGTAGGCGAACTCGACAGAGTTCAGGTTCTCGCGCAACAGGGGAACGCCGTTGATAGAGACAATCTGGTCTCCCGGCTTGAGGCCCTGGGCCTCTGCGTCGCTGCCCGCGAGCACTGCTTTGATATAGCAGGCTGAGTCACCCACAGCCTCTGTGATGAACCCATATTCGACCGTGTAGGGTCGAGTCGGAGGTTCGAATCGCGTATGAGAGTCGTTGAGAGCATTCACGGCAGCCGCAATCATCAGGAAGGCTTCATCCTGCGACTGCGCGGTGGCAATCTTTATACGAGTTTCGTCGAATTTCGCTTTCAGGTCGAAGCCGTGCAGCTTTGGATCGTAATAGTTGTCTTTAATGTCCTTCTCGATCGCGTCGAGCATCTCGACGGCCTGCGCATTGGTGACGGTGGCATATTTCGGCTTGTCCTCGCCAGCAACGCTGAATTGAGTTATTGCGAGAAAGACAAAGAGCAGAACCACAGAATGCGGTGCAGCATTGATTTTCATGACTCTTGTACCGCCCCCCGGCTTCGGATATTTATTTGGGCTGCTTGGTGCAGCCAAGAATGCCACAGACAGAAACTCCGGGGAAGTGCCGAGGGTCACAGAGCCTCAATCTCTTGCTTAAAGCGACAGCGGCAAGAGACGGATGAAGCTGGCTCGGGTAAGCCCGCTCCACTACTTCAACGCAAAGATCATTTTCCCGATGCTATTGGCCGGAACCGCCTTGCATTTGCTTGAGTAGCTCGACGGAGCGTTTGGGGTTGAGATTGTGACGACGGCCGTCTTCACTGGCGGTAGCGCCCGCGACCATCAGGTGAATGGTCTGCTCAGGCGTGAGCTTCGGGTCGAGTGCAATGAGCTTGGCGGCGAGATTCACGGCGTTGGGCGAAGCCATGGAGGTGCCCGACATGCGCAACTTAGCGCCGCCCGGCACAAAGGACTCGACCTGGTAGCCATTCGCGTCGACCAGAACCGTTGGCCCGTAGCTGGTGAAACTGGCTTCGTCGCCGGCCTGATCCACGGCGCCCACGGCGACCAGATTTGGCAACTGGAACGAGGATGGAATCATCTCGTTGAAGGTGCTGTTGCTATCGGCGTTGCCCGCCGCACAAATGAAAAGAATTTCGGGAGCGCTCTTGATGGCGTTGTAGAGGCCGTCCCGCTCGATGGCGAACAGCTTGGTGGCAATCGCCTTGCGATCGGCGGCATCTTTGCCCAATCCGTTCTTCTCGAGTGCGACTTCGTCATCCTGCGGGCCACCACCCCAGCTCATATTGACGACGCGAATCTGATTGGCGCGGAACCAGTCAACGTAGGCCTGACTATCGGCAGCCGCGCGGCGGGAGAGCTCTTCACTCGGGGCTAGCGGCACATTGTGCCAGTCGAACGTGATGCGCCCGACGGCGAGACGAATTGCGGGATTGCCCTTGGAGGCAATTCCTGCTACATGGGTGCCATGGGAGTAGATGGCGAAAAGTTCGAGGCGCTCCAGATACTCCGGCACCTGCGAAGCGGGCATGCTGGAGAACTTCTTCTTCAGCGCGGAAGCTTCGGGGCTATGGATGGAAAGTTGGAGATCAGAAAGTCCCTTGAGATCCTCTCGCATGGCTGGATAGAGTTTCTGCTGTTCCTCTGTCAGGGGGAGCAGATAGCCGTGATCGGGGAGACCTTTCAGGTCAAAAGCGATGTCATGGGGATCGGTTTGCGGACTGGGATGTTCGTCGGTGTAGACGCGATCGGGGAATAGCGAAACGTCGGAACCGCTATCCCAGATTGCCACGTTCACCGGTGTCAGCTTGTCGGCATCGGTGAGGGTCACGTCGCGCTCTGCCCAGATGTCCGGCTTCTGTACGTCGTTGGCAGCGACGTCTTTGGTGAGAACCGCGATCGTCGCCTCTTTCAAAGGCAGAATTCGCTGGAGAAAGACGCGACTGGAGATCAGGCCCCAGGCCAAGTCATTGCTGAGCTGGTGCGCCTTGGCCACGGCGGGCTCGATGCTCGCATTCACGCTGCCAAGGATGAGGGCAGTTGAGACGATTTCGACGTTGCTCTTGTTCTCCTTAATGCGATTGCCCACGATTACCCAGGGCAACGGCTTCAGGGCATCGGCATAGTTCTTTTCGAACGCAGCCTCATACGCAGGGCCGGAGGACTGTCCGGTGGTTTTCTGCGCCTGCATTATGGCGGTTGCCTGCAGTCCGGTGAGAAGCTTGGCATCAGGCTTGTCTTGCAATTCGCGCAATTTGGCGATGGTTTGAAGCGCGCCCGAATCGTCGCCGTCAAGCAACTGCAAATTGAGGCGAACGCCGAGGAGGTTGCGCAGCGCGGCGTGATCTTGAACGTCGTAGTTGTCGAGGACAGAATTGACGTCGGTTTTCACCTTTTCGGCGAAGGCACGGAAGGTCGCATCGTCGGACTGCAACAGTTCGGTCGCTGTGCCGCTGACGGGGTAATTGAAGCGCGGTAGATCTTCCTCAGACCTGACGACCTTCTTTGTGGCTGTTTGTGCGAAGCAAGAAGCAGCGGAGACGACTGCGACACTCGACGTCAGAAGCGCCAGGGGGACAACGGCGAAGATACTGCGGAGAACTCGATTGGACATAGAATCCTTCTCGGATGGGAAACCGGATGGGAGCCATTGTAAGACACTCGCATTGAGCCGGAGCCGGCGGTCTATTGACCTGAGATAGCATTCCTCTGCAAGGAAAGCGCCGCGATGCCGTCCTCACTGCTGGGTGCCGGGCGGCGGAATCAGGTGACACGATCCGTAGTCCTTCTTGATCTGGGTCACTTGAAAAACCTGATCGGCGTTGCTGCCTTTGGCCTTCTTCAACCTGGTCCCATGAACCTTGAAAGTGTCGCCAACTTTGACGCCCGCCGAGTCCCCCTCGAGCGCGTACGCCTTGCCATCGCCGGTTTGCAGTTCGAGTCCATTGGGTCCGGAGAAGACGCAGCCTTTGAGGTTGTGATGGCTGTTGTGAATTGCGATAGGAATCGCGATGGCGGCGGCGATGCCCACACCGATGGCAACAGCGCCCCCGATCACTTCAGCGTTGCTGGGGCCAATATTGCCGGTGGGACAGCCCGTGGGCGCGGTGGATCCGGAGCAGAGCAGGACAGTGAGAACCGCAAACGCAGCAATGCCGAAGCGGCGATTTGCGAGAAAGCGTTTGTGGAGGGGGCGCTGGGGATCCGGCGGGAAACCGGTTGGAAGGTTCGTCAAAGAGCAACTCCTTTAGGCATTGCGGTCCCGATCGGAGCGCGAAGGGCGTCGGGCGATAGAAATGGTGGACCGCTCGATCGGCCGGAGGAATCGAATTCGTTCGCTACAGGTGTTGGGGGAAGATCGAGATGACTGAGGGTAACGCAACTCCGCGATTGCCTAACAGAAATATTTGTCGAGGCGATCTGCGAGTGCGATCTATTGCAATGGGTCGAGTTTGCGGATTTCGTCGTCGGTGCCGAAGTACTCCCAACGTTGCAGTGCGATGGGCACGTTGCCGTTGAGCCAGACGAAGTCGTGAAACGACCGCACGCTGAATTGTGGGCCCTGCTTCAATCGCGCGTCCTGCATCATTTGAATGATCTGGAGCTTTCCTGTCTGATAGGAGATTTTCTGCCCCGGAGCTTCGCCCATCTCCGCGACTTCGGTACGTGCGTCGTCTTCTGCCATCGGCACGTTTTGATGCATGAATGCGACGGCCTGTTCGGGAGTCAATGCGCCGGTCGCAACCTTGACATCGACGATGACCCGGATCGCACGCAAACGCGCCTGGTTGTAGACGATTTCGCGGGTGTGCGGGCTGTCGTCGTAGAGCCCGGATTGCAACATCATTTCTTCTGCGTAAAAGCCGATTCCCTCATTGGCGCCCGAGTCGTAGTAGTAACGGCGAACGGGATCGGGATTCCGCCAGGAAGCGCAGAGCTGGCCGTAGTGGCCCGCAGTGCCCTCATGCACAATGGACACGCGCGGGTCAATGGCGTCGGCGGCCCAGAAATAGCTCGACGTGGATGAGGGCGCGGCGACGTAGCGAATGCCATCCTGATTGAGTCGCGACGCGGAGGTGAAGTCGTCGACCTCGGCAAAATCGGCGAGCGGGACAAGATACGGCGGCAACGCGCGCAGCTCGTAATGTTGCAGCCATGGTGGCAGATCGAGAATCTGTTTGCGCGACAGGAAATCACGGACCTGCAGTTCCGCGCTGCGATTGCGCGCGATGAATTCGTCGAGGGTTGCGGCGGGAGCGAGCGGCGGGACGGCGCGATTGCGATTCTCTTCAAGCGCTTCAAAGGTGACAGCGCGACGCCACTCCAATTCGGCGCGCGTCACCAGTTCTTCTGGTGTGTAAGGAATGAGCGCCACGTTGCGCAGGAACCAGAGGTAGTGTTCGCGGCCGATGGCAGACTGCGCGGGAAGAGTGGGCAAGGCCTTTTGAAGAAAGACGCGGAACGATTCGAGCGCAGTGGCCGTGCGATTGGCGGAGGCCTGCCACTCAGCAGCGGGAATGGTGGTGTGCGACGGCAACGTGCTGGCCACCTGCTGCAACTTGCCGCGAATGTCTGCAAGCGAGTCGATCGTGAGTTGGGCGAACGGCGCGGGTGGCGAAGACAGATTCTGTTCGCCCTGCGCCACGATGCCGGGAATCTGGTTGAGACGGGCAAGAATTTCGCGGCTGTGAGGTTCGTCGTAAGGGCCGGGCACCGCGAGCGCCTCCGTCAGCGGTGTCAACGTTTGCTCAATGTAGAAGTAGGGGTCGCGCTGCCAGCGCTTGAGGATGTCCAGCTCCCAATGAACGCGAGCGAGCGCGGAGCCGATGAGCCGGTGATCAACCTGCTCTGGAATGGGAGCCGCGGGGTTGCCGAGCTTGCTCCAGCGTTCGTCAAAATTTGCGAGCTGCGCACGTTGTTTCGCGATGGCCGCAGCAGACCAGTCGCGGTCAACGCCGAAGGGACGCTCGATGCGGGTTACATCGTCGCCGGTGTATTGTGCGGTGCGTGCGCGCCATGCCCAGAAGTCCGACGCCAGGCGCTGATCCGTGTCAGGAGCGCTTTGCGCGAGGCCGGGCAAGACCAGCAAAGCACAGACAGCGAGCATTGGAAGCAGGCGTTTCATTCTATTCGTCCTCGCACAAGAGATTGCCGCAACGGTTGGCTTGTTCATCTAGCTAGTGTGATCGAGGATGATTTTCCAGCCGCTGGGGCCCTTGCGCCAGACGAGCGAGAAGATGCCGTCATCCTTCTTGGCGTCACCGTGGGCGGTGCGTTCCAAGTGGAACTTGCCGGTGACGAGCGCAATTTCAGAATTGCCGCAACCCGAAGGAAGCAGGCGCACATCGAGATCGCTGAAGGTGAGCGTGCCCATTTGTTCGCGCGTGGTGTAGTTCTGCCGGTAGCGCTCAAGGATAGGCTGGTAGCCCTTGCGCAGGGTGAGGCCGATGAAGGTGGTGTCGGGCGAGTCTTCGTAAGCCTGCATGAAGGCGGGAATGTCGGCGCGATTCCATGCAGCGGTCTGCGACTGAATGGCGGCACGGATGGCGGTCTCGTCGGCTTGTGCCTGCGCCCGCTGAATGCATGGATTACTGACGAGGACCAGACCGATTGTCAGGATGAGCAGAGTGCGTTTCATCGAAGGCCTCCTGGAATGCGGGGATACGCGTTCAGCTTACAATGGAACCATGGCCTCTGCAGCCGCTTCTTCCCCGTTTCGCGTAGTGCATACGGTCTGTTCGCACGACTGCCCGGATAGCTGCGCCGTGCTGGTGACGGTGGATGCGGCGGGGCGCGCGGTCAAAGTGCACGGCGATCCCACGCAGCCGGTGACGCAGGGGTTTTTGTGCGGCAAGGTGGCGAAGTATCTGGATCGCGTGTATGCGCCGGACCGGATTCTGTATCCATTGCGACGGAAAGCCGGAGCACCGAAAGGTTTGCGCGCTCGGGGACTGGAAAATGAAGCCTTTGAGCGCGTGAGCTGGGATGAAGCGCTGAATGCGATCGCGGAGCGGCTTCAGCAGATCAGCGACGAGTTCGGGCCGGAATCGATTTTGCCGTACAGCTACGCTGGAACCATCGGCGTGCTCGGCTACGGGTCAATGGATCGGCGCTTCTTTCATCGTCTGGGCGGCAGCCAACTGGATCGGACCATCTGCTCGGAGGCTGGTGGTGTCGCGTGGAACCTGGTTTACGGAAAGAAATTCGGCACGCCGACTGAAGACATTCGCCTTGCGAAATTGATTATCGCGTGGGGCGCGAACATCCACGGCAACAACGTTCACCTGTGGCCCATGGTGGAGCAGGCGCGGCGCAACGGCGCGCGGCTCATCGTCATCGACCCCTACACGACTCGCACAGCGGCGTTGGCGGACTGGCATATTGCGATTCGCCCCGGCACTGACGGGGCGCTGGCACTGGGCATGATGCACGTGATTCTGCGCGAGGGTCTTGAAGATCGCGCGTACATCGCGGAGATGACGCATGGATTTGAGCAGCTTGCGGAGCGCGTGCGCGAGTATACGCCGAAACGTGTAGCCCACTGGACGGGCATGACCGTAGGCGAGGTAGAGCAGTTAGCGCGCGAGTACGCGACCACGCGGCCTGCCGCAATCCGCCTGAACTATGGCGTGCAGCGCAGCGAAAATGGCGGGACGGCGGTGCGCGCCATCGCGATGCTGCCGGCATTGACGGGCGCGTGGAAATATCGCGGAGGCGGCGGGCAGTTGTCCACGTCGGGCGCGTTTTCGTGGAACAGGAAGGCGGTCGAGCGTCCGGACATGGCGCTGCAGTCCCCGCTGGGGCGCGCCGCGCGCGTGGTAAATATGTCAACGCTGGGGCAGGCCCTGACCGAGCTCGGTCAAGGCCCAGATGCGAAGCCGGAAGACGGGCCGCCGGTGAAGGCGTTGTTCGTCTACAACTCGAATCCAGGGGCGGTGGCGCCGAACCAGAGCGCGGTGCGCCGCGGCATGCTGCGGCCGGACCTCTTCAACGTGGTGCACGAGCTGTTCTACACGGACACGACGGACTACGCCGACTATATTTTGCCTGCCACGACGTTTCTTGAGCACACTGATATTCAGGGCGCGTACGGGCACTATTTTGTGCAATTGTCACAGAAGGCGATTGAGCCGCCGGGCGAGGCGAGGCCGAATGTATGGCTGTTCAGCCAACTGGCGCAGCGCATGGGATTCACTGAAGAATGCTTTCGCGATACACCGGAGCAGCTGATCGAACAGGCGCTGAGCATTGGGCACGATGGGCACTCGACGAATGCGGGCATGGAGCACATCACGCTCGACGATTTGAAGCGCGAAGGGCATATTCCACTTGGGTTTCATCGTGAGCCGGAGACGAAGCCCTTCATGCCGTATACGTCCGGGGCAATGAGCACGCCTTCGGGCAAGATCGAGTTTTATTCGGAAACGCTGGCCGCGCGCGGCGTCGACCCTGTCCCAGGGTTTCTTCCAGCTGCTGAATCTCGATGGGGTGAAGAGGCTTCGCGGTATCCGCTGGAGTTTCTGAGCCGCAAGGCCGACAACTACATGAATTCGACGTTTGCGAATCTCGATGGGCACCGCAGGTTGGAAGCGCGCAAGACGCATACGCTCGAAATGCATGCGGACGATGCGAGGGCGCGGGGCATTGCAGATGGCGATGCAGTACGTGTTTGGAACGGACGCGGCGCGCTGCGACTGAAGGCGCTGGTGAACGGAAGCGTGCCGGCCGGCGTGGTGGCGGCGCACATGGACTGGCCAAAGATGCATGCGGACGGCGAAAATGTAAATGTACTGACCAGCGAGCGACTGACCGATCTTGGTGCCGGGGCGACATTCTACTCAACGCTGGTGGAAGTGGAAAAGGTCTAGAACATTCACAGCGGAGTCGCTGGAGGCTTCATTTCATGGGTAGCATCGGATGGATCATCTATTTTGTCGTTCTTGCGGCCATGGTGGCGTTCATCGTTTTGCGGCGCGCCGGACAGGTCCCGGCGAAAGAGGCTGCAGAATATGTAAAGGATGGCGCAATCATCGTGGATGTGCGCTCGCCTGAGGAATTCAGTTCAGGACACTTGTCGCAGGCATTCAATATGCCGCTGGATGGCATTGAAGGCACACTGCCGAACAAGATCAGGGACAAGAGCCGCGTAATCCTGGTGCATTGCCAGTCTGGAATGCGCAGTAAAAAGGCGAAAGCCCGATTGAATCAGATCGGGTACAAAGAGGTCTACGATCTTGGGTCGTATGAGCGCGCTTTCAAAATCGTGAGCGGCAGGCACCTGTAGAGCTGCACATGACGCGCGCATTCACTCTCCGCCTGGCTACGGATGCGGATGTTCCTTCGCTGCATGCGCTGATTGAAGCGAGCGTGCGCGGCCTGCAGGCGGGAGACTATACGCAGGCGCAGATCGAAGGCGCACTGGGTACGGTGCTGGGCCTCGACACGCAATTGATCCGCGACAAGACTTATTTCATCGCAGAGACCGTCGTTCAAGATGGCATGGGGCAGAACCCGCGCCTGGCGGGCTGTGGCGGCTGGTCAAAGCGAAAGACTCTGTTTGGCGCGGACCGCGGACCGGGACGAGAACCGGATCTTCTCGACCCCACGATCGATGCGGCAAAGGTTCGCGCAATTTTCGTGCATCCCGATTTTGCGCGGCAGGGGCTGGGCTCTCTGATTCTGGCGACGGTTGAGAATGCAGCAGTGGCCGCGGGGTTTCAGCGTTTTGAAATGGGATCGACGTTGACCGGCGTGCCGCTCTATCGCCTCAAGGGCTACGCTGAGGTGGAACGCATTGCGGTTCCACTTGCGAATAGCGAGGCTCTGCCTGTGGTGAAAATGATCAAGACAGCACCTGCGGTAAGTCGGGCATCTCATGCGTATTTTGACGATTCAGAGTAATCGTAGTTGATGCAATCCAAACCTAGCTGCGAGTCTCCTAGGAATCACTCCAACACTGGGCCGCGATTTGTAACCGCGTGATTTAGGGCGCTTCAAAAAACGACAGCGTGATGCAGTGCCCGTGGCCCGTTTCGCATTGCAGCATGTCTTCGGCGAGCAGGTTCCATCCAACAAAACCTGCGAACATCCCATTGGGCGACTGCGCGGCAGTGGGCGCGAGTCCGTCGCCGGTTTCGGCGCTGTAGTCTTCGTGCATCGAGCCCCATTGCGCAATGTCACGGTGCAACTCGCCGGCCAGTGTGAGTGCCAGCCAATGCGCCTCGGCGTGGAAGCCGTAGCGGCGCAGCGCAATCCAATCGATAAGGTTGGCATTGATCCAGATGGGGCCGCGCCAATTCGAATAGGGATCAATGATAGCGTCGTTGTTGTAGGCGGGGTCGGATTTGGCGAGGCTGCGAAAGCCGGAGGGCGCGCGCATTTCTGCGGGATTGAGCAGATGCCGGCGGATCATGCGGCGGCCATCTGCAGGAGGCAGGAGCCCATCGACCAGGGGAAGAAAGCCGGTCCAGTCGATAACGCGGATTATTGCGCCGGTGTCGCGGCGGCGATTGAAGAAGAGCGCGTCTGCTTTGGAGTACAGGTCTTTCAAGATGGCGGCGCGCGTGGCAGAGGCTTCTGCACGATAGCCGGCCGCGAGTTTGGAGTCGCCGAGTTTGTCGGCGAGCACGGCCATGGCTACGTACTCGCGCATGGCCCAGACGGAGGCGTCGACGGCGAGGATGGCGCTGCGATCCTTTGGATCGTTAGTGAGCGCGGCGTTGTTGTCGGCGCCCGACTGCATGGCGTTATCCCAGAACCACAGGCCCCACTTCGCATCGAACTGCGTGCGATTGCGGTAGGCGAGCACACGCTGCATCGCGGGCCAGACAGGGCGGATCCATTCGTAGTCGTGTAGATCCTGCGATGCAATGACAGCGCCTTGCGCCAGAAAAGGCTTCATTGCAAATTTCCCAAACAGCGGGCGGGGGCCTTTCGGCGTAATGCATCCGGCGACGTAGCCCTCGGCGTCGGCAGAGCCGGCGAAACCCAGCACCCAGTCGCGCAGATACTTTGCGTCCGCGGGATTTTGATTGGCCCAGTGCACGCCGATGAAATAACCATCCCAATCCCACATCTGGTTGTAGTAGCCGGCGGGGATGAGATAAGGATATTTAATGTAGCCGTCCGCAGGACGAATCGTCTGCGGCGCGAGACGGACGAAGTCGGCGGTTAGGTCGGCGTAAAGCTGGGCTTCCGATTGGGGCGCTGAGGTGGATTGGGCTGCGCTGGCGAGGCCCAAGATCGAGCAAATGAAGAGGAAGAGAGAATGGCGGCGTGCGGCTTGCTTGAATTTTGGCACGCCGGAATCATATCGCGCGTAGCTGCTCCCGGAATATCGAGCCTCAAATACTTGACCTGAAACGCGCGAAATCATTGAGTCAACGGCGCGGGTAAGAATTCAATGTAGTCGAGCGCGGCGGGATCGCTACCGTCGGGTGCGGCTTCGATCCGAATGACGTCGCCGGGCTTGAGTGCGACATCGCGAATCGTGTGGCGGGTAGAGTTGTCGCCGTTCGGGATGCGCGACGGGAATGTGGCGTCGGCGGACCAGCTTGCATCGGTTCCCGCTGCGTGGCCGCTGATTGTTAGTGCAAACTTCGCCACTCCGCTTTGCAGGTCGAAGTATTGCGCCGCGATGTTGAAGCGACCTGGGGCGCCTGCGTAGGCCCACTCAGCGGAGCAACTGGCTTGACCGCATGTGACGGCCTTGCCACCGGAGGCATCTTCCCATGGAGCGACTTCGATGACTTTGTAGCCTGTGAGGCGCGCGTCCTCGGCTTCGAGGCGATTGGGATAGTGGCCGGCGCGGCGTTGCTCGTCGGGTATGCCGCTGAGTTTGAGGAAATATTGCGCGACGGCATCGCGCCAAACGATGGCGTGGCCGGCCTGATACTCAAGGCGCGGGAGCATGTTGTCATAGAGCGCCGGATCGATGCGTCCTTTGAGCGACTGCCAGTCCTGCACGAACTGCGTTACCTGGGCGGCGCCGCGATAGTGCGAGTCGTATAGATACTGAATGACGGTTGTGCCCGAATACAGCTTGTACGTGTACGGTACGTGGTGGAAGAAGAGGAGCAGATCGTCCGGAGTAGTGGCTGCGGACTCGTAGATCTTCTCGACTTCGGGTGGGTATTGGCCTGCGTAGCCTGTTCCCGTGGCGACGGTGCGATCCATGCCGACGCCGACGTGATCGGCCCGATGCCATTGACCCCAACCGTTGTTTTCACTGGCCTCGATGCCCGGGCCGTAGTGGCTTCCTACAATGTCCGTCAGAGTTTGCAGGCCGAGCGGGCCCGTGTAGCTTTCATAGGCAGGCCAGCTTTGCATCAACATGTTGTCGACGGTGCGGACCACGACGGAGTCGTTGCTGATAGTCTGGCGCGTCCACTCCTCTGCGATTTGTTGAGGCGTGAGGTCGGGATCCCACGCCAGGCGACCGAAAGCGTAGAGATTGGCGAGGGCCAGCGGCGAACCGAGCCACGCATCATGGCCGACGCCTGAGACACCCACCATTCCACCCAGGCCATGCCGGGCCAATATCTTTTGGACGGGAGTAGAAGTGCCGCCGACGCGCATGTCGAAATCGAGCACCTGTTTCCACATGGGGGCGAGGTAGACGAGGTGGCGCTGCTGGCCGGTGTACTCCTGCGTGATCTGCAGTTCCATGGCCTGACTGATTTGCGTGAGGCCGCCGAAAAGAGGCGAGACGGGTTCGCGCACTTGGAAGTCGATGGGGCCTTCCTTGGTTTGCACGATCACGTTCGACGCGAACTTACCGTCGAGCGGATGGAAGATGTCATACGCGGCGCGCGCGCGGTCGGCCCTGGGGTCGCGCCAGTCGAGGTGATGATTGTAGACGAAGGCGCGGTAGAGGACGATGCCGCCGTGGGGCGCGAGCGCGGCGGCGAGCATGTTGGCCGCGTCGGCGGGGGTGCGGCCGTAACTGGCGGGGCCGGGCTGGCCCTCGCTGTCAGCCTTCACAGTAAATCCGGCAAAGTCGGGAATGAGCTTGTAGATTTCTTCGACCTTGGCGGCCCACCAGGCTTTGACTGCCGGGTCGAGCGGGTCGTAGGTTGCGAGGCCGCCGATTTTTTGCGGGCTGGCAATATCGACGCTCATGGCGATGCGTACGCCCCAGGGACGCATCGTGTCGGCTACACGGGCGAGGCCCTTCAGCATGCCGGGCGCGAGAAAAGGCGCGGCGTTGTTTACGTTGTTGACGTTGCATCCATTGATGCCGACGGACGCCAGCAGTCGCGCATATTCCGCTACCGGTTTCAGGTCATCGCGAACTTGGCCGTTGTCGAAGAAGATGCTGCGGCCTGCGTATCCGCGCTCGATGGAGCCGTCGATGTTGTCCCACTCGTCAACCCAGCGGACGGAATAGGCGGGGGACTCACGAAGGTCGATGGGGTAGATGAGTTGCCCTTGCCTGAGCCGCCTTGGCAGAGCAAATGCGCCATATAGGACGCCCCTGTCGCTTTCCCCAACGACAAGCACGCAAGGCTTTCGACGAATCATGAGATGGGTCAACCAAAATCCGTCGGGGCCCAATGTATTTGGGATATGCAGTTGAGGAAATGACCTGTGCATTTCCAACACGGTGCCGAGAATGATTTCAGAACTGGCGAGGTGTGAGCTAGACGGATGGGCGGTGGCTGGTGTTCCCTGAAATCCCAAATGGCTACGCGTGAGCTCCTGTTCGGCTGAAAGTTCGAGCGGGGTGTTTCCAAGCGTGCGAACTGGAATCGATTGAATCGATCTGTCCTGCGAATTTGGATAATTGAGCCACGCCTGGTCGGCGGTTTGCGCGGAGGCGTCGCTGCCTGCGCCGATTACAGCGGCAAGTCCAAGAGCCAGAGAAAAGGCGATCTTGCAATGCATTTGGATTCCGTCTCCGTTACCGTCCGCGCACCGTACCGTTTTACCACTCCTGGCACCGTGACAGGGCGTGGGTCGCGCTTGCCGGTCAGAGGCGAAAGTCCCAGTCGATGAGGACGCGGCGCAGTCCGCGGACGGCGTTGGCGAGGTGAACCGCATCGGCGGCTTTCAAGTCGTCGAGTGTCAGTACGCGTTCTTCAATCTCGGGGCGCGTGGCCAGCAGGTGGCGACGATAGACGCCGGGCAGCACGCCGCACGATATGGGGGGCGTGAACCAGCGGCCAGCCCGCTCGATGAACAAATTGCTGATGGCGCCTTCGGTAACTTCGCCGGGTTGATTGAGGAAGAGCACGTCGGCAAATCCTGCTTCGCTCGCGGCTTTGAAGGCGCTTGCGTAGAGCGGCCGGTGCGTCGTCTTGTGAAAGAGGAAGCGATCGTTCGCGTCAGTGCGCTGCGCTGAAATGCATACGCGGGGCGGTTGCGGTTCGAGTTTGGATGGCAGGAGTTCATGCTCGATGTGAGCGCTGCCGTCTGAGTCCAAGAGCAAACGCACTTTGCGCGGTTGTTGATCTGAAAGCGACGCAACTGCGGAGAGCAGGGCATTTCGGATCTGGTCGCGGTCGCATTTGAATCCGAAATAATCCGCCGAATCGGTGAGCCGGTCGAGATGCAATTCGATCAGCGGATAGGTGCCCTTCCACAGCATGGTCTCGATCAACGGGAAGGACTCTTCCTGCTGCGTGAGAAACTCAGCTTTCAATTGGCATTCGCGAAATTCGTCGGCGGCGTAGGAGTCGATAACGATGCCGCTGCCGACCCCCATCGTTGCTTTGTCTCCGTCAACAGAGATTGTGCGAATCGCGACGTTGAAGACGGTGCGTTCGCGGGAGAAGAAACCGATGGCGCCGGTGTAGATACCGCGCGGTTTGCGTTCCAGCTCGGCGATCAGTTGCATGGCGCGCACCTTGGGAGCCCCCGTGATGGAGCCGCAAGGAAACAGCGCACGGAAGATGTCGTAGAAGCCGGCATCGGGGCGCAGATTTCCAACAATAGTCGAGGTCATCTGCCACAGCGTTGGATAGCGTTCAAGGGCAAAGAGTTCGCGGACCTCAACGCTGCCAAAGGTGCACAGCCGGCCAAGGTCGTTGCGCAAGAGGTCGACGATCATCACGTTTTCGGCGCGATTCTTCGGGTCAGACTGCAGACGCTCGGCAATTGCGCGATCTTCCGCCGTAGTGCGGCCGCGGCGTGCAGTGCCTTTCATGGGCTGCGTGGTAATGCGGCGAGTTGCGCTGTTGTCGATGCGGAAGAACAACTCCGGCGAGAAGCTGAGGATGTGCCGCCCCTGCTGCCAATGGAGAAACGCGCCGTAGTCAACCGGCTGGCGCGATCGCAAGCGTGCGTACAAGGCGGCGGGTCCGCTCGTGGTGCGACCGCTGAGCGGAAATGTGAAGTTGAGCTGGTAGACGTCGCCGGCGCGAATCCACTCGAGAATGGAGTCGATCGAATGGGCGAATTCTTGCTCCGTCAGGGCGGGAGCGAGTTCGATTTGCGAGGCCGCTTCTGTGTCGTCGTTTGAGCTCGTCGACACAAGATCTGCAAGGCCCGGTGGGGCGCCGCCCACAAACTCTCCGGAGCGATGATCGAATGCGTAACTGCGCTCGAAAACTCCGAACCATGCCAGCGGCGAGGTTGACGGCAGGCTGCGCAATTGCGAAGGCGATGCGGCGGGTAGGCCCGCAACTGGCTCGAAGGCTTGGCCGCACTCGTAGGCAAGAAGGCCGGCGACGTATTGGCCGGCGGCTACGGCGCTCTCAATCTGCGCGAAGAGTTCCGGGATTGCAGAGGGGGTGGATGCCCGCAGTATGCGCAGGGGCTCGAGAAATAACTTGCTGCTCTGGTGGGCTGAGCCGGGTCCGGAACTCTCCAGCAAAACCGCGCCCGGCGCGCGCTCCACCAGCGCATAGACTGTGGCGGGAATCGGGCGCCAGTTTGTCATGGTGCGAGCCGGTACAGCTTACTTCACCGTCAGCACCATGGTGGTGTTGTGCGTGGTCGCGCTGACGCCGTTGCTGGATTGCGCAGTGACCTGCAGGGTGTAGGTGCCGGCAGGCGTCGGCAGGTTCGGTTGAGGTCCGTGGTTCTTGTAGTTGTAGAGCGGATTGCAGCCGGTAGCGCCGAGAATCGTAACCAGTCCAACGAGACATAGGAGCGACAACCGGCGGAGCCAGGCACGGCGGCGCGCGCCAAAAGCGAGACCGGCCAGACCGAATGCTCCCGGTAGAAGCACGGCCCATACAGTGCGATTCGAACCCGGGCCTTGTGGGGGCGCGACGCGGGAGTTGGTACCCGCTGCAACGGTTGCAATCACCATGTTGCTGGTGAGAGCGGCCGTCGTGTTGGGCAGGATTTCGAGGTTCTCCGGCGTAAAGGTGCAAGTGGACTGGTCAGGCAGACCGGCGCAAGAGAGGGTCACAAACATGGGCGCGCTGAGGGATGCGGCGTTGATTGGCGCAATGGACGCCGTGACCGATCCCGACTGGCCTTGCGCCAATGAGATTGTGGCGGGGGCAACGGCAATTCCAAAGTCCGGCGTTGTGCCCGTGGTGGCGCTGACCGGGGTGACCTGCGAAACCGAGGTCAGGTGGGCGGCGTCGCCAGCGTACGCGGCCGCCAGGTTGTGAATACCGGGCGCCAATGTGAGCACTACTGAAGCGTGGCCCTCCGCATTCAGCGCGACACCGGCCAGCGGCTGGCCCTTGTCCTGGATAACGACAGCGCCCGCAGCGGGCTGACCGTCTTGCCCGATCACGGAGACAGAAAGGGTGGCCTGTGTGCGGCCATTCAGGTCGTGGGTCTCCGCGGTCAGTGTCGTCTCGGTGGCGAGGCCGACAGACGACCCAGCGGAGAGCGCCAGCGCGGGCAACGCCAGTGCGATACCCAGTCCTGCAACCAACTCAAGCCGCCAAGCGCGGCCCATCAAACTTCTCACGTGCACCTGCTCCAAATTCAAAGAAAAGATGATCTTTCGCCCGGTTATCGCTCCCGGGGCCCTGCGGACAAGGCTTCGTCGGCGGGGTAGGTTCTGCGTAAAACCATTGTATCCGGCGGGGGTGGACCGGAGCCATCCCGCTGGTTGATTGGACGGTTGACGAGGTAAAAGGGCGGTTAAAGGCTCCAAATCAGCGGAAGAAGAGCAAGCGCGCGAGAGTGCCAAGTGCGAATGACAAAGCGCCGACTCCGAGGGCACACCAACCGAGCTCGCGTGCGAAGTTGGGCGAGCCGGAGGGGCCGCCGCGCATAAAGAGCAAGAGAAGCAGCCCGATCCACACCGCGAGCAGCCCCATGACCTGTAGGAATCTGACCGGAAATTTGAGAAGGTTGTCGAGCTGGCTATCTTTCAACGCCTGCCCTCCACGGAGAGCTGGATGAATGCGAATCGAGGTGCTTTCCGATTCGACACCTCCGATGGGAAGCATAATCCATGGTCCGACCAGAACGGAGAATATTAGCGAACGGTGCCCCCACCGCCGGCCTATTCTTCACGAAGCAGCTGGGCGGGGTTGACGGCCAGGGCGCGACGGGCCGGTATCCAGGTAGCAATGAGGCCGATCAAGACCATGGCGGCGAGGGCTCCCAAAAGCACCAGGGGATCGCGCGGCGTGGCCTCGTACACCAGGGCTGAGAGCAAGCGGCTGGCCAGCACGCCCAACACGAGACCGGCCGCAGAGCCCGTCACCAGAACCAGAAACGGCCGGCCCAGCGCCGCGCGCATCACCTGCCTGCGGTGCGCACCAAGAGCGACGCGAATGCCCAATTCGCGCATGCGCTTTGAAACAGTGTAGGCGGCCATGCCAAAAACACCGGTAACGGCAAGCATGGCGGCGAGCAGGCCCATGACGCCGAGGGCCGCCGTGGCCACGCGGGCGGGAAAGAGAACCAGCGCCAATTTGTCCGACCACGTGCGCAGCGAAAACGGAATGCTGGAATCAATTTCCGTGACTACCCGGTTGAGTGCGGCGGCCGTTTCAGACGGGGACAACTGCGAGCGCACCATCAACAGGGTGTTGGCCTCGTGAGCCTGGCTGAGCGGGAAGAACATGGCGGCCGATGGATCTTCGGTCAGATTGTCGTATTTGCCGTCTTCAACAACGCCGACGACCAGGTAGAGTGTCTTGTCGCCGCCGAGAAAATGACGGCCTACTGCGGGCTGATCGCCAAACATGGTGTGGGCAAAATTCGCGTTGACGATGACGACCTTGGGCGCGTCAGGACCATCTGCCCAAGTGAAGTCGCGACCCGCCAGGAGTCGAGTCTGTGCGGCGTTGAGATAGCCGGGAGAGATGCCGTAGTACTTGGCCGTGAGCACGCTGTTAGAGAGACGCAGGTCGGCTGTTCCTTCGCGATAAACCGATGTGTTGCTGCCGCCACCGCCCAGCGGCAGAGAGTCGATGGTGCCCACTGCGGTGACGCCGGGAATTTGCGCGGTTTGCTGGATCATGCGCTGCTGCACGGGGAATGCCGTGTCATCCGAATAGCCCGCCATGTGCATGTCAGAGTCGGCGACCATCACACCCTGCGGAACAAAACCCATGGGCGCGTGCAGGGTGCGGTCGAGGCCGCGCAGCGCGACCAACGAAGCCGTCACCAGCAAGGCGCACAGGGCGATTTGCACGCCCAATAGCAGATCGCGAACGGTGAACCGGCGCAAGGAGCTTCCCACAGTGGCGCCGCTCTTTAAGGCCTGCAAGGCGTTGGTCCGCCAGATCTGCCGCGCGGGCAGCAGGCCAGGAAGAATTCCGCTGACCAACGCGAGAAGCAGGGCGATGGTATAGACGCGCGCGTCGGGCAAAACGGTCACGTGAATCGGAAACTCCGCGATCGGCTGCCACTGGCTCAGGGCGCTCAACAAGCCCACGGCCAAGGCGGCGCCGAAGATGCCGCCGACCAGAGACACAAGGAGGGCTTCGGTGAGAAGCTGGCGCAGAATCCGCATGCGCGTGGAGCCGATGGAGAGGCGAATCGCCAGTTCGCGGGCGCGATCGGCCGAGCGCGCAGCAAAGATGCCGGCTAGGTTGACGCAAGCCGCCGCGAGCACCAGCAGCGCGAGCCCCATGATGGCGGCGAGAAACGGACGCGCCGGGCCGCCCAGCACATCGCCCATCAATCCCGGCTTGACCAGACGCGGCACAAGCCCATCGTCTGTGACTGGGTTTTCATGCGTCATTTGGCGGGCCACGGTGTTCAGGTTGTCTGTTGCCTGCTGAATCGACACGCCGGGCTTAAGCGAACCAACGACAAAGAGGCCGTGGTTGCTGCGCTTGACGAGGAAGCTGTAGCCCTCCACCTGCTCTTCGTTGACCATGGGCATCCAGAATTCGGGCCAGAAGAATATTTCTGTGCCGTTGAAGCCTTTGGGCGCCACGCCAATGATGGTGAAGGGATGCTTGTTCAGATCGACCGTCTTGCCGACGATGCCCGGGTCCGCATTGAAACGCGACCGCCAAAAACCATCGCTGAGCACGATAAACGGCGCGGAGTTGGGGCCGTGTTCGTCGCTCGCGTGGAAGAAGCGGCCCAACTGCGGCTCCACTCCGAGCATGTCGAAGTAATTGCCGGAGACTTCATATTCCCAGGTCTTGAGGGCTGTGCCACCGGTGCTCAGGCCGGCATAGCCGAGCCGGTACGCGGCCATGTCGCGGAAGGCGGTGTTGCGCGTGCGGAAGTCGATGTAGTCGGGATAGGACTGATTGTCGTTGCGCAGCTCGTGTTGCACGATTTCATAGAGCCGGTCGGCGTCGGGCACATGAATGGGGTTTAGGATCAGCGCGTTGAGAACGCCGAAGACGACCACGTTAGCGCCGATGCCGAAGGCGAGGGTGAGAATTGCGGTGAGCGCAAATCCCGGCGAGCGACGCAGTTGCCGCACAGCATAGCGGATGTCGCGCCCCAGATCCGCGAGCCCGAGAGTGGTGTCGGATGCGGCGACGCGTTCCCTAGTCGATGTGCGATTGCCGAAGCGTACAAGCGCATCGCGGCGGGCTTCTGCGGGAGTCATGCCGCGTGCGATGTTGCCTTCGATACGCAGGTCGAGGTGGGCTTGCAGTTCGGCGTCGATGTCCTGATCGACGCGAGAACGGCGAAAGAGATTCGCAATACGGCGGAGAACGGCCATGGCGACTCCTCTATGGATTTGATGCGCAAGGCGCATGTCTATTCACTGCGCAGCGCGAGCATGGGGTCGACCCGCGATGCACGGCGGGCGGGAATCCAACTGGAAGCGAGAGCAATGATCGCGATAAGCGCGGTGATGCCGGTGAAAACCACAGGATCGTCGGGGCGCACGCCGCGCAGCAGATTGGCCACCATGTGTGCCAGCGCAAAGGCCAGGAGCAATCCGCAGCCGAGGCCAGCGGCGGTAAGCCAGGAAGCACGGCGCAGGATCAGGCCGAGCACATCTTCACGCCGTGCGCCCATGGCGAGCCGAACGCCGATTTCGCGCGTCTGCTCACCCACAAGATTGGCCATGACGCCAAAGATGCCGATGGCCGCCAGCAAAAGCGCGATGAGAGCGTCAACGCCGAGCATCACGGCCGCGTAGATCAACCCCAGCAAGTCATCGTGCAACATCTGCTGATAAGTGAGGACCGCGTCCAGCGGCAGCGCGGGATCGATGGTTGCCAGTGCCTTGCGGGCCGGCGCGGCCAGGGAGAGCGCGTCTCCGTCAGTGACGACCGCGAACATGGCGCCGGGGGGTGGCATTTGCGCCGCATACATATAGACGACCGGATGTTGCGTCGGGTCCCAGAAGCTATAGTTGGCTTCGCCGACAACGCCGACGATGGTGAGCCACGGGCCTTGGGCGTCATGTCCCATGCGGACGCGATGGCCCAGAGGATTCTGGTCAGGGAAATACTGCGCGACAAATTTGCTGCTCACCACAGCCACAAGCTGCGAATCGATCGAATCGCTCTTGCTGAAGATGCGCCCCGCCGCAAGGGGAATATGCATTGCGGAAAAGTAGCCTTCGCTCACGGGAAGACGGAGCGCTGTTTGGAACTTTCCGGGCATCACCGGGCGATTCTCGAGGTCGCAATCCTGCATCCAGCCGCGATCGCTGTACGGCAAAGCTGTGGTGATTTCGGCTTGTTTCACGCCGGGCAGCGCACGAAGCTTTTCAAGGCTGGCTGCATACCATGCGGCCTGTTTCCGCGCAGTGTCGTAACGCGCAACAGGCAACGTAACACTGAAGGTCAGCGTCTTGTTTGGCTCGTAGACATCGGCAAGATGCAGCATACCCCACATGCCCTTGGCCATGAGCGCGGCGCCGATGACGAGCGCGACGGCGAGAGAAATCTGCGCGACGGCGAAGATGCTTCTGAGGCGGCGACTGCGGCCGGAGCCGGTGACCGAGCGCGAGCCTGCCTTCAGTTGATCGGCAAGATTGACGCGCAGGGCTTCAAGAGCCGGAGCAAATCCTGATATCACGCCGGCGGCCAGCGCAATCACAACGGAAAACGCCACGACCCGGAAATTGAGCGAGATGTTGGACCAGCCTGCCATGTAGCGCGCCACGCGATCGGGCATGCTGATGAGCGTGAAGTGCAGATAAACCGCGCCGAGTCCCAGGCCCCCCGCCGCGCCGACAAGCGCCAGCAGAATGTTCTCAGTGAGCAACTGCCGCACGATCTGCATACGGCTTGCTCCGAGCGCGGTCCGCATCGCGATTTCAGGCCGACGCTGGATGCCGCGCGCAAACTGCAGATTGGCCACGTTGGCACAGACGACGAGAAGCACAAACAGCGTCGCGCCCATGATCAGCCGGTAGTAGAGCGGCGTGAGATCGCCGTTGATGCCGTCGAGCAGCGGCTCAATTTTGATGGACCAGCCTAGATTGGTAACCGGGTAGGCTTGCGCCAGGCGATCGGCAATCGTGCGCATCTCAGCCTGGGTCTGCTTTAGTGTGATGCCATCGCGGAGCCGTCCGATGACCAGATAGTCGTGCGCGCTGCGGTCGGCGAGCTGTTGCGGCGTGGGTGCGAAGGGAAGATATACTTCGGCTTCGGACGGGTACTGCATCGATTTTGGCAGTACGCCGATTACGGTGTATTGGCGCTGATCGAGTTCAAGTTTGCGACCGAGCACTCCGGGATCCGATGCGAATCGGCGCTGCCAGAAGCCGTAATTGAGGACGGCTTCTCCGTCGCGGCCCGGCTGGCACTCACTGCCATCGAATACGCGGCCCACGATGGGCTGCACGCGCAGCACTGTGAAGAAATTGGCTGAATTGTGCGCCACGCGTACATGCGAAGCATCGCCGCTCCCGGTCAAACTCATATCTGAACTGGTAAGTACGGCCAGTTGTTCAAACGATCGGCTTTGCCGATTCCAGTCCTCGTAGTCGGCCAACGCCACTTGCAGATACCCGGCAATTTCCCGCTGTCCCTTCTCTGCAACGGTAACAACGCGATCGAGCTGGGGCACGGCGAGAGGCCGCAGGACCACCGCGTCCATGCTGCTGAAGATGGCGGTATTCGCGCCGATGCCGAGTGCCAGAGTCAAAACCGCTGTGATCGTGAATCCCGGTGACTTGAGCAACTGACGGCAGGCGTAGCGGATGTCAAACCAAATGCGGTCGAGGCCCAGCGTTGCGTCGGCGGCAGCCACGCTCTCGCGCGTCGAGGTCGGGTTGCCGAAGCGCACTAGCGCATCGCGACGAGCCTCCGCAGGCGACATGCCGCGGGCGAGGTTGTCCTCAACGCGCAGATCGATGTGAGCCTGCAATTCGGCGTCGATCTCGCGATCGACTTTGGAGAGGCGAAAAAGATTGGCGACGCGGCGGAACATAGCCATGGTTTCTCCTCAGGCGTAACGCAGTACGGCGCGTACGCCTTTTACCAGTTGGTCGAAGCTTTCCTCAGCCTGCTGCAACTGGCGGCGGCCCTGAGCTGTGAGCTTGTAGTATTTTGCGCGCCGATTGGTTTCGGTCAGCGCCCACTCTGAGGCGATCCAGCCGCTCTGCTCCATGCGATGCAGCGCGGGGTAGAGCGAACCTTCTTCCACGCGCAGCAACTCGCCGGAAGCATCTTGGATGTGGAGGACGATGCCGTAGCCGTGCAGGGCGCCGTTGTGCGCGAGCGTCTTGAGTACCAGCAGATCGAGTGTTCCCTGCAAATCGTTTTTCGCCATGTTTTACCCCTAGCCGACTTGGTATATAGAACTCTAGGCATAGACGCCTATGCCTGTCAAGTCAGAAGGTCATGGAAGGCAATACGGGTTACGAGCTCATTTGGTTCCGTTGGAAATTTCGTCTTGCTTGGAATGGCTGAGAGCTGCGTCTGGCACGTCGGCGATGGGCAGACTAGGGCCTTCCCACAGCAGGCGCGGGGTGTCCTGGCTGGCGGAGTGCAGCCCCTCGAGGTGAAGGACGTGATTACCTGCGCGCAGGCCCAATGAACCGCGATCGTAACGCATCGCATTGCCGGGCGAGCCGCACACCTGCGGAAATGGCGGCCCAGTCTTTGCCACTTCGACACCGTCGATCACTAGCCGCGCGCCGTCCCGCGCCAGCAAATGAAACGTGTAACCGCCGTCAACGGGCACATCAAGAAAGCCGTCCCACGCCGTGGTGTAGCGAGTGAACCCATGGGAGTCCGCAGTGAGATTAGCGGCCTGGCCGGCAAAGACGGCGGTCTCCTTGGTCAGGTCGGGCAATTCCGTCCATGTGCCGGCATAAAGCCGCCAGATGAGCCCGGAGGCCGCGGGGCCTTTGATTGCGGTTGCCTCGTGCCAGTGCGTCACGGCCACTACACCCTGTGCGGCCCAGTCCTGGTGTTGATCGTGGTCTTCGGCATGCAGCAACACGCGAAAGCGGCCCGCACCGTTTAAGCCATCGAGATCGGTGCCGTCGGCATCGGCGAAGCGATGGGTCACGCTGCGCCCGTGGGCTCCAGTTCCATCGCCGAACAGCCAGGTGAAGCGCGTGTGCGGCGAGGCATCCGCAGTCAACGTGACCTTATCACCCGGCGCAAAGACTGGCGGGTTGATTTTGAATGATGCCACTGGGCCCTTTGGTCCGGGAAACTGCGCGGCTGCCGCTCCATCTGTCACAGCGAGGGGAAGGCCGGCATCGCTGTCGATGTGTGTCTGTCCGTACTTGATGTTGTCGAAGGTCACCCCGGACACATTGCCCGCAATCGTCGAACCCACCAGCGGCGGTTGGTCAAGCGCCCAGATATTGCGAAAGGTAAATCCATGTAACGCCGGCTGCTCCTGCTCCATCTGCACCAGCGAATACCAGTCATCGAGAAAGAGGTTTTCGAATGTGTAATTGGTGTGGTCGCCCTTCGCACCGTTCGCTCCCCAAAAACCGATGAGCCCAAAAGTCTGCCCGCAAGCACCGATGCCCGCATGCAAAATATCGGAGTTGCGCAGCGTGAAGTTGCGCGAGTTGAAAATCTTGCGGGGCCATCCGGCGCGGACAATATTGGAAATGCTGGTTGAAAGCTCGCTAGTCTCGATAATGATGTTTTGCACGTCGCGTCCGGGGCGCAGCATGTCCGCATCTGTGTAACCATCCCAGTTGCCCATCAGGGCAATGTCATCGTCCGACGCGCGAAAGAAGGAGTTGCGCACCACGCCGTCGCTTGAGCCAATCCAGTCCATGCCATCCTGATTGGCGTTGTCGGGATTGCCGCCCACGACGCGCAGATCGTCGTAGACGAAACCGTTCGAGTCCTTCATCTGAATCGACCAGGTGCGTGAGCGAATGACGCAGGTAAGTCCGTCGATCTCGATGTTCTGTGCGTTATTGGTCCCGATGCAATGCCAGTCGGGCTTCTGCATCCACCCTTCATCGCCGTGGGGATCCTGCGGGCCGTCATAAACAATCGTTCCGCGGCCCAGCACTTTCACACCCTGCACATTAAAGAGGTTGAGGCTGCCGAAAAAGAAAGCGCCTGGTGCGAGATAGTAGGTGTCGCCGCTCTTGGGATTGAGGCTCTGGCGATAGACGCCGGGCTGATAGTAGTGGAGCGTGGGACTGGACGGCGGAGGCGGCGGGGGCGGTGCGCCGGCAAACAGAAACAGCATGTGCGCGTGGTTGAGAAAATCGCGTGGTCGCGCAATGGAGAGCTTGGCCGGCCCCGCCAACCGGAACTGAATGGTCTGGCCTTGTCGTTTGGCGTGCAGGCCGAGCCGCCACGGTTGCAGGTCGACGCCGCGATCCCAGAAGCCGGGCTCCGCCGCAGTGATTGAAACATCCACGGGGCCGGTGATGTCGAAGCTGACGAAGCTATAGCTGGCGGCGGCGTGGGCCACGTCGACCGGTTTGCCGTTGACGGTGACCGTGAAGTCGGTGGAGCGCATTTCAGGGGGAACCGGCACCGGCTGTACGCGCGAAGCAGCGAAAACCGCGCAAGGCAGCGCAAGGAGCAAGGCAAGCGGCAAAAGAAGACGAGGCAAGAAGCGCAACCCTGTTGCAAAGTTGGAACACTCCACTGTAGCACCGGCGAGAATCGGGGACCGGCCGGCCGGCCGTGTTCCGGAAACCTTCGCCTATCGGCACACCGTGGTGAGGGGCGGATGAGATGCCTCTCAGAAAAAACAATTTGCCGCGCCGCCACGAGTCCCTACAATATTTGCGCGCGCCAGCCGTCTAGCAATCTAATCTGCCCGGTATTCTGACATAGACACGCCGCTTCCTATTGCGCACGAGATTTGGAGGCAATCGAATGACAGGCGCTGCGATCGACAAATCCCAACAGACCGCTGCAAAAGTGGCCGGCTTTGCTTACCTGATCACCTTCGCGATCGCGGTGGGGGATAGCTTTAGCATCTTTTTTCGCATGGTGACGGGCAATGCCGCGGAGACGGCTCGAAACATCCTGGCGCACGAAACGCTCTTTCGTATCGGAATCGCCGGTTATCTCCTGTACTGCGTGGCCTTTGTGGTGCTCACCACGGCGCTCTACGTAACCCTCAAGCCGGTCAATGGGCTGGTCGCCCTGCTGGCGGCATTCTGGCGGCTCATATGGGTCTTGATGTGGCTGGGTATGGTGATCAACCTCTTTGACGCTCTGCGGCTCCTGCGAAACGCGGACCTCGCGCGCGCTTTTGAACCCGAGCGCTTGCAGACGCTGGCAAGTTTCATCCTTGGCGCGGGCTCTGACTTCGTGGGCTTCGCGGGAGCTGAATACTATTACGTTGGCTTGCTGTTTTGCGGATTGGCATCGACGCTGTGCGCTTGCTTGTGGTTCAAGTCCCGCTATATCCCACGTGCGCTGGCAGCCTACGGTGTCGTCTCTTGTGCTTTTTGCGTGATGTGCACTGTCGTTTATTTCATTTTTCCGGGCTTTGACAAGGTCGTCAGCCTGGGGTGGTTTGATACGCCCATGGGTTTGTTTGATCTGGCTTTGGGTCTCTGGCTTTCTATCAAGGGATTGAATCCGCCTCGAGAGGCCGCAGCCCATGCATAGGCGGTGAAGCCTAGATTCCTTCGCCCATCGAAACATAGTCGCGCAGATAATCGAGTTCCTTGCGATAGGCGGTGCGCTCGGCGACTTCCTCGGCAAACGGCACAGCCTGCTGTGGCTGCGCGCCAAGCTTCTCTTCCAATTCTTCGACGCGAGCGGCGAGGGCAATCAGCGCATCTGAGAGCGGATCTTTGATGTCGTGTGGATCGGTGAGGAGCACGCGCTGCCCGGCGCGATACACGATGTGCGCAGGCACGCCGACGACAGTCGAGTTGGGTGGCACATCGTCGAGCACAACCGAGCCTGCACCCACGCGCGAATTTTCGCCCACCGTGATGTTGCCCAGTATGTTGGCGTTGTTGCCGATGAAGACACCGTCGCATACGGTGGGGTGGCGCTTGCCGTGGCCCTTGCCTGTGCCTCCCAGAGTGACGCCCTGGTAGATGGTTACATCGCTGCCGACGATCGCGGTTTCACCAATCACCACGCCGGTTGCGTGATCGATAAACAGGCGCCTGCCCAGCAGTGCGCCAGGGTGAATTTCGACGCCGGTGAAGAAACGTCCGATTTGCGAGAGAATACGCGCCGGCAGTCGCAGCTTAGCGCGCCACAACTGAAAAGAGACTCGATGAAACCAGACTGCCCAGAGGCCCGGATAGCAGAGCAGCACCTCAATCCGCGAACGCGCAGCGGGGTCGCGCTCCAGCACGGAGCGGATGTCTTCGCGGATGCGTTCAAACAGGGCCATGGCGAGTGATAGATGAGATGCGAGCCGGCGCAACAGTTTATGCTGCGCCGGCCGGGCATGTACGTTACCGCTGCCGGGGTTCCCGGCGACGGGTCTTGGTCGCTGGGGTGCCTATAGCGTAACCGGTTGCGTGGGCAGCGCCAACGCTTCCTGGCGCAGCGAATCAAACAACACACTCGACAAATAGCGCTCGCCAAAGTCCGGCAGCACCACGACAATCAACTTGCCGGCATTCTCTGGCCGGGCGGCTACCTTGAGCGCCGCTGCCACCGCCGCACCGGAGCTGATACCGACAAACAGACCTTCCTCCAGCGGCAGGCGGCGCGCCAACGCCACGGCTTCGTCATTCGACACCTGGATGACTTCGTCGATGAGCTTGGTATCAAGCACGCTGGGCACAAAGCCAGCGCCGATGCCCTGGATCTTATGCGGCCCGGGCTTGCCGCCGCTCAGCACCGGGCTGTCGGTCGGCTCCACTGCAATGGCTTTGAACGACGCCTTAAGCGGCTTGATGTATTGCGCGACGCCGGTCAGGGTGCCGCCCGTGCCGATGCCGCTGACGAGGAAATCCACTTTGCCGTCGGTATCTTCCCAGATTTCGGGGCCGGTCGTCTTCACGTGAATCGCCGGGTTCGCCGGGTTGTCGAACTGCTGCAGGATAAAGCCGTTGGGCGTGGTGGTCAGAATTTCGTTAGCTTTGGCGATAGCACCTTTCATGCCGTTGGGGCCGGGCGTGAGCACAATCTCCGCGCCAAAGGCGCGCAGCAGAACACGGCGCTCGAGGCTCATGGTCTCAGGCATGGTGAGGATGATCTTGTAGCCCTTGACCGCAGCCACAAACGCCAGAGCAATTCCAGTGTTCCCGCTGGTCGGCTCAATTAGCACGGTGTGGCCGGGCTTGATCTTGCCTGCCTTCTCAGCGTTGTCGATCATGGCAAAGCCGATGCGGTCTTTCACACTGGCCAGGGGGTTGCGGCTCTCGAGCTTGGCAACCACTGTTGCCGGCAATCCTGCGGTTACGCGGTTCAACCGCACCAGGGGGGTACGGCCAATTAATTCAGTTACATCCGCGGCAATGCGCGCCATATCTTCTCCTTGATCTTGCGGAATTAGCCCCGCGGGCATCGAGATTGGAAGTCTTTGGGGGGTGATTGCCGCCCGCGTCGGCGGGTCAGGCGGAAAAGGAAAGTGCGCGGGCAGGCGCACAGGTGCATCGGGCAGACACCAGGGACGGCGTTAGCGACATCGATGCATGTAGATAGCGTATGCCCGACGGGGGAGGGATGGCAAGGGGGGAAGCCCCGGGCATTTTGACTCAAGTGCCCGGGTTCAGGTTTTCAGATTACGGACGAAGGGCCGCCGCTCAATGGCCCGCCGGCGGCGCGGGTGGCTTTTGAAACAACTGCAGATTCTCGCTCTTCCAAACCATGGCCGAGTGAATGCGGTTGTAGCCGCTGGGGTGGTCGAAGAATATCCACTCTTCTATGGGGCCGGGACGCATCTTGCGATACTCCGCGAGGTGGATTGCAGCCTGGGCAAAGCCGTCCGGCTGGCGCGCCGCATTCAATCCAAACATGTCGGCTTCTTTCTCCTGCGTACGGGTCTGGGTATTCATGATGGGCGTGAGCACGAAGAACAAGATGCCTGTCAGCAGGAAGACAAGCGGCAAGACAGCCGAATCACCCACATCGCGAATTTGCCAACGCTCTCCCCAGCGCGCCAGCGCCCATGCAACGCCCCAGCGCAAATACGCAAAAGAGCCGACAATCACAATGGTGAAAAAGATGAGCGCCTTGGGAATGTGATTCATGACGTAGTGGCCCATTTCGTGACCCATTACGGCCTGAATCTCTTCGGGTGACCCACGGCGCAGCAGGTTGTCGTTTAGGGTGATGCGCATCGTATTGCCAAAACCGCTGACATTGGCGCTCATGCGCGTAGTTTGGCGGCTAGCGTCAATTTCGTAGACATCGTTGGTGGGAATCCCGTTGGCATGCGCCATGCGCAATATTGGCGCGGTGATCTTGGGATCGTTGAGGCGGGTAACTTTGTTGAAGATGGGCTGCAGAAAGACGGGCCCGATGGCTATAGCCAACACCATCATGACGAGAGCCCCCAAAGATCCCCATATCCACCAGGTGCGCTTGTTTTTGCGCACAATGGCCAGCAGAACGATGGTGGCGAAGGCGCCCAACACCAGGTTGATCGCCAGGGCCTTGCCCTCATCTCCCATCCAGGGCCAAAAGCTCTGCGTGGCGAGGCCATATTTGTGCTCGCGCAGGTAGCTCTCATAGAACTCCAGCGGATAGCCGAGAACATAAGTGAGCACAAGATACTGACCCCAGTAGAAGGCATCCTGCAGCCATCGAAAACGAGTGATGCGCGCGGCGCGATCACGCATGGCGGCAGACCATCGCGAGTTCAGCAGCAACACGCAAATGGCTGAGGCGTAGAGAAAGTCCCAGAGAATGAGCCAGTATCCGCCTTCAAAATAGGCATCGGAGCGCGCGTTGGCTGCCGGCGGAATCATGACCATGTAGGCCTCAGTGGCGGCATCGGCGTCAAAGTGATCCGATGGTTGTGCCGCCACCGGCACCTTCGTGATGTCGACTGCCGGCTGAATTGCAGGCTGTGCCAACAAGAACCTGTGCCCCAATGCGACAAACACAACAAGGATTAAAAGGCTCCTCAAACGGGCTTGCATAACCGGACCTCTCACAACAATGAAATCTCTGCGCCCTCGAAAGCGGGGATTGCCGACAGCCGGTGCGACAGAGTGATTGAGCTGCTCGATGACATTACGACTCTCAACGCCGGGTAGTTCCCTTTTCTTCGGTATATCCTGAAGGGTTGACCGGCTTTTCCGCGGCCCTTTGTTTCGGCCTCGGCCCCGGCGGCCCAAAAGCCTATGAGCAAGCAAACCATCTCCATCCAATTGCCCGACGGAACGGTGAAAGAAGTGCCGCAGGGCACAACGCCGCTCGACATCGCCACCTCCATTTCACCCCGGCTCGCGGCTGCCTCGATTGTCGCGCGGATTACTCCACTGAGCGCAACCATGATTGAAGGCAACGTACCTGCCGCCCTGCCGCCGGAGGACTCAGCCGAAGCGGCTATGTACGCTGCCGAGAACGCCTCCGCACCGCGCCTGGTGGACCTGTCCACGCCGCTGACGGCCGACGTGCGCCTCGAACTGGTGCGGGAAAACGACCCGGAAGCGCTGAAGGTGGTGCGCCACTCGGCCGCGCACGTGATGGCGACGGCGGTGCTCGAGCTGTTTCCCGAAACCAAGCTGGGCCACGGCCCGGCGACGGACTCCGGCTTTTTCTATGACTTTTATCGAGAAAAGCCCTTCACGCCGGAAGACATGGCCGCCATCGAAAGGAAGATGGCCGAAGTGATCGCGCGCAATGAACCGTTTGTGCGCGAGTACGAATCGCGCGAGCAGGCGCTGGCCGAATTTGAAAAAGACGGCGACTTCATGAAGACGCACTTCGTCACGAAGTTCACCGAGCCCGGCGCGCAGGTCAGCTTCTATCGCAATGGCGATTTCGTTGACTTCTGCCGCGGGCCGCATGTGCCCTCGACTGGCCGGGTGAAGGCCATCAAGCTGACCGCTCTGGCCGGCGCCTACTGGCTGGGCGACGAGAAGAATCCGCAATTGCAGCGCATTCACGGGACTGCATTTTTCTCGCAAAAGGATCTCGATGCGCACTTCGCGCGGCTGGAAGAAGCCGCCAAGCGCGACCATCGCCTGCTGGGCAAGCAACTTGATCTGTTCAGCATTCAAGAGCTGGCGGGGCCCGGGCTCGTCTTCTGGCATCCCAAGGGCGGCATCGTCCGCAAAGTGATGGAAGACTGGATGCGCGAGGAGTGCCTGCGCCGCGGCTACCTGCTGGTTTTTACGCCCCACGTGATGCGCCGCGAATTGTGGAAGGTCAGCGGGCACGAAGGCTACTACTCCGGCAACATGTACGCGCCGATGGAACTGGACGATGCGGAGTATCGGCTGAAGCCGATGAACTGCCCGGGCCATATTTTGATTTACAAGAATTCGCCGAAGAGTTATCGCGACCTGCCGCAACGCTATGCCGAGCTGGGCAATGTGTACCGCTACGAACGCTCGGGCACCATGCACGGGTTGCTGCGTGTGCGCGGCTTTACGCAGGACGACGCGCACATCTTCTGCATGCCTAGCCAGATCGAGAGCGAGGTGGAGGCGTGTATCGATTTTGCCGAGTCGGTGCTGAAGACTTTTGGATTCAACGAATTCAAGGTGGAGCTTTCGACGTGGGATCCGAACGACCGCAAGAGCTACACGGGCTCTGATGAAAACTGGAATCTGGCCATCGGTTCGCTCGACAGGGTGCTGAAGGCGAAGGGGATTCCGTACAAGACGATTCCGGGGGAGGCCGCGTTTTACGGACCGAAGATCGATATCAAGCTCGTAGACGTGCTGGGGCGGCTCTGGCAATTGTCGACGGTGCAATTCGATTTCACGCTTCCGGCGCGGTTCGGGCTGGAGTATGTGGGCGAAGATGGCGAGCGGCATCAACCGGTGATGGTGCACCGCGCGCTGTTTGGGTCCGTGGAACGATTCTTCGGCGTGCTGATCGAGCACTATGCCGGCGCGTTTCCTCTGTGGCTGGCCCCGGTGCAGATCGGGCTGGTTCCCATCAGCGAGAGGCATCTTGCGTATGCCGAAAAGGTAGAAGCAGAATTGAAGGCGGCGGGCTTCCGCGTGGAGACCGACGCGCGCAACGAAAAAATGAACTCCAAGATTCGCGACTTCGCCAACCAGAAGACGCCGTACATTCTTGTCTTCGGCGACAAAGAGGAGCAGGCCGGCGCAGTGAGCGTGCGCACCCGCGGCAAGGGCGACCAGGGCTCGGTGCCGCTGGCCGACTTTATCGCGAAAGCCAAGGCGCTGGTGGCGGGACAGTCGACGGAGCTGTAGGCACTGCACAGAAGCAACGAAGGCCCGTCTCAATGAGGCGGGCCTTTTTGCTTCCGATCGAGACTATGCGTTTATGGCCATGCCCTCGACTGCAGCATAGGCATCCAGCATGGACTCACTGAGTGTGGGGTGCGCGTGGATGGTAAACATCAGCTCATCCACCGTGCCTTCGAGTTCCATCACCGCTACTGCTTCGGCGATGAGTTCGGTTGCCTGCGGGCCGATGATGTGAACGCCGAGAATCTCGCCGTACTTCGCGTCCGCCACAATCTTCACGAATCCGTCGTGACTATCCACAATCGTCGCCTTCGAGTTGCCAGCGAACGGAAACTTGCCAACCTTGACCTCGAAGCCCTTCTCTTTGGCCTGGGCCTCCGTGAGTCCCGCTGAGCCGATCTGGGGGTCGCAATACGTGCAGGCGGGGATGCGGTCGCGGCGCACGGAGCGAAATTTTCGGCCGGCAATTTTTGTTACCGCAACGATGCCGCTCATCGCGCCCACGTGCGCGAGTTGCGGCAGTCCGGCCACGATGTCGCCAATCGCATAGATGCCCGGCTCGGCGGTCTCCTGCGCTTCGTGCACCTTCACAAAGCCCCGGTCGAGTTCAATTTTGGTCTTATCGATGCCCACATTGTCGGTGCGTGGTGCGCGACCGACGGCTACCAGCACTTTCTCCGCTTCTTTCTCGACACTCTTGCCGCTGGCGGTTGTCCATGTCACCTTCACGCCCGCATCGGTCTTCTCAATCTTCTCCACTTTGCAACTGGTGTTGATGTCGATGCCGCGCTTTTTGAAAAGCCGCGTCAATTCCTTGGAGATGTCTTCGTCTTCTACCGGAGCAACGCGTGGAAGGAACTCGACAAGCGTGATCTCAGTGCCAAAGCTTTTGAAGATCGATCCGAACTCCAGGCCCACCGCACCTGCACCGATCACGATCAGCGACTTCGGTGGTTGCGCGATGTCGAGTATTTCAATGTTGGTGAGGATCCGGTCGTCGGGTTTGAGGCCGAACATCATGCGCGCCTCTGAGCCGGACGCGAGAATCACATTTTTCGCCTGCACCGCGCTGGCCTTGCCGTCTGCGCCGGTCAGATCCACGGTGTGCACGCCGTCTTTGGCTGCGCCGGTCAGTTTACCGTAGCCCGAGACCACGGTGACCTTGTTCTTCTTCATCAGGAATTCGAGGCCCTTAGTGTGCTTGGTGACGATGGCATTTTTGCGCTTGAGCACATTGGCCCAATTGAGCGCGGGCGCGGCCACGTTGTCGATGCCGTAGTCGGTCGCGTGCTTCAGGTGATCCCAAATCTCCGCGTTGAACAGCAGCGACTTGGTGGGGATGCAGCCCACGTGCAGGCAGGTGCCGCCGAGCACATTGGCGCTCTCAATCAGCGCGACCTTCAAGCCCAGCTGCCCTGCGCGAATGGCCGCCGTGTAGCCGGCCGGCCCGCTGCCAATGATCGCCACGTCGTAAATCGCGTCTGCCAAAACAAACTCCGTTCCGGGCGCTCTCGGTCGATTTGAGAACGGCCCAAGACCTCTACCAGTTTAAAGGATTCAGCTCTTGCCCTATTCGTTTCATGTGCCGTGCGGATTTGAAGGGCTACAGGCGCGATTGCACCAGTTCTATCGCAGCGCTTTGTGTGTCCTGGTCGTCGCCGAAGGCTCCGATCCAATGCACATCGGGCTCGCGTCGGAACCATGTCAACTGCCGCTTGGCGTAGTTGCGATGGCCCTGCTGCGCTTCGGCGATGGCGACCTTCTCACTCACGCCTTTGAGGAGAACGGACTGCGCCTGATGATAGCCGAGCGAGTCCAGAATCTTGATAGGGCCGTAACAGGCCAAGAGAGTGCGTATTTCCTGGATAAGGCCCGCGGCGAACATTTCTGCACAGCGCTGATTGAGACGCGCATAGAGCGCCGCGCGTGGCGGGTTGAGGCCGATACGCAGCAAGTGAAAACCGGTAAGTGGGTCGCGTGTCATGACCTCAGACAGGGGCTTGTGTGCAGTGAGACAGACCTCGATTGCGCGAATCAGCTTGGGCGTATCGTTAGCATGAATGCGCGCGGCCGATGCGGGATCGAGACGGGTGAGCAACCGGTGTAACCAATTGGCGCTCTTGTCTTGCAGACTCCGGATGAGTCGGTCCCGCATTGCCTGCTGGCGCGGTGGGCCGGGAAAAAGGCCTTCGGTCAATGCGCGCAAATAGAGGCCGGTTCCGCCGGTCACGATGGGAAGCTTGCCGCGCGCGGCGATGTCGCGCAGTGAGGCGCGCGCGCGGCGGCTGTACTCGCCCGCGGTGAAGGGTTCATCAGGCTCAGCGACGTCGATGAGGTGATGGGGCACGCGGGCGCGTTCTTCGTGCGTTGGTTTTGCAGTGCCCAGGTCCATGCCGCGATAGACGGCGACCGAATCGCAACTGACAATTTCGCCGTTGAAGCGTTCGCTCAGTGCGAGGGAAAGTGCGGTCTTGCCGCTGCCGGTGGGGCCGAGAATCAAAACTGCGAGCGGCGACTGGCTCTCGTCCGTTGGGCCGCTCGACGCAGTCGCGTTCGCCGTGCTCGCAGCACTCATGGGCGCCACCAGTTGGCGGTGAAGATCCATTTCGGATTGGTGTGAAAGAGCCACCAGCCGCAGATGGCCGCGGCGAGAATCACAAGACCGATGGCCTGGTTGCGCCGGTAAGCGAAGCGCTGCGCGTCGCGCCGCTCCTGCTCGGCAACCTGCTCGCGATACGGCTTGATGCGGGTTTCAACCATGGACTAGATCATCAAATGGATGTCAGTGAGTTCCTCAAGGCCGGAGTTTCCGCCCCATCCACGTAACAAATCGCTTCAGCCGAGCGAACGGATTCGAAGAATTGTCAGGACCGGGGTCAGAAATCACAATGACCTCTGATGTGACCGATACCCTCAGAATACCCGGGGCACCTTGGGCCGGGTTTACTGTGGGAGTCTCTACCCCCGGCTCATCAAATTGAAACTGAGCAATCAACAAAGATTCGCAGAGTTCATCTCCCGAAGCATCTGTCGTCACGATCCATCGAGAAATCTGCTTCGATACAGAATCCGATAGCATTGCTGGGCCAAAGATCGGCTCCACGCGCGCCACAGCTCCATTGGGAACATAGACGATGCGACTTACGACCACTCCTTGAACCCGGGCTGCTCGCGCTATTGGCGGATAAAGAAGCATGTCAGCTGGGCGTCGACCAGTAACCGAGCACCAGCGCGGCTCTGCGCGACAGACCGACGCCAAAACGCTCAGGCAGACTGCAAGCAGAACGAGCCGTCTCACAACTTCTCCTCGCAGACTCTTATGATATTCCCGTCATGGCGAGCCGCTCCGCCCCCCTGTATCCCTTTGACCATCTTCAACCCGCCGTCTCCCTCCACAATCGAAAATGATCCCCGTCCGCAGGCCCATAGAGTAAAGTGCTGAAGATGGCGGTCTGTCTCGGTTCGCGCTACCCCCTAAGCGGCCGGCCGAGCAAAAGGAGAGATTCCGAATGATCAAACTTTTGATTCACTGGATTTTGAGTGCGTTTGTCCTGCTGGCTGTTTCCCAATTTGTGCCGGGTTTCATTGTTCATGGGCTGGGGCCCGCGCTGATTGCTGCCTTGGTGATTGGCCTGCTCAACGGGACTCTCGGTCTGTTGCTGAAGATCGTCACCTTCCCCATCACCGTTCTCACGCTCGGCTTGTTCTTGCTGGTCATTAACGCGTTGATGATCAAGCTGGCCGCGCACCTGGTCACCGGCTTCCACGTGACAGGATGGATTCCGGCACTGTTGGGTGCGGTTGCTTTATCGCTGCTGGGCATGGCGATGCACGCGTTCACAAAGAAGAGTTAGGCGCGTCGAACACACACTGGAAGGCAGTGAATTGCCATGATCGAGGACATTCTAAAAATCCCGCAGCGTCTACGTTTCCGAATCGCGCTGGTGCTGGCGATTGTTGCCGATGCACTGCAGATCGCTGTCTTTCCATTGTTCGTCTCCGGTGCCGCATCGCCTGCGGATGACGCAGTCGACTTCGGCGTCGGAGCCGTGCTGACCCTGCTGCTTGGCTGGCATTGGGAGTTTGCGCCCTCGTTCCTGGCCAAGCTCATCCCGGGAGTCGATCTGGCTCCCTTCTGGACGATTGCAGTGTCTAATGTCTACCGGAAATCGAAGCGGATTACGGTTGTGGCAGGCCAAGACCACGAGGGGCCACCCACACTTCCTGTCCCACCGCCGAGCAGCGGAATCCCACGCTAATCAGTGTTGCTCTTCCCGTTTGACTTACCGCACCCCGATTGCCGACCATAACCTGTCGGGGGAATACACAAGGAATGAAAGTTCTGATCCTGGGTGCGGGGGGCCGCGAACACGCGCTGGCCTGGGCGGTCAAGCGCAGTGCACGCGTCACAGAGATTGTGTGCGCGCCGGGCAATGGTGGCATGGCGCAAATTGCCCGCTGCGTTCCAGTGGACCTGAAGAACCTGGAAGACATGGTGCGGGTGGCAGAGGCGGAGCAGCCCGGCCTGACGATCGTGGGCCCCGAGGGGCCGCTGGCGCTGGGCATCGTGGATGCCCTGCAGGCCCGCGGGTTGCGCGTGTTTGGCCCGACACAGGAAGCGGCGCGGCTTGAGGCGAGCAAGGCCTTTGCCAAGCAATTCATGAAGCGCCACCAGATTCCCACCGCAAACTACGCTGTCTGTACCCACGCCAATGAACTCGAAAAGGCCATCAGTCTTTTTCATCCCCCTATTGTGGTGAAGGCCGACGGACTCGCCGCCGGCAAAGGTGTACTGATTTGCGAGTCGCGCGCGATGGCGCTTGAATCCGCACACGGCCTCTTCAACGGGTCCCTGCTGGGCGAGACAGCGCAGCAGGTGGTGATCGAGGAGTTTCTCACCGGAGATGAGATCAGCTTTCTGTGCCTCAGCGACGGCACAAACGTGGCGCCGCTTGCGCCCGCGCAGGACCATAAGCGTATCGGCGAGGGCGACACTGGCCCCAACACGGGTGGAATGGGCGTCTACTCCACCGACTCGTTGCTTGAGCCACATATGACGGAGTGGATTCTGCGCCACATCGCGGAGCCCACGGTGCGCGGTATGGCGGAAGAGGGCACGCCGTTTGTGGGAGTGCTGTATTGCGGCTTGATGATGACGCCGCGCGGTCCTGAAGTGCTGGAGTACAACGCGCGCTTTGGCGATCCGGAGACGCAAGCGATTCTGCTGCGGCTTGAGAGTGACCTTGTCGAAGCGCTCGAGGCCTGCATCGACGGCAAACTCGGCGAGACAACGTTGCGCTGGAGCCCCGGCGCCTCCGCGTGCGTGGTGGCGAGTTCCGCAGGCTATCCCGGCAGTTACAAGACGGGCTTTCCGCTGAGTGGTCTTAGCAACGCGGCGATGGTTCCGTGCGTTGAGGTCTTTCATTCGGGCACATCCCGCGTGGGCAGCCAGTTGCTCACCAGCGGTGGCCGCGTGCTGGGTGTAACGGCGGCGGGCGAGTCCCTGCAGGAAGCTCTTTCACGCGCGTACCAGGCGATTGCGGAAATTCAGTTTGAAGGGATGTACTATCGCCGCGATATCGGCCATCGCGCCCTGAGGACCAAGGCATGAGTGTTGGAATTTCGCTGGAAGTGCTATTGGCGTGGAATAACGAAACGGCTGCCTTTTGGAAGGCGCATTTCGAGTCCAATTCTGCACTTCTTGAGTTGCCATGTGGTATCGGCGGAAACGTCGATCTCTCTTGGCATTTATCCGGCACATTTGGGGCGCGGAACTGGTCTGGAGCCAAATTATCAACTGCCTCTCGGTGACGGATTACGATGTCTGGCCGAATGACCCTTTGGACGCGATCTTCAGTCTGCACCTATCAGCTGTTGAGAGTTTCAGAGCCCTTCTCGACAACCCAAGCACGAATTGGGATGAACAAACCGTGGACTATCCGTGGCGACGTCCCGAGATGCCAATACCCACTCCGCGCAAAGCTCTGGCCCATGTGCTCCTGCACAGCCAGCGTCATTGGGCGCAGTTGGCAACGCTGGTGCGAGCGGCCGGCTTCGCGTCAAACTTCCGCGGCGACCTGTTGCTCAGCTCGGCACTTCGCTAGGACCTGGCGCCGGTGGGCCGCCACCCTGCAGCTTCTGAAAACACGATCGGCACAATACCGGCCGGCCTTGCGTCGGCTTGAAGGGTACGGTCGTAGACTCGCCGCACTCCGAGCAAGTCGTACGCGTCTCAGAGCGCACGCGCGCATTGCCCGAACCGCGCTTGGCCTTGCACTGCTTGCAGCGCTTGGGATCGTTGACAAATTGTTTGTCGTGGAAAAAGACCTGTTCGCCTGCGGTGAACACGAACTCGGAGCCGCAATCAATACACTTCAGGACACGATCGGTGAACTCCATGGCCGGCTTCCCCAAAGAAGGGACTAACGTAGAAATCGGCCATGACTGCAGATGCTTCTGCCGGTCCCGTTTCCCTGTCTTCGTACTGCTTTCAGTAACAAGGGCCCGGGCCGCGAAAAAATAGAGCGGCTATGAAGGAAAGTCGTTCCACCCAGTGGAAGACTTAGCTGGTTCTCGCACAGAACCCTTACACCGGCGAGAAAATTATTGTTGAGAATCGCGGCGAACCAGCTCAATCTTGTCTGATCTTGCTGACGTTGCCCGTATATTGCTGGGCCGTGTTGAAGTGGCCCGTCGCGATCCTGTTGTCAAAAACTAGTCTGCCTCTTTGCGAGCTTTCTTACGATTCCGCTTGCGCGCCAGTGCTGCTTTGACGCGGCGCTTCTCGCCTGGCTTCAGGTAGTAGGAGTGACGCTTTACTTCCTTGATGATGTCTTCCTGCTGTACCTTCCGCTTAAAACGGCGTAGCGCATTTTCGAGCGGTTCGCCTTCTTGTACGCGAACCTCTGCCAAAGTGTCCCACCTCCAAACCTGCCTATGGGCAATTACTATGATATAGGAAACATTAGCCCTTAGCCAACCCCTGACTCTGCATGACCGCGAAAACAGACGCTTTATCGATTTAACGGCTCACGTTCATTGCCCGTTTGCTCATTCTGCATCGTGCATAGGTCGCGTACACTTTTGCAGAGGCACTCATGATCAGGAGCTACCAGGGCCGCCTGCCCCAGATTCCCGCAAGTTGCTACATTGACACCTCCGCCCAGATCCTGGGCGACGTCATTCTGGGTGAGAATTCGTCGGTTTGGATGAATGCCGTTCTGCGGGGTGATGTCCACTCTATCGGTGTCGGCAACAACAGCAATGTGCAGGACTGCGCCGTTCTTCACGGCCAGCGTAACCTCTATCCCGTCATCGTCGGCGACTGGGTCACCGTCGGCCACAACGCCACCGTCCATGGCTGCGTGGTGGAGGACGAATGCCTCATCGGTATCGGCGCCACGGTGCTGAATAACTGCCGCATCGGGACAGGGTCCATCATCGCCGCGGGCGCCGTGGTTCCCGAGCAAACCGTGGTGCCGCCACGCACGCTTTGGGCCGGCGTCCCCGCCAAGCAACGCCGCGAACTGGGCGACGCCGACCGCAAGCTCATCCTCGAATACGCCCAGAATTATCTCGACTACGTGAAGATCTACCTGGCTGAAGCGGGCAAATAGGGCGGTGAACTTACAGATCGTGCCAGACATGCAGCATTTAGGACATTTTGTTGCTTTATTGCGTTGATTTGAATGAGCTAGCATCAAAGGATACAAGTGAGCCTTCGAAGAGACCGCCGGTTGCAGCGCGTTCGCTTACTTCTCTTCCTGCTCGTGATCGCGCTCGCCTTCAATTGCCGCATCCGAGCTCAGCAGACCGTTGCCGCCCTGCCCGAGACACCTCAGCCTCAGTCGGCAGAGCCAGTTGAGGCCGACTCCTCCCGGCCCGTCTCCCTGCGCACGATCCCGATCAATGTCCTGCACGATCAGGCTGCAATCTGGACCAGTCCAATCGGCCTTAAACCGCACGATCTGGTGCGGCTCGCTCCCCTCTCCTTGGCCACTGGCGCCGCCCTCGCCACGGACCATCACGCCATTTCGCAGGTCGTCTCGCACGACGCCGACTTCAACAACGCCAACACCAATGCCTCCAATGTGCTGATCGGCGGATTCATCGCTACGCCCGCGGTGCTCTACGTCTACGGACACTTTGAGCAAACCGAACACGCACGCGAAGCAGGCCTTCTGAGTGCCGAGGCCTTGCTCGACGGCCTGGTCGTCGAGCAGGGCATTAAGCTCATCACTTGGCGCGAACGGCCTAACGTTGACGGCCAACACGGACGCTTCTTTCAATCCAGCGCAGGCGTCGACTCGTCCTTTCCCTCGTCGCACAGTGTTGTGGCCTGGGCCACCGCGTCGGCCATAGCGAGCGAATACCCCTCGCGCTGGACGCAGTTTTTCGTCTACTCGGCTGCCACCGGGGTGAGCCTGACACGCGTGATGGGCCAGCAGCATTTTCCGTCAGATGTGCTGGTGGGCAGCGCCGCCGGATGGCTCATCGGCCGCTACGTGGTGCAGAGACACCACCGCGCCCGCCAGACGCGGTGAGCTCTGACTACGGATCACCTGACGACAACTGGCTGCCTCTTACACCGGCAGCGGGTTGCGTTCCGGGAAGTTCCTCTGGTGCCAGTACGGATAGACCGGTGTGACTGCGCTGACCTTATCCAGCTTAGCCACCTGCTCCGCCGTCAGGTTCCATCCCTCGGCGCCAAGATTTTGCCGCAACTGCTCTTCGTTGCGTGCGCCCAGAATGATGGAGGAAACCGTCGGCCGTTGCAGCAGCCAGTTCAACGCCACCTGGGGCACGGTCTTGCCCGTCTCGGCGGCAACGGCATCGAGCGCGTCGACCACTGAATAGAGAAATTCATCGGACACCTGTGGCCCCGCGTCGGCGGTTGTATGCAGGCGGCTTGTCTCGGGCAGCGGCTTGCCGCGGCGCAGCTTGCCGGTCAGGCGGCCCCAGCCCAATGGGCTCCACACCAGCGCACCCACTTTTTGATCGAGCCCAAGCGGCATCAATTCCCACTCATAGTCGCGGCCGATGAGGGAGTAATACACCTGGTGCGCGACAAAGCGCGTCCATCCGTAGCGATCGGCCACGGCCAGCGACTTCATCAAATGCCAGCCTGAAAAATTGGACGCGGCGATGTAGCGCACCTTGCCTTCGCGCACGAAACTGTTCAGCGTGTCCTGGGCTTCTTCAATTGGCGTGAGCGCGTCGAAGCCGTGCATATGGTAGATATCGACGTGGTCGGTACCGAGGCGTCGCAGGCTATCTTCAAGCGCCCGGCGCAGATGATAGCGCGAGGTGCCGCGGTCGTTCGGCCCTTCGCCCGTTGGGAAATACGCTTTGGTGGAGATCAGCACTTTCTCGCGCTTGCTGCCCAAGGCTTTGCCGAGAATTTCTTCTGAGCGTCCGTCAGAATAGCCGTCTGCGGTGTCAAACAAATTAACGCCGGCTTCGATGCAGATGTCGATCAGCCGGCTCGCCTCGGCGACATCCGTCGATCCCCATGCCTTGAAAAACGCATTCGCGCCGCCAAACGTCGCAGCGCCAAAACTCAGAGCGGAAACTTTGAGGCCTGAGCCTCCCAACAGTCGATAGTCCATGCCGTTTAGGATGCGGCAGGCAGAGCGGTAATGCAAATGGCTTGGGTGTTGACCTTACTCCGACTTCAAATTTAATCCGAAGTCGGCAGGGTCGCCCAGAATCGTGCGGTAGTATCCCTCCGTGGGATAGGGCTTGTAGATGTCTTGTGACGGCTTCACCTGAGAGTATTTTTGCCAGCGAGGATTGCTGTGGTCCTCCCCGGACAAATCGGTGAAAGTGAAAGTCCTCCACGGCCAAACGCGAATGTAATCAACAACGACCTCCGGCACTTTGTCTTTCTCGGCCGTCACTTTGCCATAAACGCGAACCAGCGCCAACGCTGGAATAGCGGTTGGATCGACTCTCAATTTGGCAATAAAATCGCCGTCTCCGCTTTTCGCCACGAGCATGATGTGGCAGTCTGTCAGCCCATCGAAGAAATGGTGCTGCAACAGAAGTGTCACCTCACCGCCCGCCTGCGCTGCCGGCGTAATTCCGCGCACAATGCCGAACCACGCAACCGACGTGCCCTTTTTCCCGTGCATGGTGTACTTGCCGAAAAGCGCATCACTGGCTTTCTCTCGGTTGCTGAGAGTCTTGAAGAACGGCGCCTCCCGAGCGACCGGCGCATAACTGCACGTCGCGAGCGTCCCGTTTGGCACCAGCTCCTTCACGGGTTGAATATCTATGGGAGTTTGCGCCCTAGCAACCGCTGAGAGCACGCCTAATGCCACCAAAACAAGAAATGGCATCCTCATGCGAGCCTTCTTCCTGGGGAAGATGACAGTTGGACGCCATTCTATTGCCTAGGTCACAACACCATTTGTGACCTCCGAAGCCCACTTCGCATCGAAGTCGCTCTAGCGCGATTGCGTTGCGCTCGCTTTGCTCCGGAACAGCTTGCGATTCACGTCAGGCCAGAACTCTCTGACCAGAAACGACGCAGAATCGATGCCGACATCCAGGCCCCACTCCGTCCCGACATTGCCCAGGCTGCGCTCGCGCGATGGATAGTAGAGCGTCGACAGGCCCGACGACGCACCCGAGCCCACCACCTCGCTGAAGTTGAATGTCTCGCGGCCAGTGTCAGTGCGCGTGACCACTGCACGGCTCATCGCGTAGCCGGCCCTCTTCAGGAATCCGCCATGGCTCAAGGTGTAGAAGCGTGTATCTTCGCGCGTCACCGTAGGCACAATGAACTCGACCAGATAGTTCTCGCTGGTCTGATCCACCGCGGCATGCCAGAAGTAGCGAGCGTAGCCCACACCGCCGTGGCCAAACTCGGGATACGCGTTCGTTGCCATTGAATAGCCCGCCAGAAATCCGGGAATAAAAACCGATGAATAGTCGAAGGAGTCCTGTGTGGCGTCGAAAAACTTCTCTTTCACCGTTTGCGGCGGCAGCGTCTGGTCCGTGCTCACTGAGCGGAAATTGGGGATGATTCCCAGGATGCGCTTGGTTTGCGGAGCGCGATCGGCGCTGGGCGGGGTTTGTGTCACCGGGCCTGGGGAGACGTCCGGCGACGCGCTCGACGAATCTGCAGCGACGGACGCCTGCGGTGCATCGGGGAGCGGGGCAGGGACCTGATAAGGCGTATCCTGCGCGCGTCCAGCCGTCGCCCAAAACAAAATCCCGGCCAAGGCGATGAACGCGCCTGGGGAGTGAAAGAGCCCGAAATCTAAAGACTTAGGAAAGCAAAAGAGGCCCCAACGTGCAGAGGTCTCCCTGGGGGGACAGGAAGCCAGTCTCATAACAGTATTGGAGGCGCCAAGTTGCGGAAGGGTCCATGTTTTCGGGCAATAATCAACGAAGTACAGCTCCTTCCGTCTCACATGCCGAATAGATAGCAAGCGAACGGATTCGGCAGGCCCCCTCTAAGTCAAGTCTTCCGTCCATTTAGACTAAAAAAGCCATGTCTAACCTGAAAGCCGTGCGCGGCACGCGTGATCTGTTGCCGCCGGAGACCGCGCTCTGGAACCGCATTGAGGCCACTGCTCGCCAGGTCTTCGCCCGCTACAACTTCGGCGAAATTCGCACCCCTGTTTTTGAAGACACCGCCCTGTTTGCCCGCGGCGTGGGCGAAGAAACCGACATCGTCTCGAAAGAGATGTACACGTGGGAAGATCGCGCCCGCGCGCAATCCGAGAAGACTCAGACCCTGACCCTGCGCCCCGAAAACACCGCCGGAGTGGTCCGCGCTTACATTGAACACAAGCTGGGCGAGACCGGCCAGTTGCAAAAGCTCTATTACATCGGGCCGCAGTTTCGACGCGAGCGCCCACAGAAAGGCCGCTACCGCCAGTTTTCGCAGATCGGCGCCGAGGTCATCGGCCCGCCCTCTGCCGGCAGCGAATCGCCGCTGCGCGATGCTGAAATTTTGGAAATGCTGGCCACGCTGCTCGACGAACTGGGCATTACCGGCTGGAAGCTGGACATCAACTCCGTCGGATCGTCGGCCGACCGTGCGCGCTACAACGAAGTGCTTCGCGCCGCCCTTATCCCTCTCGCGCCGACCATGTGTGTCGATTGCCAGCGCCGCGCCGTCACCAATCCGCTGCGCGTGCTCGACTGCAAAGTGCCCGAGGACCAGCCCATCATTGAGACGCTGCCTAAAATCGTCGACTCGCTCGATGAGGCATCGAAGGCGCACTTCGCCGCGGTGCTCGCGGCGCTCGATGTGGCCGGCGTGCCCTACACACGCAATCACCGCTTGGTGCGTGGCCTCGATTACTACACCCGCACCACGTTTGAATTCACCCACGGCGGCTTGGGAGCGCAAAACGCGCTGCTCGGCGGTGGCCGCTACGACGGCCTGAGCGAGGCGATCGGCGGGCCCAAAGCTCCCGGCATCGGCTTTGCCATGGGCGAGGATCGGCTGGTCTTGACATTGCAGGCCCTGGAAGCCGCCAGGCCCGAGAAGAATGACGCTTATATCGCACCACTCGGGGAAAATCTCAACCCCGCGGCACTGGCCCTGGCCCGCGAACTGCGCCGCGGCGGTCTTTCGATTGAACTGGGCGATGGCTCATTCCGGCTCAAGAAGTCCTTCGAAACCGCGGACAAGATTGCTCGCCGCATCGTCATCCTGGGCGAAGACGAGCTGGCATCCGGTATCCTGACAGTGAAGGACTTCGCCTCAGGCACACAAACGAAGGTCCCACGTGCGGAGCTGGCGCAATCCCTGGCTCGTTGAGCGTGGGACAGATTCAGACTTCTCTGCATGCGCCGTGTGGTTCTCGGAACAAGAACGGCACGAAGTGCTTCGCCGCATCCGTCGAAAGGTAAAGGACACGAGCAGTGCTCGACTTTTTAGGCAATCTTGAACGCACCCACCTCTGCGGCGACTTGCGCGCCGCCAACGCCGGCCAACAAGTCGTTCTCATGGGCTGGGTCAATCGTCGTCGCGACCACGGCAACTTGATCTTCCTCGATCTGCGCGACCGCAGCGGTATCGCCCAGGTGGTGCTTGATAAGGAACTGGTTCCTGAAGGCCATGCCAAGGGCGAACTGGTGCGGCCCGAGTATGTCGTCGCGGCTGTCGGCAAAGTGTCGTTGCGCGATCCCGACGCCATCAATCCCAAAATGCCTACCGGCGAAATCGAAATTGAGGCTACCGAACTGCGCGTTCTGAACGACACGCGGCTCGCTCCCTTCTCTCCCGCAGAGGAAGCGATTCAGAATGAAGAGACGCGCCTCAAGTATCGCTACGTGGATTTGCGCCGCGCAGAGATGCAGCGCAATTTCTGGCTACGTCACCAGATCACGCTGGCCATTCGCGAGAGCCTCAGCTCCGAGGGCTTTCTCGAAATAGAAACGCCGATTCTGACCAAGTCGACGCCCGAGGGCGCGCGCGATTTTCTAGTTCCCAGCCGCGTCCATGCCGGAGAGTTCTATGCACTGCCGCAATCGCCGCAGATCTTCAAGCAGATTCTCATGATCAGCGGCTTCGATCGCTACTTTCAAATCGCGCGCTGCTTCCGCGATGAGGATTTGCGCGCCGACCGTCAGCTTGAGTTCACGCAGGTTGATCTTGAAATGAGTTTTCCGCGCCGCGAACACGTCTTCGCGGTGGTCGAGAAATTCTGTGCAGCCGCCTGGGCCGCGGCCGGCGTTACGCTGCCCACGCCGTTCCCGCGCATCACCTATGACGACTCCATGCGCCAGTATGGCACCGACAAGCCCGATCTGCGCCTGCCCGGCCTGACCGATGTGCGCCCCGCATTCACTGACGCAGCTCTCGCTACGCTGCAGATCGATCCAGCGCTTCCCGTGGTTGCGCTGCGCATTCCGAAGGTCGGCGAGCTCAGCCGCAAAGAGCGCGAAGACAATCACCCGATGTTCGATCAAAAGAAGGGCGCCAAGTTCATCGACGATTTCAAACGCCTCGCGAAAAGCTTTCCTGAGGCGGTCGCGAAGATTCGCGAACTCACCGGCGCAGCCGATGCCGACTTCGTCATCGTTGTCGCCGGCGACCCCGCGCACCACGTCAAGGCCAGCGACACCAAGTTTCCCGGCCGCCTGAGCGAGCGCGAAATCAATGTCTACGCCGCAGCCGGCAATTTCCGCACCGAGCTGGCAAAAAAGTACGCTGAAAAGCACAGGGCATTTGCGGTGACCGACACGGCTGTCCACGAGGCCGATCCGAAGAGCGGCAATGTCATCGACGGAGCAGCCGCGTTCCATCCCATCTGGATTGTTGACTTCCCCATGTTTGAGTACGACCTGGCCAGCGCCAAGTGGATGCCCGCGCATCATCCCTTCACAGCGCCCTACGAAGCCGACATGGCCAACCTCATCAGCGATCCGGCCTCTGTGCGCGCGGATTGCTACGATCTCGCGATGAACGGGCTTGAACTCGGTTCAGGGTCCATTCGAATTCACCGCAAGGATGTGCAGCAGCAAATTTTCCAATCGCTCGGCATCAGTGACGAGGAAGCGCGCCAGCGTTTCGGCTTCTTCCTCGATGCGCTCGAATATGGCACGCCTCCGCATGGCGGCATCGCATTAGGTCTCGATCGAATTGTGATGCTGTTGACGGGCGCACCCAGCCTGCGCGAAGTGATCGCGTTCCCCAAGACAGCGAAAGCGATTGACCTGATGGCCGACGCGCCAACGACGGTCAGCGACCAGCAATTGAAGGAGCTGCACATTCGGGTTGCTCTGAAGAGCTAATGCGCTTCAGAGGGGTGCGCGCTGACGACCCGGGCCCCTCAATCCCCGGTAGTCTCCACCAGCTGATCCTGCACGGCAATGGCCACCGTGTCGATGGTGAGACAGCGTCCCAACTCGGCAAAATCCTTCTCCCACCGCGGACGCTCTTCCTCGGTCAAAGCAGTCAGTGCGTATTTTGAGGTGCGGAAGATCTCGTACCAGATGTTCTGGGCCTGCCAAAGGTTCAGATCGAACGGCATTTCAGAAAGCGTGCGCGCCAGCGTCAATGCGCGGTCCAGCATCTCAAGCGACCCGGCGGAAAGCTGCAGCTCCACCATCGCGCGCTTCATGCGCTGATCGGCTATGTAGCTCAGCGTCGCTGTTTCGAGCGGAACCTGGTCGGCCTTGGCCAGCTGCAGGAACGACCGCAGCATCGCCACATCCGTGGGATCGCCTTCAAGAGCGCGCCTGAGGCCGGCGTTGATCGCAAATCCGGCAGCCAACGTCAGTGCGGGCGGTTTGGGTAACCCAGCCTGCGACAGATAGTGCAGCAGGCTCTGATGATCCTCGTAGATGTTCGTCAGAGAGTTTTCGATATCCCACAACGTCGAGTTCAGAATCAGCTGCACGATGCGCCGCTGCTCGTCGGTGAATAGCGATGTGAGCGAATAGTCCACGTGGCCGTAAAAACGATCGATCAAGCGAATCACATCGGGGAAGTCGGCCTTCTGTACCTGTTCTGAAACTTTCGCAGCAAACGCGTCAAATTCTTCCGCTTCGCTCTCGGCATACAACTTCACTGCAGCCGTAATGTTCTGATCGCCAAAGTGCAGCACCGCAAAACTAAAACTCTCGCTATCGCCCGTAATGGCGCTGGCGATCTGCGCGCGCCCTAGCGCAAGCCGGCCACGCCCCGACGTGTAGATGTCATACGATATGCGCCGCACGCGATAGCAGAAAAGCTCTGTCTCTTCCGCAAACGACGAGAAGACGCTGCTGATGGCGTAATGCGCCACGACTTGCTCCAGGCCCAACTCCATCGGCTTGATCTTCTCCGTGTAGATGCGTGCGCCATCGGCCGCCGCAGCCACGTTCGACTTGGCCTCGCCCAGCTTTTCCACAAACGCCGCTTCAAGCCCCGCTGCCTGTTGGCCAAAAAGCTGTTGCGCCAGTTGCAGCACGCGCGCCGCATACGCAATCACCTGTACCGTCTCAATGCCCGAGATGTCGTCGAAGAACCAACCGCAACTGGTGTACATCAACTGCGCGTGCCGCTGCATTTCCATCAACTCGAAGGCCCGCACGCGCTCCGGCTCCTCCAGCGGATGATTCTGATGCTTCTCGAGAAAGCGATCACTCACCTCATCATCGCGATTCAGGATGACGCCAATGTAGGCGTCGCGCGCGGCCCACACATCCTTGAAGAGCTTTGCGCCTTCCTGCTCAGTCAACGGAGTAATGGCATCGCGTATTTCATCCAGCGCCTGCCGCAAAGGTGTGCGCCAGGACTGGTTCCATCCCGGCTTGCCGCTGCTGCAGCCGCAATTCGACCGCCAGCGTTCTATGCCGTGGACACAGCTCCACGATGTCTCGTCTACAATCTCGCATTCAGCTTCTGGAGGAAACTGCGCGAGAAAGCATCCATAGTTCGTCAGCTTGACGTTTTTGTCCTGCTCCAGCAGGCGCAGCGCATAGGCCAACGCCATCTCTCCGTGCTTATGATGGTGTCCATAGGACTCGCCGTCGGTCGCCACATGCTCCAATTGAGGTTGGGTCGTGTCTTTCAAACCCGCCTTCAGGCGCGCGGCAAAGTTTTCACCGGAGTTAAGCAATCCCTCAAACGCGATGGCGCGCGAAGTGGGTCCGTCGTAAAAAAACACCGCGATTGAAACGCCGGACTTGAATCGCGCAACGTAAGGTCGCGAAATATCCACACTTGCGCCCGGCGTTTCCGTCCAGGCAAATTCCGGTTCATCCGCGGCGTGAGGGCTGCTCGCCTCCTTCAGCGGGCGGATGCGCTTGCATTGATGCGGCGCGAGCAGTGTGAACTTGATACCTTCCTTCGCCAGCAGCTCCAGCGTCTCTGTATCGGCGGCGGTCTCTGCCAGCCACATGCCCTCTGGGACGTTGCCATAGTGGTATTGGTAGTCAGCAATGCCCCAGCGGATCTGCGTAATGCGGTCGCGCACGTTGGCCAGCGGCATGATGATGTGGTTGTAAACCTGCGCCATCGCCGAGCTGTGCCCTTTGAAACTCCGCCGGCTGCGCCGCTCACCATCCACGATCATGCGGTGCGTCCGCGGCGCGTTATCTTTGAGCCAGCTCAACAGCGTGGGCCCAAAATTAAAGCTCATGCGCGCGTAATTATTGACGATCCGCGTGATCTGATTTTTGCCATTCTGGATGCGCGCTGCGCCATTGGTCGCATACGACTCCGCGCAGACGCGCTCGTTCCAGTCGTGATAGGGGGCAGCCGAATCCTGCGTCTCCACCGTCTCCAGCCATGGATTCTCGCGGGGGGGCTGATAAAAATGTCCATGAATGCAGACAAAGCGTTTATTCGACGGCATGGATAAGTCTCATCACATAACAGCGCTTTCCAGGATTTGTGAGCAACAAGGGTTATTTTAGGCCCGCCCCGCGGGCGGTGTCGCCCTGGCCAGATCACATGCGCGCCAAAGGTACCAGCTCGCGACAGAGCGGAACGGCGCCCACTTCCGCCCGCGCCGGAACAGAACATCCGGCTTCGGCAGATCGTTCGCCTCAATCGCGCGCGATTTAGGCAGCTTCATAAAGGTCAACGCGTAGCCTTTGCGAATGCCGTAGTCCGTCACCGGCAACACGTCCGGCCGCCCCAGGCGGAAAATCAGCAGCATCTCCACGATCCACGGCCCAATACCGCGCACCTCGGTCAGCCGCTCCACAATATCCGCATCGGGCATCTTCAGGATCGCCGCATGGCTCGGCACCGTGCCATCGAGAGTCTTCGCAGCCAGATCTTTCAGCGCCTTGATCTTGTTGCCGGAGACGCCGGCGGCACGCAGCCGTTCATCGGGCACGTCGATCATCTGCTTCGGCGTGGGATCGCCGCCAAAGAACTCGCGCACCCGGCGATGAATTGTGGCTGCCGCCTTTCCATGCAGCTGCTGATACAAGATTGATTCGACCAACGACTCGAATGGCGACGGTGACCGGTCGAGGCGCAGCGTGAATTCGCCGACGCGCTCGATCAGGACTCCCAGCTTGGGATCGTTCTGCTTCAAATGAGCAATTGCTTTTGCGGGGTCGAAGGGAAGCTTGCGTGCCCGTCCATCGTGGATCATAGGGGACCAGTGTATCGCGTGCGCTTTTCAACGGAGACTATCTTCTCAATTTGCCAGATCGCAGACAGGTTCGGGCACCCCGGCAACAATCCCGCCCGGACGAATCGCGGTCCGAGCGATTGATACTTTTGCGTCGTCTCGCGCGGAGGCCGCCTCCGCGATCCATATGGCCAGGCAGGCCACCAGAAAACCCCCAATGAGGTCGATGATGTAATGCCACTCGAGCAGGATCGTCGCTGGAAGGATCAAGCCTACATATAATGCCGCGAGGCAGATGGACATCCTCTTCCACGGACGAAGGAACCAGATGGCGATAATCGGAAGCGCTGCGTGCATGCTGGGAAAACTGATGTAATAGTCGACAAGGTTCACTTGAGCGGCGTTCGGAGTGAGCGTATGTGCCAATAACATCCGACTTTTCGCCAAGAGCGTTTCCTGGGCCCAGAACGTTGGCAGCGATTGCGGATAACTCGACAGATGGACCGGGCAAATCAGATAGGGACCCTTTGCGGGCCAGAGGAAGAAGATAATCATCGCCAGCACGTAGCCGACGAGTAAGGTTCTCGCATAGAGCAATGCGTAACGCCTGCCGGACAGCAACGCGACCAGAATCAGCGTGGCGCCAATCCAATTGAAGAGGCTGAAATACGCGAGCTCGAGCGCTCTGAAGAACCATAGCGGAAAGTGACCCAGGCTCCAGTGCGCTATTTGGGAGACATTGGCATGAAATAGCACGTGATCGAGGTGCGCAAATGCGGGATCGTAGGTTCCCACAAATTCAATTCCAGCAATTGCGTGGTTCAGCGTAAACACCAGGGTGATTACAACGAATAAATAGAGCGCCGGCAGAAAGAGATCGATCAGCGCAGACTCGAACGAAGGCCCTTTGCGCCGCACGAGTTCCGCAACACAAAGACCTTCAATCGTGGCCATCATGCCAAACTCGAGGCCCAATAGGTACATCAGGCCTGACGCAAATGCGCCTGCGATCAGGATGCGAATCTTTTCCTGCCGATAACCCTCCAGGAAGGGCCGCACGGTTTCCTTCATCGGCAACCCGATGACGGCCAGAAGAATGGCGAGAACTGCAGCCTGCAGTCCGGTGCCGCCCCAGTAAGCCCCTGTTAATTCGACAACGTCAAAGCGCAATGGAAGGTGAGCGAATCCGAAAGCGGGAAATACGAGGAGAAGAAGACTGCCAAGGAGCACGCAATCAAAGCGGGTCAGGAAATTGAGCCGGCTCGCTGTGACGGAGTTTCGCCTGACGCGAGTGGGCGCGCTAGTTTGGGTCGTTTCCAGTGTTTCGAGATGGCCCAGCAGCAGATCGCCCATGCCCGGTAATCCCTCGTCTCGTTCATGATTTCTTTCATGGCCGCAGAGGGACAGGCGCTTGCAGGGGCCTGCACTCCGTCGCCGCACCTTAACTCATCGATCGAATCAAGTTCTATGCGCGGCTACGTACTGAGCGATGGGAATAACTATCGCCGACAACCGGACTTAGTTTGTAGCTAGGATCCGTGTTATGGGGTACTTTATCGTTCTATAGCGCGAAAGCAAAGAGAATCATATTGTGCACTGTTACGAAGGCGGTATTACGTCCAGGGAGGGTGTTTCGCCTGAGATTCGCCGATGGCGCCGCATCGCCTTGCGGGGCCAAGACTTGCTCGGCGCCAGGAGCATGACCGCAGCACCGGCCAGCCCCGCCCTAGTACCATCTCTGCAGGGATTACCAGGAGCTCCCAACCTCATGAAGATGCGCCCCGGAACGCAAACCGGATTCTTGCTATGCGGTAAAGAGTGGATCGAGGGCGAGGCGATGGAAGTGCGTTCGCCGTGGGACCAGGGCCTGGTCGGTCGAGTCACCGTGGCCACGCGCGCCGATGCACGCACCGCCGTGAATCATGCCGTGGCCAGCCTGCGCCGCACCCGCGCTCTTCCTCGCTGGAAGCGTCGCGAAATCCTCGAAGACGTTGCTGCAGCGCTTATCGAGCAAAAGGAACGCTTCGCCCAACTCATTGTCGTGGAGGCCGGCAAACCTCTGCGCATGGCGCGGACTGAAGTCGATCGCGCGGTGCTCACATTTAAGACTGCTGCCGAAGAAGCCGTGCGCCTCGGGGGCGAATCGATTCCTCTTGACCTGACTGAAGGCAACGAGAACCGCTGGGGATTGGTGCAGCGTTTCCCCGTCGGCCCGGTTCTCGCGATTACGCCATTCAATTTTCCGCTGAATCTAGTCGCGCACAAGGCAGCACCCGCTATTGCCGCCGGTTGTCCTCTGATCCTCAAGCCTGCGCCGCAGACGCCTTTCACGGCGCTCGCGCTCGGCGAAGTGATTGTGAAAGCCGGATGGCCCGAAGACGCCATCTCTGTGCTTCCGCTCTCTAATGCAGACACAGCCTGGCTCGCCGAAAAGGAAGATCGCATCAAGCTCGTCAGCTTCACCGGCTCCGCCAAGGTGGGATGGGAGCTCAAGGCGCACTCCGGCCGCAAACGCGCGCTGCTTGAGTTGGGCGGCAATGCTGCGCTCATCCTTCACGGAGATTGGACCGACCTGGATGAGGCCGCTCAGCGCACTGCCCATGCGGCCTTTGGCTACGCTGGCCAGTCGTGCGTCGCCGTGCAGCGCGTCTTTGTGGAGCGCCGCATCTTTCAGACGTTTGTGTGGAAGCTCGTAGAAATCGCGGCACGCATGGTTTCAGGCGATCCCTCCTCCGAAGCGACTGAAGTGGGTCCGCTGGTGAGCCTCGCGGAAGCAGAGCGCGTTCAGGAATGGATTAAGGAAGCCGTTGCCGGCGGCGCGAAACTTATAGCTGGTGGGGAGCGCAACGGATCCCTCGTGACTCCGGCAATTCTCACTGCAACACAATCGGGAATGAAGATTCGCGATGAAGAAGTTTTTGGCCCTGTCGTGATCGTGGAGCCCTACGAGGATTTTGAAGACGCCCTGGCGCAGGTCAATCATTCGCGCTACGGCCTGCAGGCGGGCCTGCTTACCCGCGACGCCGGCCGCATTCTCACTGCCTATCGCGAGCTCGAGGTCGGCGCACTCATCGTGGGTGATACGCCCAGTTGGCGTATTGATCCCATGCCCTACGGCGGGGTCAAGGACTCGGGCCTTGGACGCGAGGGCGTTCGCTCTGCAATCGAAGAAATGACCGAGCCGCGCATGCTCGTCCTGGCCGGGCTAACCTAGAGGGACAGAATGGATCTCGGCCTCAAAGAGAAACTGATCGTCGTCACCGGCGGCGGCGCCGGAATCGGAGCGGGCATCTCCCGCGCCTGTCTTGACGAGGGCGCGCGCGTCATAGTGCTCGGCCGCCGCTCTGAAAATGTCCAGGCCTTCATGGCCGAGATGCGGGACAACGGCGCGGACTGCCATCTCGTTGAAGCACACCTCGAAGATACTGCTCGTTGCAAGTCAGCCATCGCCGAGATTGAGGATGGCTTCGGCGACATTTATGGCTTGGTCAACAACGCCGGCATGAATGACGGCGTCGGCCTCGAGAGGGGCAGCGTCGAGCGCTTCATCGAAAGCCTCAATAAAAACCTCATCCACTATTACGCGCTCGCCCACTACGCGTTGCCCGCACTCAAACGCACACAAGGCGCCATCGTCAACATTAGTTCTAAAGTGGCGCTCACCGGCCAGGGCAACACATCTGGCTACGCCGCCAGCAAGGGCGCGCAGCTTGCCCTCACGCGCGAATGGGCCGCCGAGTTATTGCCCTATAACATCCGCGTCAACGCAGTGCTTCCCGCTGAAGTAATGACGCCCCTCTATCGACGCTGGCTCGACACGCGGGGTGACCCCGATGCTGAGCTCAAGCGCATCACCGATAAGATTCCGCTTGGCCACCGCATGACATTGTCGTCTGAGATCGCGGCGGCAACCGTCTTTCTTCTTTCACCAACGCAATCCGCCCACACAACCGGCCAGCACACCATCGTGGACGGCGGCTATGTCCACCTCGATCGCGCTTTGACTTAGATCGATCTGGCTACGATCGATTTCGAGCCTATCCCCGCCATCCCTTCGACCTGATTCGGCATCGTAGCCACTGGGTTCGCCCGTCGCCTTGCGGCGGGGTGAATCGCCAAAGGAGTCCCCCATGGCTTCTCCCAAGAAATGCGCCAACGCAGCGTGCAACTGCACCGCTCAATCAGGATCGAAATACTGCAGCCAGCATTGTGAAGGAATAGGCGACAAGACAGAGCTTACATGTCAGTGTCACCACGCACCGTGCGGCGGCAACGCCTGAGCCTCGATACGCTCGGAATCTTTCGCATTTCCATTTGACCCCACGCTGTGGCCATTGCGTAGAAGTGTGCGCCCGCCAGCCGCCTTAATATGGATGGCAGAGGTCTCGCTCTATGTTCACTCCCCAGTCCATCGGATTCGTGCGCAGCCCCTACAAAGACACTGCCGCTATTCCCAAAGGTCTCGGCGCGAAACACGACGCTAAGGGTGTTCTCGAGGTTCTGCGGGAGTTCGAGCCGGGCCTGCAGGATGTAGAAGGCTTCTCGCATCTTTTTGTCATCTGGGTCTTCGATCGCTCCGACGGTTTCGAACTCGTGGGCAAGCCGCCCGTCGATGAGAAGATTCATGGAGTCTTCGCGACGCGTTCGCCTCGCCGCCCCAACCCCATTGGCCTCACGGTGGTCGAGCTGTTGTACCGCGACGGCGGTTCGCTGCATGTGCGAGGCGTCGACATGCTCGATGGCACCCCAATCCTCGACATCAAGCCCTACATGTCCTCGATTCCAGCAGACAAGTTGCGCCGCGGCTGGCTCGCTGAAGCCGAGAGATCGAAGTAGCCCACCCACAACCCGCTCCCACTCTGTGCTCAGTACTCTTGAAACTTTCCTGTGGCATTGCCACATGTCTTTGTGGCATACTTCTGTGGTCATACCACAGGGGATTGAATGACCTCTCCGAAACTCGATCTACTGCAGGGAACGCTCGATCTCATGGTGTTGCAGACGCTGACCTCCATGGGCACTCTGCACGGCTACGGCATCGCTCGCCGCATTGAGCAAGTCAGCGGCAACGAAGTGCTGCTCAACCAGGGCACCATCTACGCCTCGCTCGTTCGCCTGGAACAGCGCGGCTGGATCAATTCCAACTGGGGCGTTTCCGGCAACAACCGCAAGGCGAAGTTTTATTCCATCACCAAAGCCGGGCGTCTTCAGCTTGCTGCGGACGCGCGGTATTGGGAGCGCCTTACTGGTGTGATGGACCGGGTATTCGCCATGAGCAAGGACGATGGTGAGGAGGGATCTCTCAGCGAAAGTAGAGGTCCTGCGTGAACGGGGGCATTCGTCGCGCCCTCGGCCGCGTGCGCGCCTTCTTTGGCAAGCGCTCGCGCGATGCTGAGCTCGAAGCCGAATTGGCTGCCCACCTTGACATGGCCATCGACGAATACGTCGAGCGCGGTATGTCGTTCGCCGAGGCTCGACGACTGGCATTGCTTCGCTTCGGCGGAGTGCAACAGGCACGGGAACAACAACGAGAGGCGCGTGGTCTGATGGATCTCGATATTCTCTTGCAGGACCTGAAATACACGTTGCGCACGCTGGGCCGCGACCGCGGCTTTACGGCTGTCGCCATTCTCATTCTGGCCCTCGGCATCGGCGCGAACATCGCCGTCTTCAGCGTCGTCAACACGCTCATGCTGCGTCCGCTGCCGTTTCCCGACGCGCATCAACTCGTCTGGATCGCGCCGCCACCCACCAAATGCGGCCTGTCGTGCGCCACCTATTCCACCGACGCCTACGATGAGTTCCGCGCGTACACACGTTCCTATCAGGACGTGACCGGCTATTTCGCGTTTTCCTCCCCGGGTAATCTCAGTCTGAATCTCGGTGGCGCTCCCATCCCGGCCACCAGCATCGACGTCATTGCGAATTTCTTCCAAGTACTCGGCGTGCAACCGGCGATGGGGCGAACCTTCCGGCCGGAAGATGCGCGCGACGGTGCCGCACCGGTCGTACTGCTAACCAACGCGTGGTGGCGCCGCCAATTCAACGCGGACCCCGCCATCATCGGCAAGGCCTTCGACATGAACGGGCACCAAACGACCGTCATTGGCGTGCTACCTGCGTCCTTCGATTTCGGCGCAGTGTTTTCGCCCGGGGCGAAAGTTGACGCGATCACGCCGCTCGATTTGTACGGTCCTCCGCGCAATTGGGGCAACATCATCACGTTGATCGGCCGCCTCAAGCCTGGCATCTCGATTACACAGGCGCAACAGGATGCGGCCCAAGCCGCACCGCACATGTGCTGGAACAACAAGAATCCTGGGACGTGCGGTCAATATACTGACTCGGTAGTGCCCGTTCCATTGAAGGACTACGTGAGTGGACACCTGCACCGCGCCCTCATCGTGTTGTGGTCCGCCGTCGGCATGATCCTGCTGATCGCCTGCGTCAATCTCTCCAACCTGCTGCTGGCCCGCGCCGCTTCTCGCTCAAAGGAATTCGCAATGCGCGGTGCACTCGGCGCCAGCCGCAGCCGCATCGTGCGCCAACTGCTGACTGAAAGCCTTGTCTTGTCCAGCGCGGGCGCTGTCCTTGGTTTAGGCCTCGCCTATCTTCTCGTTACATGGCTCGCGCACCAGGGAGCCATCGCACTGCCGTTGCTCAGCACGTTACGCATCGATGGAGCCGCCCTTGCCTGGACGCTATTAATTGCAGTCTCGGCGGCCGTTTTGTTCGGGTTAGTTCCGGGGCTGCGCATGGCCGGCGGCAATCTTACCGAATCACTTAAGGATTCCGGCCTCGGCTCCGGCCAGGGCCGCAAACACGAGCGCATCCGCTCTGTGCTCGTGGTGTCCGAAGTGGCGTTAGCCTGCATTCTGCTGGTTGGCGCGGGCCTGCTACTGCGCAGCTTCCTGCATGTCCTCGACGTCGATCTCGGCTTCGAGCCTGCTCGCGCTGCTGCCATTAAGGTCGACTACGACGACAATGTTCCCGAGGATAAAGACGGATCACTGAGCACACTCAAGCGCATCCCCATTTTTCAGCAGATCATCGACCGCGTCTCAGCCATTCCGGGCGTGCAAACCGCGGGCATCACCGACTATCTACCTCTTGACCGCAATCGCTCATGGGGAACGCCACTGCCCAAAGGCGTCAAGCTCTCCGACAAGGATGTTCCGCCTGGCCCGCTCGTCTACGTCGTCACTCCCAACTACATTCATGCCATGGGCACGCGTCTTCGCGGACGCGATTTCGCCTGGTCCGACGGTCCGAAAAGCGAGCGCGTCGTAATCATCGATACCGGCTTCGCCAAATTCTTGGCCTCGCTCACCCACTGGCCCAACAACGATCCCGTCGGGCAGCTCCTCGGCGACGGAGACAATCAGCTCCGCGTCGTCGGCGTCGTCGACAACGTCCGCGAAGAGTCCACAGAGGCCCAGACTGGTTGGCAAATCTACTATCCCGCCTCGCAGGCAACTCCCAGCGCCGCGGAGCTCGTGATCCGCACCCAGCTCCCGCCCGCGGTGCTCGCCGGCACCGTCCTGAAGACGCTCCGCGACATCAATCCCAAGCAACCCGCAGCCGAGTTCCGCTCTCTCGAAACTCTCGTCGATCACGCCAATTCGCCGCGCCGTTTCTTCATGATCCTTGTCGCGTCTTTCGCCACGCTCGGCCTGGTGCTTGCCGCGCTCGGTATCTACGGAGTCATCTCCTACTCCGTCACGCGACAGACGCAGGAGATCGGGATTCGCATGGCTCTAGGCGCAAGTGCCGGCCTCGTGCAACGGCAGGTGCTCACCGGCACGCTTCGCCTGGCTTTGATCGGGATTGCGCTCGGCGCGATAGCCTCGCTCGCGGCCGCAAAGCTGATCGCCTCTCTGCTCTATGCCACATCGCCGTGGGATGTTGCGACCTACCTGGCCATGGCTGTCGCATTGCTCGCGGTGGCTGCGGTCTCGGGCTATCTACCGGCCCGTCGCGCTTCCCGCATCAACCCCATGGTGGCGCTGCGGGCCAATTAGAGCGAAGCCCATTGTCCGCACAAAACGAAGAGGGGCGCAGCGATTGCTGCGCCCCTCTTGCGGCTTTCAACTACAGGTAGCTTACAATCTGCCGGATCGGATCATCCGCATCCACCGGAAGGATTGCCTTGATCGCACGCAAGCCCGACTCGCTGCGCATCGGCAGCAGGCCAAGTTTCAGCAGGACCCGGATGCTCACCTCATCGGCGGAGGTTAGCGCTTCGTGCTCGGGATGATGGAACTTCCGCCAGTTCTCCATCAGGTTCGACGCAATCGTTTCCGGCGTCGAAGTGTCGCTGGCAATCACCACCATTTTCAGCACGCTGATCTCGCGCTCCGTCAACCGCACTGCCGGCGGGCCATCGCGCAACTCCCGCGCCAGCGCGGGGAGATGTGCCTCGTAGTTCTGCTTTATCTGCGTCCAGATCGCGAAGCCCAGCCAGGTCGGAGGTGCTTCAGGAACCGGAATGGTGCGCCGATGCATTTCGCCCACCAGCAGCGGAATGCCGCGCGTCAGGCGATACACATCCTGCACTTGCGGTTCAGCCAGTTCGATCTTGTAGAGCTTGCTGAACCACGAACGGAGCTGATCCTCGCTCAGCCGCCGAATAGAGGCAACCGCGTCGAAACGCCCGCCAGTCGATCGACCCAGGCTCCAGCGCAGCAAATCGGCGCCGCCGGTGAACAGCAGAAGGCCTTCCTCTTGTTCAATCGCCTTGGCGGCTTCGTCAGGTGTAACCGGCGCCAGGTCGGACTTGCCCGTGTAGCCCAGTTGCACGCGAATGCCGCAGCGCGGCTGCAATACAGGATTCTGATCGGGCGGCGTCAACCAGTTTGAAACCGCCATCAGTGCGCGTACCTTCCGCGCGCTCTTGCCTTCCTTCTTTGCCTTGCCGAGATACAGCATCATGGTGTCGACTTCGTCTTCCGCGAAGAACGACAACTTGTCGGTCGACGCAGCGCGCGGAGTGGACGTTGCTTCTGTGTCCTCTACTTGAGTTGCAACCGGCGCCTCTTCGGTAGCGCAAATCGTCCCTGACTCTTCCTGCTCCTGCGCGGCCGAGGCATCGGCATACGCGCTGGGAGTTTCTTTCTCCGGTGTCGCCTCTTCAATCCGCATTCCAGAGGATGACCCGTCAGATTCCTTGGTCCCCGCCGAATCTTCGTTGCTCAATCGGCCGCTGCTCACGACAGAGCCGTCGTGCCAAAGCTCGATTTCCAACTGGCGCACGAAATCGTCCACGCGCGGAAAATTTGCATTCAGATTTTTCAGGTCGGGATCGTCCGTGCTGTCATCGAGGTTGCATGCCCAGCTCAGCCACTCCGGCACGGCCGGCCCAGGCAGATCGGGGGGAGCCGTCTGCGCCGAGATTTCCATCAATTCCGCAACCGCTGCATCGCGCAGCCGCAACCGCTCTTGCCTGGTCTTCTCGCGGCGGTGAGATACCGTTCCGGCAGCCAGAAATTGTGCCAAATCAAGATAGCGCTGGCGCTTGACCGCGGCATCATCCAGCTTCGACACCACGGAATGCAATTCATCTTTTGTGTGCCATACAGCCGCACTGTCCTCGGAGAGGATAGCGTCGCGCAAATTCTGGCACACATCCAGCAATTTTCCAAGGTCGGCAATGGCTTCAGTGCGGTCCACCTGCTGGCCGGCTTCAAGAAGATCAATCTTCTCGCGCCACTGCCGCGCCTGCTCCGCTAGACTCTGCAAAGTATCAGAGACAATGCTCTTGCGGCTCTGCGTATCTTCAAATGCGTTCAATTGATTCACCCCAACGCACAGAAAGGAATTCTAGTTATGCGTGCGCTCATCGTACCGTGATTGCCATTGGGCACTCCAAGGCCGAGGCACCGCTGTGTAACACTGCGGTCACGTTACTTTGGGATTGCGTCGTTGGAGTGTGCCGATTCGTTGGAGCGATCGGTAGCGCGTTGTCCGTACGAAAGGTCGGCGTCCCACTCTGCATCGATAGACTTATCAAGCTAAAGGAAGATTTCGCATCGCAAAGCTTCCGATGGAATCGAACGATTGCGTTGCCAATTAGGAGAGTCCGATCTAATGACAAACGAAGAGGTCTACGCCGCGTCCGCGGTCAAATCGTGGAAGCAGGTTCTCGGCCGTTTCACCGAGGGTGTTACCGCCCTTGATGAAGCTCAACTCCAGAAGCAAGTCGCGCCCGGCAAGAACCGGCTCTACTACCTGCTCGGACATTTGACCGCCGTACACGACCGCCTTTTCCCGATGCTCGGCATTGGAGACCGGCTGCATCCCGAGTTGGATGAACCGTTCCTCACCAATCCCGATGGCGCAGCCAGCGATCCGGTTTCCGCAGCGAATCTCAAGGCCGCCTGGATCGAAGTGAACGCAAAACTCACCGCCGCCTTCGAACAATTCACTCCCGAGGACTGGCTCAAGAAACACGACGCAGTCAACGACGAAGACTTTGCGAAGGATCCCACACGCAACCGTCTCGCCGTGCTGCTCAGCCGGACGAATCACCTGTCGTTCCACTCCGGCCAGGCCGTGCTGGCTAAGTAAGAACAAGTCGTTCTGAATAGAGAGAGCGGAACGCATTCAGGCGTCCCGCTCTTTTTCGATCACAAAGACTGCACCGTCCCTACTCCACCGCCAACTCCGTATGCAAGCTTGCCGTCGAATCCTCGCCGGCCCACACGTCAAACGTGCCCGGCTCGACAGCCCACGCCTTGGTCTGCGGACTCCAGAATTCCAGCTCGCTCTTGCCCAGAGGGAAATTTAGCGTCTTAGTTTCGCCCGCCTGCAATGTAACGCGCTTGAAGCCCTCAAGCTGCCGCACCGGTCGTGAAGCCGATCCCGCTCGCTGGTGAATGTAAATCTGCGCCACCGCGTCCCCTGCAACCGCGCTCGTGTTGGTTACATCGACCGAAACCTCTGTGGCCTCGCCTGCTTTCACACTCGCCTTGGAGAGCCTCAAGTTCGCGAACTTGAATGTCGTGTAACTCAAGCCATATCCAAATGGATAGAGCGGCTTGCTCGAGATGTCCCAGTAGCGCGAGCTGAACGTTGGCCGATCTTCGGGCTCATGCGTGAGGTTGTGGTTGTAGTAGAGCGGCTCCGCGCCGGCCGTGCGCGGCCAGCTCACCGGCAGCTTGCCGCCCGGGTTCACGTCACCAAACAGCACGTCAGCCACTGCATTGCCGCCTTCAGTTCCGGGATACCACGACTCAAGAATCGCTGGCACATGCTCCGAAGCCCAGCGAATGTCGAGTGGCCTTCCGTTTTCAAGCACCAGCACCACCGGCTTGCCCGTTGACGCAACGGCCTCCAGCATCTGTTCCTGGATGCCCGGCAGATCGAGCGCCGCACGCGAAGCGGCTTCGCTGCTCATGCTGGCGGCTTCGCCCAACACTGCCACCACCACGTCCGCATCTGCTGCGTCGGCCTTCGCCTTCTGCTGCCATTCTGCCGTCTCTGCGGGTGTCGCTGGCGGAGTTGGCTTGTTGCCGGTCATCTGGTCAAGCATCGAAGAATAGACCTTCGACAGCGGTGGCCCGGCAACATAGGTCACCTGCGCATCAGGACCGAGTTTCGCCTTGATTCCCGCCAGAATCGTTACCGGATGGTTTTTAGTGCCTCCCCCAAACAGCCCTTCAACAGTCCAGCCGCCTTCAATATCTTTGGTCGAATCGGCCAGCGGACCGATCACCGCGACACGCTTCACGCTCTTCGCCAGCGGCAGCGTGTTGTTCTCATTGCGCAGCAGCACCATTGACCGGGCCGCCACCTTGCGCTCCAGCGCAAGACCTTCGGGCCGATTTAAGGTTGCTTCCACCTTTGACTCGTCCACATAGGGATTGTCGAACAACCCCAGCTCATATTTGGTTTCGAGAATCGGCAGCACCAGCGCATCCAGTTCCGCCTCGTTAACCTTGCCCGCGTTAGCCAGTTTGGCCAGGTTTTTTGTGTAGGTCTGGCTAGCCATGTCCATGTTCAAGCCCGCCGACACCGCGCGGTAGGCTGCATCTTCCGGATCGCGCGCGAACCCGTGCACCTGCAGGCTGGCCACTGCAAACGCATCGGAAACGACGAATCCCTTGAAGCCCCAATCCTTGCGCAAAACGTCGGTCAGCAGCCAGTGATTGCCGCTGGCCGGAACGTCATTCAGGTCCATATACGCACTCATAAAGCTTCCCGCGCCCGCTTCTTCCGCTGCGTGAAAAGGCTTCAGATAGACATTCTGCATTAACACTTCGGGAATGTAGGACGAGTCATAATCGCGCCCACCCTCGGCCGCACCGTATCCGGCAAAGTGCTTCACGCAGGCCACCACGCTATCCGGCCCGAGCGTTTCGCCCTGAAAGCCGCGCACCTGCGCCCGTGCCATGGCGGATCCAAGATACGGATCCTCGCCGGCGCCTTCCACAATCCGGCCCCAACGAGCATCGCGCGCAATGTCCACCATCGGCGTAAAGGTCCACTGGATTCCCGCGGCCCGCGCGTCTTGGCCGGCCAGGTGCTGCGCCGCTTCTTCTACGCCCGGATCCCACGACGAGGCCATCGCCAGCGGCACCGGAAACACCGTTCGGTATCCGTGGATGACGTCAAAGCCGAAAAGAATGGGAACGTGCAGCCGCGATTTCTCCACCGCCAGGTGCTGCAGTCGGTTGATCTCCTTCACGTCGATCAACCAAAGTATCGACCCGACCTTGCCCTGGGTGATTAGATCGTCCGGCTTCTCGCTGCCCAACCCCGGAATCTGAACGCCGGCGGACTGGTTCATTTGGCCGACCTTCTCGTCTACGGTCATTTGCTGCAGCAGAGCTTCGGCCCGACGATGGGCTTCCTCATGGGAAATCGACGAGGTTTGGGCGGGCGCGATGCTCAACGGCAGCAACGCGCAACTGAACAAAAGCAGAGTCTTAGTGAGGGTATTGTTCATGGCTCAGATTGCGTTTCCTTTGAGAGCGACCGGCAAGCATACCGCACCGAACCCTTCACCGTCAGGAAAGCGCTCTCTCAGCCAGGAGTTTGGAGGGCAAAACAGGGGTTCTCCGCAAAAAAAGCGCCCCCCGGTAAGTCCCGCCTGGATTCGTTCCAGGTCTGGCAAACCGGAGGGGCGAGGAGCCGCAATCACAAGAAAATATGCGTTGTAAGTAGGCCCAGTGCGATGGTGACTTGCGTCGCCTGCACGGACACACTTCAAGCACACTTTCTGGACCGGCTACAAATATAGGTAGGGTCCGATTGAGACAATAGGTTCCATCGGGTACCAATTCACTGGAGTTGCATTTAACTTTATTGTCCACTTCAGTTTAATCCATAATAGACAAGCGCGTTTTGGGGACGTATGATACGCAATGCGGGGAGGCCCGTACCAATTTTTGTACCATTTTCCACACATGGGCCGCAGGAAATTGCAGCAAAGCGGCCAAATGCTCGACCTCCGTCCTCCCTCGCAGACGCAGCCCAAGAAGGATAGAGCACCTCGACTGCAGGTCGTGGATGCGGTGGGGGGCGTGGGAATCATTTGTCCCTGCGGGGATTTGAGAGCCGGATCAAGGAGTAATTGGACCATGCCTGTGGCGCCGAAATCCACGCAGGAACTGGAGCAGCTGCCGTTCGCTCCAGACCCGACCGTCGTTCGGGAGCAGTTGGACCGCCTGCTAGCGCACCCTCTTTTCGCCAACAGCAAACGTTATCCGGCGCTCCTCGCTTATGTGGTCGAGCAAACCCTGCTTGGCAACTCCACCGAACTAAAAGAACGCAGCATCGGCATCGAGGTTTTTGGCCGCGCCCCAAGCTACGACGCAAACGCCGACCCCATCGTGCGCATCACCGCCGGCGAGGTGCGTAAGCGCCTTTCGCAGTACTACTACGATGCCTCGCATAACGGGGAACTCGTCCTTGAATTGCCAATTGGTTCCTACATCCCAGTCTTTCGCAACGCTGACGCACCCGCCAATCCGGCACCGATCGAAGTTCTTCCCGGAGACAGCGACCCCGCGGCATCTCCTGGCACGGCAGACGAGCCCGAAAGTCACCCCTCCGGGTTTCGTTGGATCTTTGCGGCGGCGCTGATTGTGGTTGCAGCTTGTGTAGGCGTCGCCGTGGGGTTAAATTACCGGCCTGCAGTTCCCCCTCCGCCGCCGTCGAACATCGACCGCTTCTGGGAGCCTGTCATTTCTAGCGCCAACCCGGCTACATTCTGCCTGGGTGAACCCGCAAAAAATCTGGACACCGAGTCAATCAACGATTTCGAGGCACCCGTCAGCAAGCCCGAACCGGAAAAACTGTATGTCCGGCTGCACTACTCCGGTAACCTTTCCCTCGCCGATGTCATTACCCTTACCCGCACCGCGGCGGCTCTCGAAACGCGGCACAAAACTTTTCGTGTCGTTCCTGCCTCTGAGGCCACATTCGATCAACTGCGCGAAGGACCTATTGTGCTGATTGGCGCTTTCGACAATATATGGACTTTGCGCGTCACGCAAAAACTTCGCTTCGGCTTTGAGTCAAAGGATGGCGTTGCGTCGCTCGTCGATCGCAAGAGCAAGGAAGACACATCGTGGGCCACCGCGTGGGACCTTCCCTATGAGAAGCTTTCGCGCGATTATGCGATTGTTGCCCGCATCCACGACAGCACTACGGGCCAACCGGTAATTATCGCCGCCGGTATTTCTGAAGAAGGCACTGAGGCCGCCGGAGAAATTCTCTATAACCCCGTCTATCTCGAGACGCTGCTTGCAAAGGTTCCCGCTGATTGGGAAAGTAAGAACATGGAAGCAGTCATCGAGACGCAAGTGATCCAGGGTCACTCCGGGCCGCCCAACGTGCTCGCCGTGGAAACCTGGTAACTGCGCACGCGTCTGTAAGCCGCCTCCTACGCTTCTGTAGGACTCTCCGGCGAAATGCGTTGCGTTGCAGAGCACACTCTCTTACTTTGATTTTTTTGCGCGATGTGCGGCCCAGCGTTTGCGCTGCGCGTCGGCAATGCGCTTGCGGGCTTCGGGACCTAGTACGCGCTTCTTGCGCTTGCCTGTTGCTTGCGCGGCTTTGCGCTCTGTGATTGTGGCACTGACTTTGCCGGAGTTGGCCAGCAGGGAACGAACCTGAGTCAGCCTTGCAATCTCTGAGTCAAGTTGCGCAATGATGGATTCAATACTCATAATTTGAGCATAACTCAATTTGGTGGTTTTTCTTGTTGCTTGAACTAAGTTTTCCAAGGGACCTGCGCCGGCGCCTTATTCGGCCTTTCCAACTGTCTTATCCTGGTAGGCCTTTTGTAACACGTAGAATGCCTTCTTCTTTTCGCCTTTCTCTGAGATGAGCCCCTTCCGGTTGAACTCATCCTGAATGCCGACGAGCGGCCTGTTCGGCGAACGGAAATCCATTAATATCCACGGGCTCATGCCTCTTAGTTGCACGATCCGATTCAGCATCGGTAGTTGGTGCCGGAAAACGTTCGCCTGGTACTCTTCAGTCCAGCGCTGATTGTCGCCGCCGTGCAACCCAGCCTTCGCATCCGCGCCAAACTCACTCACGATCAGTGGTTTCTCATAGTCAATTTGCCACTGAGTTACATCCGCCGTTTCAGGGCGCGCCTCGTACCACCCGATATACTCATTCACGCCGACGACGTCAAGCGCCTTGCCCAGCGGATCGTCCACGATCTTTGTATTGCCCTGTGCGCGCACTAACAAGGCGGCAGTGATGAGGCGCGTCGGGTCCAGCGCCCGCGCCCGACTGGCAAGCATCTCGATAAATTGCGTGCGTACTGGCGTGTTGGGCGTCTCATTCGCCATCGACCACAGTACGATCGAGGCGTGGTTGCGCGACGTGTTGATCTCCTCATCCAGTTGCTGCTCCGCCTTCGCCAGCACCTTCGGATTGTCGAACTCTAACGCCCAGTAGACGGGATTCTCCGACCACACCAACAGCCCCATGCGGTCCGCCGCGCGCAACATGGTTTCGTCGTGCGGATAATGTGCCAGCCGCACAAAGTTACAGCCAAGTTCCTTCGCCCAGCCCAGCAGCGTCTCCGCGTCCTTGTCGGAATAAGCGCGCCCGGTGCGATAGGGCGCTTCCGCATGCACCGAAACGCCGCGCAGAAAAATCGGCTTCCCATTCAGCAGGATCTGTATCCCGCGCGTTTCGATGGTACGGAAGCCCATCAATTCGTCGACGGAATCCGCGCCCGCGTGCAACTGCACTTTATACAGCTTTGGCGATTCCGGCGACCAGCGTTGCAACCCCTTCGCATCCAATCGAAGTGCCGCGCGATCATCTTCGCCAATTGTCGCCGTTGTTTTTGCACCTAACTCTGGAATCTCTACATCGACTTTCTCACCGGCCTGCCCACCCGTCACATGCACCCAGCCTTCAATCACCGAGCCTTCTCCGCGGTCCAGGTGCAAATCGTATTGATCGATAAACGCTTCCGGCATTTCGATCAAAGAGACTTCGCGCGTCAATCCACCGTAGTTCCACCAATCCGTCTCAAGCGTGGGCACATTGTCCTCATGCCGCGTGTTATCCACTGCAGTTACCACGAAGTTGTTCCCGGGATGCACCGCCTCGGTCACATCGCAGTTGAAGGATGTGTAACCACCCTCGTGCTCGCACACTTTCTTGCCGTTGATCCAAAACCATGAGTGGTAATTCGCCGCACCTACATGCAGAAAGACACGCGTGTGCTCCTTGGGCTGATAGGTAAAGTCGCGCTCGTACCAGACCGGACCTTCGAAGTAGAACAGCGTGTCCCGCTGCGTGTTCCAATCACCTGGCACCTTCAGTTTTGGCGCAGCGGCGAAGTTATACTCCGTGGGAAACGGATCGTCGGGTTCGGCCTTTCGGTTGAGAAAGAAGCCGTTCTTCTTCTCTTGATGATGAAAGTTGAAGAGTCCCGCAAAGAAGGGATCGACAACGGAACCCCATTCGCCATTGAGAGAAATCGCGGGCCGTCGATCGGCCCCCGTCAACACCGTCGTGCCGGACGTTGCTTGTGCTGCGCAGGCGACAGCAACCGCGGTCACCACGGTGGTTAGGAGAGCCATGCGACGCGCAGGCGCAAAGCCGGGCGTCACTGAACGGGCAAACGAAAGATTCATGCCAGGTCCTCTTCAGACTGAAGAATTTATCGAGCAGCCTTAGGATTTCGGTCGCTCTCCGCGCCACATCCCACGGACTGGCTATCTTATCGCCCCAACTCTATCGCTGTATATCCTGCTCGAACTGCGAATTTCCGCGCAGCAAAAAGGGGCAGGCCATCGGCTTGCCCCTTTGCTTGACTCTGCTCGTCCTACTTACGCGCCAAGAAACTCCACATGAACGTAAGTGCCGAGGCGCACGTTGTAAGCGAGATACCAGCCATCGTGATCCGGGTCTTCATAAATGACGATGTCATCGGAGTCCCAATTCCATCCATCGCAGAAAGCCACATCTGCCGGAGCCACGCTCCAATACCAGTTATTGAACCAGAAACGGGACGGTCCACCGCCCGCCAGGTGCCACACATGATGCGGACCAAATCCGCCTGCAAAGCGGCCATGTTCAAACGGATGGTCGACATGATAACTCGGGTCACTCTTACCCGTGTTATGACCTACCCACTTATTGCCCTTGTCGACGTGAGGCACATTGGGGTGGCCCATCTTGTCGCTGAAGTTAGGGCTGGGCGACGGTTGCCGCGGCGTGCCGCGATACTGCGAAGGCCCGCGGGAAGGGGGAGCCAGACGTGGGGCGGGAGCAGCTGGCCGTTCGGGGTGTTGCTGGGCCATTACCGGCACAGAAAAAGCAAGCAATGCTGTCAATGCAATCTGCGCTGTGCGCATAATCTCCTCCTGGATGCCACGGGCCGGCAGTTGCTTTTTAGGATGCTGCCGTGGTTCCCGTTTTGTCATCCTCACTACTCTAGATGCAACCCAGATCGCTCGCGCAAGTTGTGTTTTCAAAAAATGTCGTATATGAAATCAAGCCCTTAGGCCACAACTGCGGCCTGTGCGCGGCGCCATGCGTAAAGCGGGAAACGGTTGGCCAGCTCCGCTACTTCGCCGCGAATCCGTTCCAGCGCCGCATCGTCGTTGCGCAGATCCAGCGCCTTCGCAATCCATTTGGCAATCTGCCGCATCTCCGCCTCTTTCATGCCGCGCGTGGTCAGCGCCGGCGTACCGATGCGGATGCCTGAAGGCTTCAGTGGCGGATTGGTGTCATACGGAATTGCATTCTTGTTCACCGTGATGCCGGCTTTACCCAGCGCCAGCTCCGCCTCAGAGCCCAGAATGCCCTTCTCGAATACATCTACGAGCAGGAGGTGATTATCGGTTCCCCCAGAGATAAGCCGGTAACCTGCCTCAGTCAACGCCGCGGCCAGAGACTTAGCGTTAGTCACAATCTGCGCCGCATAGACCTTGAATTCCGGCCGCAGCGCCTCCCCAAACGCCACTGCCTTGGCCGCTACAATATGCACTAGCGGTCCACCCTGCTGGCCGGGAAACACGGCCATATCGATCGCCTTGCCAATGGTCTGCTCCGGCTTCGTGCCCACCTGGTAATCCTTGCCCGCCAAGATCAAACCGGCGCGCGGCCCACGCAGCGTCTTGTGCGTTGTTGTCGTAGTAATGTGCGCGTGTGGTACCGGAGAGGGATGCGCCCCGCCCGCAACCAGTCCTGCAATGTGCGCCATGTCGAAGATGTAGGTCGCGCCTACCTTGTCGGCTATTTGCCGCATGCGTGCAAAGTCCCACAGGCGCGGATACGCACTCGCTCCGCCAATAATCACCTTAGGTTGCTCGCGCACCGCAATCGTTTCCAGCTCATCGTAGTCGATGACTTCGGTATCGCGCCGCACATGGTAAAACGTCGTCTTGTAAAGCTTGCCGCTGAAACTCAGCTTGTGCCCGTGGGTCAGATGGCCGCCATGCGCCAGGTCCAGGCCAAGAATCGTGTCGCCCGCCTGCAGCACCGCCATATACGCCGACGCATTGGCCTGCGAGCCAGAGTGCGGCTGCACGTTCGCAAACTCCGCGCCAAAAATCTGCTTCGCCCGATCGCGCGCCAGGTTCTCCACCGCGTCGCTGTACTCGCACCCGCCGTAGTAGCGTCGTCCCGGATATCCCTCTGCATATTTGTTGGTAAACACCGAACCCGCCGCTTCCAATACGGCTTCGGACACGAAGTTCTCGCTGGCAATCATCTCCAGGCCTTCATGCTGGCGAAGCGTTTCATGGTCAATGGCGGCGGCCACTGCAGGGTCGGCCTGGGCAAGGGAGAGAGACATGCGATCGGTCATAGCTAGAATTTTACGGCAAATCCGTGCGGTTCTCCTCCTGTTGATTTCTCGCGTTGCACCTCTCAGGGCACTTCGGTTTCAACCATTCCTGTTGACATTCTGCCTATACCTGTCATATATGTTGAATCTCAACAGGAGCGTGTATGGGCGAAACCAAATCGGACGTTCTGCAAGGCACTTTGGACCTGATGGTGCTGAAAACTCTCCAAGCCATGGGCCCCCTCCACGGCTACGGCATCGCCCGCCGCATCGAACAGGTTAGCGATAACTCCCTGAGCTTGAATCAGGGCACCATCTATCCCGCACTCCTGCGCCTCGAGCAGCGTGGCTGGATCAAATCCGAGTGGGGCACATCCGAATCCAATCGCCGCGCCAAGTTTTATTCCCTCAGCCGCATCGGCCGCAAGCAGATTGACGAGGAAGCTAAAAACTGGGATCGCATTGCCGCCACCATGGCCCGCTTTCTCGCGCCGTCAAACCAGGAGCCCTAGGAGGTGCCCGTGGACTGGATCCGCATACTCCTCAGTCGCTGCGCCGCCCTCTCTCGCCGCCGCACACTCGACGCCGATCTCGACGAAGAACTCCGCGCCCACATCGAGCTGGCAACGGAGGAAAACATGCAAAAGGGTATGCCTCGTTCACCGGCCCGCATTGCAGCTCTTCGCGCCTTTGGCGGCCTCACCCAAACCCGCGAAACGTACCGCACCCAGCGCGGATTTCCTCTCCTGCAGCAGCTTGGTCGCGATTTGAGTTTCTCTCTTCGCCAACTGCGCAGAGCGCCGGGGTTCACGCTGGCTGCCATCCTCACCCTGGCTCTTGCCATCGGCGCGAATACAGCAATCTTCTCCGTCCTCAATGCGCTTCTGCTGCAACACCTGGCCTATCCGCAACCTGAACGCATCGGCACCATCTTCCGGCTTGTCCAGGGAGCGGATCCCTACGAGGGACGCCACTCCATCGACGGCGATGCGTGGGCGCAACTGCGCGACAACGTTCCTTCGTTGCTTTCCGCTGTGTCAAACGGTCAAGCTGACGGAGTCAATCTCCAGGCCGGCAGCCATGTTGAATACGTACACGCAGGACGCATCTCCGCCCATTATCTCGACGTCCTTGGCCTGCATCCCTTCCTCGGTCACAACTTTTCCGAAGAGGAAGACACACCTCACGGGCCCCGTACGGCCATTCTGAGCTTCAGTCTCTGGCGCAACACCTTCGCTGAAGATCGCGGCCTGGTAGGGCGGACGATTCACCTGAAAGGCGACTCCTACACCGTCATCGGAATACTGGCCAGAGACGCAACCACGCCGCTGAATGCAGACGTCTACACCGCCATCCAGCCAAGCGCGAACGGCGAGGGTGGCGGCTCCAACTACGAGGTCATCGCACGCTTGCGCGATGGAGCCACATGGCAGCAGGCGGACGCTGAAATCAATCGCGCCTGGCGCAGTTGGGCCGAGGAGTTGCAGAAGCAGTACGCTCCGGGCGCAGCTGTCTCCTTTCGCTCCGTCCCCTTGCAGAAAGCCCAAACTGCCACGTTGCGGCCGCAGGCGCTGACTGCCATGTTCGCGGCGGGCTTTATTCTGCTGATCGCCTGCGCTAATCTTGCGGGACTCACCCTGGTTCGCATGTCTCGGCGCACCCCTGAAATTGCCATTCGACTGGCGCTGGGCGCATCGCGCTGGCGGGTGCAGCGGCAGCTTTGGGTTGAGAATCTGGCCCTCGCCATAATCGGCGGAGGCGCCGGCATCGGCATCGGCTTCCTCGCGCTGCGGGGACTTCTGTCGTTGCTGCCAGTGGGGTATCTACCTGTCGCGGGAGTACCCCTCGATGGCGTCGTGTTGGCATTCACGCTTGCCGTTTCCGTCCTCACCAGCCTGCTGTTTGGCATGTTGCCCGCGCTCGTCGTCCGCAAAGTCAACATCCGCTCCGCGATGGCCACGCGCTCCCTGGCAAACCCTGAGCGGTTGCGGCTGCGCCAGGCGCTCATTGCCGGTGAAGTCGCTCTCACGGTCGTGCTGCTTGCCTCGGCTGGCTTGCTCATTCGCACGCTCATTCATCTTGAGTCTCTACCTGCAGGATTCAACCCCGACGGAGTGATGGCAGCGAAAGCCTCGGTGGACGATGCCCGCTACCACGACCCCGCAGCCTTTCACAAACTCCTCGATGAAAGCATTGCCGCGATGGAACGCATTCCCGGCGTCGAGCATGCCGCGGTCGCTCTGTCGCTGCCCTACGAGCGCGTGCTCAATGACTCGCTCACGCTGGGCGACGGCAGAGAAGCCGGGCAGCAGGTGCAAGCCGACGTTCTCTATGCAACGCCCGGTTATTTCGCCACGCTGCAAATTCCGCTGCTTGCGGGGCGCGCATTCACTGCAGCGGATGGTCCTGGCACGCAGCGCGTGGCGATCGTGAACCAGGCCTTTGTCAGGAAGTTCTATCACGGCAAAAACCCGGTGGGCCGCACGCTGCAGAGCGGTCATTCTTCCAAACCGGTCATCGTGGGCGTGGTTACGGATGTGCCGCTGGCCTCCGGGCTCAACCCCATCGCACCACTCGAGAGCGAGGAAACGTACTATATCCCGGCGGCACAGATGAACGATGCCAACGACCTCGCACTGCTGCACACGTGGTTCCAGCCCGGTTGGATTGTGCGCACCAACGGTCCGATCGAGGGACTCACAGGTCAGATGCAGCGCGCGCTCGCCAGCGTGGACCCGAGCCTTCCCTTCTCCGGCTTCTACTCCATGAGCGACCTCGAGAAAAAGACGCTTGCCGCTGAGCGCGTGGAGGTGGCCCTTCTCGGCTCCATCGCCGGTCTCGCGCTGCTGTTGAGTACTCTGGGAATCTTTGCCCTGGTGGCCACTTCGGTGGCGCAGCGCACCCGCGAAATCGGCATCCGCATTGCTCTCGGCGCTACTGTGGGTCAGGCGATGCGCAGTAACGCCGGTGTGGGCATCCGCGCTACCGGAGCTGGCCTGGCGATTGGCCTATTGGGCTGCCTTGCAGCGTTGCGCGTCATGCGCAGCGTCCTCTATGGAGTGAGCGTCTACGACGCGCCCAGCCTGCTCGCCGTTGTCGGCATTCTCGCCGGCATTTCCGTGCTGGCCACGACCCTGCCAACTCTGCGGATTGCCAAGATCGACCCGGCCACCACCTTACGCGATGAGTAAGACAGGGCGAATCGGAATCAACGAAAGTGCTGATGGGTCATTTTTGCCGGTATGCTAACCGCATGACCGGCTCTCGCCTTGCATGTCTCGCAGTCCTTCTCGCTCTTGCGGGGCGCATCGCATGCGCGCAGCCCTCCGCTGGCCGCGCTCTGGACTTCGTGATCACGCCCGCCTTCGTCGAGGCCGGCTCGCCTGAGCTGATTCGCGTTGCCGCGCCCGATGCCGCCGCCGTCGAAGGCGAATGGCTGGGCCACAAGCTCCAGTTCTTCCGCGATAGGCACAAAGCCTGGGTCGCGCTGGCCGGCGTTGACGTGGAACAGACCGCCGGCGATTCGCATCTGAAGATTCATCTGACGCCCGCATCGGGCCAGCCTGTCGACATCGATCGTGTCATCGACATCCAGCCCGCGTCCTACCGCACCGCAGAGCTCACCGTATCGCCCAAATTCGTAGAGCCGGGCCCCGACGAACTAAAAGTGATTCAAGCCGACAGCGCCATCAAGGCGAAGGTTTTCGCCACCAGCGCCGTCGAACCACTCTGGTCGGGCAACTTTCGCGTGCCTGTGCTCGCGCCGCCCACCGATAGCTTCGGGACCCGCCGCACTTTCAACGGCAAACTCGCCAGCATTCACAAAGGTATGGATTTTCGCGCGCGCACAGGTACCGTGGTGCGGGCAGGGAACAGCGGCATCGTAGTGTTGGCGCGTTCGCTGTATTACGAGGGCAACTGCGTCGTCATCGACCACGGCCTCGGCCTCTACACAGTCTCGATGCACCTCCTCCGCATCGACGTGCACGAAGGCCGGCAGGTTAAAACCGGCGACCAACTCGGCCTCAGCGGCGCTACGGGGCGCGTCACAGGCCCGCACCTGCATTGGGCCGTCCGCTGGCAAGACACCTACCTCGACCCCGCAAAGGTATTGCGGTTGAACCTGAGCGCAGTGCGCTAGAACCAGCCGCAAGAGACCATCCGGAGAGGTAACGCTAAAATCCGATCAAGGTCGAGAAATGGGCCTAAGATCAGGCTCGATGCGCGTTTCGCGCTTAAATCATCCGTCTAGCGATCTGTGCGAAAGCTGCTAAAATTGCGGAACTCAGCGGGGCTGATAAGGGGCGGTTGGTGCCGCGACAAACAATTAGACTGCTTCCGGTTTTTATGTCGTTTGTGCTGTTCTGCATTCTCGGCGCAGCGCAGCACGATCATGCGTCTTCAAGTGAGCCGGAACGCCTGGGCAATGTCCACTTCGAAACATCATGCAGCCCCCAGGTGCGGGATGAGTTCGATCTGGCGGTCGCGACGTTGCATTCTTTTGGCTACCGCGATTCCGCCCAGCGGTTTCAAAGCGTTCTCCGAGAAGATCCCACCTGCAGCATGGCAGAGTGGGGCATCGCGATGAGTCACTATCACCAATTGTGGGACCCGCCCGCGGGGGAAGACCTGCGCATCGGTCTCGAAGCCGCCGAACATGGCCTTGCGCTCGGACCAAAAACGCCAAGAGAACGCGAGTATCTTGGCGCAATCGAGACTTTCTATCGAAACGCCGGCTCTGAAGATCATCACGTGCGCGCCAAACAATATGAGATGGCAATGGGGGCGCTGCACAATCACTATCCGCGGGACAACGAGGCAGCAATCTTCTACGCCCTGTCTCTGATTGCCAATGCTCCGCTTACTGACAAGAACTACGCAAATCAGCGAACCGCGACCCAGATTCTCGAACCTCTCTTGCTCAAGCAACCGGAACATCCCGGGCTTGCTCACTATGTCATCCATGCCGACGATCATCCCCCACTGGCGCACCTGGCCCTGAACGCTGCGCGGCGCTACGCACAGATTGCGCCGGACTCGCCCCATGCGCTTCACATGCCCTCGCACATTTTCACCCGGCTCGGATTATGGGATGAATCGATCGCCGCAAACCTGGCCTCCGCTGCGAGCGCACGCCAACACAAGCTACCCAGCGATGAACTGCATGCACTGGACTACCTGGTCTATGCGTACCTGCAAACAGGGCGCGTCGCCGAGGCCGGTAAGATCACCGAACAATTGCCGATTCTGGAACCGGGTGAAGCAGCCCGATATGCCGGCGCCTATGCAACGTTAGCGATTCCTGTCCGGTATGCGATCGAGCGTCAACAGTGGGAGGCCGCGGCGAATCTTCCCTTGCCGCCCCAAATTTTCGATAATGGAGCGTACAGATCAGCAGAGTCGAACCTTTACTTTGCTCGCGCCCTCGGATCGGCGAGATCGGGAGAGGTAAAGGCTGCTCGAACAGCGACCGAACCGATGCTCGCTTTACGCGACGCGCTCGCGCAGAGCGGCGATCGCGATGCGGTCGATCAGCTCAACATTGAGCTGAAGATTGTGGCCGCGTGGATCGCATGGGCAGAAAGCGATCACGTCGCGGCCCTGCGTGAGATGAACGAGGCCGTCGTCATGGAGGATGCAACCGAGATCGGGCCTGTCAGTCCAGGGCCCATCGCGCCGGCAAGAGAGATGCTGGGCGATATGCTGCTACTCGCGAAACAGCCGCATCTCGCGCTGAAGACCTATGAGGCAGCATTGAGGGGCAGCCCCGAACGTCTCCGCGCAGAATACGGCGCTGCTGTTTCCGCTGAGCAAGCAGGATTGCGCTCCGTGGCGGAATTGCATTACCGCAAGCTGCTCGCGAATTGCAGTCACGCCGATTCCGATCTGCCGGAGATCGTGCAGGCAAAACGCTTCTTCAACAAGGATCAGCGTTGAGCTGCTGAGTCGCGACTGCACTTATGTTTCGCAGCAACTGAAGCAGATCCTCAGTGGGGAACCCCAGAAACCACCTACCGCGCGCCCACTTCTTCTTTCGTCTCTTCGCTACTGACGGCCGCCCCGCGCCCCGCCGCCTTCTCTGCGCGCAATGCCTTGTAGGCGCGATTCACAAACGAGCCCAGATACCAGCCATCGATGAACTTGTATGGCGTCTCACCGGTGGTGTAGTGGCCGCAGGGCAGCACGCGCCGCTCATAGTTCAAGCCGATGCGCGTGAACGCCTCCACCACCTGCCGCGAATACTCGATCGGAAACGTCAGGTCGTAGTTCGCGTAGACCAGCAGCACCCGCTTGTCCCGTCCTGCAACTTCGGGGCGCATGATTTTGTCGTAATAGCTCACCGGGCTCACTGCGGCCCACAGCGCGCGAATGCGATCCTGCGTCAGGCCGGCATCGTCCAGCGCCTGCTTCACATGCCGCGTGCTCTGCCCGGCCCACACCACATCGCCAAACGCCGTCGACGCATGATTGAATGCGTTCACACGCAGCCGCTTGTCATGCGCGCTTGCAAGGAACGCGTAGCACGAGCCCAGGCTTGTGCCCAGCACGCCAAAGTGCTCGTAACCCTGCTCCTCTAGCCAGTCGAGGCAGCAGCGAATATCCACCACCGCTTGCCGGCACGCCGAGATAGTGCGCCCGATGTTTGCGCTCACCGCGTAGTCCGAACGCTCCAGCTCGACGGGCCGACGAATATCGTGATAGGGCTTCGAAAGCCGCAGCGCCGATACGCCGAATTTATTGAAGATCGTGCACAGCGAATTGTGGCTGAATCCATCGGCGTTCCACTGCGGCATCACAATGATTGCTTGCTTGGGCCGTCTGGGATCCTTGTGCGCGGGCGCGGGATACCACCGCGCATTCACCTGGTCGTTTTCGGGATACGGCGTGCGCTCCGGCGAAGTGAAGCGCAAAAACTGTGCCTTGGGCGACTTTCCCTCCTCAGCCAGCCTGCGAATCTCCGCTTCCTGCGCTAGCGTCTCCGGCCGCACGTTGGTGGGGAAGAGCATCGGGTGCCGTTCCTCCAACCGAAAATCCGTAGGCCGTTCGTAGCCAAAAAACGTGTCGCTATTCCGGATGAGCAGTTGATTGATGCGCACCATGGCCATCTCGGCCGCTGCATCGTCGCGTAGAGTCTCCGGGCCAGGAATCGCATAGGCAAAACCATGCGACTCAAGAAACGGCTCGATCCACTCGAAGCCCCACTCCAGCGGTCGCACCACGCGATTTTCATCGCGCGTGGTCAGGCGATACTCCCAGTCGTGCATCCAGCGCGCGTAGCTCTTCTTTAACATGCGTTGTTCTAATTTTATCAGTGCGGACGCGAAGAGCTATGACGCCGAGCACATCGCGGATATTGCACGCTATCGTTCAGATTTCACGCGCCGCGCGCTTCAACGCAAGATACTCCGCCGTGAACCAGCCCAGGCTCAGCAACACGATCAGCGCGACAATCGATTGCGAAATCACGCAATACAAACACCACACCAGCAAGTCGAATTGCTCGATAAACGTGAGCCGCAAGGCAAACATCATTCCAAAGACGGCAACCACGAACAACAGGAACCGCATGCGCGCCAGCGCAAGTCCGGCCAAAACCAGATAACCCACAATCCCGATCGCGGCAACCGGCACCTTGCCCACCATGGCAAACGGGCTGTGATTCACCACGCCGCAATCCCATTTCTCGTTGATCGAGCAGGGTTCGGTCGCTGTGGAGTAGTGAACTTGCAGCGCGAGCCCTGAAACCACCGCGCCCGCCAACGCCAGAATCGCAATCACATATCGCATTGCCTTGATCGTAAAGCAATTCCTGAGTCAATGAATTCGAAGCCGCTCAATTCAAGTCGACGCGACCCCCAGGGAGCGGCGACCGAGCGCAAAACTCAAAACCCACAGGAACTCAGGAATTGCCATAAGGCATTACCATGAACCCATGCTTCATGGCGGCACATATGCCTGATGGTTCCCGCGCAGCTTTCTCTGGCGGCAGACGCGTTGCCTTCTTTGGCGGCAGCTTCGATCCGCCCCATCGCGGACACCTCGCCATTGCGCGTGCTGCACTATCTGCTCTCGGCCTTGACACCGTGCTCTTTGCCCCCGTGGGCGCGCAGCCGCTGAAGCCCTCTGGCTCCACCGCCAGCTTCGAAGACCGCGTCGCCATGACGCGCCTCGCCATCGAAAGCGAGACCGCCTTTACACTCTCGCTCGCTGACGCACCCGCTGTGAACGGCACGCCCAACTACACCATCGACACGCTGATTCGATTGCGCGCCGATTTGCGCGACGACGGCGCGCTCTTCTGCCTCATGGGCGCGGATTCCTTCCTCGGGCTGCGCCGATGGCATCGCGGCGCAGCCATTCCCTTCGTCGCTCCGCTCATCGTCGCGTCGCGCCCGGGCGAGCCTATCGGCGAACTGACGCAAATCCTGCCCGCCGGCCTCACCATCGAAAAGGATCTCGAGACCGTCTGCACTCACAACGGCGTCGAACTGCGCACCGGCACCCTGCGCAATTCCGCGGGAGCCAGCACCCCCTTCTACCTACTGCCCGGGCTGCACATCGATATCAGCGCCTCGCAGATCCGGCAGCAGGTGCGCGCAGCCGCAGGCCGTCTCGCCGCAGGCCACGACTTGCTGCCCGACGCCGTCTCAGCCTATATCGCAGACCACCAGCTCTATCAATGAACTCCCCCGCTATCCGCGCACGGCTCACTGTCCACTGTTCCCCGTCTACTGGTAGGATTGTGCTTTGGAGAGCGATTCCCAAGAATGACGACCTCGCAGGCCCACGAACAAACCCGCATCCAAGTGCAGACAGCTGCCAGAGTCTGTGAAGATAAAAAGGGCGAAGACACCCGCATCCTCGAACTCGACCCCATCGACTCCGGCCTGTCCGACTTCTTCCTCATCACATCGGCCACCAATGATCGACAGGCCATCGCCATCGCCGACGAGATTGAATATCGCCTCAAGAAGGACTTTGGCGTCTACCCTACCTCGGTCGAAGGCCGCCGCCGCGGCGATTGGATTCTGCTCGATTACGTTGATTTTGTCGTGCACGTCTTCTTGACGGAGCGCCGCGCCTTCTATGACATCGAGCGCCTGCGCAAATCCGCGCGTCCGCTCACGCCCGCTGAATTCGACGAAGAGTTGAAAGCTGCCCTGGCCGCCAAAACTCGCGCCACACGCGCCAAAACTGGGGTCCCTCGCGACGAGTCTTTGACACGAGGGTCGAAGACAGTGAAGCCCGCAACAGCCAAGCCTGCCGCCAAGGGCACCGCCGCGCCCAAGCCGATGAAGACTGCGAAGAAGCTTCCGCTAACCGCCAAAACTGTTGCGAAGAAGACCGCCAAAAAGCAGCCCGCGAAAAAGTCCTCCAGTAAAAAGGCCTCCTCGAAGTAGCAGCCGCGCACCCGGACTGCAGCCCGCGCTCTTCCACATTCCTAATTCCACTGCATAAAGAAGGGACCGCCGAAGCGGTCCCTTTTTATCCAGCACATTGCTGGGGTTAGAAGTTGATTTTCAGCCCGTATTCGATCACTCGTGAGGTTCCCTGGCCGTAGACACCCGAGCCGTTGCCGGCCCGCAGAGAGTTCCGGTTGTACTGGTCGCCGTCGGCGATCGAATTGTCGGTGCCGTTTGCAGAACTCGACTGCGGAACTGCATTCAGGTTGCCCGTGAGTTCGCCGTAGTTGGACATGTTGAAAATGTTGAAGAACGAGATGGTGGGAGCAAGCGAGAACGATTCTCCCAGCTTTGGAATGCGGACTGGGCGACCCAGCGTGAAGTCAAAGGTCTTCAAATTCCCGTTGCCCACATTGTTTTGCACTGGAGGTGCGATCGTACGCGTCACAGCACCCAGTTGCAAAAGCTGGCTCGACGTAAACAGGCCGTTGGCGATCAACGCGTTGCCGGCCGGAGTCAGGCGGCCCGCAGCCGTAGCGTTGTAAGTGTCGATCGTCCGGGCAAGATTACGCGGGTTCACCGCGCGCATAAAGGCGCCCGGCTTTAACCCCGGCAAAATATCTTCCACCGTGCCGTCTCCCGTGATATCTGATTGGAAGATTTCGCCCGTGGTGTTGCCGCCGCTGTCGAGATAGAGCGTCGTGGACAACGGTGTGTAATAGTGGCCCACGAAGCTGGTGTTGATGCCTCCCGCCCAGGTGAAATTGCCGCCATAGGAGAATTGCTGTCTACGATCGAGACCACCCGGCCCCATATATCCGAGTGGGTTATTGTTGTCCCACGAGCCAGGAGTGAAGTTCTGGTCCGCCGACTGAGCTTGGTTGCTACCCGCGCTGCTCAGGAAGCGTGAGTACGTGTACGAAACTTCAAAGTTGGATCCCTTGATCCACTCCACAGGAATCCGCGTGTCCTGGCGGAGGCTCATCTGCAAGCCGTTGTAGACCGAGCGCCCCATGGGATAAACGATCGCCATTTGGCCAAAGAGCGGGTTCTTGCCTGGAAACGCTGCGCCCGTTGCGGGTGTCAAACCATAAAGCGAAGCCGGAAACCCACCGAACAAGGCGTTGCCAGAATCCAGTCCATTGCCCGCAAAGTCGGCAATGGTCGCTCCGTTGGCGATGGCTCCGTCAATCGAATCCGCATCAAACTCACTCAGCGTCGCGGCAATCGCAGCGTTCGCCGCATCCATGTTCAGGTAGCGAACGTCACCGACGTGATTCTCATCCACGGACTGCATAAAATGCGTACCGATGTTGCGCAGATAATCTGCGCTCAGGATGCCGCCCTTCCAAATCTCCCGCTGAACACCGATATTGATCTGAAGCGAACGCGCGGTGCGGTAGTTCGGCGCATAGATGTAGCCGCCCGTGGTGGAGGAAGACTCGGTCAGTGTGTTAGCCACATATGTTCCGTTAGAGGCGGCTCCAACCGTCTTGGTAGTTGCCTGGTAGACTTGCTGCAAAGCTGCAAAACACGGAGCCGAAATGCTGATCGCGTCTTTCCACAGTTCGGAAATCGTTCTATCCGTGCCGTCGGGGCAGGTGACCGAACTGACCACCGATCCATCCGGCATTGTGGCCGAGGTCTGCGAGGGCGTGAGTTGCTGATCCCCGAAGAACAAGCCCTTGGCCAGGCGCGTTTCGCGGTCGAACAGCACGTTGTTGAATACGCTGTTTTCAAAATACATCCCGAGTCCGCCACGGATTACTGTCCTGCCCTTGCCATCGATATCCCAGGCAAAGCCGCCCTTCGGTCCGATGTTGTCGTTGGGTTGGCGAACAGGACTGCCGAGCCCAGGCGTGAGCGCATCCAGTAGGTTGCCCGTCGTGCAGGGCGCGGCGTCGCCAAATGACGCAACCGCATCGCTGCAAGGCGTCGGCGCCAGATCGGAGTCGCTGCGGCCTGTGTCCCGCGAGTAGCGGATTCCGTAGTTCACTGTGAGCCGCGGCTTGATCTTCCAGGTGTCCCCAAAGTAGATTCCAAGACGCCAATCGCCCTGGCCGCCGGCCGGCAAATTAAATTGTGGCCGCTCCGTACTAAAGCCTTCGCCGTTGCCCATCACGACAACAGACGCTTTGTAAGCGGTCGGATCGGTCGGATCTCCGCTGCCGCCCAGACCAATTGGGCCCTGGGAGAAAGCCCCTGAACCCGAGACCTCAGGACCATAGTTGAAGAAGGCAGCCAGTCCGCCACCAAGAATCCGGTTCTCACTCACTCCGTAATTGAGTACGTGCGCCTTGAACGTCACGCCACCGTCATAACGGAACTGCTTGTCCGACTGGAACGTTTGCTGTGGCGCATTTGGATTCGGTCCGCTGCGGAAACCGTGAATCGAGAGATAGACGCCCGATACCGGCTGCGGAAGGCCACCCGATTCGTCGACGATCAGGTTGTGGAATTTCAGGTAGCTGCCACGCAGGCTGTGCGTGAACTTGCCCGTCACAAAGTCCGCGCCGCCTGCCCAGATCGGTGTGTTGTCCTTGTTGCCGTAGCGCGCGTAACCGTCGCCAAACGTACCTTCACTCAGGTTGTTCTCATAGGCGCCGCGGAAGAACATGTGCACGCCCCACGGCGCGTTGTAGTCCAGGCGTCCCGCGGAGTAGGTATCACGATAGGGCGAGCCGTAACCGCCGCTGAGGGCTTGAAACGGGCTCGGCACCTGGTAGGGATTGAAGGAGTCCTGCTTGGTGCGTTCAGAATTGCCGAAGAAGAACAGCTTGTCCTTGATGAAAGGTCCACCCATGCGCATGCCGAACTGCTCGCGCTGGAAGTAGTAGTCCGTGCCACCGATCTGCAACGCATCGCCGGCCCGCTGATCGCGCAGCAGTCCAAAGGCTTGTCCGTGGATGGCGTTGGCTCCCGAACGCGTGCTCACCGTGATCGCGCCCGAACTGGTCAGCTCGTTCGAAATGTCGAGCGAAGAACGGCTCACCTGAAATTCTTCGATGGAGCCCGAACTCACGTTCAGCGTGGTAGTGCCCACCGTCTCATCCGAGATGTCCTGCCCATCAAGCAGGATGCGCGCCGTGCGGCCGTTAACGCCGTTGAACGAGACCGAGGAGTATCCGCCCTTGGTGGGATCGAATCCTGCACCGTCTTGCAACTGCACGCCCGGCTCAAGCTGCGACAGATCCAGGAAGTTGCGTCCGCTGATCGGCAGATTGTCAATCTGCTGAGCGGTTAGCACGCCCTCCACCGTCGACTGCGTGGTGTTCACTTGCAGGGCTCCCGAGTCGACCACTACCTGCTCGGTTGCATTGCCCACTTTCAGCTTCAAATCGCCGTTTGAAGTAGTTCCAATCTGTACGGTCACAACGGTGGTCAGCTTTGCGAACCCGGCAGGCGAGATCACAATCTGATATTGGCCCGGCACCAAAGACCCCACACTGTAGAAGCCGTTCGAATCCGTGACGACGGTCTTCTGAGCCCCTGTCGCCGTATTCGTGATCACAATGGGCGTGTGCGGCAGAATTGCCCCCGCCGGATCGCTCACGGTGCCTTGGATGGCACCAGCCGCGTTATTCGCCTGACCGTAGGCCGGCTCTTGCAGCGAATTCACTGTGAATCCGACGAGAAGAAACAGGGAAAGCTGCAGAACTACTCTCTGCAAACGAAAAAATCGCATTGAACTCCTCCAGAATCAATAGGGACAGTGAGGGCTTTGATGGAAGCTCTGCCGTCCGTGAATTTTGCGGCGCGTCTCGGCCACTGAGGGGGAAGGCCGTTTCGCAGTTGCTGGATCAAAAACCAAGGAATGAAGAAATTAAGCCGTGTGACATGAGCCCCTGAAGTCAAGTCGAGCAGAATTGGTTCCGAAGGGAAGACAGGGTACTGCTTGCTCTTGATTACCATGCATGACGAGTGCCAATCCCTTAGGACCAGTCTAGAATTTGCTATTTATTGAAAATACGAGGGTTGTTGGCTATCCAAATCAATCAAGTCGTGGCCTGTTCTATGGGAATCAGTAGGGAAGTCTGCAATTCTTCCAAAAACAGGTGATCTGTCCCTTTTTTGGGAGTTCTTTCGCGAGCTGATCGGCAACCGCCGCCCCCACTTTGCTTTGCCTTTACCCCCAACAAAGTGAAGGGCGACCCGAAGGCCGCCCCTCTTACTCATGAATTTCGCTCGGTTTAGAAGTTAATCTTCATCCCGTATTCGATCACGCGCGACGTCCCCTGGCCGAAAACGCCTGAGCCGTTGCCAGCGCGCAGCGCATTGCGGTTGTACTGATCGCCGTCGCTGATCGAATTGTCCGTTCCGTTTGCAGAACTCGACTGCGGCACGGCATTCATGTTGCCCGTGAGTTCGCCGTAATTCGACATATTGAACAAGTTGAAGAACGAGATCGTGGGATCGAGAGAGAACTTCTCGCCCAGCTTCGCGATTCTCACCGGCCGCCCGAGCGTGAAGTCGAACGTCTTCAGCGTGCCGTTGCCGACGTTATTCTGCACTGGAGGAGCGATCGTCCGAGTTACTCCGCCCAGTGCGGTGAGTTGAGCAGGAGTAAAGAACGCCGCACCAGTATCGGGGTTGGCGTTGTTCAACAAGGTGTAGCCGGCTGGAGTAAAGCGACCGGCTGCCGTTGCGTTGTAGTTGTCAATCACCCTGGCCAGGTTATGCGGGGTCACAGAGCGCATGAACGCTCCCGGCTTTACTCCCGGCAGAATATCCTGCGTTGTTCCGTCTCCCGTTATATCTGAAATGAAGATCTCGCCGGCACTATTGCCGCCGCTATCAAGGTAGAGCGTTGTGGACAACGGCGTGTAATAGTGGCCGATGAAGCTGGTGGTGATTCCCCCCGCCCACGTGAAATTGCCGCCATATGAGAGCTGCTGCCTGCGATCCAGGCCACCTGGCCCCATATAGCCGAGCGGATTGTTGTTGTCCCACGAACCGGGAGTGAAGTTTTGGTCGCCCGAGCCGGCCTGGGTACCACCGGCGCTGGTCAGGAACCGTGAGTATGCGTATGAAACTTCGAAGTTGGATCCCTTGATCCACTCCACCGGAATCCGCGTATCCTGGCGCAAGCTAAACTGCAAACCGTTGTAAATCGAACGGCCCATCGGATAGACGATATACATTTGGCCGAAGAGCGGGTTCTTGCCAGGGAATGCTGCTCCGCCGCTCTGGGCTGACGGGGAACCACCATACAGTGCGATGCCTGAATCCAGGCCATTGCCCGCAAAGTCGCCGATCGTCGCCCCGTTGGCGATGGCTTGGTCCACGGTGTCGGCTTCGAACTCCGCCAAGGTCGCAGCTACAGCAGCCGCAGCTGTGATCGGATCAAAGTACCGCGCGTCGCCCACGTGATTCTCATCGATGCGCTGCATAAAATGCGTACCAATGTTGCGCAGATAATCCGCGCTCAAGATGCCGCCCTTCCACATCTCGCGCTGCACGCCAATGTTGATCTGCAGTGAACGCGCGGTGCGGTAATTCGGTGCGTAGATATAGGTGCCCTGATTGTCTCCCTCGTTCAATGTATTGGCCACATACACCGAATTCGAAGCGGCTCCCAACGCCTTGGTGGAGGCCTGGTAGAGCTTCTGTAATGCAGCGAAGCACGGACCCGAAATGCTCAGCGCGTCCTTCCATAAGCTTGCGAGCGTACGCGATGTGCCGTCAGGGCAGGTCACCGAGGAAACAGTGGATTGATCCGGCATCGTGAAGCCGGCCTGACCGGAGGTCAATGCCTGGTCTGCAAAGAACAGACCCTTGGGCAAGCGGGTTTCGCGATCGAACAGAACGTTATTGAATACGCTGTTCTCGAAATAAATTCCGAGACCGCCGCGGATCACTGTTTTGCCGTTGCCTTTCAAGTCCCAGGCAAAGCCGCCCTTGGGGCCAATGTTGTCGTTGGGCTGGCGAACCGGCTTGCCCAGACCGGGGGTCAGTGCATCTAGAAGATTGCCCGACGTGCAGGGTGACTCGTCGCCCCAGGCTGCTACTGCATCGGAGCAAGGTGTGGGCGCAAGGTCCGAGTCGCTCCGGCCCGTGTCGCGCGAGTAGCGAATGCCGTAGTTGACGTTGAGCTTCGACGTCAACTTCCACGTGTCTCCAAAATAGAGACCCACGCGCCAATCCTCCTGGCCGCCGGCAGGAAGGTTGAACTGCGGTTTCTCCGTGCTGTATCCCTGTCCGTTGCCTACATAAACGAGAGAGGCCAGATAGTCGGCTGGGTTTGTCTTGTCTCCCCCTCCACCAATACCGACTGGGCCTTTCGAGAAGGCGCCCGAGCCCGATACCTCAGGACCGTAGTTGAAGAAGGCTGCGAGACCGCCGCCCAGAATCCTGTTCAGGCTGACGCCATAGCCGAACACATGCGACCGGAACGTCACGCCGCCGTCGTAACGGAACTGCTTGCCCGACTGGAATGTCTGTTGCGGTGCATCCGGGCTGGGTCCGGAGCGGAATCCGTGAATCGAGAGATAAATGCCCTTTACCGGCTGCGGAAGGCCACCCGACTCGTCAACGATCAGGTTGTGGAACTTCAAGTAGCTGCCACGCAGGCTGTGCGTGAATTTGCCAGTCAGGAAGTCGGCGCCGCCCGCCCAGATGGGTGTATTGTCCTTGTTGCCGTATCGCGCGTAGCCCAGGCCGAAGTTGCTCGCGCTCAAGTTGTTCTCATAGGCGCCACGAAAGAACATGTGGATGCCCCAGGGCGCGTTGTAGTCCAACCTCCCCGCCGAATAGGTGTCGCGATAGGGCGATCCCCAACCGCCCGAATATTTCTGAAACGGATTTGGTACCTGGTAGGGAACGAAAGAATCCTGCTTGGTACGCTCCGAATTGCCAAAGAAGAACAGCTTGTCCTTGATGAAAGGTCCACCCATGCGCACGCCAAACTGCTCGCGCTGGAAGTAGTAGTCCGTGCCGCCCACCTGCAGAGCGTCGCCGGCCCGCTGATCGCGAAGCAGTCCAAACGCTTGGCCGTGGATCGCGTTAGCTCCGGAGCGCGTGCTCACCGTAATTGCGCCCGAACTGGTCAGCTCGTTCGAGATATCCAGCGACGAACGGCTCACCTGAAATTCTTCGATGGAGCCCGAGCTCACGTTCAGCGTCGAGGTGCCCACCGTTTCGTCGGAAATATCCTGCCCATCCAGAAGAATGCGCGCCGTGCGGCCATTCACGCCGTTAAACGACACCGAAGAGTATCCGCCCTTGGTAGGATCGAAACCCGCGCCATCTTGCAGTTGCACGCCAGGCTCCAGCTGTGAGAGATCGAGGAAGTTGCGTCCACTGATCGGCAAATTGTCAATCTGCTGGGCGGTTAGCACGCCTTCCACCGTCGACTGCGATGTGTTCACCTGTTGGGATTCCGAGCTAACGATTACTTGCTCGGTCGCGTTGCCCACCTTCAGCTTGATGTCGCCGTTGGTCGTGTTACCAATCTGCACCGTCACGGTCGCCGTGGTCGTCGCAAAGCCAGGCGCTGTCACCGCGATGCGATACATGCCCGGTACCAGCGAGGCAATGCTGTAGAAACCGTTGGAGTCGGTTACCAGCACCTTCTGTGCTGTGGTATCGACATTCGTGATAGTGACCGTCGCACCGGGAAGGATAGCGCCCTTCGGGTCGCCAATTGTTCCTTGGATGGCACCAGCCGCGTTGGTCGCCTGGCCATACGCTGCCGGCACCGACGATACAGCTACAAAGCCGCAAGCCAAAACGCCCAGCGCCAAGGCCGCACTGAATCTACGGATGGAATGCATGGAAATACTCCTCCGGGCGGAGGACGGGAAGGCTCCCACGGGGAACCCCACGATCCGCGTTGTGTTAGGCGTCCCGGTCTAGCTGGGGAATAGGCGGGCCAAAACGCGGTTAAATTGAAGAAAACCAGTACCGACGATAATGAGTAAGATTCACCCCTCGTGTTTCCACGTAGAGAAAAACCCTACTGCAATTGGGGGAGTTGCTTGGTGTGCTTGTTGCACATGGCGTGCCACTTTGAAGCCGATGAGAAGCAGGCTCTTATCCATTGAAAAGAAAAGGCCTTATTTTTCAATGTGATACAGATCACAATGACAAAATATGTGAATATGTAGAAAATCTCGCCGTTCTCCCGAAAACAGTTTTCCCTACCATTTTTGGGACCCTCTTCCAATCCGGCCCCGCATGCTTCGCGTAGCGTATTCTCCTTGCCATGCGCCTCACCCTCGCCCATATCGGATCGCGACCCGGTGCGCGCGATCCATTCGATGCCCTCGTCGCCCAATACCTCGAACGCTGTGCGCCCTTCGCCGACTGCCTCGCAGAGGCTTTCAAAACAGAAGACGCCCTCCTCGACTGGCTCCAGCGGCAAGCCGGCCGCACACCCGCCCTCCCCGTCCTGCTCGACAGCCGCGGCAAGCAGATGACCTCTGAAGCCTTTGCCGCCTGGCTCGGCACTCGCCGCGATGAGGGAGCACAGCACATCGTCTTCGCCATCGGACCCGCCAGCGGATGGTCACCAGCCGCCCGCGCCCGGGCCCAGCTTCTGCTTTCACTCGGACCCTTCACTCTTGCCCACGCCCTCGCCCGCCTCGTCCTGGCCGAGCAGCTCTATCGCGCATTTACAATTCTCTCGGGCCATCCCTACCACTCCGGCCACTGAATGACAGACTCCCGACGCGGCCTCATCCTCATCAACACCGGTCCCGGCAAGGGCAAAACCACTGCCGCCCTCGGCACGGCTCTGCGCGCCGTCGGCAACGGCATGCGCGTCCTCATGCTTCAATTCCTCAAGGGCTCATGGCACTACGGCGAGCTCGACGCCGTCCGGCCCTTTGGGGACAACTTCGTGCTGAAGCAAATGGGACGCGGCTTCGTGAAGGTCGGCGGCGCCGAAACCGATCCGGAAGACATTCGCATGGTCGAAGCCGCATGGGCCGAGGCACGCGAAGCCATCCTTTCCGGCGAGTGGGATCTCGTCATCCTCGACGAAATCAACTACGCCATCGGCTATGGCATGCTCGCCCCAGAGGCTGTTGCGGAAACCCTCCGCGCTCGCCCCGAGATGGTCAATGTCATCCTCACCGGCCGCAACGCTCACCCGCTCCTCGTCGAACTCGCCGACACCGTCACCGAGATGCGCGAAGTGAAACACGCCTACCAGAAAGGCATTCTCGCCCAACGCGGCATCGAGTTCTGACCCACTTAGAAGCGCAGCAGGTAGCTGAACTTTACGAAGATCTGCCGATCCGTCAACGTGCCCGGCTGGTTCGTCAGAGTCATTTGAGGCGACGCGTTCGCATCGTAATCTTCATTCTGGAACGTGTTCGCATACCCCAGGTAAAACGCCGTGCCCGGATGCGGCAGATACGCAAACAGCAGCGTCGCATCCGCCTGCTTCGCGTAGGCGCTTGAAACCAGCGCATTGTTCGGCAACAGTGCGTTGTAGTCGAGGATCGCGTTGAACGCGTAGTCGCGCGTGAACTGATAGTTGAATTTCGACCGGATCAAATGATTCGTGAAGATCACGCCATTGGCCGTCGGCGCCGCGGCCGCCTGCGCCGTTCCGTCCAGCGTTGCCAGCCGCGTGTAATAGTAGATCTCCTCCAGCTTCAGGTGCGGATGCGGATGCAGTATCACATCGGCCGACGCATTGTTGGCCCTGGCCAGAAATGGCGCCAGCCCCTCTGCCGGATAGTAGTTCGGCTGTCTCCCCATCGACCACGTCGCGTTCAGGTCCAGCCACTTGAACCACGACGTCATCGCCGTCGCCGTCGTCAGCCGCTCCCGCATGCCCTGCCCCTGATACAGCTCATACCCCTCATCGTCGGTCAGCGTCAGCATCGTCAGCCGCGATAGAGACACAGAGATTTCAGGCGCCACATCCCAGTTCTGCAATTGGCCCGCATGGTCATACACCACGCTTCCATCCAGCGTCGGGCCGTACGCCATCACCGCGCGCGCCGCTTTCGGCTTCCACTGGTAGCCCGTATACGTCTCCCATTTGCGAATGTTCACGCGACTGATGTATCCCAGCGTCGACTTCAACCCCGCGCTGCGGTCGGTGTAGTAGTTCTGAAACGTCGAATGATTGTCTGTCTTCTTCAGCCGGAACAAATAGCCTGGCCCCCCGCTCCTGCCTCCCGCGTTCGCAACTGCTTCCGTCTGCGATGTCGTCACCTGTCCCGACAGCATCCAGTTGTTCGCCGTCAGATAGCGCAGATCCACCGAGCCCACGCGGTTCCATGTGTTCTCGAACTTCGTTCCGGCCAGAAACAGGCCCGTATGCGATTGATGCCCAAACTCCCGCTCCGTGCGGAATACCCCGTCCACCGCGCGGTCTCCGTGCCCAGATTCTCCCTGCGCCAGCACTTGCCCCGGCGCGCGATCATCGCTGGCCAACGCGCCCACTCCCCAGCGCCCCACGGCTCCCGTCAGCTTCAATCCATACTGCGGATCGACAATGCGGCGCGAAAAGAACAGTTGCTCCGGCATCACGAAGATCGATGCATTCTCCAGAAAGAACGGCCGCCGTTCCGGATACGTCACTTCGAACCGCTGGTTCACCTGCACCTTGGGATCGTCTGTCCCAATCTCGCTGAAATCAGGGTTCACTGCCATGTCCATCGTGAGCGCATCCCGCAGCACCACCTTCGCGTCTAGACCCCCGGTGTGCTCGGTTTGCTTCTGCATCCCCTGCACCGGATCGAGATAGCTATCATTCGACAGAATGCCGTAGGGAATCAGTTGCACATTGCGTCCCGGCGAGATATCTTCGTCGATCTCGATTGGGGCAAACTGCCTCACAAACTGCGGCATCTTCGCGTGCGAGATGAACGGCCAGACTGAAAACTCATTGTTTCGCTGAATCATTCGCGCTAGGCAGATGTACCAAATTTGCTTCGACGCCTTCGGGAACCGGATGCTGCGAAAGGGAATCGTCTCCAGCACCACGTAGCCGTCCGATGTGACCCGGCCTTCTGATAACCACAGGGCTTCCCAGCTTGAGTCGTCACCGATCCCATCCGTCGTGCGCCCGTCATATTGCACGCCATAGGGATTCACGTCGAACCAGTAGGCATGCTTGTGGTCCTGGAACGTATCGATGTTGATCGTCACCCGGTCGTCCAGGTCAATCTGCTTGCGCGGCGCCACGCGCGCATGAATCTTCGCGGGATCGTCCTTGCAGATCCAGCCCACATACAGGTTCGATTTGTCGTAGGAGAGATACGCCGTCGTCGGCAGGCTCACCGGCTCGCCGTCATGCGGGTCGAACTGCCAGAACGTCGTCACCACCGCTTCCGCTTCGCGCGGCGTGCCATTCAAAAAATCCGCCAGCTTGGGCGGACGGCTCACTCGCGGAATCCGCAGCGGCGCCGGCTCCACGGCCGCGCACAGCGCCATCGGCCAACCCGTAACCAGACAAACGAAGCACCAGGGCAACACTCGGCAAACAAACCAACCAACACGCATCACAACTAGTCGCTACACACACTTCGAGATCGGTCCAACATTGCCGCGAAGTTCTTTCTGTGGATTAGACCGAGTGTAACAATCTCCCCCACCTCGCGGCTGTTTCACCCATCACATTTGTGAAGCAGCTGTACCGTGGCGCCACCGAGCTTCCGCATCCCATCAGCCTAGTCCGCGCGCAGCGCAGTCAGCGGATTCACGTGCAGCGCCTTCCACCCAGGGATGGCGGCCGCCATCAGCGCCGTCAACAACAGCACTGCCACCGCCGCGCCCAGGCTCAGCGGGTCCAGGGGTTGTACGCCGACCAGCATGCTGGTCACCAGCCGCGCCAGCGCTGCGCTCGCCACCAGCCCCAGCACGATTCCGATGCAGGCCAGCTTGAGCACATGGCGAAGAATTCCGCCCAGAATCACAGCCTTGTCCGCGCCAAACGCCATGCGGATGCCGATCTCAAACGTTCGCTGCGCCACCGAATACGCGGTCGTTCCGTAAACCCCTAGCATCGCCAACAACAGCCCCACGCCCGCAAAGCACGAGAGCAGCGCCGCGCGGAAACGCTCCACGGTAATCGACTCGTTCACCATCGCATCCATCGTCGTAAAACGCATCGCAATCTGCGGATTGACGTATGCGATCCTCGCATGCACAGTGTTGATCAGCGTCAGCGGCTTCACCCCGGTCCGCATCACAATGTGAATCTGATTGGCATAGAACGGGTGCTGCGCCATCGGCATATAGAGCGCCGGGCCGGGCTTTTCCGCGGGCGAACTCTGCCGCACATCGCCCACCACACCGATCACCGTCATCCACTTGTCGGAGTCAAGCCCGCATTGAATCTGCTTGCCGATCGGATCCGCATCGCCGAAGCTCTGTCGCGCTGCCGCGTCGCTGATGATCGCCACAAACTGGCTCTCGTACGTATCCCCAGCGTTGAAGTCGCGCCCGCGCTTCAACGGAATGCCCATCGTCTCAAAGTAGCCTGGGCTGGCCACGCTGAACACCGCGGACGGCTTGTGATTGATATCCTCCGGCAGCCCGCCGCGCGCCGTGTAATATCCGTTCGAGCCATAGTCGCCCATCGGCAGCCCCATGATTCCCGCTACGCGTTGCACACCGGGAACAGTGGACAAATCGGCAAACAGTTCATTGAACTGCCGCACTGCGCGATGCGCGTCGTCCTCCGTATGCGCCGGCAAATCCGCATCCACCACCAGCATCTGCCGCGTCGCAAACCCCAGCTCTCGCTTCATCAGCTCGGCCATGGTGTGCAGCAGCAAGCCCGCACCCACCGCTAGCACAAACGTTGCCGCCACCTCCGCAACCACCATGCCATCGCGCAGTTTTGCGGAGCCTTTGCGGCCCATGGCGCGCGACGCGTCGTTCTTCATTGCTCCCGCCGGGTCAACCTTGGCCGCCCGCAGCGCCGGCAACAGCGAAGAGAGCAGAGCCGTCAGCACCGAAAGCACCAGCGTGAACGCAAGCACCCATCCATTCAGGTGGATTTCACCGGCTCTCGGCAACTCCTCCGGAGCCATCGCCACCAGCGCGCGCACCGCGGGAAACGCCAGCAGCACGCCCGCCGCCGCTCCAATCGCTGCCAGCAACAGGCTCTCCAGCAGCACCGGACGCACCACCTGCCAGCGCGACGAACCGAGCGCCTTGCGAATCGCAATCTCGCGCTGGCGCTCCATGGCGCGCACCAGTTGCAAGTGCGTCAGATTCACGCAGGCAATCAGCAGGATAATGCTCACCGTGCCCCATAGCAGTAACAGGGTCGGACGCGCGCTCCCCGTCATTGCGTCAGCCAGCGGCGCAGCCAGCATCTGTTTGTTGCGGTTGTCGCCCGGATTAGCCTGTTGCAGCCTTTGCGAAAGGCCATCCAATTCCGCTTGCGCTGTCTTGAAGCTCACGCCTTCCCGTAGCAGCGCCACAGCCCTGTAGTTGAAGGCCGAGCGCAACATCGACTCCAGATGCAGTGAGAGCGCTTCCCATACCTCTGTCTTTTGCGGAAAATCAAACCCGTTCGGCAACACGCCCACAATCTCGACCGCTTCCGTCTCCACGTGAAGCGTCTGCCCCAGCGCCGCTTGCGCACTGCCAAAATTGTTACGCGCAAACTGTTCGCTCACCAGCGCTGCGCGATGCGACTCCGCATCCGCAAACAGCCGTCCCGCAATCGGTCGCAAACTGAAAACACGCGCAAAGTTTTCGTCCACCCACGTCACTGTCGTATACGCGGCGTGGTCGCGCAGTTGCACACCCTCGTTCCCGCCAGCGTAAAAACTCACCGCTTCCAGATTCCTCGCCTGCGTGCGCACATCCACGCCATCGGCCCCGGTCACGCGCTGCGTTACATGCCCGGTGTCGCTCCAGCGCGTCTCCAGCAACGCCAGCCGGCCCGCATTCTGATAGGGAAGCGGCGCCAGAAGAACCGATTGAATCACCGTGAAGATGGCAGCATTCGCACCGATTCCCAGCGCCAGTGTCAACGTCGCCGTCAGCGTAAACGCGGGATGCTTCAGCAGCTGTCGCAGTGCGAGCTTCAGGTCGCGAACAAGGTTGTCGAACCACTCCACACGACTCTTCAGATAAAAGCGCTCCCGCACTGCCTGCGCATTGCCAAACTCCACCCGCGCCCTGCGGCGCGCATCGTCTTCGCTCAGGCCTTCCCGCTTCAGTTCCTCGGCTTCGAGCGCAAGATGCGCCTGGATCTCCTCGGCAAAATCATCCGCACTCCGTTTGCGCTCAAGCATTCTTACGCCCCTTGCTGCGAATCAAGATGTCCGCGCTCACTCCGCGCGCAGCGCTTCGGTGGGATTGACCGTCGCGGCGCGCATCGCAGGCACAAATCCCGCCAACGCGGCCACCGTGCAGATCAGCAGAATGCCCGCTCCGTACACAGCAGGGTCCGCCACCGACACGCCGAAGAGCTGGCTGCGCACCAGCCGCGAGCCTAGAATGCACAGCGGAACTGTTGCGACAATCGCGCCCCCGGCCAGCAGCAGCACCTCACGTACTATCAGGCGCACCACTGTTCCGCGTTGCGCGCCGAGCGCCATGCGAATACCGATCTCGCGTGTGCGCTGCGCCGTCGAGTACGCCAGAATCCCATACAGCCCGATCCCCGCGAGCACCGTCGCCAGCACACCGAACGTCACGGCCAGCAGCGCCACCGTGCGCTCTGTCAGGAGATTCTCATCGATCTGGTCCGTCATGGTGCTCAGATCGTTCACCACCAGCCTGGAATCAATCCGCGCAATTGCGGCGCGGATGCTGTTCGCCGTCGCATCTGTCGATTGCCACGTGCGCACATAGAATTGCAGCCCGGTTGGCTTCGGGGCCTGCGCAAAGAGCGTGTAACTGGTCGCCAGCGCCGGCTCCCTCACTGACGCGTGCTTCACATCGCGCACCACGCCCACAATGGTGGCGTCGGTCGCAGGCCTGTTGGGACGGCTCACGTGATGGCCCAGCACCGCGCTCGCATTTCCAAAATAGTGCCGGACAAAACTCTCGTTGACGATTGCCACCTTCTGCGACGTCGCCGTGTCCGATGCCGCGAAATACCGTCCCGCAACCAGCGGCACGCCCAGCGTCTGCAGATAACCACTGCTCACCCAGGGCAGCTCCACGTCGAAATCCTCGTCCGCTTTGGGTGTGTAGCCGCTCACAGCTACATCACCCTGGATCCCGTTGTTGGCCAGGTCGGCGTCGTTCGTTGCTCCCACGCTACGCACGCCGGGCAGGGTCGCAATGGAATCGAGCACACGCTGTTCCACTGGCGCTACACCGGCCGCTTGGTAACCCGCCATCTGCGGAGTCAAATCGAATGTCACAATCCGCTCGGTATCGAAACCCGGATCGACGTTGCGCAGATTCTGAATCGTGCGCACAAATAGTCCAGCGCCAATAATCAGCAGCAGACTAAAGCCAATCTGCAGCGCCACGCAGGTGCGGCGAAGCTTCAGCGAGCCTCCCAGGCCCGTGCCCGTCTGCTGTTTCAACGCATCCGCCAGCAGCGGGCTCCAGAACTGCACTGCCGGCGCAAGGCTGAAAAGCACGCTGGCCGTCAGCGTCGCAGCCAGGGTAAACGCCAGCACACGCCAATCAAGCGCCGACGAAAATGCGGGCTCGCTCGCCGATTGCCCCGACATCCAGTGAATCAGCAAATGCAGCGCGCGCGGAGCCAACAACAATCCCAGCGCTGCTCCCGAAGCTCCCAGCAGCAGACCCTCCGCTAAAAGCTGCCGCAGAATCTGGCCATTTGTCGCGCCCAGCGCAAAGCGCAGGGAAAACTCGCGCGCCCGCGTCGCCGCCCGCACCAGCAGCAGGCTCGCCACGTTCACAATCGCCATCGCAACTACCAACAGCACCATGCCCATCAGGATCGTGAGCGGCGTTCGCACATCGTCCCGCATCGGCGAGAAGCCCTGCGCGCCTGCCTCCACATTCATGTGCGAGGCATCAACGTAATCCTTACGCGCTTTCTGCGATTGATCGTGTTGCGTGGAGAACTCCGACCTCCGTAGCGAGATGAAAAGTGGATTCAGCGCCGCTTCTGCTTGGGTGGGCGTAACACCGTCGCGCAGTCGCCCCACCACGTTGATCCAAAAGGAATGACGATCTTTCAGGTAAGTCCAGTCCGGCTCGATCACGCGTTGCATCGTGATCGGCACATACACATCCGGAACCCGTCCCCACACCATACTGTGAAATCCCGGCGCCGCCACTCCTGTAATCGTGAAAGGCGTGCCATTGATCAGCAGCGCGCGGCCCACCACCGGCGCCTCCGCCAGATGCGTCTTCCAAAAGTCGAAGCCCAGCACCGCTACCGGATTGGCGCCTTCCGCGGTCTCATCGTTCTGATCGAACAGCCGGCCCGCGGCGGGTCGCACGCCCAGCGTCTCAAAATAGTTCCCCGTCACCATCTCCGCCGGTACTGCTTCGGCATGGTTGTTCCACGTCAGTCCCACTTGCGAGGATGCTGCAGCAATCAATCCGCTGAGAACCGTGTTTTTGTCGCGAAGATCCTGGTACATCGGGTACGTGAACTCGTGCTGATGGCCCGTAGTGTTGCCCCCGTCCGAGTGAACGTGGCCAGAGCGGTCCCCGGCGAAGCTCAGAATCACTAATTGTTTGGGATCGCGCACCGGCAGCGCGCGCAACAGCGCCTGATCGAGCAGGCTGAAGATCGTCGTGTTCGCGCCTATTGCCAGCGCCAGCGTCACAACCGCCACTGCGGTGAAGCCGGCATTGCGGCCCAACCCGCGCAGCCCGTAGCGTACATCGCGCGACAAGGTCTCCAGCCACGCTACGCGATTTCTCATTCGAAACTTCTCTTGCGTCCCGCCCACGCTGCCAAACTCCACCCGCGCCCTGCGACGTGCCTCGTCTTCGCTCAAGCCTTGCTGCTTCAGTTCCTCGGCTTCGAGTTCAAGATGCGCTTGGATCTCCTCGGCGAAATCATCCGCACTGCGTTTGCGCCTGAACATGTTCACGCCTCCTCGCTGCCCAGGCCGCCGCCCAGAATCAACCCCATGGCCCGGGTCAGCCGTTCCCACTCGCTCGTCTTCTCCAGCAGTTGCGCGCGGCCCGTCGGCGTCAAGGAGTAGAACCGCGCCTTGCGATTGTTCTCGCTTACGCCCCACTTGGCGCTGATCCACTTCTTGTCTTCGAGTCTTTGCAGGGCCAGGTAGAGCGAGCCGTGATCGACAGAAAACACGTCTTCCGACTGTCTCTGAATCGATCGCGCCACGCCCTGCCCATGACAGGGGCCCAGCACCAGCGTTTTCAGAATCAGCAGGTCAAGCGTGCCCTGCAACAGGGCAATGCGGTCATCGTTGTTCTTTTGGGTCGTCATCCGACACAAGCATCCCACTGCTCGGGTCGGATGTCAACCCAGGACCGGGAACCGGTGAAGATTAGGCCTGCTTTCGCCTTTGCTCTCCGCACCCATGGGCTCTCCCTGTCGCGTTCGTGCCATATACAATGACTGAGGTCCTATGTCCTGGTTTAAACGAGAGAACGGCGAGTTCGAAGGCCCCGGCGGCAACGGCGATGAGGAGAAGAGTGTCCGCACCGAAGGCCTTTGGATCAAGTGTCCTGGCTGCCGGCAAGCCATCTTCAAGGCGGACCTCGAAGCCAACCTCAACGTCTGCCCCAAGTGCCAGTACCACTTCAAGATGGGCGCGCGCCAGCGCCTCAGCCTGCTGCTTGAGCCTGGTTTCGAGCTTGTCGATGGCGGGCTCCGCTCCACTGACCCGCTCAATTTTGTCGACATCAAAACCTACAAGCAGCGCCTGCGCAAGGCCCAGCAGGAAACCGGCCTCGACGACGCCATTCTCAACGCCGTCGGCCGCATGGGTCCCCACTCCGTCGTCGTCAGCGCCATGGAGTACAGCTTCATCGGCGGCTCTATGGGCGCCGTAGTCGGGGAGACCATCGCCCGCGCCGTCGATCGCGCCCGCGTCGGCCGCATGCCCCTCATCGTCGTCGCCGCATCCGGCGGAGCCCGAATGATGGAAGGCATCGTCAGCTTGATGCAGATGGCGAAAATCTCCACCGCGCTCGCGCAGTTGGATGACGCCAAGGTCCCCTACATCTGCGTACTGACCGATCCCACCACCGGCGGCGTCACCGCCAGCTTCGCCATGCTGGGCGACCTCAACATCGCTGAACCTGGCGCCCTCATCGGCTTCGCCGGCCCCCGCGTGATCGAGCAAACCATCCGCCAAAAGCTGCCCGAAGGCTTCCAGCGCTCCGAGTTCCTCCTTGAAAAGGGATTCCTCGACGCCGTAGTGCACCGCCGCGAACTGAAGCACTACCTCATCCGCGCCCTTGAATTCCTGCACCCATAATTCATCGAGACTAAGGCCGCGTAATCGCAACAGCCAGCCGCTATCCACATCCGGCATTCGCAGCAAGCAAAAAACCCCGGCAATTCGCCGGGGCTTTTCGTTGTCCTGCGTTGATCTGTTCTTAGAACTCCAGTCGCAGCGAGAACTGTGCGACGCGTGCGGTCTGCCCATTCAGGCCGGCCTGGGTTCCCGAAATCTGTCCGAACTCGCCGCCGTCCGTAACGATATTCAGGGCGCCCGTGCCAAATACTGGATGGTTGAGCACGTTAAATGCGTCCGCGCGGAATTTCAGGTTTACTCTGTTTTCCAAGATCGGGAATGTCTTGCCTAGGCCCGCGTCCAGGAAGAACGCTCCAGGTCCACGCAGATTGTTGCGTTGCCCATATTCAAAGCCGATCGGGCCTCTGAATTCCGACAACACTTTCTGTGCCCCTGCCGAACCGCCCGCGAAGGTGTACACCACATTCGAGGAGCGATCGATATTCACTTTGGCCTTTAGATCGGCCGGGCTACCTGTGAAGATCGCCGGATCGGCGTTGTCGAACCCGGCCATGTAAGCGTCCGAATAGGCCGTCATGGCGAGACCGGTTCGATAGATCGGAACTCCGGAGATATTCCATCCCCCGATCACTTCGTCCAGGAACCTTGGCGCATTGGATGCCACCAGTTGTCCGCGACCGAAGGGAAGGTTGTACTCGAAGTTCGAGCTGATTTCCTGCCGGACGTCGAAGTCGGAATTCCCACGGCATGCCCGAGGCCGCAGAATGTCACAGATGAAGCCGCTGTTGCTGAACAGTGAGTTGGCATTTGCGCTCAGCGAGGTGTTGTCGATCGAGTGCGACCAGGTGTAGTTGAACTCGAACCGCAGGCCAGCTGACATGTTCTTGTCAACCGTGAGCAACAGGCCGTGATAGTTCGAGCTGCCCTTGTTGGTCAGGTAAGCGTTGGTTCCGAACTGCGACGGAATGCCGATGTTGGTCGGAAGGAATCCTGTAAATCCTTCGTAATACGAGTAGAAGGACATCGCTTGCAGCATGTCGGACATATCGCCGCGAGCTGCAAGCTGGCCCGCCATCGCTGCGACCAGTTCCGTGTTGTTGTCGAATCCTATTTCGGGGCCGTAGGCCGGAAGAACATCCTCAAACCACGGCTGCGCCGTCACAGGGTCGCCCGCGCGCGTTTCCGTAGTTAGGCCCGCAAAGGCCTGTCCCATTGTCTGCGACGAAAGACCCGTGTAATCCGGCACGTCGATTACCTGCGAGGCGTCCGCGTCTGCCAGAAGTCGACGCCCGAGCCGGCCCACATAGTTCAGCTTCATCACCAGGTGGCCGGGGAACTCCTGCTCCACACCCGCATTCAACGCGATCGCATAAGGATCCTTTAGCTTTGGATCGATTACAAAGCTTGTCTCGCCTTCTGCAAGGCCGTAGGGCGTCCCGGTGCTGTCGATGTAGGGCGTGTACGGTGACGAAATCGGCTGCGGCGGAGGGATGTAGGACGAATCCAACGCAAGGTTGGAGCCAAGCCGCGGGTTCGTGGCAAGTGTGTCATAGTCGTTGTCCGAGCCAATCGGGTTCGTCGACGTATTCGAGAACAGATACGAGATCTGATCCTGCAGGAAGTTGATCGCGTTGATGACCGTTCGGTCGTACACGATGCCCGCTCCGCCGTTGATCACAGTCTTGCGCGAGTTGAACGGTGAGAACGAGAAAGCAAAGCGGGGCGCAAAATCCTTGTACGACATACCGTACAGATCTGGTCCCTTGTTCGCCTTTCCACCCAGCACGTAACTGTAGAGGGGTAAACCCGTGTTGCTCGTGTCGCCGGCCGTGCTCTGCGTAAGCCGATCGTTGATGTAGGTCATCAACGGAATTGGCGTCGGCACCGACTCTTCACCGTGCGTTTCATAAGGAACCGAATACAGCTGGTACCGCACACCGTAGGAGAGCGTCAGCTTATTTGTAACCTTCCATGTGTCGCCAAAGTACGCCTCTGTCTCGAAAAAGCGATACGCGCGCGGGCCGCCGCTGCCGGCGGGCAACGCCTGCCCTCCGTTGCTGTAGTTGTAGTTCGTCGAAACCTCGCCCACAACGCCCAGGGCCGTTGCAAACAGACTGTCGTAGTCGTTGATCGAAACCTGGTTCGGGCCGTCGTAAATATCAGAGGGGCGCACGCTGGGGTCAAGGCCTTGGTTAAGAGCCGGACCGGCCAGACCTGCGTAGACAAAGTTGAAGTTGTTGATCAAGTTGCTGTTCGTCTTGATGAACTTGAACGAGCCACCGAAGGTTAGGCTGTGCTTGCCCACCTGCCAGCTGAAGTCGTCGCGCACCATAGGAATCGGAACCCGGCGTTGCTGGCCGTCGTATGCCGTGTACGGTCCGCTCAATCCAGTGAAGCTGTATTGATTGGCGCCAGTCGGGTTGAAGAGGTCCGGGAACGCGTATTTGGAAATTGTGTCGCCGTACGACGCCTGGTTCACTTTATTGCTGCCGATCGACCACACATGGTTCGCAACATATGCATAGCTGTGGTCGGTAAAGGGGTGGGTGAATGGATCGGTTTTGAATTCCGGAAGCGTCTCAGTGTCCTGGTGACGGGTAATGGTGAAGCGCCCGTAAATCTTCTGTGTCGAAGTCAGGTTGTAGTCGATGCGACCAACATAGGTGTTTTCGTTGTTCGGAGTCGGCACCGTAAACCGATAGCCACCGGTGTTCACGCCGTCTCCTTGCGATAGATCGTTTGCGTGCGGATAGCGGGTGCCAATAAACGACAGCACATCCTGGTCGAAGCCAATACCCGCCGGGTCCAGGGCCGCCACTTGGTTCCCGCTCAGGTTGGTGATGCAATTGGGCTCGGTGTTCACGCGGGCCGAGTCGTCGCATCCTTCGCCATCATTGATGTAATTCAGCGTGCCGTTGCGGAACGAATCCAGGGGTACCGTGCGCTCTGTGCTCGACGACTGCGTGATTCGCGAACCTGAGTAATCGAAGAAGAAGAACAGCTTTTCCCGCTTGATCGGTCCGCCAATGCTTCCGCCAAACTGGTTGCGGATCAGCGGTGTACGCGGCAAGCCCACCAGGTTGTTAAACCATGGATTCGCCACTGTCGTCGTATCCCGGTGATATTCGTTCACATTGCCATGAAATGCATTTGTTCCGTTCTTTGTTACCAGCTGGAATTGCGCGCCGCTGCCCGTGCCCACATCGGAATCCATGCCGGCGACCGTGCCTGTGAATTGCGAGACCGAATCCACCGGCGCCTGGCCGACAATCGCAAACGTCTGGCCTGAAGCAATGTCGTTTACATCGAGACCATCCACCGTCACTTCCGACTGGTCGATGCGAGCGCCGGTCACCGCGCCCTGGTTCGAGTCCACGCCGGGCTGCTGATAAAACAGCGTCGAGATGCCCGCCGTGCGATCGTAGACAGGCAGATCGTTCAACTGCTCAACGTCAATATTGTTGCCGATCGTGGCATCCGTTGTGTTCAGCGTGACTTCCTGATTCATCGCCGAAACTTCAACCTGCTCCTTGGTTCCGGCTGGGGCCAGCTTCTCATCCAGAGTTCGAGTCGTTCCCACATTCAGGGTCAAGTCCGAGACTTGAACGTCGACGAACCCCCCATGGGAAAACGTCACTTTGTAGCCGCTCGTCGGCGGCACATTCAGAAACCGATAGGACCCGCTGCCGTCGGTCGTCTGTGTGAACGAAATGCCCGTCGACGGGTTCACAACTGTCACAACCACGCCCGGAAGTACGGCACCGGTCGGATCGGAAACGGTTCCCGATAACGAAGCCGCATCTTGCGCATACAAACCAGCAGTGAGAACCAAAGCCGCCGTTAGGATCAATACCTTGAGCGCAATTCTTTTCATGTGGAACAACCCCCCTGGGACAAGCTGTGGAAAAGCATGCAATTCTATTGCCGATCACTTAAACCCAATTTATTCCATGAATTACCGACAAATTCAAGCAAAATTTATGGAAAACTGAAATTAATAATGAAAAATCATATAAATTGGGCGCGACTCTTGTTGATCCCACTTCAAGCTGATCCCGTCACCCCGTCCCGCTCCTTCATCCCAATTCCCATCGAATCATAAGAATCGCGGCGACCATGTAGACTGTTGGGTCTCACGACCTTCCAAGGAAATCACCATGTGCAGATCCCATTTCTTTTGCGGCAAGGCCTCGAGAGTCCTCACCGGCCTGCTGCTCGCCATAGCTTCCGCAATCTCCGTTTCGATTTCCGCCCAGGCTCCTGCGCCACCTGTCTTCACCTCCATTCCCGGTCTCGCTTTTGACAGTTCCGGCCCCGTTCTAAACGCTTCCACCCAATCGGAAAAGCCTTTCACCGTAGCTGGCGAGCGCGGCGTCCTTCTCGGCCAGCAGGACGGCTCCCTCGAGGCCTGGATCCTCCCCGTCAAGCTGCTCTCTCACCTCACCATCGAGGCCACCATCCAGGGCTACTCCGTCCCCATCGACGTGAACCAACAGGCCGCCACCATCGAGGTCCGCCCCGACCGCACCATCCTCACCTACGCCCACATCGGCTTCACCGTCCGCCAGATCATGTTCTCGCCGGCCAACGCCCCCGCAGGCACAGGCCCCGTCGCCCTCTTCGAATTCGAATGCCTGCATCCCACCGACTTCACCTTCCGCTTCACACCCAATCTTGAATGGATGTGGCCCGAGCGCAACGACGGCGTCCCCGGTATTGAGTGGGTCTCGCCCGATCCACGCAACCCCAACGCACCGGGCGGCTTTTATGCGCTGCATACCGATTACCCCGACCTCGCCGGCGCCCTCACCCTACCCGGTGCCGAGCCCGGCATCCTCGCGCCCTACCAGGAGCGCCCCAAGGACTACCCCGCCGAGCTCAAGATCCACATCGATCCCGCGCGCGATCACGGAAAACTCTTTCCGTTGCTCATGGCCGTCGGCATGAACAATGCGTCCGCCACCAACGCAGCCCTCGGCGCAACTCTCGCGCAATTGAACACTGCCATTCCCGCGCTCTACCAAACCCACGCCGATACATGGAAGAAATTCCTCGACCACTCCGTCTCCATCGAAACACCCGACAAGGCGCTCAACGAAGCCTTCCGGTGGGCTGAGATTTCCATCAATCAATTGAAAGCCCATCCCGTCGACGCGCACGATGTGCCAACTGACGAAACCGCGCTCGTTGCCGGCTATCTCTCTTCAGGCGACTCCGCGCGCCCCGGCTTCGGCTGGTTCTTTGGCCGCGACTCGCTCTACACGCTCTACGCCATCAACGGCTACGGCGACTTCGCGCTTAGCAAATCAGAGCTTGAGTTCCTCATCCACCGCCAGCGCGCCGACGGCAAAATCATGCATGAGTATGCGCAGACCGCCGCCGCCGTCGATTGGCAGGCCTTCCCCTACGAGTACGCCGCCGCCGACTCCACGCCGCTCTTTCTCATGGCCATCGCCGATTACGTCCGCGCCAGCGGAGACACCGCTTTCCTCACCGTCAATCGTGAAGCCATCGAGAAAGCCTGGGCCTTCGAAACCGATCCGGCGCACGACACCGACCACGACGGCATCTACGACAACTCGCAGGGAACCGGCTGGGTCGAAAGCTGGCCCGGCGGCATGCCGCATCAGGAAATCTATCTCGCGCTTCTCGATCAGCAGGCGTCCTCGGCCATAGCAACGATCGAAGACCTTCTGAAAGATTCCGCCAAATCCACCGCCGCGAAGCAGCGCGCGGAGACCATCGCCAAGACCATCAACGCCGAGTATTACGATCCGCAAAAATCCTGCTACGCCTTTAGCCGCGACCTCGCCAAAGATGGAACAGCCACCCTCGACCGCGCCAGCACCGTCTATCCGGCACTCGCCTGGTGGGACCCCGCCGGCGGCAAGTCAATCCTCGACCACACCGAGGCCTGTCTGCAGCAGTTCGTCGCCTCGCCCCTCAACACCGATTGGGGCCTGCGCGATGTTGCCAACAACGAGCCGATCTACGACGGCATGAGCTATCACCAGGGCTCCGTCTGGCCTCTCTTCACCGGCTGGGCCGCGCTGGCGGAGTACCGCGCCAACCAACCCCTCGCCGGCTACCAACTCTTAATGGAAAACGCCAACCTCACGCGCGCGCAAGATCTCGGCTCCCACACCGAACTGCTCAGCGGCGACTTCTACATCCCCATGGGCCGCAGCACCAGCCACCAACTCTGGTCCAGCGCCATGATCATCACACCCGCCCTGCGCGGTTTGTTCGGCATAAGCATCGATGCCGCCACCAAGACCATCACCGTCAATCCGCACCTACCTCCGATCTGGCACGGAGCGGATGTGAAACATCTCGCGCTCGCAGGCACACAAGCAAACCTTCTCTTCCGCCGCGACGACGGATTTCTCAGAGTCTTATTGGATGCAGGAAATGACCGCAGTTGGAAGTTGCGGTCTGACGCACCGGTGGCAAAAGTGGTCACCAATAGTATCGAAGCGGAGGTGGACATTCCCTATCCTCCCGTGGACCTCGCTGTCTATCCGCACGATCCTCCGTTACCCGGGTCGCGCACAGCCCAATTCCGGGTTCTCAGCGAAACCTTTGGCGACCGCAAGGTCACTATCGTGGTTGAAGGGCTGGCCGCCACCTACGGCGGTATTGAAGTGAATTGGTGGACCAAAAAATCGCACGAACCGCGTCTAACCATCGATTCACCGATCGCCAACGACCCAAAGAATCCCGTGGCTGAAATGATGACGATGGGGGATTATGTCGCGAACCCGGAGAGCATTGGATCCATTCTGTCATTCCACTTCCCCCCCGGCGAAGGCTTCAAAACCATCACCGTCACCCTCACCTGGTAATCGCCGATCCGGCACGAAGATGGGTGCCCCAGGTCTCGCTTCTGAGACCTGGGAAAGCAATAAACCCCAACCGATCATCACCCTGAATCGCTCTCCTGCGCAGTTCATCTAAGTGCCATGAGTCTTCCCGTCTCCGTCCTCGATCTCGTCGGCATGCGCCCCGGCGAATCCGCTGCCTCCGCCATCGCGCGCACCGTCGACCTCGCGCAGCACGTCGAACAGTGGGGCTACCGCCGCTTCTGGCTCGCCGAACATCACTCCATCGAGGGCCTCGCCTGTTCCGCGACTTCCATCCTCATCGGTCACGTTGCGGCTGCTACAAAATCCATTCGCCTCGGCAGCGGCGGCATCATGCTGCCCAATCACGCGCCTCTCGTTGTCGCCGAGCAGTTCGGCACGCTTGAAGCTTTGTATCCCGGCCGCATCGATCTAGGCCTGGGCCGCGCACCGGGCGGCGACTTCCACACCATGCGCGCCCTGCGCCGCGACCTGCAGCAAACCGGCGACGACTTTCCTCAATTACTCGAAGAATTGCGCTCTTATCTCGGCCCCGACCAGCCCGGCCAGGTGGTCAAAGCCATCCCCGGCCGCGACAGCCGCGTCCCCATCACGCTTCTCGGATCGAGCGACTTCAGCGCGCGCCTTTCTGCTGCGCTCGGCCTCCGGTTTGCCTTCGCCGCCCACTTCTCTCCTGAAATGCTGGAAGGCGCGTCGCGTCTCTATCGCACCCAGTTCCGCCCCAGCCCAACCCTGCAGCAGCCGTGGCTCATCATTGCCGTGCAGGTTATTGCCGCGGAAACCGACGCCGCCGCGCACAAGCTCTTCACCACGCCGCAGCAGCGCTTTCTGCGCCTCATCCGCAACCAGCCCGTCGAGTTGCTTCCCCCCGTCGACTCAATGGACGCGCAGTGGACTCCCTGGGAGCGCGCCGCCGTCGAAAGCAAACTCCGCTCCGCCATCGTCGGCTCCGACAGCACCGTGCAAACCGGCCTTGAGCGTCTCATCGCCACCGGCGCCGATGAAGTGATCGTCGTGACCGACACATGGGACCCCGCGGCTCGCCTCGATTCCTATCAGCGTGTTGCACAGATCGCCAGCCAGATCGAAATCAAAGCTGCCGTCGCTCATTAGATCGGTGTGGCCCATTCATGCGCACCCTTTGCGCATGAGTGGGAAGCACGAACCTCAACTCACCTCAGACCGGCGCGAAGCGCAGTTGGCCCCACCGCAGGTGGCGCAGGTGCCTAGCGCGGGGGCAAAGTTTCATAGCGCGCAATGGTGTAGCCCAGCGCCGCCCCCAGAAACACATCCGAAGGAAAATGCGCCAGCGAGGTGATCCGCGAGCAGGAAATAACCCCGGCCATACCGTAAGCCGCCCAGGGAACCCAGCGATGATTGCGATAACGCGTCGCCACCACCGTCGCCACGGAAAAAACGCCCGCTGAATGGCCCGACGGAAAGCTGCTGCCGTGAAACGGAGACTTGCCTCCGCTAAAGAAGGTGTCGTCATATTTCCCGCCTGTCGGAACATCCGAAGGCCGCTCGCGGCGCGTGACCGCCTTTAACGCCAAATCCACCACCGCGCTATCGGCATACGCTTCAGCCGCAATCAGCGCCGTACTCACCTGGTACGAGTCGTGCCGAATATATCCCGCAACCAGCAGCGAGGTGGGCAACGCAATCACTTCTCCCGTCGTGATCATGGGATCGAACACATCATTTACCTTATCCAGATTCTTCTGATGGGTTTGGAAGTAAGGCATCGCATGCGGATCCGCAAAAACAAGACCCGTCGTAATGCCGGCAACCGCGATCACCGGAATCCAGTGACGGCCTTTGGCCAATTGAAGCGGGAACAGCCAAATTCCTTTTTGATCGTGAAGAAAGTCTTTCGGGATCTGCCCCCATGTCACATATCGATCAGAAGGTGCGTGTTTGCCATAAGATGGGGAGTCTGCCGTCGGCGCTGGATTGTCTGGCAAATCGGTAGCAACACCTTGCGCGTGTGCCCGGTTGCCCAATCCAAACGCGGCCACGTAAAGGACTACTGCAAAGAGAAAGCTATTTCTTATCCAACCCATTCTCTTGTTGGATGCCCTTCTTCGATTCTGGGAGAGCAACACCCAAAACAAAACGCCAACCACACCCCTTTCGCGAGCTGTCGCGCCTTTCATGTTTGCTCGAAAAACGCGAAGACCACACTCACCTCTCAAGGCACTCCGCGTCTATCTTCCAGACTCCACCTCATCCGCGCGGCCCCTCTTCGCCGCATGAGGAGTGTGCATGCTTTCCTCTATTCCCGCGTCCCGCACCAGCCCCTGGGCCCTCGGCTCCGCGGCGCTCATCAATGGCAGTCTCCTCGCGCTGCTTTTGTCGCTGAGCATCCGCACCGTCGTCTTCAGCAATCCGGCTCCGCCCCATCACGGCGCTATCTCCCTCGACAACATTCCGTCGTTTCTGCGCCACGCTGCGCGCGGCGGTCAGGGCGGTGGAGTCAACGATCCCGTCGAAGCCAGTCGCGGTCGCTTGCCGCAAATCGAGAAGATGCCTCTCGCCCCGCCGCAGGTTCCCATCCTTGACAATCCGAAGCTCGCCCTCAACGCGGCCATGCACGCACCGCCCAACGTCAAGCTGCCCGAAGATCCGTCGCTCACTATGATCGGCCTGCCCCACTCCGCGAACGTAACCGTGGTCTCCGGAGGACCCGGCTCCCACGGAGGCATCGGCTTTGGCGATGACGGCGGCGTGGGTAATGGTCATTGCTGCGGCTTCGGTCCCGGCGACGGCGACAGCGTCTACACGCCTGGCGGCGCAGTGTCGGCGCCCGTACCCATCGTCACGCCCGAGGCGGAATTCTCCGACGAAGCGCGCCGCAACAAATTTCAAGGCGTCTGCATGATCTCGGTCATCATCGACGCCCACGGCAATCCCTGGAATCCCCGCGTCATTCGGCCCCTCGGCATGGGCCTCGATGAGAAAGCCCTCGAGGCCGTGCGCAAATACCGCTTCAAGCCGGCCATGAAAAACGGCAAACCCGTAGCCTCCCGCATCGCCGTCGCGGTAAACTTCCGCCTGTTCTAACAGCAATGCAAAAGTAACTTCCGTATTGCCCGCAATCCTCCCGCCTTTGGCCTAAGAGCACCCTACAGTCCGCAGGATACGAGTCAACTGCCAAGACGCCTCGACCTACTCTTACTCGCGGGCAGTGTATATTGCCGTAGACGTGAATTCTTCAGACGCAGCTTCGCCGCGGGGTGCTCGACCGCTTCTCTATACCGTGCTGAATGGGATTGCGGGGACGGTCGGCGCAGTCGCAGTTATGTTGTTCTTTGTCGGTGGACGCGCCATTCACGAATTTCTCAACGTGGATCGCTTTCTCGCGGAGGTGGAAGGCCTCACTCTTGCTGCGGTCCTTGGTCTGGTTGCCGCGTTGCTGAAGGGTGCAGCCGATCGCGTGGAAGATCCCCAGATCAACGAGCCTGTCAGTCTCGGACTCGGCAACTCCCAGCACGTGCCTGAAGAAGACCAAAGATACGACCCACGTCCATAAAGAGAGCTGCTGGAGTATCACCGCTAACGCCCAAGTTACAAATCAGACAATAACCCATCCCCACCCTTCACCTGTCTCTCTCCCCTGAACCCCTGAATTCAGCAGGTGACTCCGGGTTTGGCCCAGCATCGTTCCCGGACCGCCCTGCTTGCGAACTTCCAGCCCCATCCCACCGAAAAAGTTCGCCTTCCCCTCCCGCGATTGCCTTACAATCCCGCAATGCGCACTCCTTGGATTGCCTCCGCGTTCCTGCTGCTCGTCCCCGCCCTGTCTCCCGCCCAGGTATCCCCGGCGCTCACGCCGCCTGTCGCCGACAAGGCCCATACCGAAAAGCCGATCAATGGCGCGGTCCTGGTCGACGACTACGCATGGCTCCGCAATCGCACCGACCCCAAAGTCCACGCCTATCTCGAGGCCGAAAATGCCTATGCGGAGCAGTTCACCGCCAGCGAGAAGCCTTTCGCCGAAGCGCTCTACAAAGAGACTCTGAGTCACATCAAGCAGACGGATACTTCGGTGCCCTACAAGTCGCACGGCTATTGGTACTACTCGCGCACCGAAGAAGGACGGCAATACCAGACGCTATGCCGCAAGAAGGGAACAATCGACGCGCCCGAAGAAATCATCCTCGACGTAAATGAACTGGCCAAGGGAGAAAAGTTCATGTCGCTTGGCTCCTTCTCCGTGAGCGACGACGCGAACCTGCTCGCCTATACCACCGACAATGTCGGTTTCCGCCAGTACAAGCTGCACATCAAGGATCTGCGCACCGGCACTCTGCTTCCCGATACCGCCGAGCGCATTGATTCGCTCACCTGGGCGGCCGACAACAAAACGATCTTCTACTCCACCGAAGACGCCACCACCAAGCGCAGCGATCTCGTTCACCGCCACCTTCTCGGAACCGATACCAAGTCCGACCCCATCGTCTTCAATGAGAAAGACGAGCGCTACGACGTCTACGTCGCTCGCACTCGCGACAAGAAATACATCGTGATGTCCTCAAGCAGCCACGTCACCGGCGAGACTCGATTCCTTCCAGCCGATTCGCCAAACGCGGAGTGGACCATCGTTGAACCGCGCAAAGAAGGCGTACGCTACGACGTCGATGAAGGCAACGGTCTCTTCTACATTCGCGTCAACGACACTGACCCGAGCTATCGCCTTGTCACCGCGCCGGTCGCCTCTCCCGGCAAAGCTCATTGGACCGAGGTGATTCCCGCCCGCAAAGATGTGCCCCTCGAAGATATTGATGTGTTCAAGGACTTTTATGTCGTCACCGAACGCATCAAGGGCCTGCCCGTGCTCCGCGTCATCCAGCTCAACAAAACAGAGTCGCATTCCATCGAAGTTCCCGAGCCGGCCTACGACCTCGGCCCCTCCACCAACGCGGAGTTCGACACCGCGGCCTACCGCTACAGCTATCAATCGCCCATCACGCCAAACTCCACTTTCGAGTACAACGTCGCCGGCAAAACATCCACTCTTCTCAAACAGCAGGAAGTTCCCGGCGGTTACGACAAGTCCCTCTACACCGTCGAGCGGCTCTTCGTTCCTGCGAAAGACGGCACCGGCATCCCCGTCACCGTCGTGTATCGCAAAGACAAATTCAAACCCGGCGAGAACCCGCTCTTCGTCTACGGATACGGGTCCTATGGAATCACCATCCCCGACACCTTCTCCGTCACCATGCTTCCCCTGCTCGATCGCGGCGTCGTCACAACCGTGGCCCACATTCGCGGTGGCGGCGAACTAGGCGAAGCCTGGCACGATGCCGGAAAAATGATGACCAAGCGCAACACTTTCACTGACTTCACCGATGCCACCGAAGGCCTGCTCGCCAAGGGCTACGGCAAGCCCGGCCTGGTCGGCATTGAAGGTGGCAGCGCCGGCGGATTGCTTATGGGCGCCGTCACCAACATGCGTCCCGACCTCTTCAAGGTTGTGCTCTGCGAAGTCCCGTTCGTCGACATCATGAACACCATGCTCGACCCCAGCCTGCCTCTCACCGTGACGGAGTACGAAGAGTGGGGCAATCCCAACCAGAAGCCCGCGTTCGATTACATGCTCAGCTATTCTCCGTATGACAACGTCGTCGCCAAGGCGTATCCGGCCATTCTCGTGCAGACTTCCTTTGACGACTCGCAGGTCATGTATTGGGAACCGTCGAAATACGTGGCCAAGTTGCGTGCTCTCAAAACCGACAAGAACCCGCTGGTCTTCTTCATCAACATGCACGGAGGCCACGGAGGATCGAGTGGCCGCTACGACCGCATCCACGAAGCCGATCGCCGCTACGCCTTTCTACTAACCCAACTCGGCATCACGCAGTAATCGCGGCAGCCCAGGCGGACCCGTTCAGACGAGTAACTTCCGGATAGGCCACAACCCAATCGGGGTAGGTAGAGCAGAATGTATTTATCTAATCTGCCCTCAGAAGGCGATTGCAATGAGGAACTCTGGGCGAGCGAGCGGCTTCTTTGTCCTGTTGAAGGGACTAGGCGTCGTTATCCTCGTCTTGCTTTGTTTCGGCCTCTGGTATTTCGTTGCCGGTGACTATAGCGATGGCATAGTCTCTGGTACTTACCATCTCTCCAAACACGGCGAAACATCTACGTTGGTTCTAAAACCGGACCACAAATTCCAACAAGTCGTTGATCGTTCAGGCAACGTTCAACGCGCCGAGGGAACCTGGCGCCACGTAAGTTCTTTTGGCGGTATCGCATTTTCCGAAGAGTTCCTTGAGGTTACGGGACAGGAACTTGGAGCAAACGGCTTGGCCTATGGCGACCTTAACAAATTCCTCGGATTGCTTCCCTCCTCGATCACTCTAAAAACATATGACATCGAGTGGTATGGCAAGGTCGCATCAGTGCCTGGTGACACGGTGTCTGGCACATATGCTGGAGATGAAGAGGGGGTGCCTGCGACTCTCACCCTCATGCCGAACCACACCTTCGAACAGTCGGTCACCCATGGTGGCATTGCAAAACACGCTGAGGGAAGGTGGACTTTCAGCCAGACCGGAGACCTAGTTTTTTCGAAGTCATTTATCAAGACTACTGGAGAATTGGTCAGAGAAGATGAAACGGTAAGTACTGTTGGCGGCACCGGATCAAGCCTCCAGATCCAGATTGCAGTCGATCCGACGTTGGGTGTGCCCACCTTTCGAAAGAGGCTGTTCGCCTGGTAGTTGCGAGCAATGCGTGCACCAAGTTCAGGATCGCGCCTGGAATCACCCCCAACTAGAAGCTCCAAGTCATCCAACACCCCACAAACACAACGGCCCGGCATAACTGCCGGGCCGTCGTGCTTGCCTCCGTTGACCAACCGCCCCCGCCTACTGCGTTCGAACCTGCACCAGCTTAAACCCAGCCGGAATCTCAAAGTGCGAAGGATCAACCGGCTCCGACGAAAAATTGGAAGTCGTGATCTGCGTTTCCATCAGGATCGAACTCGTCGGTTGTGCCTGCCCCGCATTCTGATTCTGATCCGGTGGCGGATCCTGCTGTTTCTTTTTGCCGAAACCGCCGAAGCCGGGAATATGGCTGGTCAGCGCGGAAGCCATTCCTTGCTTTGCCACATCGCCGCCGCTCGGTCCTGCAGGAGTCGCCGGCGTGGGTGCTTCCGATGCAGCGGGAAGCGGCTGCCCATTCAAAGTGGTGCCCATGCGCATCACCTGCATGATCGGCACACCATCCAGCTTCTGCATCTCCTTAGCCATGTCGCCAAGCGCCGCGCCCGCCCCCGGATTCTGCGCCAGCATCTTGCTGAAGTCGTAGCCCAGCCCCTGGCTCGCATCCGCCATCTTTTCTCCCATGCGCTTGTAGAATTCGCGCACCTTCTCATAGCCGGGAATTGCCGGCACCATCCACATGTCGTTGGTAATTGCCATCGCGCCCGATTGCTGCGGCTGCTGCGCAGTGGCCGTGCTCGTCGCGGTCATGGTCATGGTGAGAATGGCTTCATTGCTGTTCAATCCGCTGATCGTCTTTTGCGCGCCGGTCTTGCGCACCTTCACATCAAAACTCATCTTCACGTTGGGATCGGCAGCCGGTTGCGCAGGCGCCGCCTGAGCGGGTTGCTGTTTCTCCATCTGCGCGCGCGCATTCGCCATTTGCTGCTTGATCTCGTCGAAGGTCATCACCGTGTAGGTCTTTCTCTGAACATCGATGTGCGTGATGGTCTCCTTGTCGAGATCGATAATCTCAATCGACTCAGCCGACACGTTCGCCAGCCTGTTGTCCTTCAGGTAGATCGTCGAAACCACAGGGTCGCCGGCATGGCGCGCCTGTGAACTTAAGAAGCCGACGGACTTGACCATCGTCAGCATCGAGCCGCCCGTCAGTTGTGTCGTTTGCTGGTATGTGTAGTCGGCCGCATGCAGACCGACAGGCAGGGAGAGAGCAAGCAAGAACGCGGTGCGCTTTACGAGGGGGGACATTGGTGAATTCTCCTGGGAGATTTAGCGGCAGAGAGAGCGCCGGGCCGGCCTGAAGTTTACCCGAACCATCCGTCAACTGCCGAGACAAAAATGACCTTTCGACTCGCCGCGAACGATCGGAAAATCAGCTTCCGGTCGAGTCACCGTCTCCACAGTAACCACAATTCAAGTGACGTTTCGGCGGGAATCGTCGCATTCAAGAACGCTACCACTCTTTGAAACACGCAAATCGTCTCAGGTTGGCCGACCTCTACCAAATGGGACTCCCAAAACAGAACGGCCCGGCATCAATGCCGGACCGTTTGCTTGCCTCCGTTGAATATCAAACCCGAGCGCTCAGATCCGCATCGGCATCAGCACGTACCGCGACTTGTACTCCGCGTCCGGATCTTCCGGCCGCATCTGCCCCGCGCTCTGCGAATCCTTGAATTCCAGCCGCACTTCGCCTTCATTCCCCAGCGCCTTCAAAAAGTCGATGATGTAGCCCGAATTAAAGCCCACCACAATGGGATCGCCGGAGTACGGCGTATCGATCGTGTCCTCTGATTCGCCCGACTCCGTTGACTGCGAACTGATCTTCAATTCGTTCGACTCCAGCCGCAGCCGGATCGCGCCCGACCGCTCATCGGCAAACTGCGCCACGCGCTGAATCGCCGCCGACAACTCGCTCGACCGCACCACCGCAAACTTCGTGTTGTCCCGCGGCATCACCGCCTCGTAGTTGGGGAACTGCCCCGACAACCGCCGCGTGCTCAGCGTGCGATGGCCCACCTTGAAGAAAAGCGTGTGCTCATCGTCGGCAAACTCCACCTTCTCCGCATCGGTGTTCGCCAGCAACTGCTGCAGCTCCTGCAGCGCCTTGCGCGGAATCAGCACGCGCTTTTCGCCGCTGATACCCTCGAGCGCTTCGCCGGGCTTCTCCACAAACGACAACCGGTGCCCATCCGTCGCCACCATCGCCAGCGACTCCGCCTTCAGCACCAGTAGCGCGCCGTTTAGCGTGTAACGCGACTCTTCATTCGAGATAGCGAAAATCGTCCGCGCAATCAGCGTCTTGAACGCAATCGCCGGAATGCTGGTTGCCGTCACAGCAGGGAACTCGGGCACCTGCGGATAGTTCGCGCGCGCCATGCCCACCATCTTGGTATTTGACCGGCCACTGCGAATCTGCACCCAGTGGTTCTCCAGCAGCTTGATTGAGATGTCGCCGTCCGGCAGCAGCTTGATGTAGTCGTAAAGCTTGCGCGCAGGAATCGTGCACGAGCCCGGCTTCTTCACCTTCACCGCGGCGCTCGTCCTGATCGCCTGGTCGAGATCGGTCGCCGTGATGTTCAACCGGTCGCCATCCGCCTCGATCAGAAAGTTGGACAGAATGGGAATCGTGGTCTTCCGTTCGACCACGCTTTGCGTCGCGGTCAACTCTTTCACCAGTTCCTGGCGGCTTACGGTTATCTCCATCGCTGCCCCCTGCGCGGCCGGTTTCTCAACTTCCGTTTCCACGATCGCCATAAACCCCACCCTCGCGTTGCGTCCCCTGCGGCCCCTTGCCGCAGGCCTGGTGCCAACCCGGCGTCGTCTTTTCCGCGCTGGCCTCAATTTACAACAGACACAACACTGCGCGAAACGACAGCCGTTTCCTGCTTTCGATTGTATTCACCTTCGCAATCCCGCGTGCGTGGAAAAACCAGTACACATCTCTGGATTCCCCGGCTTTTACTCGACCACGCCATTCTCAAGGCAGCCAACCACGAACCTCAGCGCGCGCAAGCGCAGTTAGCCGCACCGCAGGTGCCGCGCAAGCGCAGTTGGTCGCGCCGCAGGTGCACGAAGAAGCGTCAGCACCGTGATGTCGTCTTCCTGCCCGAACCCGCGGGCCGCCGCGGCAATCGCCTCCGCCGATTCAGTGCTGATGGCTCGCGTTCTGTCGAAACCAAACAGCGCTCCCGAAGCATCGCGCGCCTCCACAACTCCATCCGACAGCAGCGTCAATCGGTCACCCGGCTCCAGGTGAAACACGCGGTCCGTGTACGCTTCTTCCGGCGCAATGCCCAGCGGCAAATCCGCATCCAGCATTAACTCTTCGCCATTGCGATACGGTGGCAGGTGTCCTGCGTTCGCCACCGTTAACGCGCCGCCTTCTCCAATCCGCACGCAGATACAGGTAATGAATCCGCCCTCGGCCGTCTCCGCCAGTTGCCGGTTCAACCCCATCAGCACCGCCGCCGGTCCCAGACCTGCATTCGACAATGCGCGCAATGCGCCCATCGCCAGGGTGCCGGTCATGGCCGCCTTCAACCCTTTGCCGCTGACATCGCCCACAATCACCAGCCGCGTGTCGTCCCCTTGATCCAGCACCTGGTAGAAATCCCCGCCCACCTCCTGCGCAGGGAAATACGCGGCTTCAATCGCGTAGCCCTTCACCTCAGGCAACTGCGCCGGAACCAGGCGCCGCTGCATCTCCCGCGCCGCATCCAGCTCTGCCGCCACCCGCGTCTGCTCCCGGCTCACCCGTGTAAACCGAAAGAACATCACCACCGCAATCGACAGCAAAAACAACAGGTCGCCCAGATCTGAGATCTGCAACTGCACCGGTCCCAGCGGAATCGGATTTGCCAGAAAGTCCGCTCGCTCCCAGCCCAGATAGATCGACGCCGTCCCCACATCGAAGAGCGCATCGGTCGCCGCAGGCAGAAGGCTCGGTAAAATCAGCCAGCCGGCCTCCCGGTTTCCTTTGCGATACCACGCTAGCAACAATACTGGGAGCAGCAACGCCGCCGGAAGAATCGCAATCGCTTCATAAGCTATATAGATACCGCTCGCCAGCAAACCGAATATGCCCAACAGGCAAACGGCCACAGAGAGCACCAGCAGCACCTCGTAGGTCCGCCACAACCGGTTCACGCGCCGTCCCACAAAGCTGAATGTGAACTCGATTTGCATGATCGTGTACACATAAATCAGCGGATCGCCCACATCGTTGTTCCACGCAATCGGCAACAGGCCAGCCGCTGCACAAAACAGCAGCCCATTCGACAGTCCGAGCAGGAATAGATAGAAGCCTAGCCACAAATACTCCTTGTGCGCGCGTTGGCTTCGAAACAGCGCAAATGCGCCAATCCCCGACAGAATAAGCACAAGATTGATCGCGACCGACGGCACCGCCGAATACAGCCTCTGGCTCTCCATTGCCGCCCGCTCATTATCAATCGCATCGGCAGTTCCCACTGCTACAGCTAAAAACAGCGGTAAGTGCCCAGGCACGTAGCTGGCCACAGTGTCCGTGCGCAACGCCAGCGTGAATTCGCTCTGATCGTTTGCGAGTGGAATCACCAGTTCGACCGGCCGCTTCAACAGAAACCACGGCTTCAGCCGCGTTTCCTCCACGGCCCGCCCGTTCACAAATGCTTCGTAGATCCCATCCCCGCCTGAAATCAGTAGATGCTCGTGCGGATGGCCTTTCCCCAAATTCACATGCAGCCGATACCATCGCGATCCCAGTCGCGCCGCACCCAGCTCATCCAGCTCAACCGTCTTCCATCCGCTGTCATCGAAATTCACCTGCGCCCAGGCAACGTCATCGCCTTCATGCACACGCCACTGGCTCCCACTCAGGTCCACAGTCCCCGACCGCCATTCGGTCGCATCCACGGTCTGCGCCCAAAGACCAGACGCCATCAGGCACAAACCCAGCAGGACACACCAACCCGCCGCAGTTCGCGCCCGCACACCCATCCACGTCCTCCAACTTCGCGCTTGATTTCAGAATCTCTTCACGAAAGGAAGCCCAGTGTACAGAACCCGCATCCGCCCCGCCAACGCCGTTCTCACCTTTTCGCCACCCGTTCCCACGCCCCTCCCGCAGCCCCGCGACGGGATAGGAGGAAAAGAGTTGTTAAGTATTAAAAACAACCAGTAGTACCCGTAGTTCGCGCTGGAAAAGTGGAAATATATGTCAGCCCATTCAGCTTCCGGGGTTTAACCCGCGGCCATCTTTTCTAAATCTCGTCTGTGCAATTCAGGAGATTTGGAAAACCCATCCCAGTCCCCCTCAAACCCGCACCACTTTCCCACGTCTCCCACAGCTCCGCGCAAAACCCCTGTGCATCCCCGGCGCGTTTTGTGGAGAGCAAGTCCATCCCCGCATGAATCAACCACTCCCACACGCCGCGTTCTCAACAGCAGACCAGTCTTCCACGTCTTCCACACCACTCTCAAAACTTTAGGAAAACCAGCACTCCAACTCGTCGTCTTTGTTCTCCCCAAAGCCTCCTTCGCCGAGTGAATCGAAGAAACCATGTTGTCGCCCAGATTCATTTCAGGCTCGTCCCCATCTACAATCAAAGCGAATTCAGGCGGACACAATGACCATCGCGCGCCAATCCTTCCGTCACGACAGCCTCATCTTTTCTTATCTCGACACCGCCGGTTCCGGCCGTCCCCTCATCGCATTGCATGCCCACTTGATGGAAGCCGCTACCTTCGCGCCGTTAGCTGCCGCCCTCGCCCCGGACTGGCGCCTGATCGCCCTCGACCAGCGCGGCCACGGCCACTCCAGCCATGCGCCGTCCTACACACGCACCGATTACCTCGGCGACATCGAGGCTTTGTTCCACCATCTCGGCCTCAGCCACGCCGTTCTCCTCGGCGCTTCGCTGGGCGGAGTCAATGCCTACCAGTTTGCCGCACGCCATGCCGAAAAAGTCTCTGCTCTCATCGTCGAGGACATTGGCGCAATCGTCTCCGACGACATCAGCTTCATCCTCCCTTGGGCAGGGATCTATCCAACCCGCGAAGATCTCGTCCACAAAATCGGGGCGCGCTTCGCTCCTTATTTCGCCGACTCATTTCGCCAGACAGAAAGCGGTTGGACCCTTGCATTCGATCCCCACCAAATGGTCGCGTCGCAAAAGCAACTCGTCGGTGATCATTGGCAGGATTGGCTCGCCAACACCTGCCCAGCCCTTCTTCTCCGTGGCCGCGAAAGCCGCGTCACCAATCCGGACCAGCTCGAGCGCATGGCCGAGCAACGTCCCAACACCACCCTCGTGACTCTCGAGGGTGGCCACGCACTCCACGTCGACAACCCCATCGGCTTCATATCCGCCGTTCGCGCATTCCTCGACACCCTTTAGCGAAACTCGACCTCTGCTCAAATTCAATTTCCGCCTTCGGCATTGCCCCCGCTCCGTTCCCTTTGTTGTATGACCCGCTCACTTTCCTGCGCTGTCGGTGCGCTTGGCCGGCTCATTCCTCGTAAGCTACCCACAGAAGAACCACGCGCTCATGCCTCTCGACATTCGCCAACTCGAAGCGCAGCTCCTGGCCGCCTCCACGCACGACGCGCCCGGACGCGAGTTCTGCGAAGCCATCGCCGAGCTGGCCCGTACCCGCCGCTTCGCGCAACTGCGCGACGCACTGCCACCCGTCGTATACGAAGAGCTGCAAACCCGCTATCGGCACGATCCCGCCGCCTTCGTTGCCAGTTGGAGTCAGCTTGCACAACAGATGCGTCAGGGTTTCGTCGAGCACGCACGTCAGCGCCTCACCTCTCTCACGCGTCTGCAGCAGGCTAGCAAAGCCGCGGACACGCCCGCCTGGCAGGCCATTCAGCGTGCACTCGACGCCCAGCAGAACGACTTGCTTCGCGCCGCATTCGCCTTCGAACTTCTCGAAATGATTGAGCCGGCCGTCCAGCGCGCCACCCAGTTACGCGAGTGCGTCGTTGCCGCGCCCAGCTCTGAAGAAGCCGATCGCTACCTCGACGAAGCCACCCGCTGCTACTTCTACGGCCTATTCACCGCCTGCGCCGGCCTGTGCCGGTCCGTGCTCGAAGAGTCCATCAAGCAAAAGCTTCCCGCTTCGCTCGCAAAACTCATCCGCGCCCGTTACCGCAATGCCGCCACTCTCGGCAACCTGCTCCACGAGGTCAACAACAACCTGCAACTCACCGGCATCGACCCCGACTTCCCCCGCATCGCCAACCAGGTCAACGATACCGGCAAAAAGGCCGTCCACCAGGGCATGCTCTCTGAAGACGAAGCTCGCACCTGCCTCCAATCCGCCCGCCACGCCCTGCAACTCCTGCTACAAACCTGAGCGCCCCAACCCCCGCGAAGGCCGGCCTGCATCACCTTTTTCGCAACCAACTCCCGTTACATCCATATCGAAAAAGAAGCAAACAATATTCCGGCCTCTCATCCGTCTAGTAGTTATTCCTATCTGTTCTTTTTGAGGTGATGCGTCATGCTGAATTCATCCACTCTCGATTGCCCGCAATCCCCTTTTGCCGTTCGCGCCGAGCAGGAACTAGCCTCTTTTCATCACGCCGTGGCCGAGCTCTATGGCCCCGAAGAAGCTGAGCGCGCCGCCGCCGACTGGCTTACCGCCTTCGAGTCCACTCCAGCCACGTCCGACGCCCTCCCCTGGCGCCGCATAACCCAAACTGCCTCGTCGCGCCTTGCCTCTCGCCTTGTCGTGCCCCCCGCCGGCGCCCTCGGCCGCATCCGTCAGCTCGTCAAGAAGCACGCCGGCCACGCACCCTGCTTCTGCGGAGCCCGTTAAAGCACAGCGCCTCCTGTTCCCCGCACCCAACAGGCCGACTCTGCTGCCTATTGGCGTGCGCAGCGCCGCCGCTCCCTCTTCTATACTTGTCTTTCCATGTCATACCGAGCTGCCATCGATCAACTCAGCGCCATGACACCCGAGCTCTACACTCGGCCGGGCCACGCACGCCGCAAATTCTCTCTCGATGAAATCGCCATCCTGCTCCGTGCCCTGGGCGGTCCCCACCGCCGCTTTCCTTCAGTCCTCATCGCCGGCACCAACGGCAAAGGCTCTACGGCCTCTACCTTGGCCTCAATCCTCTCCGCCTCAAGCTTGCGCACCGGACTCTACACCTCGCCCCACCTCTCCCGCCCCAACGAACGCATTCGAATCCACGGTGAAGAAATCTCAGATGACGCCTTCGCCAGTCTCTACTTCCGCGTCGATGACTGCGGTCGCCGACTTGTTTCCGAAGGCGCACTCGTTCAGCTCCCCAGTTTTTTCGAAAGCCTCACCGCCATGGCCTTCCTCCACTTCGCCGGCGCGAAGGTCGACATCGCAGTTCTCGAAGTGGGCATGGGCGGACGGCTCGACGCAACCAACATCGTCGATCCGCTCCTCTCCATCGTCACCGACATTTCGCTCGATCACACCGAGTGGCTCGGCTCCACAATCGCCGCCATCGCCCGCGAAAAAGCCGGCATCCTCCGCCGCAACGGAACCCTCGTCACTCTCCCGCAGCATCCCGAGGCCAACCAGGTCCTCGGCGAAGTGGCTATGGAACTCGAAGTTCGCGGCGTCAGCGCCGTGCCTTACATGCCGCAGGCGCAGGTCGTTGCGGAGGAGCCGTACGCGGTCGAAGTTCTGGGCCAGCTCATCGACGTTGCCTCACCCCTGCGCGGCGCGCATCAGCATCGCAACATTGCCCTCGCCATCGCCGCCGCCGTTGAACTCGCGCAACACCACAACTTTCCCATTACCCCGGCCTCGATCGCCGAAGGCATCCGCACCACGCAATGGCCCGCGCGCCTCGAGCGCATCACGACAATCTCCTTCAAAGGGGAAAACCCCACAGAGTTGGCCACGCAGTGGGTTTTGGATGTAGCCCACAATCCCGCCGGCGCCTGGGCTCTTCGCGCCGGCCTGCGCGACACACTTGCCAGCAACGGCCCGCACACCCTGGTCTTCAGTTGCCTGCGTGACAAGCCCGTCACCGAACTGGCGCAAATCCTCTTCCCGCTTTTCGATCAGGTCATCTTCGCGCCCATCCACAGCGCCCGCGCCACACCCATGGCTGACCTGCTCGCTGCCGCCGCATCCACCGGCAGACCCGCGCGGGTAGCATCCTCCGTCGCCGAAGCCCTCGACATAGCCAAAGCCGCACCCAACACCACCCGTACGCCCAGCACCGTTGTCGTGTCGGGCTCCGTCTATCTCGTCGGAGAAGCCCGCGCCCTGCTTCTCGCGCAAACACCCAAGCATGCAGGTGCCGCGCGATGAGCCGCCCTGCCTCTCCACTACCGCGCTGGCATCGCTGGCGCACCAATGCAATTCAGATCCCCGTGATGGCTGTCATCACCATCGTCTGCGGATCGCTCTCGCTGTTCGTCTCGCTCTTCGACAAGCGCGGCCACCTGCAACATCGCATCGCCCGCGTCTGGGCGCGCTGCCTCGTCCTCTGCACCGGTTCCTCGCTCACCATTCGCGGAGAGGAAAACCTCCGCAAGCATCCCGTCGCGGTCTATGCCTCCAACCACACCTCCTACATGGATACGCCGGTGATCTTCGCCGCACTGCCGTTTCAGTTCCGTATCCTCGCCAAAAAGGAGCTGTGGCCCATCGCCTTCATCGGCTGGTATCTGTCGCGCTCCGGGCAAATCCCCATCGACACCGCCAACCCGCGCGCCACCATCGCCAGCCTCGGTGCCGGAGCCAAGGCTCTCCGCGGCGGCATGCCACTCTTCGTCTTTCCCGAGGGCGGCCGCACCGCCACCGGCCAACTCCAGCCCTTCCTCAACGGAGCGGCTTATCTCGCTATTCGCTCCCAGGTCCCGCTCGTGCCCATCGCGCTCAGCGGAGTCTACGACCTCCTCCCAATTCACACCCGCCATCTCTATCCGTCGAAGCTCGTCCTCGCCGCCGGCGAGCCGATACCGACCGAAGGCATGACGCTGCGCCAGGCCGACGAACTCACCGCCCGCCTCCGCACCGCCATCCTCGAGCTCAGCGGCCAGCCTGCCCCCAGCAGCGCCGACGCGCCCGCCAATGCCCTCGCGTAATCAGCAGATGAACCATGCGTAGAACGATCTTAAGAATCGCTCTGTCTTGTGCAACAGCGTTTCCAGTCTTCTCCGCAACTTCGCAATCGGGCCCGCCTGCTGCCACCGGCGATAGGACTCATTCGACTCAGCTTTCCGGAATCGTCCTGGACACATCTGGAGCTGTGATCTCCGGTGCCGCCGTGCAGGTTCGAAACGCGAGCGGCGTAGTGCAAAGCGTAACTAAGTCCGACAAAAACGGCGCCTTCGCCATTTTTGGCCTTCCTTCTGGCGCCTATCGCGTCGTCATATCGAGTCCCGATTTCGAAACCAAACAGATCGCCATCACCCTGACGTCCTCCGGTTCCCCTGAACCGCTGCACATCGCACTCACAGTGGGCTCCGTCATCGCCACGATCGATGTGCGGGGCCGGGAAGATGAACTCATCGGAATTGCCGATTCCGGCGCCCAGGGTACAGTGGGTGCAACGGAAATCCAGGATCGTCCGATTCTTCGTTCGGGGGAAGTTTTGGAGACGGTGCCCGGTGTCATCGTCACCCAACACGCCGGCGGCGGCAAGGCCAACCAATATTTCCTTCGCGGATTCAATCTCGACCACGGCACGGATTTCGCAATTTTCATCGACGATATGTCGCTGAACCTCCCGTCGCACGCGCACGGCGAGGGGTATTCGGACATGAACACTGTCATCCCGGAATTCGTTAGGCGCGTGAACTTTGAGAAAGGTCCGTATTACGCCGACATCGGCAACTATGGCTCGGCGGGATCGGCCCATCTGGAATTGTTCAAGACGCTGCCCCACAACTTTGTCCAGGTCGAAGGCGGCTTGCACGGCTACGGTCGAGCCGTTTTCGGCGCATCGCAAAAACTGGGTGCGGGCACTCTGCTGTACGGCGGAGAAGCATACCACGATGACGGCCCATGGACGCATCCGGACAACTACTACAAGTTCAACGCCCTTCTTACCTTCAACCGCGGCAACGACGCCGACGGTTTCAGCATTACAGCCCGCGCCTACCATGGACAATGGCACTCCAGCGATCAGATCGCCGAGAACGCCATGCCTCTCGTCGGTTTCTTTGGCACACTCAATCCGGCGGACGGCGGCCATTCACAGCGTTACAGCCTGCAGGCTGAAGGCCATCGCCAGGGAACGAATTCTGGGTCGCGAATCGTAGCCTACGGATTCTATTACGATCTCGATTTATTCTCCGATTTCACTTACTTCCTGACAGACATCAATCGCGGCGATCAGTTCGAGCAGCAGGACAGGCGCTGGGTGGCCGGCCTCGATGCACGCCACACGATTTTCAGCCAATGGTTTGGCCGCAAGGTGGAAAACACGTTCGGCCTGCAGGTGCGCAACGACTGTATCCGCAACGGCCTGTACCAATCTGAAAATCGCGCGCGCGTGGACAAGATCGATTCTTCTACCGGCAACACTCTGCCCGCCACCACGCAAGCCGATCGCCTTATTGACACGCAACCAGGTCTTTATGCGGAGAACAAGATCCAGTGGACAGAAAAATTCCGCTCGGTCGCTGCCTTGCGCGGCGACCTCCAATACTTTCGCATCGCCAGCCTGGTGACGGCTGCCAATTCCGGAACAGCGAGCAAGTTGTTGCCCAGCCCAAAATTGAGTTTGATTTTCGGGCCGTGGTCCAACACCGAGTTCTATGCACAGGGCGGTTTCAGTTTTCACTCGAACGACGGACGCGGCACCACGCAAACAATCGAACCGGTCTCGGGAGAAAATCCTTACCCCAATACGCCCGCCACGCCAATCCCTGCTCTGATCCCAACCAAAGGCGGAGAAATCGGCGTACGCTCTGTGGCCGCCGCTCACCTGCAAAGCACCCTGTCGCTCTGGTATCTCCACAGTGCTTCTGAACTGCAGCAGTCCGGCGACACCGGAGGCACGACTGCTTCACGGCAGCCCAGCCAACGCTATGGCGTCGAATGGGCGAACTACTACACCCCTCTCGAACATGTTGCTCTTGATTTCGACCTTGCGGACTCGAAGGCGCATTTCACCGAAATCGATGAAGATGACGCCGCGCCCGACAGCCCGGGCGGCAAGCGCGTGCCCGAAGCAGTTGGGCTCGTCATCGCGTCGGGCGTCTCGCTCCACGATTACAAAAGCCTTTCATCGAGTTTGCGCCTGCGCTACTTTGGGGCGCGCGATCTCACATCTGACAGCGTCTATCGATCGAAGGCAACGGCGCTGCTCAATGGAGAGGTGGGTTATCTTCTTAAAAAGAAATGGCGCGTTTCGGGCGAATTTCTGAATATCCTCAACCGCCGCGATCACGACATTGACTACGCTTATACTTCCCGAATTACGCCAACAGCTACGCCGGCATTTACAGATGTTTTCCACCCCGTCGAACCGTTTCAGGTGCGAATCCGGTTAGGAAGAACCTTCTGACAAACGCCGCGGTTGCTGCCCTGTGAGACAATGCCGCATACGGTCTTCCCCGGCCCATCCAAATGTGCAAGGCAGGTCCGCATGCCCCACGAAGCAGCCGCAATCCCTCTCACGCTCGACGTCTCCTCCAGCGACGGCATCGTCACCGTCCTCTGCCACGGCAAACTCATCTACGGCTTCACCGAAGTGTTGTCCTCCCGCGTCTCTCCGTTGATCCCCGGCTCTAAGAAAATCCTCCTCGACCTGACCGATCTCACAATCATGGATTCGATGGGCGTCGGCACCCTGGTGCGTCTCTACGTCTCCGCCAAGTCCAAGGGGTCGTGCCTCGAGCTCATCAATGTCGGCCCGCGCATCCGCCAGCTTCTCGGCATCACCAACCTGCTCTCCGTCCTTACCGACATGTGTGAACAGGGCATCAACCTTCGCTTTTGATCGCGTCCAACGCAACGCACAGACAGAACCCGCAAACTGCGCTAGACTCCTTTGCAATCATTCATGTGTTGTTTGTCGCCGGGCCTTCCCGCGGCGCGGCCATGCGGTTTTAGAGCAAAGCGGTTTCCATGAAGCCCGGTGGTTTCGATCCTTCGTTTTTAGTCCGGTTTCTTGTCTTCCTGGCGCTGCCCGTACTCCTGGCTTCTCTCTACCTCTTCTGCATCCGTCCGTCCGCTTTACGCTGGGGCGCCACGCCGCAGGAGATTGCCCGTTCCATGCCTGGCGACGATCTCGTTCCATCGCCAACGTTCTCGGCCACCCGGGCGATCACCATCCAAGGCACGCCGCGACAAATCTGGCCCTGGCTGGCGCAGATGGGTTTTCGCCGCGCCGGCTACTACGGCTACGACCTCATTGAAAACCTCGGCAGCCCCTCCGGCATTCGCAGCTCCAACACGATTCTTCCCGCCCTGCAGCATCCGCAGCCCGGCGACGAGATGCCCATCAGCGCCGCCGCTTCCATGATCTTCGGCGACGTTCAGCCCGGCAGTTACCTTGTCTGGCGCGGTCGCATGACACCCTCCGACGGCTCGCTGGTCTGGGCGCTCTATCCAATCGATCAGAGTCACACGCGCCTCGTCAGCCGCGTCCGCCTGCACTACCACTGGAGGGACAGCCGCCTCATCCTCGATCTCTTCACCGAGTTTGCCGATCACGTTGCCGTGCCGAAGATTCTACAGGGCATTGCAGCGCGCGTGCGGGGCGATCCTGTTGAATCACTCACCGCTGAAGCCGTTGAAATCTCCGTCTGGCTGCTTGCCCTCACCGAGTGTTCGATTGCGGGCGTCCTCGTTTTATTTGGCCGCCACTGCGTGCGCGCATGGCTTCTCAGCGCTGCTGCCGGTCTCGTCCTGCTCTTCACCCTTTACGCCCACGCACCTGTTGGGATCTGTGCAGCCCTGGCTCTTGCCGTCCTCGGCATGATGGTCGCCCTATTGCGGAAACGCGTCCCACCCTACTCGGCCCGCAGCGCATCTACGGGATCGATCGCGGCCGCGCGCCGCGCCGGCAAATAGCTCGCCAGCGCCGCCGCCCCCGCCAACACCAGCGCTACAGTCATATACGTCAACGGATCCAGCGGGCTGATCCCAAACAGCAGCGACTTCATCCACTGCATCAGCGCCGCCGAAGCGACAGCTCCGATCGCCACACCCGCCACCGTCATCGTCAACGCGAAGCGCACAAACATCCATATCAGTTCGCCCTGCTGCGCGCCGAGTGCTAGCCGGATCCCAATCTCCCGCGTGCGCTGCGCCACCGCATACGAAATCACTCCGTAAATTCCGATCACGCCCAACACCAGCGCCATGCTGCCCGCAATCGCCAGCATCACCAGCGTGAACGAAGTCCGCGCCATCGAATCGGCATAGATCTCCTGCATCGTGCTCACATCCGCCACAGGCAGATTGGCATTCACCGACCAAACCGCCTGCTGCATTTCGGAAATTAGCTCTTGCGTCCCAGCACGCGGCGTGCGCAGCGCAAAGTAAACCGTTCGCCGCGCATCGAAAGTTCCCGGACCATAGATGTCGTGCGAAATCGAAGGCCAGTAAACGGTCGCCGGCGAAACCTGGTCCACGCCATTTTCGCGTACGTCTTGCACCACGCCGACCACTTCATGCCACGGCATCGCTTCCCACTCGCGGAAGTGTTTGCCGATTGCCGCTTGCGGTGATCCCCAAAGCTCGCGCGCGAGGCTCTCCGATACGATTCCGATCGGTCGCAGATTGTAGACCTCCGCCCAGGCGAAGTCGCGTCCCGCTACGATCCGGGTGCCCGCGGTATGGAAGTAGCCGGGCGAGACATAGTTGAAGAGGCGCATCGGAGGATTGTCGGTGTCGTAGGTCTTGCCCTCGATGAGGATCTGATTCCACGCCGGTTCAGCTCCGCTCATCGGCACTGAAGCGGCGAACCCAGTCGAAGAAACACCGGGAATCGCAGCCAGCTTGTCGAGAATTGCGTTCTGCATCCGCGTAACCGTCTGCGGATCGTGCACCAGTGTCTCGGGAATCGACAAGCGCATCACCTGCAGCGAGGCAGGGTTGGAAAATCCGGGATCGACATCGCGCATTGCCGCGAACGTGCGAATCATCAGCACCGCGCCGATCAGCAACACCAGCGCCATGGCCACCTGCGCCATCACCAGCAGGTTGCGGCCGCGCTGCCGCTCGCGACTTGCACTCGATGTCCGCACCGCTCCCAGCGCATTCACGCGCTGCTGCGAAGAGGTGTAGCGCAATGCCGGTATCGCGCCGAAAAACAAGCCGGAAACCACCGAGAGCACCAAGGTAAATGCGATCGACCAGCCGTCCAGCGAGATTTCGCTCAGCCGCGGAAGCTCCACCGGCGCGATCCTCGTTAACAAGTGCAGTCCGGCAAATGCCACTGCCACGCCCGCCGCTCCGCCCAGCAATCCCAGCGTCACGCTCTCCAGCAGCAGTTCCCGCGCAATGCGCCATTTTCCCGCGCCCAGTGCCGCGCGCACTGCAAGCTCCTGCTGTCGCGCATCCGCACGCACCAGCAACAGATTGGCTACATTGGTGCAAGCAATCAGCATCACCACGCCAATCGTCGCCATCACCACCCAGAGCACTGCCTTGATGCTGCCAACCACGGTGTCTTTCAGGGGTAGCAGTGCCGGCGTGATCTCCCACTTCAAATACCAATGCGGATCGGAGCCAGGACCGTTGGTCCATGAGTCCATCCATACATTCAGCAGCCGCGCGACATCCGCATTCGCCTGTGGGATGCTCACCCCCGGCCGCAGCCGCGCAATCCCGCGATAAGAAAAGCCAGCCAGAATCTCCTTGGTCGGATCGAGCCCCAGCGGAACCAGCAGATCGAAATCGTAATTCACCACCTTGAATCCGCGCGGCATCACCCCCGCAATCACGCGCTGCTGCGAATTGACGCTGATGCTGCGTCCCACGATCCGCGGGTCGCCGCCGAAGCGACGCTGCCAATAGCCATAACTCAGCATCACTCGTCCCAGCCCGTGTGCATCCTGATCCGCCGCCGTAAGCCATTGGCCATGCAGCGCAGGAACTTTCAACGTCTCCAGCACGCCGCCGGAAACCAGTGCCGTGTTCACCTGCTCCGGCACCGCGATGCCCGTGATGCTTGCCGTTCCCGGCCCCCACACGCCTACGGATTGAAAGGCATTGTTATGCGCCGCGAACGTGAGATACATTGAGGCCGACAGACGCAGCTCACTGCGAAACTCCGCTAGCCCCGGCGCGCCCGGCGCGTTCAGGTGGAGCGACACCAGTTGTTGCGGCTCCGGATAAGGCAGCGGCCGCAGCAGCACGCTGTTCAGTACGCTGAAAATTGCTGTGTTCGCCCCAATGCCGAGCGCCAGTGTCAGCAGCACCGTCGCCGCAAACCCGGGCGATTTCCGCAACCGTCGCAGCGTGAACTTCAAATCCGCCAGCAGGGATTCGAGACCGCGCCACTGCCACTCTTCGCGGCTCCGTTCTTCCAGCAACGTCACGTTGCCAAATTCGCGGCGTGCCGCCTGCTCTGCCTTTTCGCGCGGCATGCCTTCGTCCATCAATTCCTCCGCGCGCTCTGCAATATGCTCGCGAATCGACGCAGAAATATCGTCGTAGCGGCGACGGCGATTCAACAGGTGATTCAATCCGAGCATCGTGTCTCCTATACCTTAGCCAGCGCCAGCACGCGTGTGATTCCCGCGAACATCTTTTCGAAGCTCACCACTTCCTTCTCCAGATGCAGAATGCCCGCATCGGTCAACCGGTAAATCCGAGTAGGCCGACCCTTCGCCGACGTGCCCACCTCCGACTCCAGCAGACCCTCTCGCAACATCCGCTGCAGCGCCGGGTAAAGCGACCCCTCTTCCACCTGCAACAAATTGTCCGAGACTTGCTGGATGTGCTTCACCAGTGCATAGCCGTGCATGGGTCTCTGCCGCAGCGTCTGCAGAATCATGATCTCCAGCGCCCCAGGAAAAAGATCGCGTCGTTCCGTATTCTTCGCCATAGCTTCGAATGGTAGCGCAAGAATACCTATTTGCAAAATAGTATTTTTTGATAAGGGAGGAGCGAGCATGCAAGTCTTCGCTCTTAGGGTTTTGCTCGGCCTGGAACGCTCGAACCCTCCGGCACGCCTGTGCCCGTTTCGACGCAGCTCTATCGCGATGCGTGGTGTGTTTCCGTCCCTGTCGCTTTCGAAAGTACGCAAAGCGCAGTTGGCCGCACCGCAGTCCCGGGGGGCCCCATGGACAGGTCTTCGTCCGAGGGGTGGAGTGTCAGGAATCTCTCCGGTCCAACCTATTAGCCATCTCCCTGGTCCATATCAAAAAACACGTGTCAAGCCCCACCCCCCAAAATTACTTTGTAACCCCTTTCGCATCAGCACAAAAAAGTTGGCCCCAATTGTGAATAATTACGGGCATTAGGCGCACACTGTATGTAGCCGTCGAAAGCGCACGAGCCTTGCAGATATAGGAGAGGCTGCGGGATGATTCCCTCGAAGTGCAAGTGGCTTCGCCCCAGGCCGTAACTCCTTGCGCCAGACGAATCTGCGGCTAAGTCATTTCGCAAGAGGAATTTAGCAGGACTCTCTATCGCTAAACCATTGAAACGAAGGAGGTTACTCCAAGAATATAGGGGGGGGGAGGGGTGTCCCTGTCGAACCCCATAGTAAGCCCACCCAACGCCGGCAATTCAGCGCGAAGCGCAGTTGGCCACCACGCAGATGTCCAAGTACACTGGAGCTACAAATGACTCTACGCATCGCCATCCCGGAACCGACGTCGACTGACGCCGAATACAACCAGCGTTCGCTGCCGCCCTATTTGACAGCCCTACGCTCCGCCGGCGCTACGCCCGTCGTAATTCCGCTCGACGAATCCCCCGCGCACGTGGCTCAACTCCTCACCGGAACCAGCGGAGTGCTGCTGCCCGGCAGCGGCTTCGACGTTGAACCCGAACGCTATGGCGAAGTCCGCGTTTCCGAGTGCGGTCCCGCTGACCCCGCCCGTACCGCCGTCGACGAGTTGCTCCTCCAGGACGCCTTTAACCTGCACAAGCCAATCTTTGGCATTTGCCACGGCGCCCAGGGCCTCAACGTCTGGTGCGGGGGCACACTCTATCAGGATCTGCCCTCGCAAATCGGACCCGCTGTAAATCACAGTCCGGGCCGCGCCGTCGCCAACGCGCACCCCATTGTCCTCACCGCGGGCAGCCGCCTTGCCGGGATCCAATCCGGCTGTGACGTTTCTAATCTCGGTGTCAACTCAAGCCACCACCAGGCCGTTCACGCCCTGGGCGACAACCTTCTCGTTTCCGCCATCTCGCCCGGCGACGGCGTCGTCGAGGCTGTGGAGCTGAATTCTTTGCAGCATTTCGTTGTCGCGGTGCAATGGCATCCCGAGCGCACTTACGATGCAAACGAGTTCTCGCGCGCCCTCTTCGCTGCCTTTGCCCGGGCTGCAGCTGCCTGGCAACCTCGCCGCGTCGAAGAGTCTGTTGCGAGACTGTGAACGCGCGCCATGATCGACCCAACTGCCTCAGCGTCAGAACGGCTGAACGAACTGCTCGCAATCGCCTGCCTGCAACCGCTGCAACAAGCAGAAACCAAGCGATTTACGGATTACCTAGCCCTGATTCTCCGCTGGAATGTCCGGATGAATCTCACCGCGATCCGCGATGAAGACAGCATTCTGGGGCGCCATTTCGTTGAATCCATTGCCTGCGCCCGGGCCCTGCCGTCCGATCTCGCGACATTGCTCGATTTTGGCTCGGGCGCCGGCCTGCCCGGCATTCCCATCGCGATCTGCCGGCCCGAAATTACCGTCACCCTGGCCGAGTCGCAAGGCAAGAAGGCCGCTTTCCTGCAAGAGGCCGTCCGTACGTTGAACCTGCCTATTCGCGTTCATTCCGGCCGCGCCGAGACGCTGGCCGAGCGTTTTGATTGCGTGGCCCTCCGCGCAGTGGACAAAATGGAAACAGCGGTCAAGTCTGCCGCCAACCTCGTCGGGTCGGGCGGCTGGCTGGCGCTCCTCACCACCGAACACGATCGGCACTCAATCCAATCTGCGGCCGGACCCGTATTCGAGTGGAAGCAGCCCAAAAAGCTGGCAGCGGACGACAGCCGGCGATTGGCTCTCGGTAAACGAAAGCGCCCGCCTGCGGAATAGAGGCGTGCCCGCAGTACATGTTCCACGTGGAACAATCGCGCGTAGTCGATTCGGCGAAGTATCGGCTCTCGAAGATAAACACATTACCTGATGTTCCACGTGGAACAAATCGGCTCCGCGTGTAGCTCTCCAAAAGCTTTCCTCCCCCAGAACGGGCCGCCTTTTTAAACGAAAAGCGCGCAAGTTTTCCACCGGGCCGCGAATTTCGCCGCGGGTTGCCCCGATCCAACCAGAGAATCTATTTCCTTTGTCCTCGCGCACTTGCAAGCAGGTTAGAATTGGCGTCAAAATCCTTTCCACAGCTAAGCCAAGTTCTCCACAGCCGCCCTCCCTGCGCGCAGCCGCCCTGTCCGTTAACCTGAAAAGCCATGGGGAAGATTCTCGGCGTTGTGAATCAAAAAGGCGGCGTTGGCAAGACCACTACCGCCATCAACCTCGCGGCCTGCATGGCCCTCGAGGGTCTCAATATCCTTCTTGTCGATTGCGATCCCCAAGCGAATGCCACCTCTGGACTCGGCGTGCAGCGCGATGATAATCGCCACTCCATCTACGATGTCCTCATTGGTTCGTCCCCGGCCAGCCAGGTGATTCTTCCTACAGACATTCCCAATCTCTGGCTACTCCCCGGCTCCAAGAACCTGACAGGCGCCAACGTAGAACTGGCCAGCGCCGAAGGCCGCGAAACCCGCCTCCGCGAAGCTCTGGCCACCGTCAAGGACAACCACGACCTGATCGTTCTCGATTGCCCGCCAGCGCTTGACTTGCTCACCCTCAATGCCCTGGTCGCTGCAAACTCCCTCATCGTCCCTATGCAGGCGGAGTATTTTGCGTTAGAAGGCATTTCCGAGCTGATTTCGACCCTTGAGCGCGTCCAGGCAGCCTTCAACCCCGACATCGCGATTGAAGGTGTCCTTCTGACCATGTACGACGACCGCACCAATTTGGCGCAGCAAGTCACCGAAACTTTGCGCGAATACTTCAAGGAGAAGCTCTTTAAGACAGTGATTCCCCGGAATATCCGCCTGGCCGAGGCCCCGAGCCACGGCAAGCCGGTCGCGCTGTACGACGGCCGCTCCAAAGGAACTGAAGCCTATTTCGAGCTGACCGGCGAGTTTCTGGCACGCAACCATATTGAGAGCCCGCGCAGCCTGGAGCGCAAGGCTGCTGCTGCCAAACGTCCTAAAGCCGAGGTCCGCTTCTGGCCGTACTCCTGATCTTTCGCTTCCGAAGCCAGGAGATTCAACTAGACACACAACGGAGAAATCGCCCGGCCATCCGCCCGGCACGAGGACTATTAGACATGACCGTTCCCGGCACTGACACAAAACGCCGCGCCCTGGGCAAGGGGCTAGATTCGCTGTTGCCGCGGGTACAGACTGCCGCCCCACACCTTCCGGCTCCTGCAGAAGCCGAGGGTGGCAAGCCCCGCGAGATTCCTCTCAAGATGATTGACCGCAATCCGTTTCAGACCCGCGGTCAGATTGACACCCAGCAGCTTGCCGAACTCGCTGCCTCGATCGCCGCGAACGGGGTGGTGCAGCCGATCCTGGTCCGCCCTCTAGCCAGCGGCCGCTTTCAGCTTATCGCCGGCGAGCGTCGCTGGAAGGCGTCGGAGTTGGCGAACAAAGAGACGATCCCCGCAATTCTTCGCCAGGTGTCAGACGAGCAAGCGATGGAGATCACCATCGTCGAAAACCTGCAGCGGGCCGATCTCAACCCGATGGAACAGGCGCGTGCCTTCGATCGCCTCTCGCGCGAATTTCACATGACCCAGGAGCAGATGGGCGCGCGCACCGGTAAAGATCGCGCAACCATATCTAACTTCCTTCGTTTATTGCGTTTACCAGTTAGTGTGCAGGTCCGGGTAGAGTCGGGCGAACTAAGTTTTGGCCACGCTCGGACGCTGTTGGCGTTAGAACATGCCGAGGAAATCGAGAAGGCGGCCCAAAGAATCGTCAGCCTTTCGCTTTCCGTTCGCCAGACAGAGAGCCTTGTTCAGGGGCTGCTGAATCCCGAAAAGAAGACCAAAGAGCCCAAGCCAGAACCGCCCGTCGATCCCAATGTGCGCGAAGTGGCCGAAAAGCTCCAGCGCGCGCTCGGCCTCAAAGTGCGCATTGAAGACACCAAGGGGCACGGCCGAGTGATTATCGAATACGCGGACCTCGCCGACTTTGACACGTTGCTGCAATCGCTTGCCGGGGTCGATTGAGGCCGCTACCAATGCGATTGTTCATCGGCATTCCGCTGGCAGATTCGATCGTCAATGAACTCGCCGAATTCACACAGCAGCTGCGTGCACCCGGGGACGGATTGCGTTGGTCGGTAGCGGCAGGCTGGCATATTACATTGCAATTTCTCGGCTCGGCAACGGCGGAACAATGCGCCTGCGTTGCCGCTCATCTCGGTGAGATCAATGAATCATCGTTCCCTATCCAACTGGAACCGCCAAGTTTTTTCGATCGCACTGGTGTGTTCTTCGTTGGTGTGCAACTGTCGACGCAGTTGGGCGCCTTGCGGAAACTCGTGACTGCAGCAACGGCGCAGTGTGGATTTATCGCAGAAGATCGGTCATATCATCCGCATATCACGCTTGCGCGCGGCAAGGGTGGTCGTGCGGCGCTCATTGCGCTTAAACCGCGCATCCAAAACGTGCCCTCGCTTTCGAGCTTCGTTGCCGACGAGTTCTTGCTGTACGAAAGCTTTCCCGGCGTGGGTGAATCGCGTTACGAGGTTCGCAAGCGATTTTCCTTGCAGGTGGGCTGACTGATTGCGCCCAGCGGAGAATCAATTACGCGAATTCTTATTGATCTACGCACACATCAGGCGTGCGGGTTGTAACCCATGCCCGCAAGCACGCCGCGCATGTAGGCAAAGCTTTCCGTGACGCCGGGCATCGGATCGTCGCCGTGGACTTCATATTCGAGATCGACCCAGCCTGGATATTTGATAGAGATCAGCGCTTGAAAAATGTCGCGCACGGGCATGATGCCTTCGCCGACGGCGACCTGGCTCTCCTTGCTAGTGAAGTCAGTGAGATCTTTCATATGGATGTTGAAGACACGCGAACCGATAGTGCGGATGGCCTGGGGAACATCGGTGCCGGCGCGTGCTGCGTGGCCTACGTCGATGCAGCAGCCCATGCGCGGATCCATGGATTTGACAGCCTTGAGTACATCGAGGGGAGAGTGGTAGATCTTGTCTTCCGGTCCGTGGTTGTGAATCGCAAACCGGATGTCGTATTCCTTCACGAACTTTTCGATCCGCGGCAGCGTCGCGAGATCAGGATCGCCAGCGACGATGACCTTGATGCCCGCGCGCTTCGCGTATTCAAATTTGGTGCGGATGTCTTCGTCTTCGTCCTTAGGAAAATAGATGGCGCCGCCGGCGTGGAGTTGAATACCGGTCGCGGCGTAGTCGGCGAGCGCCTGCGCTTCGGCAGCCGGTTCCATCGGGAGATGGTCTTTGGTGTCCTTGGCATTGAGACCCGTAACGTTGAGCTGCTTGAGCCACGGAATCATCTGCGCGCGCGAGAAATTGCGAAAAGTATAGCTGGCAATGCCGAGGCGAATCGGCGTGGGCCGGCCTGATCTGTCGGGTGGTGCGGCGGCGCGAATGCGGGGGGCTGCCATCGAAGCCGCGGCAGCAAGTGCGGTGGAGCGGATAAACGTGCGGCGAGAGATTGTCATATGCGCGGCTCCCATCCTTTTTCGTAAGTGCGTTCCCAGAACTTCATGGCTTCGGAATCGTTTTTGATTTTGCCGTCGGCGGGATCAAGGTTCAGTTCGCGGTTCACAAACCATGCGATATTGGAAAGCTGCAGCATGGTGACGGCGACGTTGCCCACCGCGACGGGAGCGTTGAGCTTCGCGCCCGTCTTGATGCTGGCAATGAAATTGGCGAAGTGCGCGTCGGTCATCGAATCGGCGCCAATCGTGTCTGCCGTTGATGTGTGGCCGCCAATTCTGAACTCATCGATCTTCTTCCCTCCGAGGTCGTACACTTCGTAGCCATCGCGGTCAACGAGGACTGTGCCCTTGGTGCCTTCAATCAGCGAACCGCGGCCACGATTGAAGTAGCGCATACCGTTGGAGCAGGTGGATTCCCAGGCCAACATCTTGTCGTCGTACTCGAAGCTGGTGACGAGCGTGTCGTAAAACTGCCAATCGTCTTTGTAAGCGTAGCGGCCGCCTGATGCTGTAACGCGGTTGGGGAAGTCGACGCCCAGCGCCCAGCGGCACACATCCACTTCATGTGTGCCGTTGTTGAGAGTTTCGCCCGCACCCCAAATGCGGAACCAGTGCCAGTTGTAGGGCTGTACGTTGTCCTTGTAGGGTTGACGCGGCGCAGGGCCCTGCCAGAGATCCCAATCGAGCGTAGCCGGTACAGGCACCTCTTTGCCGACGCCAATGGATTTACGCGTGTTGTTGTACCAGGCTTTGCCGAAGTAGGCGCGACCGATCAGGCCATTGTGAATCTTCTCGACGATCTCGATCGTGTGCGGCGAAGATCGCTGCTGCGTGCCCATCTGCACCAGCTTGCCGTACTTCTGTTGCGCGCGCACCAGCAGTGCACCCTCGCTTGGGTTATGGCTGCAAGGCTTTTCAACGTAAACGTGCTTGCCCGCTTGCAAGCCCAGAATCGCCATCGGTGCGTGCCAGTGGTCGGGCGTGGCGACGGTGATAGCGTCGACGTCTTTCTGCTCGAGCACCTTGCGGAAGTCCTGATGGGTTTTTGCCGCGGCGCCCATGGTTTTCTCTGTAGCGGCGGCGAATCTCGCCAGAATATTGGTCTCGACGTCGCAGACGTAGGCGATGCGGGCTGCGTCCTGATTGGCCTTGAGGCTGGAAAGGTGCGCGTAAGCGCGGCCATTCAGGCCGATGACGGCGAAGTTGAGGCGTTCGTTGGAGCCCATGATCTGACCGTAGCTCTTGGCATTGGATGTCAGGGCAAGCCCCGCCGCCCCGACTGCCATGGTGTCAAGGAATTCTCTTCGTGTGACCATATGTTCTCCTTTGGATGCACGGCCAGCCTGTGCTTTCGAACGTGACCATCCTAATACGTGGTTCGTTCTTATGCGGGAGCCGTGAAGAGATGGGATTGGAGCTTGAGCGAGCTCTACTGCCGCAGTGCGGCCTGACGTGCCGTGAGAAAGCGGCGCACGGCTTCGTCGCGCTCGAGGCCGATTGCGACCGAATACGCATGGCGGGCCTCAACGCTTGCACCCGTGCGTGCAAGTAGTTCTGCGCGCGCCGCCCAATAAGGCTGGTATTCGGCGAGCCGCGGATCGATAGCCGCCTGCTCCAATGCCTCGAGGGCTGACGCAGCGCCATCCAACTCGGCAACTGCGACAGCACGATTGATGGCGACGACGGGCGAGCCGGTGAGCGTGTAAAGAGCGTCATAGAGTTCGACGACTTCAGCCCAGTTAGCGAGACCGCTTCGCACGCGGTAGACGTGGGCGGACTGCAGCGCTGCCTGCAACTGGAAGCGGCCAATCACGCCCTGCGCGCTGGCCTCATGGAGAAGGGATTCCGCCTCGAAGATCAGTGCGGAGTCCCAGAGCGCACAATCTTGTTGGTCGAGAGGAATGAACTCGTCGGGGCCGGCACGACGGGCATGCCGGCGCGCCTCGGTGTGCAGAAGGAGAGCGAGCAGCCCGAGCACTTCCGGCTCATTCGGCATCAGGTCGACAAGCAGGCGGGCGAGGAAAATGGCTTCCTCGGCGAGTTCGCGGCGGGCCGCGTCGGTGGCGGCAGGGTCGGTCCAGCCCTCGGTATAGGCGGCGTAGATGGTGTCGAGCACGGTGTCGAGGCGTGCCTCCAGTTCGCTCCGGTCGGGAACGGAAAACGGGATTCCGGCTTCACGAATCTTCATCTTGGCGCGAACAAGGCGCTTGCCCATAGCGGCAGGCGAAATGAGAAACGCCGATGCGATGACCTTGGCGTCGAGGCCGAGGACGACCTGCAGGATCAGCGGTGCGCGGACCGAGGCGTCGATAGCGGGATGTGCGCAGGCGAAGATCATCGCCAGGCGCTCGTCGGGAATCAGAGTGTCGGACGGGATGGTGACGAGCATACGCTCCAGCTCTTCAGAAGCGGTGGGATCGGCGTGTTGAGTGCGGAGCATGTCGATGAGCTTGCGGCGTGCAACGGTCATGAGCCACGCCTCCGGATTCGCGGGGCAACCGGTTTGGGGCCACGCCGCAAGCGCCGACGCAAACGCCTCAGACAGCGCGTCCTCCGCTGCCGAAACATCTCGCGTGCGCGCCGCGAGAAAGGCAACGAGCTTTCCAAAGCTGCGGCGGGCAACCGCATCGGCAGTGGTGCGGGCGTGTTCGGCGGCAGAAGCCATGATTCGTTTCACAAGCGCCCTCGCTCAGAATCAGGGCCGGCTGTTGTCACCCACTCCATTTCGTCGGGGCCAACGGACGTGCAGGCGACGACCTGTTGCCTGCACGAGTTGGCGAATCCCAAACGCTCTAGTGTCTGCGTAGGGATTCGCCAAAGTCGAAACCCGACAACCGAAGGTGCGGCTTCATTATCAGGGACGTTTCAGCCTTCCATCAGCCAGATGGGGCGCACTTCCACTGTACCGTGGCTCGCGCCGGGGCATCGGGCCGCCCAGGAGAGAGCAGCGTCCTGGTCAGCGACGTCGATCAGGAAGTAGCCGCCGAATTGCTCCTTCGTGTCGATAAATGGGCCATCGAGGACCTGCGGTTTTCCGTCGACGACGTGCACCGTGGAAGCGGTCGCAGAAGGCTTCAAGCGGCCAGATGCCTTGAGGGCATTGGCCTGTTTGAGTGCTTCACTGTAGGCCAAGTAGGCGGCATACCCCTGTTCCTGCTCTTTCGGGGTCATGCGCGCGAAACCGGCTTCGTCGGCATAGATTGACAACATATATTGCATGGGATACCTCCAATGTGGTGTAGGCGGCGCTGTGAAAGCGCCGGCACTTGGATGACGAATGCGCGGAACCCATTTGGACAAGAAGAGGATTTTTCTTTTGCCATTGGAATCATGGGTCATCCCGCGCAGGCGATGCAAATAGATTCATGACTCGAGCGGTCCTGCTTGTACTTTGACCACTGAGAGCAGGTTCGCACAGACGACCTGCGCTCGAAGTCACTAGAATCAAACGATGCCGCAACATATCGGGATAGTCGGCTGCTCGGCGGAAGGAGCGGCGCTGTGTTACCGGACGATTTGCCAGGAGGGCGCGCAATGGCTTGGAGCGCACGCACATCCTGAGGTTACAATGCACACGCCTTCCCTAGCCGACTATGTTAGGCGCATCGAGCGCAACGATTGGCAGGGTGTGGGCGAATTGATGCTCGATTCAGCTCAGAAGCTTGCGAAGGCCGGCGCGGATTTTCTTATTTGCCCCGACAACACGATCCACCAGGCGATGAGTTTTGTAGTACCGAGGTCGGCCTTGCCCTGGCTGCACATTGCCGAAATTGTCGGAGAGCAGGCGGCCGAGCGCGGTTTTCAGAAGCTGGGCCTGTTGGGGACACGGTGGCTCGTGGAAAGCAATGTGTATCCGGAGAAGCTTGCAGCGCTTGAGATTGAGTCTCTGCGTCCGACGACTGAAGAGCGCGAGGAGATCAACCGCATCATTATGGATGAGCTGGTATATGGGGTGTTTCGGCCGGAGTCGGTCACCTATCTCCAGCTGGTGATCAGGCGGATGAAGGACGACGGTTGCGACGCGGTAGTGCTGGGCTGCACTGAGATTCCGCTGATTCTAAGCAACAGGAATTCGCCACTTCCCACGCTGGATTCGACGCGCCTGCTGGCGCGCGCGGCACTGCGTCGCGCCGTTGCAGAGGTGGTAGTGGGGCGAGGGCTCGAAAACTAGTCGGGTTTGCGCCGATCGTTGTTTCCGTTGCGGCGATCGCGGAAGGCCGTGCGACGTTCAATGGGTCGACCGTTACGATCCACCGGGCGCACATCCGGCAGCACAACCATCGTCCGCCGGCTCGTAGTCGATTTAATTGGCTCCGGGCATGGCGATTCTGGCGATGGGTAATGTGAGACTGCTGCGCTATGACCGTTGTTGGCGGTATACGCGATGGGCGCCGAAGTCCCAAATTCAGTGGAATGTGAATCAAGTGCCATTTGCTCGTCCTGGACGCCGCCGGCCTCAGAACCCGCTGTCAGGAGCCGATTGAGGATGGGAATATTGCACCGCTGCGTCTCGACGAAATCCACGCCTTGGGCCGTGAGGGTAAAGTCGGAGTTGTCGGCCCGGGTGACATAGCCCTTCTTGAGCAGATACCAGGTGGTGAAGTCGAGATAATCGCGCGGGAAGCCCATGCGGAGCTCAATCTCGGCAAGGCTGACCTCAGGAGAATAGGGATTGGCACGGCGTCTGTAATAAAGGACGGCCAGCACGGCGAGGCGGCGGTTCAGCTCACCTTCCATATTGTCCATGAAGTCGACATGCTTTGAGAGCGGCTGTTTCGGAGGTGCTTCACGCTGGCATGCCAAGTCATACTCGTTGCGCTTCTCGGGATTCGAAAGCACGTCGTAAGCCGTGCGCAGCATGTTAAAGGTGTCGACATCTCCGGTTTCAGGGTTGTCCGGGTGGAAACGAGCCGCTAAAAAGCGGTAGACACGGTGAATGGTGTCGTGATCCGCGTTGGGGCTGATCTGAAGGAACTCATAATAATCTACGCTGTTGATTGGGGTCGACGGCGTCGCTGACATTCTGGGTCCTTTTTGATGCGAGGGAATAAGTTATTGGGTCGAAGTGTAGCACCGGATCAGTTGAGGAAAGCAATAAACAACGAGGTAGAAAGCTCTTCCCATGTAACTAAAGCTGGTAACTGAAGTGGTATTTTTCGGGACAGACGTCAAATTTCAAAGGACTTAGCGGAAGAACGCGAGGTCATCGAACTCCGCGCGTCGCACCCAGGCGCCTCCAGTTCGAGCGCGACTCACCAGATATACTCGGCTCTTGGAGCGTGCTCGGGTCCAAAGAGGCACGCCGAGGGAGATCCCTGCATTGTCTTTGAACCGCCGTGGATTTTTGAAGTCGCTTTCAAGGACCGCATTCGTTCTATCGTTGCAAGATGTCCTGAAGCTGGCTCGGCCAGCCTTGGGGCAGGCGACACCGAAGAAGCCGGCGAGCAGCGCACGGCAAGCATATGAAGCTCCGGCGCGACCCGCGCCGAAGGGTGCTCCCTCGCCCGTGACCGGGATGCCGCTGGGCGTCCAGTTTATCGACGTTGCAAAGGAAGCCGGTCTGAATGTCGAGACGATCTTCGGCGGCGAGCACAGGAATAAGTACCTCCTTGAGACAACTGGGTGCGGCGCTGCCTTCTTCGACTATGACCAGGATGATTGGCTCGATATCTTCCTGGTGAACGGCTGGAGGCTCGAGGGATTTCCCAAGGGGCGCGAACCGGTTTGCCGCCTTTTCAAGAACAACCGCGACGGGACTTTCACTGATGTAACCCTGAAGTCGGGGTTGGCTCGAAGCGGATGGGGCCAGGCTTGTTGCATCGGCGACTACAACAACGATGGGTGGAACGATCTGTTTGTCAGCTACTACGGGCAAAACGCTCTGTTCCGAAACAATGGCAATGGGACGTTTAGCGAAGTGACAAAAGAGGCGGGCCTGTTGCAGGATCGCCTACGTTGGAATTCCGGCTGCACATTTGTCGATTATGACAAGGACGGGCGGCTCGATCTGTTTGTCGGCAACTACATCGACTTTGATGTGAAGACTGCGCCGCTTCCCGAGGACGCGAACTGCACCTAC
>Ga0265339_10000025_pt1 | contig 169559 bp, 131 predicted proteins | sample 4CB219metaG_FD_202085 | JGI IMG/M metagenome (GOLD analysis project Ga0265339, IMG submission 202085) | Rhizosphere microbial communities from Carex aquatilis grown in University of Washington, Seatle, WA, United States - 4-CB2-19 metaG | ecosystem: Host-associated > Plants > Roots >...
TGGCGAGCGACAAACTCGAAGCGGCATGGGCAAACATTCGCACGCAATCCTCCCATGTTCCGTATGACGCGCATCCCGCGCTGGCAGACGAGCATCTGCCAACTTACGTGCGCGATTGGTTGTCTCACCGCGAGCCCGGTGATTACTGGACTGCGAAGGACATCAGCACGCGGCTGCATCAACTAATGGTCCCGGCGTTGCACATTGCCGGCTGGTTCGACACTTACCTTGAGGGATGCATCGCCGGATACATCGCGCTTCGCAATCATGCCGGAACAGAATTTGCGCGGTCGCATCAGTACCTGATTGCCGGACCCTGGGTCCACATTCCCTGGGGAGATCGCGTGGGTGACGCCCTCCTTGGCGAAACCGCGAATGTCGATACGGACGCGATCCTCCTGCGCTGGTTCAATCACTGGCTCAAGGATTCCGCGGAATTCAACGATGAACCGCGCATTCGCTACTTTGCGCTCGGCCCGAATAAGTGGTGCACCGCCCCGGAGTGGCCCCAAGCCGCGGCGCGTGCGCTCTATCTGCACAGCGCCGGCAATGCAAATTCGCGCAAGGGCGACGGCGCACTTTCACTCCTCGGGCCAACCGGGGAAGAGCCGCGCGATGTTTTTGTTCACGATCCAGAGGTGCCAGTGACAGCGCCGGGCGGGTCGCAGGCGTTGAGCGGACCCTTCGATCAGGCTGCACTGGAGATGGGCAACAATCTGCTCGTCTACGCGTCGGCGCCTGTTGTCCGCGAGACGGAGATTGTCGGCCATTCACGCGTCGTGCTATATGCATCCACGTCCGCGGCGTATGCGGACATTACGGCGAAGCTTGTGCGCGTCACTGCGTCGGGCCGAGCCGAGTTTCTGTGCATTGGCATCGCGCGCAGTTCGTGGCTCTTTCGCGATTTGAATTACGCCGCCGACACCATACACAAATGGGATTTCACTCTCGAGCCGATTGCGTTTGTACTGGCGCCAGGCGAACGATTGCGGCTGGAGATCGCCAGCTCAGCCTTTCCGCTTTACGATCGCAATCCCTCAACTGATGTCTTGCCGCAAAAGGCAGACAACTGGAGTTGGGCCCGCTCGACCCAACAGATCTTGCATACGGCGGAGTTTCCGTCGGCCCTGCATTTGCCGGTGAAAGGAACAACGGGATGGTGAGTCCGCGCGAAGGGACCGTTCCCGAGATCGAATTGTTGGGCGTGCATAAGCGCTTTCGTAATGCCGCGGTCGCGCTAGAGAACATCTCTCTTACCATCGAGCGTGGGGAGTTTGTGACCTTTCTCGGCCCCTCCGGCTGCGGCAAATCCACTCTGCTCAAGCTGGTGTCCGGCTTGAGCCCTGTGAGCGCAGGCAAAGTCCAGGTCAACGGAATGACGCCTGAGAACGCGCGCGAATTGATGAGCTTCATCTTTCAGGACGCGACCCTGCTCCCGTGGCGCACGGTGGAGCAGAACGTGGGCCTCGGTCTCGAACTCGAATACGCCGCTCGCGAACTCCGCAAAGAACGTGTGGTGAAAATGCTGGACCTGGTGAGTCTGAGCAACGTCGCGCAATGCTACCCGCGGCAACTCTCCGGCGGCATGAAGATGCGCGTTTCCATTGCTCGCGCACTCGTGAGCAGACCTCGCATTCTGCTTATGGACGAGCCTTTCGCGGCCCTCGACGAAATGTCGCGCGACCGGCTCAACGAAGAGCTACTGCGTCTTTATGCCGAACAAAAATGGACCGTGCTTTTCGTCACGCACTCAGTGGCGGAGGCAGTGTTCCTCTCCTCACGCATTGTGATTCTGGCCGCGCATCCAGGTCGCGTCGCCCACGAGGTGCATGTCGATTTGCCTTGGCCGCGCACGGCTGATACCCGCGAGTCCGCTGCGTTTGAAGACATGGTGACGAATACTTCGCGCCTTCTGCGGGGGGTGCAACACGCATGAAGAGGAAGACCTGGCTCGTCACCAACAGCATAATCGTGTTCACCTGCCTGATTTTCCTTTGGCAGCGCCTGGTCGTATTCGCTCATTTACCGCCGTATCTTCTGCCCGGACCTCTGCTCGTGGCAACTGCATTGCGCGACCGCTTTCCATCGCTGCTCAATTCTCTCTGGATTACGACCATTGAGGCCGCGGGCGGATTGCTCGCAAGCATCTTGGTCGGCGTCGTCGTCGCCATGATCTTCGCGCAATGGCGCTGGCTGCGGCAATTGGTCTACCCTTACACGATCCTTCTGCAGACGGTTCCCATCGTGGCCATTGCGCCGCTGATCATCATGTGGGCGGGCGCTGGCATCTTCGCTGTGATGGTGGTGACTTTCATCATTTGCCTGGCTCCTATCATCGCCAACACCACGCAGGGCCTCATAAGTATTGATGAGAATCTCATTCATCTCTTCGTAATGCACAAGGCATCGCCAGCCCAGATCTTGTTTAAGCTGCGGCTGCCTCATGCGCTGCCCAATCTGTTTACCGGAGTACGCATTTCAGCGGGTATCAGTGTGATTGGCAGCCTGACCGGCGAGCTCTTTGCTGGTTCCACGCGTGTCGGCGAGGGCGGTCTGGGATACGCGATCATTTATGCCAGCAACCAGATGGAAACCAGCTACCTGTTCGCACTGGTCTTTGCCGCGACCGTTCTGGGTTTCGGTTTCTTCTTCATCGTGATGTTCTTTGAATGGCTGTTCCTGCACAATTGGCATGAGTCGAGCAGGGCACAATTGTCAGAGTAGGAGGCGCACTTTCGATGTTGCGCATGGAGTCGGAAACAGGTTGGTGGATGATCACGCATCCGCATCACGCCGAGTTGGCGGGAGAATTTGCAGAGGCGTGGGGCAACGCGCAGTTTCGCAAGCCCGAGCCGCGAGCACGCGTTCTTCACGGCATTGCGCGCCACGACGACGGCTGGGCCGCGCGCGACGCGCATCCCACCATCACGCGGCAGGGAAAGCCCTCGGCGTTTTCCATCGAACTAGTGGGCAAATACTCCGCGTTTGAAGAGATTGATATCGAGGATTACCTTGCGGTGCGCGATCGCGCCGTGCGCATCATCGCGGAGAAGGATCCCTACGCCGGCCTCGTCATCGCATTGCACACCTATAATCTGCTTATCGCGCACGCGGATCGTTCGACGATTGCGCCGGAAGGTCTGGCTCTGCTCGACGCATTTCTCGCTGGTCAGCGTGCCTATCAGTCTGAACTGCGAGCAGCGATTGCCGCAGATGATTCTCTTGATGCGCTGGCAAAGTCCGAGCCAACTATCCTCGAACATTTCCGGCTTCTGCAGGCCTGCGACAATCTTTCGCTCCTTACCTGCGTGGCCTTCGCATCACCCGCGCACCTGCTGCATCCCTTGCCGCTCAATAGTGGTGCAACGGCTGAGGTGAAGGTGGCCCCTATCGCTCCGCGACACTTCCAGCTCGCACCATGGCCCTTCGCTGAGCCGGAGCTGCAGTTCAACCTTCCTGCTCGGCACGTCGAGGGAAAGACCTTCGCATCCTCTGCCGAACTCGAGTCGGCATTTGCGTCCGCGCCCGTTCAAACACTCATCGTCAGGCTCAGTCAATAGCCGCCAGTTGGGCGCCGCTGTATAAGCACAAAAGAAGAAGGGCGATTCCACTCGGAATCGCCCTTCTTTCTTTGTCGCGCCAGTCAGGGTTAGAAAGTGAAAGCCAGCGACATCTGGATCTGACGCGGGCTGCCGATGGTGTGCGTTACGATGCCGAGACCGCCAGGACAGTTGTAGAAACTGTCGTTTGTCTGGTTCCCGCTTGCATCGCATCCGGTTGGCAACGGAGTCGTGCCCGCAGTCGGGAACGGATTGTAGTCCTGGTTCTGCGAAACTTCGTTGCCGGGGACGTCAAAGCTGGTTGTGTTCGTCAGGTTAAATACATCGAAGGTGTATTTGAAGTTGTATTTTTCTTTGAAGCTGATCGTCTTCACCAGGGATGCATCGGCGCGTTTCTGGAAAGCCTGACGGAAGATGTTGCGCTGCCCCGTCGTAAAGCCGGTCTCGTACGGGTCGCTGGTGGGAATTGCGCCGCCCAGTCCGCCGGCTGGCAGGATCGGGAGCGTGAAGCAGGACGGATCGAGCGCGGCCTTTCCATTGACTTGGAACCACGCTCCCGATGCTCCGGTCAACGCCTTCTTGGCACTGCAATTCTTTGACAGAGGGACGATGGGATTGGTGATGCCGTTTGCGGTGGAGTAATAAATACTGCCGACGGCGCCGGTGAAATCAATAATGCTGTAGGGCTGCCCGCTTTGCAGTACGGCCAGACCGATCAGCGACCAGCCGTCAACGAACTTGCCCGCTAACGACGCCTCGCTCGCAGTGTTAGGGAGTTTGAAAACATAATTCAAGTTCAGCACGTGGGTGCGATCGAAATCCGCGGAACCGTAGGAACTCCGCAGGTTCAGCGGGTTGTTTCCGTTATAGAAGAGGCCCAGGCCGCTCTGTTCATCGAGGGTATGGGACCAGGTGTAGGATGCGCCCACTTGGATGCCGTGGCTCATGCGCTTGTCCAAATGCACCTGCAGTGCATCGTAGGCATCGACGCCTGCCGCCACATAGTTGATGGATTCCGCGGCGTAGCCGATATACGGAACGCGCAGATCAACGTTGCCACCCTCGTAGTTGTAGAGATACGGCGAACCGTCATCCAGGTTCGCCCCCACTACGTTGTAGCCGTAGCTGTAGTTCTGCTGGAAGGGACCACCCGACAACGCGGGGCTGGCTGGAGACGCGATGGTGGGCTGGTTAAAGGGAACCGGGATCACCTGGTGGCGTCCACGATTGCCCACATAGCCAACTTCTACAGCTATGTCGTTGCGCGGCTGCCACTGGAAGTCCAATGTGTAATTCATGGTGTAAGGCAGCTTGTTCCCGCGGCTATAGACGCCCAGCGAGATCGGCTGCCCAAACTCGTTCACAATCGCGTTGGCATTCGGCAGATAGTTGTTGAGATCAGACGCCTTCGGGTTGGTCGGTGGCGGCAGCAGGGAAGTCCCATACGGGTTCTCCAGGTTGCCTTCTTCGTCGGTACCACCGCAGGTCGGGATGTAGCCCTCGTAGAGGTACTGCGTTGCCACGGGGCAACTTGAGGCATTGACGAATGGCAATTGCTGGTTGACGCCGAACGGCCCACCTGTGACCGTACCGATGGCATAACCGGGAGAGAAGTAAGTGAAGAGTTCGCCGCGATCATAGTACATACCACCACCTGCGCGAACAACCACTTTGTTATGGAAGAACCCGGGCTGCCACGCGGCGCCAATGCGCGGGGCGATGCCCCACTGTCGACCGGTCAAGGTCGTGGGACTTATGCCTTTGGTTCCGTTCGCATTGTTGCCGGCAATAATCAATCCGGAGTTCACAAGGGTGTCGGAAGGAATGTCGTAGTCGTAGCTCCTGGGATCAAAGTTGAAGATGCGTCCATACTTTTCTGTGAGGCCGCCATCCCAGTCGTAACGAACACCCGCAGTCAACGACAGATTCGGCTTGATTTGCCACTTGTCCTGGAAGTAGGTGCCTAGTTGGTTCGCGCGGTAGTAGCGGCTGGCATCACCCTGCAGGAATGAACTGACATAGAAGCCAGTGGACGAGTTACCAGGAGTCACCAAGCCCTGGATCATCTGGCTGAAGTCATCGGTGGCAATGGTGCCCGTTCCGGTTCGTTTGTCAATCGTATTGAGCTGTGTATAGGTGTAGCTGCCGCCGAACGCGACGGTGTGCTTGCCCAGCATCCATATCGCGTTACCCGAGGGTGCAAGACGATTCTGAAACACTCCGGTATTTGCTGCTTGACCCTCGGCGTTGGGGCCAAGGTTAAGAATCGCGGTCCCTTCTCCAGCGGGCTGATAATCGCCCAGCACGTTGTAGACCGAGATTCCAGGGAAATATTTCGACCCGAACATATTGATCGAACCGTTGGCATAGGCGCCGCCTGGAATCGAGTCGGGCCCGAAGGGCTGCGCATTATCTCCCCAGATTTTTTCGCGGATGTAGCCGAATGTTTCGGTCGTACTTAAGTTCGATTTCACGATGAACGTATTCGCGACGGAGAAAACATGGGAGCCCGAGTCGAGGTGCTCGTCAAAGCCAGGAATGCTGGAGTACGAATACGGCGCAATCGCGGGATCGTGCTGAAAGAAGTATTTGAGTGATAGCGTATCTTTCGATGTTGCGTCCCAGTCGAGATCGGCTACGGCGAGATCGGCGGTGAATCGGCCTGTTCCCGGCAAGAAGGCGTTGTCAATATGAGCTGCCGATGGCGAGAGGCCCTTTGGGAAAAGCGCGTCGTTCGGGATGAGCCACTTGCCCGGCTCGCCGGGAAGAGACGGTGAATTGAACAGTGCCAAGGCCGTTGGATCGATTTGTCCCGCACTAATAGGGGAGCAGCCATAATTCTCTTCATCGTAGGGCGTGCAGAACGAGCCATTGGTAATGCTCGCCAGGGCATCAGGGGATCGATCGTCCGTGAGGCCAACCGGCACATCCAGAACCGAGTCGCCGATCTCCTGATCCGAAACATGCGTGTGCTGATATGCCAGGAACGCGAAGAGCTTGTCCTTGATAAGCGGTGCGCCCACAGTTCCACCGGCCACGTATCGATGCAACTGCGGAACCTTATCATTCGCAGGGATGTCGGCGTCCTGATTGAAAAAGAAAGGCGCCGCATTCAGCCAGTCAGTTCCGTGGTGAACATAAGCTGAACCGTGAATATTATTCGATCCCGAGGCCGTGCTCATGTCGATATGCGCGCCTGAAGTGGAGCCCTGCGAGGCGTCGTACATCGAGGCGTTCACTCGGACTTCCGATAGCATTTCAGGAGAAGGTGTCGGAATCGCATTGCCGATTGAAAGGTAGATCGAGGCCAGCGTTTGAATGACGCCGCCCGCCCCTGTGCTCGACGAAACCCCGGTGCTGTTGATCACGCGTGCTGATGGCACCTGGCTGGTGCTCTTGCCGTTGAAAAGATTGCTCGCATCTACGCCGTTCAGCAGAAAGCTGTTCGATGTGTCGCGTTGGCCGTTCGACCAGATGGGCGCATTGCCCAAGCCCGAATTCGCGCCTGTGCCGCCAGACAGTTCTGCGCTCACTCCAGCCGATTGAACCGCGAGTCCTGTAAAGCTGCCCGTTGCCAGCGGCACTGTATCAATCTGCGACTTATCCATAACGTAGCCGTTAGTCGTATCCACGGCGTTCATCAGCGGAGTCGCTTCTACTTCGATCGTGTCCCCCGCCGCCGCTGCGACTTTAAGTTGCGCATTCAGCGAAGCGGTTCGGTTACCCTGCACAGCGATGTGCGGAGTCTTCTGCGTCTCGAATCCATTGGCTGTGAAGGTCAGCGCGTAGGTGCCAATCGGCAGATTCACAAATGCATAGGTCCCTGACTCGCTTGTGGTCGTGGATCTTGTCAATGCGGTTTGTTCACCGACCACCGTCACCGTGGCGTTGGCAATCACACTCCCCGAAGGGTCGGTTACGACGCCGGTAATACCGCCGAGCGTCGACTGCTGTGCCATCAGCGTTGTTCCGCACAGTGCGAAGGCCGCCGCGATCACCAGCAACCTGGGAAGCAGAGAGGAAAGGACTCGCATGGAATATCTCAATGAAACGGCCTCGAAAATAGAGATTTCCGCAAAGGTCTTTTGTGCATGCAAAAAACGCTTGGCAATGTAGAGATTCTGAGTTTCTTTGTCCCGGAAAAGAGGGAAGAAAAAACGAAAATCACCTCAGCTCGAGATACTTGCCTCTAGCCGGGTTCAGCCTGACCTGCGGTGTACAGATAGAATAACGTTTGAGAAATAAATTTCATCTAAAGATTTGAAAGCTTGGGCGCCCTTCTTCCCCACGCAAATCAAGTGGTTTTTACGGAGGCAGCAGGGACACGTGAGCCTGGACAATCCGCCATCCTTCCGGCAGCCGGACCCAGACTTGGCTTTGTCGTCCGCGAATCGTTCTCTCCCCGCTTAAACGTTCGAATTCCAGCGTAATACTGGCAAAATCTCGGCCAAACGAGACAATGTCAAGCCGCGTCACCGTGCGTGCCAGGCTGCCAGCAGGTCTTGCTTTGCGGAACGCTTCCAGCTCCTCGGGACCGTACAGATTCTCGGTCACACCGAAGCGCATGACCCCCTTTCCTTTCCAGAACATTTCCACTAGTTTTTCCACATCGTTCGTCACAAGCGCCTGTTCATAGGCGGGATAAAGCGCTCGCAACTCGGCGACAACTTCGGGATCGTTGATCGTCATTGGGCTGGAAAAAGCTCTCGTGGGGGGAGAATCTGTTTGCTTAGCGCAGCGCTCACAGTGTGGACCGGCTCGTTGACCACCTGGCTCAAGCGCAGCCTCAGAGCGACGCTGCACAGCAGGTAAGCGTGCACGTCGCTGAAACCCCAGCGGCTCATCAGCAGATCGATCATCCGGTTCGTCGCTGCGCGCGCTGCTTCAGCGAGGTCCGCGCCAGATTCTACAATGACCCACGCGTCGGCAGTGGAATCCTGCGCGAACTTCTCGCTCGCTTCGACAATGGGCCCAGAGAGTGGCTGCTGCTTGTGCAGGTTGAAGCGGAGGGTCACATCCAGCGGGCACTCGATGCCGTTGATGCAGACCTCTCCATCGCCCTGTGCGGCGTGGCCATCGCCGCAACTGAACAGCGCGCCTTGGTTGTAGACGGGCAAATACAGCGTTGATCCGGCACAGAGCTCCCGCACATCCAGGTTGCCACCAAACGGACCCGGTGGCCGCGTGCGAAACGCGCCTTCCTCCGCGCGCGCCACGCCCATTACCCCCAGAAATGGTCGCACCGGCACTATTGCTGGACTCAGTGAACTTGTCGATTCACCTTCAAGCAGCCAATGAAACAAGTAGGGATCGCGAAAGCGATCCTTCAAAAATCCCAGGCCTTCGACAACGCTGCTCCAGCCCCATCCGCCGTGGCGCGTCGCCAGCACATCCACCTGCAGCACGTCGCCCGGTTCCGCGCCTTCCATCCAAATTGGGCCTGTGAGCGCGTGAATGCGCGTGCGATCAATGCGGAGATATTCGGCCGTCGTCATGCCGGGCCCGACCTGTCCGCCGCTTGCATCGACGCATGCAACCTGCACTTCATCGCCCGGTTCTATGTGAAGTCGCGGACGCAGCGAGCGGTCCCACACCGAATGCGTCGGTTCCGCCGAGAGCCTGTGCTCCTTCATCACTCTTTCACCCGCACCGTCATTTGCAGTTCGACCAATGCATTGCGCGGAAGTGCGCTCACACCCAACGCCGCGCGTACATGCCGGCCGGCCTCTCCAAACACTCTCACCAGCAGATCAGACGCGCCGTTAATCACTGCGGGTGCATCGCTAAAACCCGCAGCCGCGTTCACGTAGCCGTTCACAGTGAGAACCTCCGCCACTTTATCGAGCGAGCCGAGTTCTCTGCGGATCACGGCAAGTTGGTTGAGAGCGCAGGCCTGCGCGGCTGCGTAGCCGTCTTCGACTGTGCGATCGAGTCCGGCCAATCCTGTAATCACTCCATTCGCGTTGGTTGAGATCGAGCCCGATAGATAAAGGATCGCGCCTGCACGTTTTGCAGGAACATAGTTCCCGCCCAACGCGGGGGGTGGGGGCAGCGTCAATCCAAGGGCAGCAAGATTTTCTTCGGGTGTTCCATTCGCTGTCATTTGCATTCGAATGTAGCACGCGCGATTGGAATTGTTCTTGGGATTTCCGGCCATGCCAAGTTAGCATGAGCCAAGTCGAAAGCCAGCCCGGCGTGGACTCTACGCGCGAGGCACTGTCAGCGAGGTCGCCTTCTTGACTACTCGTGCCGCAAAGATTTTACTGCTCGCGGGCATCGCGCTATTTTATACGCTCGTCGTCTTCAACAACCTCACGGACTTTGACTCAAACTACGAATTCGTCAAGCATGTCCTCTCGATGGATTCGACCTTTCCTGGCAATCATGGAATGTGGCGCGCCCTGCCGTCGCCCGCGATTCAACTCGCGTTTTACATCTCCATCATTGTGTGGGAGTGCGTGACGACAATTCTTTTGTGGTGGGGTGTGGTTGATCTGCTACGCGCGCTGCAAAAGCCGCCAATGGCGTTTACCGCCGCAAAACGCATTCCCGTCATGGCACTTATTCTCTCCATGCTGATGTGGCTTGTAGCTTTCATGTCCATTGGCGCGGAGTGGTTCCTAATGTGGCAATCGCACACATGGGACGGCCGTGAAGAGGCCTTCCGCATGTTCACCGTCGTTGGGCTTGTGCTGCTTTTTCTTGTGCAGCCGGAAAAAGACGATCAGCTGTGACGCATCACTCCACCGTCATCACTGTGCGCTTGCGGCGCAGCGCATACCACGCAATGCCAATTGCGATGTAGGCGAGGTAGATATAGGGAATTCGTGCGTGGATCGCATCGGATGTTGACCGAAGGTCGAATATCGCGATCAGGATTAGTACAAGTACCGTAACAACGGAGATGGCCGCCACCATATGCGAATGCTGGCCCACGGCTCGCCGCGCAAATGGTAATGCCATTGCGACAAACGCGTAAGCGGTAAGGAATCCAAACACGGACAGCGAGCCCAACAGGTCGTACATGTCGGCCCCAGTGAACGTGCGCAGCGCCATCGCCGCGGTAGCCAAGAGCATCAGCCCCACCGACAAGACGATCGCAGGCAGCGGCGTGCCGTGTTTCCTGTTGGTTCGCTCAAAGACCGCTGGCAGCAAGCCGCTATGTGCCATCTTCATCAGCACGCGTGCACCTGCAGTCGTGCACGCCAGCACACACGCAAACATGCTGATCAGCGCGCCAAAGTCGATGGCAACTCCGAGCGGTGCGATGCCTGCCTTTTCGGCTAGCAGGTGAAGCGGGCTCGTCGATTCGCTCAATTTGCCTGACGCGCCGCGAAACCCCAGCACTTCAGAGTACGAGCACAGCATGAAGAATATTCCGGCAAGAATCGCGCACTGCAGCACGGCGCGCGGAATGGTATGCAATGGATTCTTCGCTTCGCCGCCCAGCGTCGTAGCGCTTTCGAACCCTACGAAGCTGAACATCGACAACACCAGTGCGGGTCCCAGAGCCGCGAAGGAAACGCCCTTCAGATGAAACTGGTCCATGTCGAAATGAAGACCGAAGCGAAACAACATCACTGCAAGCACAGTGACGATCAAGCTGACCGAACCCACTTCGATCCAAAGCATGAGTTCCGCGGAAAGCTTCACGTCGCGGTAGGCAACAAGGCCCGCGACCGCACACACCACGAGCAGGACGAGAAACGAGGGTGGCGTCCAATGAAGAAACTGCAGCGACAAGATGTTGGTGTAATAGAGCGCGCCACCTGCCACGGATGCGCCGGTCGCCAGGTAGGCTAGCAGCAATCCCCAAGCAGCAGTCACGCCGAAGAATGGCGGCAGCGTGCTGGCGGTGTAGGTGTAGAGCGATCCCGGCGAAGCGGACAGCCGGGCGAAGCGGCTCACGCAAAAGCCCACCAGAAGGGTGGTCGCCGTTGCCAGCAAATAGACAAACCACGTTGCGTTGCCCGCCAGCGCAAACACCAGCGGAATCGTGAGCGAAGGCGACGTGGAGGGCGCCATGGCCGAGACAGATTGCGCAAGCGTTTCCACCGGGCCAAGCACACCCGCATGCAAGCCATAGTTTTCGGGGTCGCCTGCCTTCGCGTACACGTCAACTGCAGCGCTCGCCTGGTCTACCACCATCCCGCCTTTCATTGGCCGATTGTTGACTGGTTGCCTTAGTCTTGCCTGTTCGTAACCTTGCCGTCAAGAAATGCGCGATACACTGAGGCCTATGCCGGTAGCTGCCATCATTCTTGCCGCAGGCCCAAGTCGACGTCTTGGCCAGCCCAAGCAACTCGTCGGATTCGCCGGCGAAGCCTTGCTTGAACGTGCACTTCGCCTGGCCAGGGAATCCGGCGCGATCCCAGTTTTAGCCGTGCTGGGCGCGAACTTCGCACCCATCTGCATATCCATTCCGTTTGAACAAGCGATCCCTGTTTTCAATGACAAATGGGAACTGGGCATGTCGAGTTCAATTCACGCCGGCCTGCATGAACTCGATGCACGAGCCCCCGAAGCCGCCGGCGTTCTTATTCTGCCATGCGACCAACCCCGCCTTACGTCTGAACATTTGCGCACACTGATTGAGACTTTTAAAGCGCAAACGTCGCCTTCCATCGTCGCTTCGTCTTATGCCGGAATTCAGGGCATTCCCGCAATCTTTCCGCGCGAAGCCTTTCCAGCGCTCGAGGCGCTCCGTGGCGATAAGGGCGCGCGGTCATTGCTCGTCAAGCCACCTTGTCCGCTCATCTCCGTGCCGTTTGAAGGCGGTGAAGTGGACATCGACCATCCCGCCGACCTTGATCACCTGCAATAGCGGTTATCGTTCCACCGTCGCTTCGATATAGCCGTGCGGCTCGTCAATGGGCACAAAAATGTGATTCGGATTGTCCAGCGCGAAGGGGCTCAGGTCTGCCAGCAGATGATGCAGATTCGGCATCGTCAAAGTAATTCGCGCGATCTCTGGCGCAGCAGCCAGCGCTGCCTTGCCCATATCGAAGAGCGTGTGCTGCACACTCATGCTGTGATGTGCTGCAAACTCCTTCTGCAACGTCGCGAGAATGCGCGCGCGTGCGGCTGCAAAAGTTTCCGCCGCCGCAACATACTCCCAGGTCACCGTCGCGCACGTTCCAAAGATGCGGTCGGTGGCAGGCTTCAGCGTCGTCAACTTGTCCTTGATGTAACCGGTAAATGCTGATTTGGTCGTCTTCAGAATCGTCAGACCATCCACGCCGGATGTGATCTTCCACGCGCCGCCCGCTTCTCGCACCGCATGTACTGTCTGCAATTCGGGTCCGCCCAACTTGAACGTCGTCGGCTCAGGCGCGCCATCCACGATCATGCGTTCCCACGCCTTTTCGCCGACCTCGACTCTCACCTTCGAAATCTGCGCATTGTTGCCGAGCAGGTAGTCGCCAAGCTCTTTGGCATATTCCTCGATCGTCTCCGTCTTCGATTCACGCGCCACATAGTAGACGGTGTTCTTCATCGTGTCGGTGGGGAGCACCTTGCTGTTGTCCGCTTCGGTAAAGCTCGTCTCGAAGTCTCCCTCGAGCAGCACATGCACCGTCCACTCGTTGAACTCGTGTCGATCTCCCTTGCGCGTAATGCGTGAAAGCCGCACGCGCGACTTGCCATAGCGATTCTCGCCCAATCGTGCCATTGGTCAGCTTCCTCGGTAGGTGGTGTAGCTGTTGTCGCTCAGCAGCAGAGGCAAATGGTAGTGCTCCTCGCCGGTGCATGTGAACGTGATCGAAATCTCCGGGTAGATGCTCGCGCGTCCTTTTGCCTTTAGGTAGGCTCCAGTCGCAAAAGTCAGGCGATACATTCCTTGCGGCGCATCGTCCTCCAGGTCGCGGCAACGTCCATCGGCATCGGTCGTGCTCCTGGCGAGCGGCGTCCACAGTCCGCCGTTGTTGATTTCCAGCGCCACGGCAATGCCGGCCGCTGGCTTGCCCAATACCGCATCGAGCACATGCGTCGTAATCTTGCTCATTGCATCAACCACTTTCCCAGGCGGATCTGCATAATTTGCCGCTGCTGCTCGGCGGCCTCGTGCAGTTCCACGTCTCTGCTGTTATCAAGGCGCTGCTTCAAAATCGCCAGCATTTCATGCGCGTTCTTTCCTGTCGCACAAACGATAAACGTGAATCCGAAACGCTGTTCATAGAGTGCGTTTCCATCGGTCAATTCGGCAAGAACCTGCTCCTGCGCGCTAGAAACAGACGATTGCTCCTGCCGCGACCACGCTGCGGACTGCGCCGTTGCGTGTGCCGCCTTGCGTTCTCCAATGCGTGGATGACACGTAAATGCCTCCAGCCAGTCAGGCTCCGCCATTGTGCCCCACAAACGATCTGCTTCTTCACTCAACTCAAAAATTGTGTTCAGCGGGCGTAGTGCCACCATCCCCGCCGCCCAGCGCCGCGCCCCGCAACAGGCCATCATCGCGCTCAGCGCATCCTCTGCATCGGCGCTGTTCCACTCCGCCAGCACCGCATTCATTGCGCCGATCCTTCCGCCTGCAATTCGTGCAGAAACTCCTCAAGAAGATTCGCGCCAACCGTGCGTCGATATTCCGCCGTCGAACGAATATCGTCGATCGGCAGAGCTTCCGCCAGCAGCGCCTTCCGAGCCGCTTGAATAGATTCGGCAGTCACTGCAGATCCGCGCAATCTATCTTCTGTCCTATATAGCCGTGCCGGAAATGCCGCCAGGCTCGCCGCCGCCAAACGAATTTCACTCACCTGGCCATTCTCAATCAACGCTGTCCCCGCAAGCGCAACCTTTGAAATTGCCATGGCTCGCCGCGTGCCCACCTTGCGCAGATACTGCCGATGCTTCGCAAATCGCCTCGGCATATGCACGGCAAAGAGCAACTCGTCATTCGCGAGAACATTGCTCTTATAGCCGGTATGAAAATCGGAATACGGAACGCGTCGCTTGCCGTGCAGAGAAATAAGTTCGACTTCGGCATCATAGACAAGCAGAGCAGGCGAGGAGTCGGCCGCCGGCGAACCATTCACGAGATTCCCGCCCAGCGTAGCGCGGCTCTGATTCGCAATCGCGCCAATCCAACTCGACGCTTTGGCCAGCAGCGGGAAGTCCTCTGCAACTGTGCTGTCGCCGCGCAAATCTCGAAATGTCGTACCTGCTCCAATGGAAATGCTTTCCGGATTCGTCTTGATGAATCGCAGGTCGGGAATGCCCCAGAGGCTGACCAGCTTCTTCGCGCTCAACCGACCGGCCGCATGGGCCACCATCAATTCCGTGCCGCCTGCAATTGGAGTCCACTCGCCAGGATCTTCGGCAAGCAACTCAAGCACGGCATCCAGGCTGCCGGGTGCAATCAGTTGATGCGCTTCAGAATGGCCGCGCATGAACCTCCTCGGTGCCGTGTGCGGCTGCGCTCACCACTGATTTAAAGATGCGGATAAAGCCGGTACATCGGCAAAGATTACCGGCAAGTCCCTCGCGAATTTCAGCCATCGAAGGATGAGGATTCTGCGCCAGCAACTGAGTCGCGGCCATCAACATGCCCGGCGTGCAGATGCCGCACTGGGCACCACCGCACTCCAGAAACGCCCTCTGTAGCGGATGCAATTCACCATCGCAGGCCAGACCTTCGACTGTCTGAATCGTTGCGCCCTCCGCTTGCAGCACGGGTACAAGGCAACTATTCACAAGCTCCCCGTTCATGCGCACGGAGCAGGATCCGCACTCGCCTTCGCCGCATCCTTCTTTCGCGCCCGTCAAGCGCAAATCTTCACGCAGCACGTCGAGCAGCCTCTTCATCGGAGGCACCTTCACCAGGCGCTTCTCGCCATTCACCTTGAACTCGATCGCAGCGAATTCGGCGCTCATACTGCAGCCGCCTCTGCCACACTTTGACCAGCGGCGAGTTTTTCGAATAAATCTTCCGGAAGCAGCGGAATTGAATCGAACCGCACACCGGTAGCGTCTCGAATCGCATTCAGAATCGCCGGCGCCGGCCCGTCGTGCGGTAATTCGCCAATGCCCTTGGCACCATAAGCACCATGGCTGAAGGGAATCTCCTCGAAATAGATGTGAATCGGCGGCACGTCTTCCGCGGTCGGCATGATGTAGTTGGTCATCTGGTTGTTGGCCATGTGCCCATTTTGCAGCAGCACTTTTTCGTAGAGTGCGTAACCAATTCCTTGTGCGACGCCGCCCTCGATCTGTCCGCCGGCCAGCACTGGATTGAGCACACGGCCCACCTCCTGCACCGCCCAAAAATCCTCAACCTCCGCCGCAAACGTAACCGTGTCGACCGCGACCTGGGCCACATGAATCGACCACGCATACGCGGGATATGCTTCACCGCGATATTTCTGGTCATCCCAGAAAATATTCGGCGGCGCCTCATAGCGGCACAGCGACAGCACTTCTCCCTTCGCTGCACGAAGCCGCTCGCACGATGCGAAAAACTCCTCGCGCGTGAACCCTTCGTCAAGCCCCGCGTGCTCACGCAGCAACCCGATCAACTGGGAACTCGCGCGCTCAATCAGCCGCCCCACTACCATCGATGTGCGCGAAGCCACCGTCGGCCCGCTGTTAGGCACAACGCGCGTATCTGGCGGTGCCATGACGACATCGTCGTAATTGAGACCGATCGCTTCGGCCGCAATCTGCGTGAGAATCGTGTTCGTGCCCTGGCCAAACTCCGTGCTCGCTACCAGCACGCGCACTTTGCCGTCAGCCGTCACGTCAACGCCCGCCAGTGAATTCAGATAGCGTTCTCCCGAGCCAGTAAATCCCGAGCCGTGATAAAACGCCGCGATGCCCATGCCACGCTTCACTGGATTTGTCGCGTTCTCTTTGGCAAACCGAGCACGCTTTCGGTGATAGCCGCTCTCTGCCAAAGCGCGGTCAAGCAGCTTGTCCAGGATGACCGGCTCGCGCATCACTTGTTCTGTCGCGGTCGTGTCCCCGTCATGCAAAAAGTTGCGCCTTCGCAATTCCACCGCATCGATCCCGATGGCAGCGGCGATCTCATCCATATGCCGCTCCACTGCAAAGATCGCCTGTGGCGCGCCAAATCCGCGAAACGCTCCGTACGGCACGGTGTTCGTCGCCCAGGCCTTCGAACGAATCCGAACATTGGGGCACACATACGGCCCCGGCGAATGCAGTGTCGCGCGCGAAAGCACCGTAGACGACAGCGTTGAGTACGCGCCTCCATCCGAGGTCACTTCAATGTCCATCGCCAGCAGATTCCCGTTCGCGTCGAGCGCGGTTCTGTGCCGCACGCGCGATGGATGCCGCTTGGTCGTGGCAGCAAGATCCTCCATGCGGTCATAGACCATCTTCACTGCATGTCTGCTCTTCATCGCCAGCAGCGCCGCGTGCGCAGCAAGTGTTGACGGATAATCTTCTTTGCCGCCAAATGCACCGCCCGTTTCCGTCTGAATCACGCGCACCTTGTCTTCGGGCAGATCGAAAACCGCGAGCAACGACCTGTGCACATAGTAAGGGCATTGCAGCGAGCCCCACACCGTAACGCCGTTCTCCGCGCTATACTCCGCGATCACGCCGTTGTTTTCTATATAGAGGTGTTCCTGCGCGCCGGTGCGATACTCGCCCTCCACGATGTGCGCGGCGTTGATCCATGCGGACTCCACATCGCCCTTTTCCAACAGAAAGCTCTTCAGCAGATTGTCGGCGCCCCACACAATCACATCCTGCCGCTCGCTCTCTTCCATGCTGAAGATCGCCGGCAGCGCTTCATAGTCGATCTTTACCGCAGCCACAGCTTCGCGTACTTTGTGTTTATCAGGATGCGCAAGAAGAAGAATTGCCTCGTCGCAGTGGTTCACTTGTCCATCGGCAAGGCAAGGCTGATCGGCAAAGATCAGTTGGATGTGATTCGCGCCCGGAATGTCGGCGGCCGTGACGACGGTGAACTCACTCCAGTCAATCCGGCGATCAAACTCGATCGAGCGAATCAGGCCTCGCGGAATCGTACTGCGCACCGTGGCTCCGTACCACATCCCTTCGCGTTCCATATCATCGACATACTGCGCGCGACCCAGCAGCTTATCCACCCCCTCTTTTCTGGGGACGGGACGGCCAACGATGCGGGTTTTTGCATACGTGCTCATGGCGGGAAGCCGCGATTTCAACTTACGGGTTGAGGCATATCCTACAACGAAGTCGCCCAGAAGCAAAACGCCCACTCAACTCGCGAGCGCGGCCAGCGTGCGCGCAAGCACGTGCACACCGCCCCCAATCCACTCGGGCGATGCGTACTCGTCGGGGCGATGGCTCACGCCGCCGCGGCAGGGAATGAACAACATGGCCACCGGCGCAATGCGCGCCATGAACAGGGAATCGTGGTAGGCGCGACTTACCATTTTCTTGTAGCTCTTGCCCGCCGCGATGGCGGCCTCTTCCATCGCCGCCAGAATCGCGGCATCGCACGTGGCCGGCGGATCGGCATTTACGACTTCTGTGGAAATAGCCACGCCTCGCTGTTGCGCAACCTCAGTGCATTTCGCGTAGAGCGCCTCCAGCACGCTGTCGCGTCGCGCGCCGTCGATGTCGCGCACGTCTGTCTCGAGCCGCACACGCGAAGGAATGCTGTTGACCGCGCCGGGAAACACATCGCACACGCCAACCGTCGCCACAGAATCCACCGCGCCGGTCGATTTTGCCGCCGCCTCGAGCGCGAGAATTAACTCGGCCGCCGCCGTCAACGCATCCTTGCGTCCCGGCATCAGTCTGCCTCCCGCGTGGCCACCTTCACCTTCAAGCACCACGCGCACGCTCGCTGGCGCAGCAATGTGAGTCACAAGTCCGACGTCGATGCCTTCCTGCTCTAACAATGGACCTTGCTCAATGTGGAGTTCTACAAATTGACAAATGCGTCCCTCTGCCAACTCGACCGATTCCAGCGGTCCCATAAATCCAGCCTGCGCGCGCAATTCGTCCAGGCTGCGGCCTTCCTTGTCGCGCAAGGCCAACGCTTGCGATGGCGTCAAAACGTTCGCCATCATGCGGCTCCCCAGGCAGCCGATGCCGAAACGCGTCGGCTCTTCCGCCGTGAAAATGACCAGCTCGATCGAACGCCGCGGTTTGAAGCCGAGCTTCTGCAGCACGCGAATCGCTTCCAATCCGCCCAGTACACCGACACAGCCGTCGTACAAGCCCGCATTCGGAATCGCGTCAATGTGCGAGCCCGTGCCCACCGGCGCGAGTTCCGGCTCACTGCCCTGCCATCGTGCAAACGTGTTGCCAATCGCGTCTTCGCGCACAGTCAGTCCGGCCTCGGCGCACAGCCCCTTCACATAGGCGCGCGCGCGCAGATCCGCTTCGCTGAAGACAACGCGCGTCACCACGGGCGGCTCGGCCTCGGAGATTTTCGCCAGCGTCATAAACTCCGCGATCAGGCCGTCGATGGAGAGGAAGGGCTGCATCTTTTCCATCGTCACGCTCCGAGCGGGTGTCTGCGCCAGTCTTTGTAGATGAGGTATTTCGCTGGGCGCTTGCCGAGCGCGCCAAACCACTGCGGGCAATACGGAGCCATCCAGATAAAATCCCCGGCCTCGACTGGATACCACGAGTCGCCGAGCTTGTATATGCCGCCGCCTTCCAGCATCAGCAACCCGTGCTCCATGATGTGAACTTCCACCATGTTCAGCGCGGCGCCGGGATCGTACGTCATCGTATTCACGGCGAAATCGTAGGGCAGCCCATCCGGCATCAGCGAACGCACCCGCAGCGTCTCATCGCCCATCAAAGGCAACGCCGTCACGTGAGACTCGTCGCCCACCACCATCGAGGGCGCCTCCGCTCCTTCCTGCGCAACGTAAGATTTCTCGATCAGCGCCAGCCGCGCGACCCCCAAGGCACGCACGCCGTGCGCATTTCCCTGCGGTAGATACGCGAATCCACCCGCGCCCAGCAGATGCGAATCGCCCTCTGCGGAGAGTTCCACCTCGCCATCGATCACGTAGATAAATCGCTGCGCCGGCGTTGGCCCCAGAGTGCCCCCTGCAGCAAACTCGGCGGTCATCTGCGTGAAGCCCGCGCCCAGTTGCGGCCCCGCGTGAATCACGAACTCGACCCCATCGGCGCCAGGCAGTGGCGTGCGAATAAAGGTGTCCGGTGTCTGCAGCAAGTGATCCGGCTTCAGGCTGCTTCGCGTTAGTCCAAGATGATGCAAGTGCGACCTCGTCCCATGGAATACTTGAGTCGTTCGATTTTAGCGAACCTCGGCCGCCAGCCGCTCAAGAAACTTGCGGCCAACGCGCAGCGATGCCTCGACGTCTTCCTCGCGGACTGCCTCGGCGGGGTTATGGCTTACGCCCCCGGGACTACGCAAAAACAGCATCGCCGTCGGAACACGGCTCGCCATCACCATCGCGTCGTGTCCGGCGCCGCTCGACATCCGCTTCAACGACAATCCGGCCGCCTCAATCGCTTCGGCCATGAACGCGGTCAGCCGTTCATCCATCGTGACTGCCGGTTGATCCAATTGCGGCATGCACTGTAACGTCAATCCGCGCCGGGTTGCAATGTCCTTTGCATTCTCCAGCAAGGCTCCCACTGCGGCGATGCGCGCAGCGTCGTGCAGATGGCGCACGTCCAGCGTCACCTGCGCAGTCCCGGCAATGACGTTCTCTGCATTGGGACCCGCGACAATTTTGCCCACAGTCGCCACGAGCCCCTCCGTCCGGAGCGCCATGGCCTCCACCGCCGCGATCCACTCCGCAGCGACGGCCAGTGCATCGCGCCGAAGGTGCATTGGGGTGGTTCCGGCATGGTTCGCCTGCCCGGTGAATTCCAATGTAGCGCGCGACTGTCCAACAATCCCCGTCACTGCGGCGACACTCAAACCCTCATCCTCAAGCACCGGTCCCTGCTCGATGTGGATTTCGACAAAGCCCAGCAAATCTTCATCGAGCGCAGCTTCGCTGATCTTCGATGGATCGAGCCCAAACGCGCGAATCGCGTCCTCCAGCGTCAGGCCATCGGAGTCTTTCAGCGCCAGCAACGATGGGTCGAATCGTCCCGCGACAGCGCGGCTGCCGATAAACGGCACACCAAACCGCACACCTTCCTCTTCAGAAAACGCAACGACCTCGATCGCAATCGGAAAATGCATTTCGCGTGCCAGCTCAACCCACTCCAGCGCGAGCGTCACTCCAAGCAAACCATCAAACGCGCCCGCATCCGGCACCGTGTCAATGTGCGATCCGAGAATCAGTCGTTTGCTGCTCGCCCCGGGCGGCCGCCACAGCCCGCGCAGATTACCTGCCGCATCCACCCCCACCTGCATGCTCATCGCTTCCATGCGCTTCCGCAGATGCGCATGCACATCGCGCACCGGCGGAGTAAGAAATCGTCGCGTGATGCGGCCCGGCTCCTCCGTCATCGAAGCAATCTTCTGGCATTCCGTGATCGCGCGCACCGCCCGTTCTCTCATCGGCGCACCGACTCACTTCCCCGCGGATCGCCTGCGAATCCACCTTCCCGAAACACCGGCTCACCGCGCAGCCATGTCTCCTTCACGCGCCCTCGCAATTTCGCGCCCAGATACGGCGAAATCTTGTGCCGAAAATGCAGATCTTCCACTCCAACCGTCCATTCACGTTCAGGATCAAACACAATAAAGTCGGCATCCACGCCCTCTTGCAACGCGCCCTTCCGGTCTTCAAATCCCGCCAGCCGCGCCGGCCCGGCAGCCATCCAGCGCCCCACTTTTTCAATCCCTATGCCGCGCTGGTTCATCGCGGTCCACAGCACCGGCAGCGCCAGCCCCAGGCTCGCAATGCCGCCCCACGCCAGATCCCAGCGCCCTTCTTCGCGCCGCTTCATCGCCGGCGGGCAAGGGGAGTGATCGGTCACCACAAAATCAATCACACCGTCCTCCAGCGCACGCCACAGAGCCTCGCGATTCTCCAAACTGCGAATGGGCGGCGCGCATTTGAACTCCGTTGCCCCCTGCGCAATCTCTTCCGCCGCGAACCACAGGTAGTGCGTGCACGTCTCCACTGTGATCGGCACTCCGCGTGCTCGGGCAACGGCCAGCATCGGCACGGCCCGCGCGCTCGATAAATGCACGATATGTATCGGCGTCTCGAACTCCTCCGCCAACCGGATCAGCAGCGCAATCGCTTCGATCTCCACCGCGTCCGGCCGCGAAGCAAGATAGGTGCCATACTTGTGCCAGTCCGCGCCACTAAGCTTGAGCGCCTGCGTTGCCTCATTCACCGGACCGGCAACCTCCGCATGCGCCAGCAACGGCAACCCGGTCCCACGCAGCCGCGCCAATGCGAGGCGCAATTCACTCTCTCCCACCCAAGCAAATCCATCGATCCCCGAGTGCACCAGAAAGCACTTGAACCCCGGAACGCCTGCGCGCACCAGCGAACTCAACTCATCTGAGTTCCCGCACACCACCCCGCCCCAAGCCGCCCAGTCCACCCACGTCTTTCCCTGCGCCGACGTGCGTTTGGCCTCCAGCGCTTCCACGTCGATTGTCTCAGGCACGCAATTCAGCGGCATATCCACGAGTGTCGTAACGCCGCCGGCCGCCGCTGCTCGCGTCGCTGTCCAAAAGCCTTCCCACTCCGTGCGGCCCGGCTCGTTGATGTGCACATGCGAATCGACTAGCCCCGGCAGCAGCACCGCATCGCCAAAGTCTCGCAGCAGGGTCCCCGCGGGCGCATCACTCCACCCCCGGACGCTTTCAATCCGCGCACCATCCACTACCAGAATTGCCGGCGCAAGGCCTTGCTGCGTCAGTACTCGGGATGACCTGAAGGCCTGTGCCATACTGTCTTTAACTCCAGCTGTTCTCGACGAGAGGGAAGAGCGCGTTCTTGACGTCCAGCCTACCAAATCCAGAATTCTTGCGCCGCGCCATCGCGCTCGCGACCGAGAACGTCGTCTCCGGCAGGGGTGGCCCCTTCGCGGCAGTCATTGTGCGCGACGGAAAAATCGTCGGCGAAGCCGCCAACACCGTCACCGCAACAAACGATCCCACTGCGCATGGTGAAGTCAATGCCATCCGCGCCGCCTGCAAAGCTCTCGACACATTCACGCTCGCCGGTTGCCAACTCTACACCAGTTGCGAGCCCTGCCCGATGTGCCTGGCAGCCTCCTACTGGGCGCGGCTCGACGCTATCTATTACGGCAGCTCCGCATCCGACGCAGCGCGCGCCGGTTTCGACGACGCGTTCCTCTACGCCGAATTTCGAAGAGATCAACCCGCACGGTCGCTACCGGCCACGCAGCTGCTCGGCGACGAAGCCTGGGCCAGCTTTGCCGCATGGATCGCCTCGCCAAACAAAATCGCGTACTAGCCACAATCCCTCGCGTCGACCCCTTCGCGCCGAACAAACCCATTGCTCATCTCGCGTCCATGCTTTAACTTCTAAGACTCAATCGATTTTGACGGGAGTAGCCGCGCCATGCCGCGAGTCGTACGCTGTTCCATCATTCAGGCTTCCAATGCTTTGCCGGCCACGGAGCCGCTCGCTGCGCAAAAGCAGGCCATGATCGAGAAGCACCTCTCCCTCATCCGCCAGGCCGCAGCTGCCGGCGCCCAAATTGTCTGCCTGCAGGAGATTTTCAACGGCCCCTACTTCTGCGCCGAGCAAACAACCAGGTGGTATGAAACCACCGAGCGCGTTCCCGATGGCCCCACCGTCACTCTCATGCAATCGCTCGCCAAGGAACTTGGCATCGCGATGGTCGTTCCCGTCTACGAAATTGAGCAGGAAGGCATCTTCTATAACACCGCCGCCGTCATCAATAAGGATGGCGCCTATCTCGGCAAGTATCGCAAGACGCATATCCCGCACGTCGCCCCGGGTTTCTGGGAGAAGTTCTATTTCCGTCCCGGCAACCTCGGTTACCCCGTCTTCGATCTCGGATTCGCCAGGATCGGCGTCTATATCTGTTATGACCGGCATTTCCCCGAGGGCGCGCGCTGCCTCGGCCTCAACGGCGCAGAGATCGTCTTCAATCCATCCGCCACCGTGGCCGGCCTCAGTGAGTACCTTTGGAAACTCGAGCAGCCCGCGCACGCCGCAGCTAACGGCTACTTCATCGCCGCCATCAACCGTGTGGGCACGGAGCCGCCCTGGAATATCGGCGAATTCTACGGATCGAGCTACTTTGCAAATCCCCGCGGCCAAATCATCGCACAGGCTTCGCGCGACAAAGATGAAGTGCTTACTACCGATCTCGACCTTGACGAAATCGCCGAGGTCCGCCGCACCTGGCAATTTTTCCGCGACCGCCGCCCCGACCAGTATGGGCCCCTCGTCGCCTCGTAACCACGTTCCGCATTCTTACGTTCATACGCTGTGCCATTCTTTCTTCTTTTGAGGTGATGCAAAGAGAGCGATCTTCTTGAGGTCTTAATGAGTACTTCGACATTACCTGATGATCCACAACTGCGAGAGCGCTTTAGCGAAATCAAGCCGCCGCTCACGCCACAAGCCGCCACCATTGAGGCCAATCGCTGCCTCTACTGCTTCGATGCACCATGCACCGGCGCCTGTCCTACGCATATTGATGTCCCCGGCTTCATCAAGCGCATCGCCTCTGGCAATCTGCGCGGCTCCGCTCTGCGCATTCTCGACGCCAACATTCTCGGGGGCAGTTGTTCGCGCGCCTGCCCCGTCGATGTGCTCTGCGAAGGCGCCTGCGTCATGCATCAGCAGGGCCGCCATCCCATCCGTATCGGGCAACTGCAACGCCGTGCGATGGACGCTTTTCTCGCCACCGGCGAGGATCTCATCACCGCGCCGCGCAATTCTCGCCATCTTCGCGTGGCCTGCATCGGTGCCGGTCCCGCATCGCTGGCTTGTGCTGCGGAACTTTGCCGCCAGGGAGCGAACGCCACCATCATCGAGCGCCGCGCATTGCCCGGCGGCCTCAACACCTACGGCGTGGCAGAGTACAAATTACGCGCTGCCGACAGCCTGCGCGAAATCGAAATGATTCGCCGCATGGGCGTCGAGTTTCGCTTCGGCGACAGCATCGAATCCGCCGAGGATCTGAAGGCCCTTGAAGCCGAATTCGATTACCTCTTTCTCGGCATCGGTCTTGGCGCCATGCAGCAGCTCAACATCCCCGGTGAAGAATCTGAAGGCGTCATGAACGCGCTTGAACTCATCGCTGCTTACAAGACCGGCCGCATTCGCGAGCTTTCCGGTACAGTCGTTGTCGTCGGTGCGGGCAACACCGCAATCGACGCCGCGAACGCTGCACGTCGTCTTGGAGCAGAGACCGTCTACCTCCTCTATCGCCGCGGCGAGTCGGATATCTCCGCATTCGATTTCGAGTACGAGCACTCCAAGCAGGAAGGCGTGCAATTTCTCTGGCGACGCCAGCCCGTCGCCATTCGTGACGACGCCCACGGCACGCTCCTTGTCGATACAGTCCAGGTCCGCGAAGTCGACAAGAAACTCCTTCCCGTCCCTGATTCCCAATTCACCATTGCATGCAATCTCGTGGTTCCGGCCATTGGTCAGTCACCGATTGCCCAGCTCATGCGCGACTATTGCCAGGTCGAAATTCGCGAAGGCGTCATTGCCACAGACCGCGACACGGGCCGCACCACGAATCCGCGCTACTTTGCGGGCGGCGACTGCGCCAACGGGGGCAGGGAAGTGGTCGACGCCGTAGCTGACGGCAAACGATCCGCCCTTTCCATTCTCAAGATCGCGGAGGCGGCCTATGCCTGACATTCGCGTTCGCGGCTTCGCCGGAAAAATCGACTCGCCCAATCCCTTCTGGCTTGCATCCGCTCCGCCCACCAATTGCGGCGAACAAATCATGCGCGCCTTCGACGCCGGCTGGGGCGGCGCCGTGTGGAAGACCATCGGCGAGTCTGTCACCAACGTAAGTTCACGCTACTCTGCCACTGATTGGAACGGCCTGCGCATCATGGGCTTCAACAACATTGAGCTCATCAGTGACCGCAGCGTCGAAGTCAATCTGCGCGAAATGGCCGAAGTCAAAAAACGCTACCCCTATCACGCCGTCATCGCGTCGCTCATGGTCGAATCGAAACGCGAGGCGTGGCATGAAATCGTTTCGCGGGCGGAAGACGCCGGTGCCGACGGGCTCGAACTTAACTTTGGCTGTCCGCACGGCATGAGCGAGCGCGGTATGGGCTCCGCCGTGGGCCAGGTGCCCGAATACGCCGAGATGATCACCGCGTGGGTCAAGGAGAAAGCGCGCACGCCGGTCCTCGTCAAACTCACGCCCAACATTACCGACATTCGCGCCGTGGCCCGCGCAGCCAAGCGCGGCGGTGCCGATGGCCTCTCTGCCATCAACACCATCAACTCCATTACCGGCATCGACCTTGACACGCTCACGCCGCGTCCCAATGTCGACGGCAAGAGTTCGCATGGGGGATACTGCGGCCCCGCCGTCAAGCCCATCGCGCTGAATATGGTGCAGCAGGTCATGGCCGATCCCGAGTCGGCGCTGCCCATGTCCGCCATCGGCGGCATTGAAACATGGCGTGATGCTGCAGAGTTCATGTTGCTTGGTGCGGGCACCGTGCAGGTCTGCACAGCCGTCATGCATTACGGCTATCGCATCGTTGAAGACATGGCCGAAGGCCTCGTCGGATGGATGCGTTCCAAGAATTTCAATAGCATCGAAGATTTTCGCGGCGCGTCCCTCAATCGCGTTACAGAATGGAAGCACCTCAACCTCAACTACAAAATCGTCGCCCACATCGACGAGACCAAATGTATCGGCTGCGACCTCTGCCACATCGCTTGCTGGGACGGCGCGCATCAGTGCATTCACCTCGATCGCATCACTGGCCCCGTCAATGGCCACGTCGAACTGCACCCGACTCCCGCCGACAACGAAGCACGCAGCCGCGAGTCCATCTCCGTCACACCCGTCACGCGCAAAGAGCGCGCCGCTCTCGAAACCGGCTACGGACCCTATCTGGCGCCGCTCGCGCGCATTCCCCGCGTCGACGAAACCGAATGCGTCGGCTGCAATCTCTGCTCGCTCGTGTGCCCCGTCGTCGACTGCATCACGATGGTCGAGGTTGAAACCGGCCTCCCTTCGGAAACATGGGATGAGCGCACCCGCGGGGCTGCAACCACCGTGCAGCCGCAGCGATCCTGAAGCACCAAGGCCATTCCATGCCGACCCTCCTCATTCAAAACGGAACCGTCGTCAATGCCGACTCCACCACCCGCGCCGACGTCCTCATCGACAACGGCGTGATCAAGGAGATTCGTCCCGGCATCCCGACGACCGCAGCGAAAACCATCGTCGACGCGACCGGTCTGTTGCTTCTCCCCGGCGGCATCGACGCGCACACCCATCTCGACATGCCCTTCGGCGGCACCAACTCCGCCGACGACTTCCTCACCGGCACCCGCGCTGCCGCCATCGGTGGAACGACAACTATCGTCGACTTTGCCATCCAGGCAAGGGGCACCAAGATGCGCGATGCGCTCGACATCTGGTGGAAGAAGGCCGAGGGCAAGGCCTGCATCGATTATGGTCTGCACATGATTGTGACCGACCTGCCCGATGCCGCCCTCGAAGATATGGACGACCTGGTGCGCGAGGGCGTAGCCAGCTTCAAGCTCTTCATGGCCTATCCCAACGGGCTCATGGTCGACGACGCCACCATCTTCAAAGCCATGCGCCAGACCGCGAAGAATGGCGCGCTCATCTGCATGCATGCGGAGAACGGGTCAGTGATAGATGTAATAGTCCAGCAGGCTCTCGCCGAGGGAAAAACCGCGCCCATCTATCACGCCCTCACCCGGCCCACGCAGGCCGAGGCTGAAGCCGTGCATCGCGCCATCGCCATGTCTGAAATGGCCGGCGTCCCCGTCTACATCGTGCACCTCTCCAGTGAAGACGCGCTCAACCAGGTGCGCGAAGCGCGCGATCGTGGCCTGCCCGCCTTCGCCGAAACCTGCCCGCAATATTTACTGCTGTCGCTTGAGGACGTGCAGGACAAAGGCTGGGAGGGCGCGAAATACGTCTTCACGCCGCCCCTGCGCGAAAAGAAAAATCAGCCCAAGCTTTGGGAAGGCCTGCGCAAAGACAATCTCCAAGTCGTCTCCACCGATCACTGCCCGTTTTGTTTTGAAGATCAGAAATCCCTCGGCAAAGACGATTTCACCAAAATACCAAACGGCGGCCCGGGCATCGAAAACCGCCTGCAATTGCTCCATCATCACGGCGTCGGCAAAGGTAATCTCTCGTTGCAGCGCTTCGTCGAACTCGTCTCCACTGCGCCCGCGCGCATCTTCGGCATGTATCCCAAGAAGGGCGTCCTCGCCGCCGGCAGCGACGCCGACATCGTTCTCTGGGACCCGATCGCCCCCCACACCATCTCCGCCGCCACTCACCACATGCGCGTCGACTACTCCATGTTCGAAGGCTTCAAGGTCAAGGGCAACGCGCGCGATGTCTACTCCCGCGGCGAGTTGATCGTCTCCAAGGGCGAGTTCATCGGCATTCCCGGCCGCGGCCAATACCTCCGCCGCGCAGCCCGCGGCGGTGCCTGGAAATAGTGGCATGAAAAGAATGAGACCGATGAACGCTGATAAGTACCCCGATGCCGTTGAGCCAAGTCTAGTCGGAACATACTCACCGCTGGCGAAGTCCGGAGGAGGATATGTTTGGGATGAGGTCCTGGAGTATCGGGTTTGGTGCCATCCCGAGCGTGGCAGCCCTGACGAGGAAGAGGGTAGTGACTACTACTTTCCCTTCGCAACATTCGCTGGGGCTGCTTCGTTCTCCGAGAGAACTCGAGGCGCCGAGAAACCGCTCGCACTCATTAGGCAATTGGAATATATAGATGAGCCTAATCCTGGCGAGTATCAACACGTGAAGGATGTGCGTGTTGCCGAGTGGCCTGTAGAGTTTCTTCGTCGCCCTCGACGGACCTCGAATACCATCCCTGACTTCCTATCGCCGAATGCTCCGAAAAACCGGCTCGATATCCTTCGTGGCCTCGCGAATCGAACTGACTAACCGCCTCCAAATCGATTCCTTATCCCGTTCTCATAGGCCTTCCTGTATAACAATTTCCACCCGGAGGCTCCTTGTCCGTAGTCGACCCATCACTATCCAACAGCGACCTCCGCCCCACCACGCCCGCCCAACGCACATGGACGATGTACAACTACATCGCCCTCTGGTTCTCCATGTCCATGGAGATCACAACCTACCAGCTCGCCTCCTCCCTCATCGCCAACGGCATGGATTGGAAGCAGGCCATCGGCACCGTCCTGCTCGGCAACCTCATCGTCCTCGTACCCATGCTGCTCAACGCCCACGCCGGCGCCAAATATGGAATCCCGTTTCCCGTCTTCATTCGTGCGCCCTTCGGCGTTCGCGGCGCTAACCTTCCAGCGATCCTGCGTGCTATCGTCGCCTGCGGCTGGTTTGGCATTCAATCGTGGATTGGCGGCACTGCCATCCACTCCATGCTCCAGGTCATCGCGCCGACTTTCGCGAACATCTCTGGCGTTCTCTGGGCCTGCTTCCTCGGCTTCTGGCTCCTGAATATGATCGTCGTCTGGCGCGGCGTCGAATCCATTCGCCACCTGCAAGCCTTCGGCGCGCCCTTCATGTTCGTCATGGCTGCGGCGCTACTCATTTGGGTACGCTTCAAGGCCGGCAGCTTCGGCAGCATGCTTTCCACGCCCAGCCAGTTTCATTCCACCGGCGCATTTCTCGCCGTCTTCTTCCCGTCGCTCACGGCCATGGTCGGCTACTGGGCCACGCTTGCGCTCAACATTCCCGACTTCACGCGTTACTCCAAATCGCAGAGCGCGCAATCCTGGGGACAAGCCTTCGGTCTCCCCGTCGCCATGACGCTTTACACCTTTGTCGGCATTGCCTGCACGTCGGCTTCATCCGTGCTCTTCGGCCATCCCATCTGGAACCCCATCCTGCTCATTGGCGCATTCCATCAGCCTGTCGTAGCCTTCGCCGCACTCATCGCGATCCTCATCGCCACGCTAAACGTCAACATCGGCGCCAACGTCGTCTCGCCGTCGAATGATTTTTCGAATCTCTATCCGCGCCTCATCAGCTTCCGCACAGGCGGCCTTATTACCGGCTTTCTCGGCCTCGCCATGTGTCCGTGGAAACTGCTGGCCACGCCCGACGCTTACATCTTCGGATGGCTCGTCGGCTACTCCGGCCTGCTCGGCCCCGTCGCCGGCATCATGGTCTCCGACTACTTCCTCATCCGTCACACCGAGCTCGAAATTAACTCCCTCTACCATCGCGAGGGCGCGTACCACTACACCAAGGGAGTCAATCCGCGCGCTATCCTCGCGCTGGTGCTGGGCGTAGGGCTTGCCCTCATCGGCCTGTTCTACAAGCCGCTCCATTTCTTGTACGATTACGCCTGGTTCGTCGGCTTCTTTACCGCCGGCATCGTCTACATCGCGCTCATGCGCGTCACCCCACCGGCGCCCACCATCACCCTTGCCACCGAAGAAACGGGATCGTAGCTTTTCCTAGCCCCTAGCCCCTAGCCCCTAGCCCCTAGCCCCTAGCCCCTAGCCCCTAGCCCCTAGCCCCTAGAACAGGATCCGCATCTCCGCGATCAGGTTGTGGTTGCAGGTGTGGAATTCCGAAGTCGCAATCTGCATGCCCGTGTCGAAAATATAAAACGGATGCGCCGGCTTCCACTCCTTGGGCCGCACCACGTAGAAGGCTGTCGGCGTTACGAAGTTCTGCATCTTGCCGTCGTGCGAACCGGCAAAGTAGTACGTCGCGTTGTTCTCCACTTCGAACCACACCTGCTTAGTGGCATGCATCTGCATCACTTCGTTCCAAGCAATCGTTCGCCCCTGCGTGGCGATTTTCCCCGTCGGCAGCACGCCGCCCAGCGAACTGATCACGTCGTAGCGCTTCTTAAAGGCCTTCGCGCCTACCAGCGTAGGACAAAACGCGTCGGTCAGCGCGCCATTCTTGTGGCTTCCGGTCGCGAAGCTGTGGCTCAGCATCGCCGCCACCACAAAATTCCCGTGCTCCGCGTTGCCTGATGCGATACGAACCTTCCCCGTCACCGACATGTCGCCAAATCCGTCATCGGCGCTGCTGTTGTGCTGGATATACGGAGGCGGAATCACGTCGAATTCAAATCGATTGAAGGCAACAATGCCGCCGCCGCGCGCGTTGCCATAGTTCATGGTCCGCGTGCCCGCCGGCGTATAGGAATTTGAAAACGAAAGCTTCGCATACTGCACGATCCGCGGGTCCGGTGCGGCCAGCGGCGTAATCAGGGCCGGCTGCATTGTGGTCATCACGCTGTTATGAGCCGTGAAACGCTGCATTGCTGTCTGCGCCGGCGCAGACTGGTGATTAGCAACTACAAAGTGCTCCGGCACCGGTTGCTGCGCCGCCGGCGCCAGCGCTCCCGCGGCCATCACGCACGCGCACGCCCATCTCGAAATCATCTGACCGCTTCTCATGAGTCCTACCCTCTTTCTAGCGACTCAAAGGAATCGGCGCGGTGACCTGCGGCACCTTCTTCGGTTCGTGCAGGCCAACCTTCTTCGGCGTCGTCGCTGCAGTGCTCATCGGCAGCCCGCAGCCGGGCTTTATACTGCCTCCCATGCAGTCCGCCCCGTTCCTTGCGTTTTTCTCCGCCGTTGCGGTCGCCACGCTTTCCCTTTCGGCACAAGACACTTCGCCCTGGCAACTCCAGTCCTCCGGCACCTCCGCCAGCCTGCGCGGCATCCACTCCGTCGACGGCAAAGTCGCGTGGGCCAGCGGCACCGGCGGTACCGTTCTTCGCACCACCGACGGTGGACAACACTGGCTTCCCTGCGCCATTCCCGACGCGGACAGAGACGGCGCCACCCTCGACCTCCGCGGCGTCCAGGCATGGAACGCCGAAACCGCCATCGTCATGGCCAGCGGCCCCGGCAACAAAAGCCGCCTCTACAAAACTACCGATGGCTGCAAAACCTGGTTTCTGTTTTTTGCCAATCCCGACGCACCCAATGGCTTCTTCGACAGCTTCTGGTTCAACGGCAAGCGCGGCATTGTGCTCGGCGACCCGGTGCGCGACCAATTCGCCGTCTTTCTCACCTACAACGCGGGCAAGAACTGGAAACGCGATCCGCATCCCGGTATCTCCGTGAAGGGCCGCGCCCTCGGCGCCTTTGCCGCCAGCAACAGTTGCATCGCCATTGGCAATGCCCTCTTCACGCGCGGATTCGTGGCCGGCGGCAAAGACGGCTCAATGTTCTTCAATCGCCCATTTACGGCCGAGGAAGACGAGCACGGCCTCGTCGACAAACTCGTGCGCAGAGAGCCGCCGTGGAAATCCAGCGCGATCCCCATCAAGTCTGGGTCGGAAAGCTCCGGCGCATTCTCTGTCGCCTATCGCTATCCCATTACCACCGGCGATTGCCCCCATTGCGGCTTCGACGAGAACTCTAGCTTTGTCGCCGTCGGCGGCGACTACACCAAGCCCAACGACTCCGCCGCCACCGCGGCCTTCTCCTCCGACGGCGGCTGGACATGGACCGCCTCCGCCACGCCGCCCCACGGCTATCGTTCCGCCGTGCAATACTCTGCGTCGCTGCATCTCTGGGTGGCCGCCGGTACCAACGGCTCCGACATCAGCCGCGACGACGGCAAAACTTGGCATCTCCTCGACGATGGAAATTGGAACGCCCTCTCGCTGCCCTTCGTTGTAGGGCTCAACGGCCGCATTGCGCGCCTAAACGCACACGCAGTCCCCCAGCCGTAGCCGGGCGCGCAGCGATTTTGCCCCCGCCGCAGGCACTCGATCTAAGATGAAGGTCATCAACCGCACCGATGGATTTACTTGATGGGCAACGCATTGCGAAGCTTCGGGCATGGATTGGGTTTCAGGTTCTTCGGGAAGCGGGATCTCCGCCCCGATGGTTCCTACGTCACAACCAAATTCTTTTGCCTGTTCTATCTGCCAATGATCCCGATCGGCACAATGCGAATCATCCCAGTTGGAAGTAAGGTCGGACTGCCTTTTGGCAGAACTCAATACAAGCTGATTGGCAAGCAACCCCTGCACTGGTTGCAGATTCTTTCGGTCTATCTTGTCGCATTCCTTTTTGTGGTTTACGGAATGCTGCTTTTCAAAGTTGTCGACCCCTATCTGCAAGCCCGATTTGGCGCGCCAATCGACGACTTCCCGAAATTCCTGTTTTTTCTTGTCTGGATGTTCCTCGGCTGGGTTGTCTTCCGCTGGTTTCGCAGACGCAGCCATCAGCCGGCGGAAAATGAAATTCGAGACCTCGACAGGCCCACCCCCATCGAATGAGAATCTTCGACCGGTCGAAATTCGGCCCGGTTTTCCACGGTTGCTCCCCTCAACTGCCCTTCATTTCCCCTTCCATAAAAAACTTTCTAAACCCCATCAAACCAGTCACATCCATACCCCATCCATTTCTTCATAATTTCCGTCGATCACGGTAGAATAGAGTCAATCGGATGAACCCAACCCTCCCAGTGGCTGCCAGCCCGGCGAACCGCCCTACGCGGACCCCGGATGTGCGGTCGCCTCTGGTCCAGGTTCGCAATTTAGAGAAAACCTACACCACCGCCCGCGGGCCGCTCACCCTATTCAAAGGACTGGACTTGGAAGTCCTCCCCGGCGAACTCGTCGCCATCGTCGGCCAATCGGGTACAGGCAAAAGTACCCTTTTGCACATCCTCGGTGCTCTTGATACCCCCACCGCCGGAACGGTACACTGCGCGTCAACCAAAGTGGCCAATCTCAGCCAGCGGCAGGCCTCGGCTTTTCGCAACCGCGAGATCGGCTACGTGTGGCAGTTTCACTATCTGTTGCCGGAGTTCTCGGCGCTGGAGAATGTGGCAATGCCGCTCATGGCCCGAGGTCAATCGAAACGCGATGCAATGGCGGCAGCATCCAAATGGTTAGCAGAGGTGGACTTGCAGGATCGCAGCGACCATCGGCCAGGTGAGCTCTCCGGCGGAGAGCAGCAGCGCATTGCGCTGGCCCGCGCTCTCGTTGGCAATCCTCAGTTGCTTCTCGCCGACGAACCGACCGGCGATCTCGACGAAGCCACGGCCGGTCGCGTTTTCGATCTTCTTGGACGGTTGCACGTCACTCACGGGCTCACCTCCATCGTGGTGACCCACAACATGGACCTGGCCGCGCGATGTACGCGGACTCTGCGCCTGGAGGGCGGGCGCTTGAACCCAGTGGGGTAACTTCCCCTAACGTGACTCAAGGCGAGTCGAAAATAGGTCGCTTGCATCGTTTCCGGATGCATTGAGTCTGATTAAAGTAAGGGGTCTCGCGCGGAACTACCCTTCCGCTCCGGGCCAATCAGGTTAGGATGGAAGTCCGCGGCGCAGCGCAACTGTTTCGTCGCAGACGACAAGACCAGTCGATCGGTCATTGAACCATCCACAAGAGCTGTTCGGAGCGAGCACGGGTTTTTCCTAAAGGGGCCTCCGGCGGCGTTTTCAAAGAAGGGCGCGTGCGGGTTGGGCTGAAGCCGATACACATCGGACGGCCACTCCTTCCGAGAGCCTGATGTAAGGAGAATTAAATGTTCGAACGCTATACGGAGAAGGCACGGCGCGTCATCTTCTTCGCGCGGTATGAGGCCAGCCAGTTCGGTTCGCCCTATATTGAGACTGAGCATCTGCTGCTTGGCCTTCTGCGCGAGGACAAAGCCTTAACCAACCGTTTCCTGCGCTCGCACGCTTCGGTGGAGTCGATCCGCAAACAAATTGAGGCTCACACCACTATTCGCGAGAAAGTTTCCACTTCGGTAGACCTGCCGCTTTCGAATGAATGCAAACGCGTCCTGGCTTACGCGGCCGAAGAAGCCGAGCGCTTGGGCCACAAACACATTGGCACAGAGCACCTGCTGCTCGGCTTGCTTCGCGAAGAGAAATGCTTCGCCTCCGAGATCCTGCAGGAGCGCGGCCTCAAGCTTGCGCAAATTCGCGACGAGCTGGCCCGCGTCACGCAAGAGAAAGCACCGCAACAGGCGCGCCAACGCGAATCCAGCCTGCTCGCTGAATTCTCGCGCGACCTCACCCAGGCCGCCATGGATGCGCAACTCGATCCGCTTGTCGGTCGCGACAGCGAACTTGAGCGCGTCATCCAGATCCTTTGCCGCCGCACCAAGAACAACCCGGTGCTCATCGGCGAACCCGGCGTCGGCAAGACAGCCATCGTCGAGGGCCTTGCCCAGCGCATCGCCGACGGCGAAGTGCCGAGCTTCCTCGCCGACAAGCGCGTCCTCGCACTCGACCTCTCGCTCATCGTGGCCGGCACCAAGTATCGCGGCCAGTTTGAAGAGCGCCTCAAAACCATCATGAAAGAGCTGATGGAGAATCAAAACTCCATCATCTTCATCGACGAGCTGCACACCCTCGTGGGTGCCGGCTCCGCCGAGGGTTCACTCGACGCTGCCAACATCCTCAAGCCGGCCCTGTCGCGCGGCGAAATCCAGTGCATCGGTGCTACCACACCGGCCGAGTACCGCAAATCGATCGAGAAAGATCGTTCGCTCGAGCGGCGCTTCCAGGCCGTCAAGGTGCCGCCACCCAACGAGGCTGACGCCATTAAGATCATCAACGGCATCAAAGACCGCTACGAGAAATTCCACGCGGTCAGCTACACCGATGCCGCCATCGAGTTCGCGGTATCGCATTCAAACCGCTACATTCCCGATCGCTTCCTGCCCGATAAGGCCATCGACCTCATCGACGAAGCCGGCGCACGCGTCAAGCTGCGCCAGACCTCGCTTCCCGAGGAAATTACCGAGGTGCAGAAGCGCATCAAGTTCATCGTCCATCGTATGGACTCCGCCATCGCGAACCACGAGTTCGAGAAGGCGCGTTTCTACTCCGACGAGGAACGCAAAGAGCGCGAAAACCTGCGTGCTCTTCGCGACAAATATCACCTCGATGACTCCGCCGCCGGCATCGTCGGCCGCGAAGACATTGAGGACGTGGTCAGCCGTTGGACCGGCGTCCCCGTCACCAGCATCAAGGAAGAAGAGACGCAGAAACTGCTGCGCGTGGAAGAAGAACTCCACAAGCGCGTCATCTCGCAGGAGAAGGCGATCTCGGCTCTGGCCCGCGCCATTCGTCGCTCGCGCGCCGGACTCAAGTCGCCACATCGTCCCATCGGCAGCTTCCTCTTCCTCGGGCCCACCGGTGTCGGCAAAACCGAAATGGCCCGTACGCTGGCGCAATTCCTCTTCGGCTCCGACAAGGCGCTCATCCGCTTCGATATGTCGGAGTTTATGGAGAAGCATTCGGTCTCCAAGCTCATCGGTTCGCCTCCGGGCTACGTGGGCTACGAGGAAGGCGGTCAGTTGACGGAACGCGTCAAGCGCTCGCCCTACTCCGTGGTCCTGCTCGATGAAGTCGAGAAGGCGCACCCCGATGTCTTCAACCTGCTGCTGCAGGTGTTTGAAGATGGCCAGTTGACCGACGGACTCGGCAATACCGTCGACTTTAAGAACACCATCCTCATCATGACGTCGAACATCGGCGCCCGCCACCTGATGAAGAAGCAGGGCCTCGGCTTCGCGTCCGATCGCGACGACCTGGTCAGCGAAAAGGTTGAAGAGCTGGTCAAGCAGGAAGTGAAGAAGACCTTCAACCCCGAGTTCCTCAACCGGCTCGACGAGGTCATTCTCTTCCAGTCGCTCAACGACGCCGACCTGATCCAGATCGTCGAGCTGCTGGTGCAGAGCTTGAACGCCAACCTGGCCCAGAAGGCCATCACCATCTCCGTCACCGAGGATGCCAAGAAGTGGATTCTCGACAAGACGCTCGTCGATCGCAGCTACGGGGCTCGTCCCCTGCGCCGCGCTCTGCAGCGCTACGTCGAAGACCCACTGTCAGAAGCCCTGATCGCCGGACACATTCTGGCGCGCCCGGCCTTCCTCGAGGTCTACCTCGAAAACAACCAGCTCTTCTATCGCCCGGTCAGCGCAGACGAAACTGTCGGCGAAGAAAAGCCGGCCGGCATCCTGCTCTTCAGCGCGTAACGAAGCGCGCCGCATGCTAGACAAGAAAGCCCCCGGTTCACCGGGGGCTTTGCTTTTTGCGCGCGAGGGAGAATCAGTCGGGTTTGGCTCCGCTTGCACCCTGCCCCGCATTTCCGAGCAGTTGAATTTGTCCGGTCGTGACATGCGCGCGGAGCACATAGTCGCCGTTGGGAAACTTCTTGTGGAAGCTTCGGAAGAATCCGCCTTGGTCGGTGCCGAAGGCCCGCGCTTGAACTTCGCCTACACCGACTGAAGCGTCGACGTCGTTGTAGTCTCCCTCGTGAATGGGCGAGATCGTGATCTGCCCTGCACCGACTTGAATGTCCTTATCTCCCTTGACTTCCCGCACCGTGACCTGGCCCGCAACGATCCGGACACTCAGGCTGACTCTTCGCGGAACTTCAATCTTGACCGCAAGGTTGTTGTTGCCGTGCGTGGATTGTTTGTACTCGATCGATAGTCTGCCGCCATTCGCCGTCGGGGAAAAATGAAGGGCGACGGATTCGGCGATTTCGTTGCTGCCGGCAGTGCAGGAAACACGAATCGCGTCCTCGTCGGTGCCCACGATTTGAAGGCCTGCGGGAGTCGACTCGATGCTGAGCACGGCCCTCGATTGCAAAGCGCGCGTGATGCTCTGGCTGCATGGAATTCTGGTTTCAGCGTAATCACTTGCGGCGGAGCCAAGAAGAACCAGCCCTGCGACCAAACAAATCAGTCTCATGCATATATCTTACGAAGTTCACTCCCGCACAGTTCCCGACGTTCGTGTCTGGTTTGCCGGGGGCTTCGCCTTTACCGGATGTGCCGCAACCTCACGACTCCTCGCGCTCCGGCTCCCACGGATCCACAACTTCGCGATCCACCCAGTCCTCGAGGTCCTTGCGTCGCTCCTGCTCGCGCCGTTTCTCCTGCTCCTCGCGCTCTTCGCGGCCGTCGCTCATCACACGTTCTCCGATCCCAGTGTAAGTCCGGGAGAAACCGCGAAGCCACCATGAGCCTCGGTTTCCAGTCGCCGCCCGCCGCGCCAATGCCGTAGCATAATTGGGACAACGTCCAACCCCGAGGTCCTGATGAGCGATATTCTTACCACCCCCGCAATGACTCCCGAGCAGGTCAGCAGCGTTACCCGTGCCACTAACTATGGCACCTGGCGTTTCCAGAAAACCTGGAAGCCGCTCTACATCGCCGACGCTGAAGGCTGCTGGATCACCGACGGCGCGGGCAAGCGCTACCTCGATTTCAGCTCGCAGCTCATGTGCGTCAATCTCGGCCACAAGAATCCGCGCGTCGTTGAATCCATCGCCGAGCAGGCAAGGGAACTGGCCTTCGTCGGCCCCGTCTACGCCACCTCCGCGCGCGCCAGGTTGAGCGCCAAGCTTCTCGAAGTGCTCCCCTCTGGCCTCGACAAATTCTTCTTCGCCACCAGCGGCACTGAAGCCAATGAAGCGGCCTTCAAAATCGCGCGCATGGTCACCGGAAAAAACAAAATCATCTCCCGCTACCGCTCTTATCACGGATCGACCATGGGCTCGATTGCCGCTACCGGCGACCCGCGCCGCTGGGCGATGGAGCCGGCAGGCAAAGGCGGCGGCTTCGTCTTCGCGCCCGAAACCAATTGTTACGACTGCCCCATCAAGCACACCTATCCCGGTTGCAACATCGCCTGCGTCGACTACATCGAACACATGATTCGCAACGAGAGCGACGTGGCCGCCATCATCCTCGAGCCCATCGTCGGCACCAACGGCGTGCTCATTCCGCCGCCTGAGTACTTCCCGCGCCTGCGCGAAATCTGCGACCGCCACGGCGTGCTCATGATTGCCGACGAAGTCATGGCCGGCTGGGGCCGTACCGGCAAATGGTTTTCCGTCGACCACTGGAACGTGAAGCCCGACATCCTCGTCACCGCCAAGGGCATCACGTCGGCTTATGTGCCGCTGGGCCTATGCGCCACCACCACCAAGCTCGCTGAATACTTCGAAGACCACTACTTCTCGCATGGACACACTTACGAGGCGCATCCCATCACGCTCGGTCCCGCCGTCGCCACCATTGAAGAAATGCAGCGGCTCAAGCTCGTCGAGCGTGCCGCCTCGCTTGAACCCTACGTCCGCGAAAAACTCGAAGCCCTCAAGGAAAAACATCCCTCCATCGGCGACGTGCGCGGACTCGGTCTCTTCTTCGCTGTCGAGTTGGTGAAGAACCGCAAGACGAAGGAGCCCCTCAACACCATGCGCGACAAGGTCGAAGGCAAGCCCATGGTGGTCGAACAGATTGCGGCCAAAATGATGGCCGACGGCGTAGCCCAGCAGGCTTGGGTTAGCCACTTCGTCATCGCCCCACCGCTCATCGTCACAAAAGATGAAATCGACCTCGGCATCGCGACACTCGACAAGCACCTGGCGATTGCCGACGCCCTAATCGAATAGTTTGCAGCAATCTCTGGCACGATTCCAGCCAACCGAGAAGCGTGCCTCATTCTCTGCCCCGTGGCATTCGCTGACCACTGATTACTGACCACTCAAGTCAGTCAAACACCACCGTCTTGTTCCCGTAGCACAGAATGCGCCGGTCCAAATGCCACCGCACCGCGCGCGAAAGCACCATTCGCTCCAAATCGCGTCCCCGCGCCACAAGATCCTCCACCTGGTCGCGGTGCGAGATGCGCGCCACATCCTGCTCAATGATGGGGCCGTCATCCAGCACTTCGGTCACGTAGTGGCTGGTCGCACCAATCAGTTTCACGCCGCGTGCGTGCGCCGCATGATACGGTCGCGCTCCGGTGAATGCCGGCAAAAACGAGTGGTGTACGTTGATGATCGCCGCCGGGTAACGCGCGACAAATTCAGGCGGGAGAATCTGCATGTAACGCGCTAGCACCACCAGGTCGACGTTGAGCTCGTCAAGCAGCCCCGTCTGCCGTGCTTCCGCTTGGCCCCGCGTCCCCGCAGTCACCGGAGTGTGCTCAAACCGGATGCCGTAAAACTCGGCAAGCCGCTCCACATCGCGATGGTTCGACACGATGAGCGGAATCTCGCAAGCCAATTCCCCCGTGCGCCAGCGATGCAGCAGGTCCGCCATGCAGTGCAGATACTGCGAACAAAACAGCGCTATCCGCGGCTTCTGCGCGCTGGCACTCAGCTTCCACCGCATGCCGAGTTCTGCAGCCAATGGCGTAAACTCCGCCTTGAATTTCTCCAGGTCAAATCGTTGTGCACGCGGAAATGCCGTCGCGGTCTTGCCACGGTGCTCGTCCGGCACAACACTGTCCGCAGGGCCAAGACTCCACTCCACGCGCATGAAAAACAATCCCAGGTCGTGGTCCTGGTGCTGATCGGCGTGCAGAATATTGGCGCCGTGCTCATAGAGCAAGCCGGAAACGCGAGCCACCAGCCCGGTGCGGTCGGGACAATCGATCAGCAAAACAGCGGAATCGTGCATGGTCTCATTCAGCTTAAGCTATTGGCGACGAGCCTCGGGCACGTAAAAAATCCCCGCACAGGTCTCGCCCCGGGGACGCGCGAGCAACGCAGGTACTCGCGCGTCAAAATCCGAACGCCGTGTCTGAGGCAATTTCGGAATTGGCCTGGACTAAACGCGTACAGTCCTGGGAGGTTTTCATCGATAAGACGCCCCTTTCATTTCTCCTGAGAAGGTAATGGGAAGGCCCAAACCGCCTTAGCGTGTCGTCGGCAAACCGTCCTGCGCCGCCGCGCCAAGCTGCCGCCGGAGACTGCTCGCCAGCTCTGCCACTACGCGCAGTTTGTCGGCGATCGGGATCGGCATCTGAACATCTGATAGAGCCAATTGCGAGTGCAGCAGCAACCCCGCAATGGTCGTCTTCACTTCCGTCTCAATGGCTGCCGCCGCGGCCCGGCGTGCCAGCGCCTGCTCACGTTCGCGGCGATGCAGGGCAGCGCGAATCTCGCGGACCAGTCGCGCCGCACCCGAAAGCGCAAAGTTGATCTGCAGGGGAATGGCGAGTCCCGCGCGTTCCCAGATGGCTTCTGCCGCGGCCGGATCGCACTCGGCTATGGATTCGTCCACAACCACGGCGGCGAACTCTCCTTTGCGCAGAGCGATCAGTGCAGCCCTGCGTCCCTCGGCAACCTCCACCGGGATGCCAAGTTTCGCCTCCACCGCCGCGGCGCAGTTGCGCGCGCCTTCAATGCCGGTCACCATCAGAATGCTCATCTCCCACTCCTTCATTGCGGTTCCGTACCGCGCTTCAACTGTCTTGTATAAAGTGATTGCGCTGACAATCCAGGCCGCTTGATTCCCCGTCCGCAAAGTGGCCCGCCGCCCGACCGGCACAAGCCCCTTCGTACAGGCGAACTAGTCGGCCTGCAACGGGTCTGAAATTCCGTATTCCTTCAGCTTGCGATACAGGGTGGTCTTGCCAATACCCAGCAGCTTCGCCGCCTGCAGCTTATCGCCGCTCAGGGCGCGAATCGCTCCCAGAATTGCCTCGCGTTCCAATTCCGCCAGGGGTGCCACGAGATTCTCCGCCTCGGCCGCATCCGCCACGGCCGCTTCGCGGTGCGTCGCCAGACCTTGCTGTTGCAGCTGCGTCGGCAAATCTCCCAGCTGCAGTACCGGCCCCGACGACATGGTGCAGGCCCGTTCTACGGCATTTTCAAGCTCGCGCACGTTGCCCGGCCAGTCGTGGCGCATCATGGTGCGCAACGCCTCATCGCTTAGAAGAAACTTGGTTCCGCGCTCCCGGCTGATGTGATCCAGAAAATGCGCCGCCAACAGGGGGATGTCCTCGCGCCGGTCACGCAATGCCGGCAAACGCAGGTTCACCACATTGAGCCGGTAAAACAGATCCTTGCGGAATGTCCCATGTTCCACCATCGCCGACAGATCGCGATTCGTCGCGGCCACGATGCGCGCCTTGATCGGCACCCGTTGCGTGGCGCCCACCGGACGAACTTCCTTCTCCTGCAGCGCACGCAGCAGCTTGGCCTGCAAATCAAGCGTCAGCTCGCCAATCTCGTCCAGGAAAACCGTGCCGCCCTCCGCCGAGACAAGCAGCCCGTCCTTGTTGCGGTTGGCTCCTGTGAAGGCGCCCTTCACATAGCCGAAAAGTTCGCTCTCAATCAGCGTCGGCACCAGAGATCCGCAATCCACCGGCAGAAAGGGCTTCTCTGCGTTCGCCCCGTACGCGTGGATTGTCCGCGCCACCAACTCCTTGCCGGTGCCGCTCTCTCCTAGGATCAGTACCGGATGTGTGCTCTGCGCCACCTTCGACAGAATGCGATACATCTTCTCCATCTCGGTGGAACGGCCGATCATCGCGCCTAATCCCTGGCTCATTTGCAGCCGCTCGCGCAACTGCCGCGCATTCCTGTCCGTTGTGTGATGGGCAGCGGCACGTTCCAGCACCGTCGACAGTTCGTCGATGGCAAACGGCTTGGTCAGATAGTCGCCCGCCCCGCAGCGCATCGCTTCCACTGCAGCATTTACCGAGCTCGACGCGGTCATGGCAACCACCGAGATCTGCGGGTACAACAGCTTCACTTCGGAGACAAGTTCAAGCCCCTGGTTGCTCCCCCAGGGCAGGTTCACCAGCAGGATATCGGCGTCGTGGCCGCGCAGAAGATTGCGCGCGTCTCCCATGTCGCCCGTGCTATCGACCGTATAGCCCAGACCGGCCGCAATTTCGGCGCACGCCGATCGCACCGCCGCGTCTGCGTCGACCACGAGCACGCGCAGCCTCACGGCCGGCTCCGGAATGGGTGGAAGAGAATCCATGGATCGTATGTGAAAGACTGTCTCGAGCATCGTATTTGCCCTATCGTGCCTCAGTATGTGAGTGAAATCACCTATCATCACGCAACTGCGCTGGCCGCGGTTTACGCGGTTCGCACCGGCAGTTCAATCTGGAAGCAGGCGCCGGTTGGGTCTCGATTGGCCGCGTGAATGCGCCCGCCTGCCGCTTCCACAATCGACCGCGTAATCGAAAGTCCCAGCCCCATGTGTTCGCCCCGCCACCCGCCGCTCGTCTGTCCCGGTTTGGTTCGGGTCGTGCAGCCAGGTTCAAATACCCGCTCCACCGCATCGGTGGCGATGCCCGGCCCGTTGTCCTCGATATTCAACACCAGCCACGGATCTTCGCCCGGCGCGGCAGGGCTCTCCCGCAGGCTCAGTAGAATCTTTCCCCCTGTGGGCATCGCTTCCACCGCGTTCTTCAAGAGGTTTACCAGAATGCGAGTCAGATCCTCGCTGGTCATCGCCACGGGCAGAGCGCCATCCACCGCGTCGACATTCAGCGCGATTCCCGGTCCCGCCAGCGCCGACAACAAATTGCGGCTGGATTGCAGTTCAAATGCCATATCGTGAATCAATGTCGCGGGGATCTTTTCCCAGTACCCGACGGCCTGCGATGCCGCCGGACGACCCTCGTTCCAATTGGCCACGCGCGCATTCAGCGTTGTATCCCCCAACGCACTTTCCGTTGCCCCCTGCCCGCGCAGGGCCATCAGCTTTTCCACTACCCGCCGGCTGGCTGCGGCAAGAATCTGCAACTCATCGCCATAGTGGCCAAAATCCGGCGACAACACACCCGGCTCCTTCAGCAGATCGCAGTAGAGCCCCAGCGCCGTCACCATATTGCGTGCATCGTGCGCCACTTCCACGAGTCTCTCGCCGCTCTGTTCCGTGATTGAAAACTGCTCCGTCGCCATCGTCATTCTGCCCGGCGCCTGCTCACTCGTCGTCGTAGTCGTCTCTTCTGTCTGCTGCATGATGTTCCTCTCTTACTCTCTGCACGGCGTCTTCGCTTGCCCGAAGCCCGTCATCGCCTCAACGGCCATCGAGCCTGCGAACGCTCGTTGCGTTTCCCGCTTTTCAGGTCTGGGATTCTGTCCTCTTCTAGTACACGCAGCGTGCCAAAGTCGGACACTTTCCCTAAGATGTTCATAAGAAAACGCTTAGATTCAGATACCGCCAAATTGCCTCCAACCTTCAGCGTTCCATCGCGTTCCGATTCGGGAACGCACTCCATGCATTTCCGAGCCAGCGCTCAGCATTCTCAAGCACTTGTCGCTTGATTCCGCTTTCGGACCCTGGTTTTCCCAAAATCCCGCATTGGAACCCGACCAATCCCGCTCAACAGCAGAAAACCCACGACCCCGCCCAGGTCCTCTCCGCTCTCCCTCCCAACGCCCGCTCCCGTACAATCCCCCTATGCACGCCCCCGCCCTCTTCTTTCGTTCCGGCGGCCGGACACCCGGCCAGATGCGTCCTCTCTCCTTCACTCCCGGCTTCGTTCAAACCGCCGAAGGCTCCGTCCTCGTCTCCCTCGGTAACACCCGCGTGCTGACCAACGCGACGATTGAACAAGGCGTCCCCGGCTGGCTGCGCAACTCCGGCCGCGGCTGGGTCACTGCGGAGTACGCCATGCTCCCCCGCTCCACCGTCACCCGCACCCCGCGCGAAAGCGAGAAGGGCAAAATCGGCGGACGCACCCACGAGATTCAGCGCCTCATCGGCCGCAGCTTGCGCTCGGTTGTCGACATGAAAGCCCTGGGCGAACGCACTGTCATCCTCGACTGCGATGTCCTCCAAGCCGACGGAGGCACCCGCACCGCGGCCATCACTGGAGCAGCCGTAGCCCTGGCTCTCGCCCTCAACGCGCTGGTCGCCGCGGGTACGCTCACGCAATCGCCGCTCAAGCAACTCGTCGCCGCCACCAGCGTGGGCATCGTCGACGGCACCATGCTGCTCGACCTCTGCTATGAAGAGGATTCGCAGGCAGAAGTGGACATGAATGTAGTGATGACCGCCGACGGCGGCCTCGTCGAAACCCAGGCCACGGCGGAGAAGGGAAGCTACTCCCGCACCCAGCTCAACGCTCTCATCGACCTCGCCGAGTCCGGACTAAATGATATCTTCGCCGCGCAGCGCGCCGTGCTGGTGCTCTAAGTTCCTCGCGCCGTGCCTTGAATAGACCGCGAGGATTTTCGCCCACAAAAAATCCCAGGCCTCGAACCCGAAGCCCGGGATCCTTCACTTCGCTTTGTCTTCCTGCTTACCGACCTTTGCCCGGCCTTGCCGTGTTGCCGTTGTGCTTCTCGTTGTAGATCTGGCGGCTGTTCTTGTTCTGTTCGCGATTGACCTGCTGCCTCTGCTGCTTGGTCAGCGCGCCGCCGTTGGCCGTGCGTTCATTGTGAACCTGCTGATCCACACGCGCCTGATTGCGGTTCGTTCTCGCCGCTTCGCCTGAAGTCATCTCGCCGCTGCGCAATCCGTTCGCCGTGCGCTGCTGCTGATTGGCCTCGCGGTTGTCCACTTCGTTCGGCGCAACAGTGTTGCCGTTGTGCTTCTCGTTGTAGATCTGCCGGCTGGCCGCGTTCTGCTCGCCATCGATCTGCTGGCGCTCCTGCCCCGTCAGCCTGCCGCCATTGGCTTCGCGATCGTTGTGCACCTGCTGATCAATCCGCGATTGCGTACGATCCGCCCTGGCCGCTTCACCCGAGGTCATCTGCCCGCTGCGCAAGCCGTTGGCGATGCGCTGGTCCTGGTTCGCTTCCCGCGTGTTGGGATTGTAGTGGTTTCCCGCGGCGCGGTCCGCTTGGGAAATCGGCTGGGACTGTGCGTGCTGCTGTGCCACCTGGTGATATGCATTCACATTCGAACTGGCCATCGTGCCCGGCGTTCCATGATTCACCGAGGCAAGCTGCGTGCGATCCTGTGCCGCAAAGTTCTCGTGCTGCGTCTGATTCGACGTCGGCTGGAAATGCTGTTCGTGCTCCGCCTGCATTTCCGCCGCCCCCGGCCGCGCCACAATGCCGCCTCCGCCGTTGTAACTCACGTGATTCACATTGACGATGGTGTTCCGCTCGATGACGGTGCGATCCTCGTACACGTTGGTTACGTGAACGCTGCCAAAGTTGGCCGCCACGCGGTTATAGGCGAACACGCCCCCGCGCCACTCACCGCCAAAGAAGCCCACGCCGCCGTAGCCAAATCCATAATTCACTCCGCCGTAGAAGCCCACATGCGGACCCCAGTAGCCGGGATGCCACGCATAGACGCCGCCCATGAATCCCCAATAACCAGGCGTCCACAGCACACCAACCCTGGGAGGCGCCACCCACACGCCCGGGACCCAGTAGTAGCCCGCATCGCCATACGCCCAGTATCCCGGCGTCCAGATATATCCGGGCGCGGGCAGCGGAGGCTGCACGTAGACCGGCAAAACCGGCGGTGCAAAATTCACTGAGACAAAGACGCCCGCATGCGCTTGTGTCGCAGGCAGCGTCAGCATGGGCGCCGCAATCAACGCGGCAAAAAACAGCCCTCGAATTCTTGATTGAATAGACATCATCGACTCTCCTGATTTCCGGTGCAATCGGGTCGTAGGGATCGCCCGGTTCAATTGGCTTCCTTCGTTCGAACACGAACTGCCGCGACTTGTTGTCCCCAAAAAATAGTCTGGTCGCAAAAGAAGCCAATCGACAAATGACGCAAGTACCGTGGCCAACAGAAAGCCGGCCCATTTTTCAGGCCGACTGGTAAATCCTCTTCAGATCAAACGCCCCAAAAACATCTATTTTGCTTCGACCACCGGTAACTCAATCGCACTCGCCGCCCCCACCCCGTGATACACCCGCTGCGTTGCCTTCTTATAATCCTCCGGCTTCGCCCAGAAAATATTCTCCACAAACGTCTGCGGATTGCGGTCATACAGCGGGAACCAGCTCGACTGTACCTGCACCATGATCTTGTGTCCCGGCAGAAACACATGGTTGGCCGGCGGCAGCGCGAAGCGATACGTCAACGGCTTGCCCGGCTCAATCGCCTTCGGAGTCGACAAGCTCTCGCGATACCGTCCGCGAAAAATATCCATCGCAATTGGCAGTTCGTAGCCGCCCAGTTCCGGCTGCCCCGCCACTTCATCGGGATAGACATCGATCAGCTTCACCACCCAGTCCGCATCCGTCCCGCTCGTCGATGCCACGAGGTTCGCGATCGGCTGCCCCGTAATGTGTACCGGCTCGGTCAGCACATCCGACGTGTACGTCAACACATCCGTCCGCCCCGAAGCCTCGCGCTGATCGTCCACCAGCCACTGCATCCACGTCAGCGGCGGCATATACCCAATCGGCTGGCTGGGTCGCGCGCGAAATGGCACGGGCTTCGCCGGATCGGACACATACTCGTCGTACGATCCGAGCTTTGCATCTCCACCCGCATTACCGTTCGTTGCTGCTCCTTCCGCATCCCCTTGCGCATCAAACCCCAGCCTCATCCCCGCCTTCAAATACAGCGGCTTCATCACGGGAGCCGCCGGCCACGCCGCCAGCGTCTGCCAGCGATTCACGCCTGTCTCAAACACCGTCACCGGCGCCACCTTCTCCGCAGGCGCGGCGTCTTTCAGATACTTGTCCAGAAACGGCCGCAACACATTCTGCCGGAACCATGTGCCCGTGTCGCTTCCAAATCGAATCGCCCCCAGCGACGCCGCATCTTCAATCTCCTGCCCGTGATGCCACGGCCCCAGCACCAGAAACACCTTGTCGTTCCCCGTGTCCAGCGGCTTGATCGCCTTGTAGACCGCGATCGCGCCGTAAATATCCTCCTGGTCCCACAGCGAGTGCACCAGCATCATCGGTACCTTGATTCCTTCCTGCGCGAAGTCGTCTTCCAACACCTTGTCTACCGCCTGCTCGCTCCAGAAGCTGTCGTACGCGGGGTGCGCCAGCACCTTCTTCCAAAAGCCCACCTGCTCCAGTCCGTGCTGCTTGCCCATCTCTCCCGCCGAGCCCGCACTCAGAAATTCGTAATAGTCGTCAAAATGCGCGTGCCACCACTTCGCGCTGTTGTCCCGTGTCCCCGCCTGCTCATACATATACGGCATGTTCTGCTCGCGGAACGCGCCATTGTGAAACCAGTCGTCGCCCCGCCATCCATCGACCATGGGATTCATGGGCACCGCTACCTTTAACGCAGGATGCGGATGCACCAGCGCCATCAGCGGCAAAAATCCGTCATACGAAATCCCCAAAATCCCCACCTTCCCATTCGACTCGGGAATGTTCTTCACCAGCCAGTCGATCGTGTCGTACGTGTCGGTCGCCTCGTCCACCGGCGTCGGGTTCTGCGACCCATGCACCGGCCGGTTCATCACGTAGTCGCCCTCCGAGCCGTACTTGCCGCGAATGTCCTCAATCACGCGAATGTAGCCGCCCTCCACGATCACATCGGTCGCGTTGTCATACCCATACAGAACCGGCCCCAGGTGCGTGCTCTCCGCGTGGTCGGTCAATTGATCGGCGCTATACGGCGTGCGCGTCAGCAAGATCGGCGCATGCGCCGCGCCCTTCGGCACCAAGATCACCACGTGCAGCCGCACGCCATCGCGCATCGCGATCATTGCCTCGCGCCGCGCGTAATCAAAGCTGTTCGTCGCAGGCACCAGCTTCGCCGGCGTCTCGCTGGGGAAATCTGGATACTGCGGCTTGGCCGGCTCCGTCTGCGCCAGGGCATGGAAAGATAAGCCGGCAAAAAACAGGGATGCAACCGCAACACGAAGACTGTGCATGTCGGGACCTTTCAAAGGCAAGATGAGGTCTGCACCAGCAGACTATCGCGCGAGACCGCCAAATCAAAGCGCGCTGATACATACCGACCCAAACGGCCTCGCAAATGCGCGGAGTGCCAGGGCGCGATCCAAATGGAAATCGATAACACGTGATTTTCTGATTTCCCAATGTCCAAGAAGTTCGAGACATCCATGATGTCCAACTCGGTAGCACAAATTGGCCCAAAATTTCTGCGCAAAGCCGTTGCATGCCGGGGCCGAACCTTCCCAATCGGAGACCACACAGACAGCGGACCATTTGAGGATCGTTACAGGTCCAGAAGTGCCACAATCGGCCTACATCGAATCGGTTGCAAGCGCGAAGCTAGTCGCCATGAGAATCAGGTGTACATATCCGTGCATAGGACAATCCCTTCTGTTCGCCACAATTTGCGCCATTTGTTGTGCGATGAGTGGTTGTATCGAATCAAGTTTCAACCTTGCGGGTGAATCGAGATTGCCGAGGCCGATGGCAATCCCACCAGGACTTACTCGCACAGACGTTTCAGTTACGTTGAACTTCTACACACGACTGCTAGGCCCTGATGCGAAATTCATATTGATAGACAGAAAATGGAGAAAGCTGGCCGAGGTACAAGGCAAGTTGAAGAACTTACCCTCGCCGCATTGTTATGAGATTGTCGAAGAAAACGGCACAACAGAGACAGTCAAACTCAGACCATATGCTGAGAATCAAAACATGGAGCAATTTGGACACATCGTGGCGCTTTTCTACGTCATTGATGACTCTGAAGCAAGTAGACAGTGTCCTAGTACCGTGAGCCCAAACCCCTGATTTGGGCGAGCATGTTTCGCCCTCATCAGTAGACGGAAGAGCATCTCCAATGTGTGGCAAAACGAGGGGTTGGGAATGCCGAGCCGATTACCAGCTATACAGAAGTGTCAGCTGATAGGCAGGTGGCCCGCTTATGAGGGAGCGGTAACTGTACCCCGGTCATCGCAGTTTCATCGCGATGAGCGGGTGCTAGCCTCTAGTCCCTAGCACCTAGCCCCTGGGTCCTTTCCTGCATCCTTCCGCACCCATCACGAATCACACCAAAAGAAAGCGAGCCTCCATGCCCAAAGAAACCGCCCTCCGCGAACACGTCGTCAGCCTCCTCACCGGCAGCCACGCCCACGCCGACTTCGAAGCCGCCATCAAAGACCTGCCCGTCGCCCTCCGCGGCAAGCGCCCCAAGGGCGCCGACCACTCGCCCTGGGAACTGCTCGAGCATCTTCGCATCGCCCAGTCCGACATTCTCGAATTCTCCCGCGACCCCAACTACAAGTCGCCGGAGTGGCCCACCGGCTACTGGCCTACCAAGCCCGCCCCTCCCGACGACAAGGCCTGGGACAAGTCCGTCCGCGCCTTCCGCAAGGACCTCAAGGCTCTCGTCGCCCTCATCTCTGACGAGTCCAACGACCTCTACGCCAAGATCCCTCACGGCGACGGCCAGACCCTCCTGCGCGAAGCCCTGCTCACCGCCGACCACAATGCCTACCACGTTGGCCAGCTCATCCTCGTCCGCCAACTCCTCGGCGCCTGGAAATAGAACAGCCCCCCGAAGTAGGACTGGTAATTTCTGGATTGGCCACAATGGCCTCAGGTTCGACCCAGGGAGTTGGGGTCCGGCTTGGGAAGGCTCCTGAGAGTCTTGAAGAGAATGCATTGACTTCGAGCAATGGCGGAAGCAGTGTATTGCCTCATCAACTCCCATTGACCTTCAGGAAAGCCTGACAGCAAGAGCGCTTCCCCTGCGCTGCGCATATCCTCCTCAGCATTGCGCAGTTCTGCATCCAGACTGAACTCCATTTTGCTTCCTCTCTCGCACCAAATCATCCGAATCGGATTCACGAACGCCCTCTGCCGTCGGACGCAGAAATCTCCTCCGCAGGACGCATCCCGCCAGCAGAGCGCCCCTTGCAGATTAGCCGCGATGCTGGAGAACAGACCCTAAGCCTTATTCGGCTTCCCGGCCTGGTCCGTCGCCGCCCTGTCGCGCTCCTTGGTCTCCCGCGTGTGCTCGTTCGCCTGCTGGGTGAGTTCGTGCGGAGTCAAATGATCCGCCTGGTCGCGCGCAGCCGTGTAATGGGTGTGCTCGGCAACGTTGTGAAGTTCCGCCAATCGATTGTGCTTGCTTTGAGGCATGTTCTTCTCCCGGAGATGTGAAATGGGATGCGATCGCAGCTTGCTCGCTCTCGCCGAGAACCGCCACGTCGATTCGCGCAGTTTCGGAATTCCAAACTGCTATAGGAATTCACTGTTTCATTCTGTGGAGCGAAACGCTGAGCAATCGGATACAGGGCTTGGCCCGCCCAGAGCGGGTCGGGCCGGTGTGTGGGGCTTTCGCCTGCTTTCGACCTGGTCAAAGTGAACAGCCCACACAAGAGGAAACCTAATGAGCGGGCGTAGCACATAGAACACCTACCCCGGGGCGGCGAGCAACGCCGATCCGCCTCCGCGCAAGCCAGTCCTTCGCGTAACTGCGCAGCTCACAGCGCAAATGCCCCGTCTCCTGCTAATGTGACTCAAGCACACCACTCACATGGAGGCGGAAATGAAAAGGATATCTCTTGCCCTGTCTGGATTCATCGTTGCTTGTGGTTTGGCGGGTTGCTCTGTCGCAGCGCCCAACGCCGGCCATGAAGCGGTGTGGATGGAAAAGCCGATCTTCTTCGGTCATGGCGGGGTCGATCAGACCCCGGTCATGGCGGGCCGCGAATATGGCGCACTCACCAGCGAAGCCATCGACGTGGACATGCTCCCCCAGCGCATCGACATGGAGTTCGACGACATGATGACCAAGTCGGGCGTGCCGGTCAGCTTCCACGTCGTTGCCCAGTTCCGGGTGACGGATCCCGTAAAGCTCGTGAGCCAGTTCGGCGCAGACCGCAACGAAAAAGGCGACTGGGGCTTCTGGGATCGCAACATGGATCAGCCCTTGCGCACCGCCGTTCGCGATTCCGTCAAGCAGCGCGACATGCAGGAGATGGCGATCTCGCAGACCGCAGCCGACGCCGTGGGCAATGAAGTCTCGACCGCAGCCATTCTCATCGTGCAAAAACTCGGCGTGCCCATAGCCTTCACGGCAATCAACGTGGGACGCGTCAATCCGCCCGACGCCATCAAGGATCAGCGGATCGCCACCGCCACGCAGGAACAGCGCGCCATCACCGAGCAGCAGACCAAACTCGCGGAAGACCAGCGCAAGGCCGCGGAACAAAGCCGCGCAGCCGCCGACAACGCCTACCGAGAAGCCATGCAGTTATCTCCCGATCAGTTTCTCCAGCTTGAACGGATCAAGATGCAGCGCGACGTGTGCGGGCACCAGGGTTCGAACTGCACGTTCTTCATCGGCGGCAACGTCACCCCGGTCAACGACGTCAGCCGGCGATAGCGCAAGCGCACAAATCCCGGTAGATCGCCGCATTAGCGGATAGGACTAGCTGATCAAGCCCTGGAAGAGTATTGTCCTTGGGGGCACGTCGTCTGTCCATAAGCATCTCGTCGTCTTTCGATGCAGGCACCCACCCTCCGCCTCCAACCGTAGTTTCCCTGCCCATACCACGCTTCGCGGTGACACGGCATCTAACCCGACCGTCAGCTTGGAGCTTTCAGCCAACACATTTCTCCCCGGATGGTCACTCCCATGAACTTTCCTAGATCCTCTCTTCTGATCTGCGCAGTGCTCGTCTGTCTGGTGGCTTTGTCCCCCATCGCGCACGCACAGATCACCGGCGTCTGGTTGCAGAGCCCGCAGCCAGGCCAGAACCCGAACCAGGTCCAGGTGAATGCAATCGCCTACGGTCCCAGCAACGTCACCGGTTGGATCATCTACCTCGACGATCGCATCGTGTATCAGTCCAATGTCGTCTCCAGTACCGTCTCTCGACGAATCAGTCTGACCAATGGCCAGCACCTTCTTTACGCGCGCGCGTGGGACGCCGAGGGCGACTACAACACCTCCGGCACGTTGCTGCTCCAGGTCGGCCCCGCCCCTCCCAGCAGCAAGGTCCTGCCCACTCCCCCCGCAAACGCCCAGGTGCTGCAGGAGATGCAGAACAACACCAACGACTGGACCACCTGCAGCACCTGTGCGCACGGCACCAACAGCAGCGCCAACTACTGGATGGCGGCGTTTCAAAACCAGCCTTCAAGAAGCGGAAGCAGCCTGGAGCTGTACGTTGACGGCTTGCCCTGGACCAATGTGCTGTTTATCGACACCATGCTCGGCACCAGTGCCAATTCTCACTTCCTGTGGGACTTCTGGGTCTACCACGACTCCACCTCCCCCGCCTTCTGGTCCTCCGAGTTCGATCTCTGGCAGGTGCTCGGCGGCAAAGAGTACATGATCGGCAGCCAGTGCGACTTCGGCGACGGTTACTGGTCTACCTGGGATAGCGCCGGCAATCGCTGGATCCTCAATGGAATCGCGTGTCCCAGCTGGCCGCCCAATACCTGGCACCACATCCAGTGGTACGTTGAGCGCGTCAGCCCCACCCAGTATCGCTACGACACCCTGGTCGTCGACGGCAAACCCTACGGACTCAACCAGACCTGGACGGTCAACTCCACCCCCTGGCCCGATATGATCGGCGTCCAGTACCAGCTCGACCAGGACTCCACCGGCAATCCCATTCACGAATGGGTCGACAATGTGAATCTGACGATGTGGTAGAAGCGGGTGGCCCTGGCGGGTGGCCCGGGCCTCGCTTCTGAGACCCGGGAAAGCACCCCCCCAACTCCGGCTTGAAGGGGTGCGAAGCGCAGTTGGCGGCACCGCAGGCGCCGCAGTTAACCCCACCGGAGGTGGTGGCCTAGTTCTGGCTTCTCAGACCTGGGCTAACGCCGTCTATTTCAGTTGTAATTCCGCAATCTCTTCCACTTCGCCGGCACCCTTGGCATAGAGTGCCTTCTCCCCGGGAGCAAGATCATACAGCAGCCTCAAAAACTCCCCGGCGTGCACCAGCTCCTCGTTCGCAATATCCTTCAGCACTGCCATGGCGAGTTGGTTTTCGGTGGACTCGGCAAGCTGCATATACATCTGCGTCGCCTCGTACTCCGCTGCGACCATAAACCGAATCGCGCGCACCAGCTCTTCGTCCGTAAGCTTCCTTGCATTCGCAAACTCTGAAAAAGGGGATCCAAATTGCGGCATATCGTCTTCCTCTGCCCATCCACGCACGTCTGCACGTAGAGCCAGGAGATCAGCTTTGAGGGCTACCCCGTTTCTAGCCCCGCCCACCCCTCAGGTTCTGAGCGGAATTGACCAGAAAATGAATTGTCCTCCTGAGCGACCCTGAGAGAAACGAAGAGGAGTCGAAACACCCGCAATTGCCTCGGTTCCAGCTTTTACCCGCACCCTCTCGATGGGATAACTGATGAGGGCAATAATATACTTGACAAAACAGACTTGTGAAGCTACTCTTGAAGCATGGAACCGACCACGCTACAGCAGGCCATTCTTTATTTCGCCGATCCGGTCAATTGCCGCGAATACTTAGTAACTCGCCGCTGGCCGAAGGGGGTTACCTGCCCTCGGTGCGGGAGCGGGAATGTGCTGTTCCTTGAGAAGTACAATCGCTGGCACTGCCGGGAGAAGCATCAATCTCCGCAGTTCACTTTGAAGACTGGAACGGTCATGGAAGACTCGCCTATCGGCCTAGATAAATGGCTGACGGCTCTCTGGATGATCGTGAATTGCAAGAATGGTATAAGCAGCTACGAGATTCATCGAGCGCTGGGCGTGACCCAAAAGACGGCATGGTTCCTCGATCACCGGATTCGCCTCATGTTGGAAGACGACTATAGGGGGAAACTCTCTGGCACCGTCGAAATGGACGAAACCTTTTACGGCGGCAAAGTCAAAAACATGCACAAGTCAAAGAAGCCGAAGGGGACCGGATACAGCGGCAGGGCTGTTGGTGCTATGGCCAAGACGATTGTTGTGGGCATGCTGGAGCGCAATGGCCGCGTTCGGACTCAAGTAGTCGAGGAACGCACAAAAGAGGTTCTTCACTCTCTAGCGGCGGAACACATCGCCGAAGGGTCTACGCTCGTGACGGACGAATGGCATTCGTACAAAGGAACCGACTTTCAGCATGAGGTAATCAACCACGCTGTCGAATACGTGAACGGCCTAGTTCACACGCAGGGGATTGAAAACTTCTGGTCGTTGCTGAAACGCGGACTCGGCGGAACCTATGTGAGTGTGGAACCGTTTCACTTGTTCCGCTATATCGATGAGCAAGCATTCAGGTACAACAATCGGAAGCTGTCGGATGCTCAGCGGTTCGATATGGCGACACGGGGTATGGTGGGCAAGCGTCTCACTCTCGCTGAATTGACTGGTAAAACGGAGGAAGCGACAGCCTAGCAAAAAGCGCCAGAATCGGGGGAAGAGGAAGTTGTGACTTTTTCTTCCCTTGGCCTATTTAGGACTGAGATGTACCGTCTCCAGGCTGTTCAGCGCCTGCATTTCCAGGTTTAGATGCTTTTTGCTCACCTGTTAAGGATACATCATCATCCAATTCCAAGAATTCATCGCGGAATTCTAGTTTTGGCGTCTTGTACGGAACAAGCAAATCTTCGTAGTACTTGTGACCGTCTTTACTTAGCCAGCGATCTTTTTTGGTTTTAGATGTGACGAGAACAGTAGTATCGTTTCCCACTTCGCGGCTATGCTCCGCAGAATATTTCGACCGCAGAACCTCGTAGATGCAGTCTCCGACACTAATCTTCGAAGGATCGTAATCGACCTGACACAATACTGCTCTCGCCAAGTCACCACCTGTTCCAATTACAGAATAGTCGCTTTCGAAATGGACTTCTCCAATTCCGTCAGTGCGGATAATGACAGGGACTCCTTCTGCGTTAAATAGCGTGATGAGTAATTCGGCTCCAATGTCGTAGCGTCGTATTGTCTCCCAAATATCGTGATAGTGCGACTCGTGAAATTGAGTCCGTCCGATTCGGCAAAAATCTTCGAACTCCATATTCAAGGTCGCTGCTACCCATCCATTGACGTATTCCCGGCGGATGAGCTTCGTGGCAGATTTAAGGTTCTGCAAGAGCTTATCTTCATCAATATCGGTATCGTTGGGATCGCCTTTCCTCATAAATTCCCGTATCGCTGGTTCACATGCAAGGAGTAGATGGTCAGCCCGTGTCGGTGATCCGGCAATCAGGACGCGGCAAGAGAAATCACCTTCATCTACATCGCGCTGCTTATATGCATCGTCGGAAGTGATAGCGCCCTTTTGGGCCTGCCAGTCCCGGCAAAGAACAATGGCATACTCCTTGTCGTCTGTACACTCTGCCGCGATACACAGCGTCATTCGTTCACCCCCCTGAGTGATTTCAGGGTAGCCTTCCTCAATCGCAGAGGCAAGCACTGCGTGGTCTGAGAATTGGATTGGAAACTGGCGCAATTCAGAAAATCTATTTGGGCACACATCAACCTTCCCGCCGCGTGTTAAGCTACGGCTAGGAAGGGCTGGAGTAGTAACAAGAGCACCACCTCTTGCGACTATTCGCTCATTCGATATCTATAGGTTTAACCCCCGCCTTCCAACGACGGGGCTGGTTCGATGCACCCACGCGAATCATCGCATGGAGTGTATCGAAATGCAAGAAGTGGAGAAAAACTTTCCTGTTCTAAGGATTGTCACGGAGATGTCGATAGAAGAAAGGCTTCGAGCGATTACGATCCCCGAAGAGTATCTTCGTCCAATTCGGTCGAGTAAGAAATCAAAAACTGAATCTGAGCATAAGGGATGAAGAATACAGGCTTCGCGTAGATCAGATTTTTAGGTTTTCGCGGTTTCTTGTAACCTAACAATTCTTCGTACTCCTTGCACTCGATCCAAATTCCTCCCGCTTCTACGCCGTGAAGCGTCACGGCGTAGGCTGGCTCTTTGCTGTTTAGGATTGCAATCGATACCTTCTTACCGATCAGATCGTCCAGTCTTTGCATAGCTATCTCCGCAGTTCCGTTGACTGCGTTATCATAACGCCATGAAGCCGCTACCCCCTCCGTCCGTCCCCGGTAACACCGAAGCTGAACGCTTCAGCAACGCCGTGACCAAAGCTCTCACGATCACAAAGGAAGAGATGCAGCGCCGCGAAGCTGAATGGCAAAAGACGCAAAGCAAAAAGCCAGCGCCGGTAGATAAACATGCCTGAACAGCGACCAGTTTTCCCGGTTCACCGCTTCGAGGTAGAAGCTGTTGACGCGACTCGCGTCCTGCTCACAGTTCACTATTTCTCCACGCCAGAGGATTTCGCAAAGAATCGTCCATCCTTGATGAACTTCCTAGTTCCGATCAGCGGCGTCTCATCGCTTGCCGACATGCTCAAACGCGTCGCGCAGAAGATGGCCTAAAACTCACTTTCTATCTATTTTGTGAAGTATATTATTGCCCTGATGAGTAACTCCCCGCTCTGATTGGCCACCCACCTCCAGAACGCCTCCCGCGAAGGGGTTTCAAGTTATCGAGGTAGCCTGATTCATCGGTAATCCGGTGCTATCTTCGGCTAGGTGAGTCAACAGACGAGTTTTAGGAATGTGGATGGCTAGTGAGCCCACGGCATTGTGATTCCGGGGATCGGCGAGCCAATGCCAAAAGTTGATGATCCCGCCGGGCATCCGCTATTTTTATCTGAATTCATGGTCCGAAAGTAATTGCTAGCCACGAGCCTGTCAGACAGCTGAAGCGTGACGTTCCGTTGAACGTTATGCAGCCAGAGCTTCTCACTGTAGGGGTACCGGTTCACTTGATTACCGTAAATGGTGGTACTGATGACGTCGTCGCTGATTTCCAGTTCGGGGGATACCACGTCACCTTTTAGTGACGCATCGGAATAGGTAACTTGGAGTAGACTGCTGGCGTCCACATAGCCCTCGATCACGGGCGCCGGTCCGACATATCGGCAAAAACCATCAATTAGTAGGGTACTTCCGGGAGCCAGATCGACATTCTTGTGGACTTCCAGGACAATCTCACGTTGTTGGCTGTACGCTTTGGCCCAGCATTCAGCTAAGCTTGCAAAGCAAACGAAATTCATCGTACATATGGCGGCGATTGCGCCACAAAATAATAGTGCTTGGAGCTTGGCAGGTTTCACGGCGCGCATCAACAACATTGACCCGCCGACGAGAACGAATGCCGTTCCAGTCGCGGCCGCAATTGTTACCCGGTTGGCGTAGCCGTCGATCGTGAAGATCAGCTGGTGAGACAGCATGGAAAGGGGCAGGTAATCAAACACGAACACCGCGAATCCAGCGGCGAACACGTACAGCGCCGCATTCCTGCTGGGTAGGGAAAATTGCGACCTTCTAAATGTCCAGCTAAGGTACAGTAGAACCGAGATCGCGATGACGCCGGCAATAACTGCCAGCCATCCACTTGCCCCAGAAAACCGGTACAACACGAACGTGGTCCGCGGCAGGGCTGCCCCGTAACGCCCCAGGTTGAATCTGATGGTTTGTCCCACCACACCGAGGGCTACCTCGCGAATATGCGCGTACGTAAATTGAAAGGAGGCGCGTGGCGTCGCTCGTACCTTGTATAGAAGTACCAATGCCACGCAGGCGGCAGCACTGAGAAGGTATCCCAGGCCCGGAAAAATCAAAGCATGGGGCTTGTCGCCGTTGCGGCGGCGCTTGGTGTACATGCGATAAGCGATGACTAGAAGAGCAACCGGGATCAGGCCAGTTATCACCTCGTACGACAGCAGGGTTAAAACAAAAGAGAGGATGCTTACGGTTTTCAAGCACAAAGCGCTCACGCGGCCGGCTCGTATTGCTCTGAGGGCAGTATAGGTACCCAGAAAAAAGAATGCCTGGCTGAAAATGGCCCCGTGCACGGATATCCAAAATCGGTCCGTGGCAAAGTGAGGCAGAAGTTCATAGACCAACGGTACCGTCAGAGTGACGTAATGAGGGAGTTGAAGTTCACGGAGTGTGGCGTAGAACAAGACCGCCGCGCCAGCTAGCACCAGAGTTATGGTCAAGTGGTACGGCAGCGGATTGGACCCGAAACTGATCCATGTAATAACCAGATATACCATCAGGACGGGGCGCGCATCATACCAGGGCATATGACGCAACAGGCTGCCTAGTGACTGGTCTTTAGCAAAATGACAAAGCGACAAGGGTTGCCAATCATCAGAATAGAAGCCCAGCCGGCCTACGTATGAAAGACATGAAAGGAGCAGGATACCCAATAAGAATGAGCAGTCCTGAATTGCCACCCGTCTTGGAATGTATCCAGTCTCGCTTTCATTTGCATCATATGTGGGCTCACGGAGAGCCTCTTTAGCTGGGGACATACGAATTGGCTCCTGATTTGGACATAGCTTGTCCTTGGGCCCCGGATATGTGATTGAATGTGCGTGCCACTTTGCGAGATTGTCCCATATTCTCATGATCGCGTCGAGCTGCACGACAACCTTAGTGCGATATTTCGCTTTCCACCCTTCAAAGAAAGGTTCATCGCTTCGATTTCAACGGACACGGAATTGTGCTGGTAATCTCGACACGCCGCTCAAAGAATGAGGTGTCAAGATTTCGGAAATTATCGAAGAAGTCTACGGCTGGGGCTGTCGGGCCAGAGAAGCAAAAACATGTCTTGGGCTGCGTTTGCCGTGACCTGCCCCCATGAATCCGTCCAAATTTGGAATACGATTTGGACGAAGGAGAGGGGAAGGATGACGAGCAAGAGCCGGCACACAGAGGCGCAGATCACCATCCACGCCAGCCGCTCTCGACTTACAGTCGTCCAGCAAGCATTCTTGTGATCGTCCCTTCGGTCTCTTCAGAGGTTGCTCGACACAACCAGCTTCTCCGGTCCCCATCGAATGGAAAACCTCTTGAAAGATCACAGCTACCCAAGGCGAAGGTGACGCGCGAATGGCCGATTTGATGGGTGGCCCGGGAGCCTCGCATTTGGGCACGTGGGAAAGCACCGCGCCCTCGATCCCTGGGCGCGAAGCGCAATCGGCCCCACCGCAGGCCGGGGCCCCCACGGATAGGTTCACGTCCGTGGGGTGGAGATGGCTTGTCAAGTGCCTTTCCGAAAAATAGTTTGTAACTCCCTTTAACATCAGCGCGAAAAACTTTGCCAAAATGTGAATAATTACGGGCAAAAGACGCACACTAGAAACAGTAGAGGAGATGCGCGCAGCGCAGTTGGCCCCACCGCAGGCCATGCTTGAGAACCGGCCCGAATCGACGGGTCCGCCCTCAAGCCATTTCTTTTTGGGGGAGGGGCGCCGTGACAATCTCGTTCGCATGCGAATTCAGTCGACCGGTCATCAAAGGGAGACCGCACGGGGCTTTCCGGCCCGAATCCCCTCGCATTCGCGCCAAAATGTGCGCACAACGCGCGTATAGAGCGCGTACTGAGCGCTCAGTTTTGAGCAGAAAGGGAATACCATCTAAGGTTTACAGCGAATTTCAACGCACCCCCCCCCTTTTTCCACAAGGAGGCTGTGCAACTGTGCTCCACTGCGCAAAAAGCAGGATGTCGCTGTGAAACTGTGCAACTGTGGAGCACAGAGCAAAAAACGAGATATGGCCGTGAAACTGTGCAACTGTGGAGCACCCGCAGGCAAGCCCTGATAGCGTCAGGCGCCGCGCGAAGCGATTGGCCGCACCGCAGGTGCCGAAGCATTCGCCTGGACAGCCTGCCCTGAGCCTGTCGAGGGGGCCAGTTCTCCTCCTACAGCGGAGAACGTCAGATCCTGCGCAGAGGAGTGGTGCTCTTCGCGCCACAGATCAAACAGCCGTCCGTAGCTCAGCGTCATGTACTCCGAGCGAACGACACCCAGCCGCGCTGCGGCCGCATCGATCCAATCCGCCTCGCCTTCCAACTCGGCGAAGTTGCCGATCGGCGTTTCGTCCACCACGCAGTGCCCGCTCCCGTCGCTCCATTCGGAGCGCCATTTTTCGTACCGGAACGCCTCCACCAGGCCGAGCGACCGAAAGATCGTAGCCAGCGCTTCGCCGTCTGCTACATCGGTCTGGGTCTCGACGCGGTGCTTGTGCCGGTCTTCGCCCGTGCCTGAGTCGGGCAGCCGCTTGTGCGTCAGCAGCCACTTGCCGCAGTAGTGGCGAATGCGCAGAATCTCCGTCCGCGCCCGCAGTTTGCGATCGGGCGTGTCGTAAAGAACATTGCTCTCAAATTCACGCGGCGTCTCCATCTTGAATCCGGCCGCCATCAGCCGTGTGGGCAAGCCGCCCAGATCGTCCACGCGAAACTTGATCTCAGTCTCAATCGCCATCGGTAAAAGCGAGTATACGTCTCGGGAGCACTCGCGGGATGGAACTGGACAGTAGGCACAAATTTGAGTGGCATTTTCCTTAAGAGAAGGCCACCTTGCAATGTCCTCGAAACGTTGATTGCATTCCGGGAGTGCTCTGGCGACGGCTGCGGGCAACCGGCGACAATAGAAAGTGTGAACACCGTGCACCTGACCGTCGATCCGGAACATCTCGACACCGCCGAGGCGCGCCATGCCATCGCACAAGCCGCGGAGATTCTGCGCAACGGCGGCCTTGTCGCGCTGCCGACCGAAACGGTCTACGGCCTCGGCGCCAACGCCCTCGACGCCGCAGCCGTGGCCCGTATCTTCGAGGCCAAGCAGCGACCTGCCTGGGATCCGGTCATCGTCCACATCGCCGGACCGATACAGGGCAATCCAATGCTCGAGCAACTGGTCGGCAGCGTTCCGCCGGTCGCGCGCAGCTTGATGGAGGCCTTTTGGCCCGGCCCGCTGACGTTGCTGCTCCCGCGTTCCGGTGCCGTGCCCGATGTCGTCACAGCAGGGCGGCCGCTGGTTGGCATCCGCATGCCCGCGCATCCAGTGGCCTTCGAACTGATCCGGCAGGCAGGCGTTCCCGTTGCAGCGCCCAGCGCCAATGTCTTCGGCCACATCAGCCCCACAACCGCCGCGCATGTCCTCGAGGACCTGGACGGCCGCATCGATGCGATCCTCGACGCGGGCCCCACGCACCATGGTGTCGAGTCCACCGTGCTCGATCCAGGTCAGAGCCCGATGATGATTTACCGTCCCGGCGCGGTCACCGCGCAGCAGATTCGCGCAGTTGCCGGCCCTGTTGAATACTTCGCATCACTCACGCCGCCCCCGGCCACACCCCCCGAGGCGCTTCCGTCGCCCGGCGTGGGACTGCGCCACTACGCTCCGCGCGCCCCTCTGGTTCTTGTCGAGTCAGCGCTGAACGAGTTGCCGCGCCGTTTTGCCGAGGCCGCAGCCGCTCACTCCGGCAAATTGATCGGAATCATGGTTCCTGACGAACTGGCGGGAGATCCGGCCATTACCGATTTGAAGGCTCAATTGTTCCCTTGGGGCCGATGGGATGCGCCCGGCGAACTGGCGCACAATCTCTACGCCGGTCTGCGTGCGCTCGATGCTCTGGATTGCGCGCTGATCCTGTGTCCCGTGCCACCAGAGAACGGTGTGGGCGCAGCCATTCGCGATCGCCTGCTCAAAGCGGCGCCCAACGATTCCGCAAAAAGTTAGCCCATTTTCGCGATGAGCCGCACGGAAGGTTTGAGCGAAGTAAATTCGCTACTGCGTGTTCTCGCCCAGCTTGTACATGTATTTGATTGCGGACTTGTAGATAAGAGTTCTTTCACGCCCACGCACCTTTAAAGTGTGGCGATCGTACCACTCAATGACGCCTTCCAGGCGCTCGCCGTCGGAAAGAATGATCACCATCGGCGTCTGCGAATGAATTTGTTTCTGCAGATAGAAAACTTCGGCCTGTTGATAGGTCGTATCTTGCTCAATCGCATGGTTCGTCAGATGAAAATGCGGAGCCGGCGCATTCTTTCTTCCGGTGCGCAGGGCAGGCGCGGCGCCTGGGGTGCTTTGGCCGTTCTCGATATTCGGTAGAGGTGTCTGGTTGATCATTAAAAAACGATCCTCCTTCGGGGGGAGTGAGGCTCGAAATTGAATTGCAATTCTCTTTCAACCTGACGAAACAACCGCGACCGACGTTTCAAATACGTCTCATCGCATGGGACTTCAAGCACCGGAGAACTCGGAGAAGCCCAGAGACAACAATGCGGCTACGGAGATTTACTTAGGAAGCCGTTTTCCAGACTAATGGGTTTGCCTGATTCTACTCGAAAAGATGCCGGGCGCAAGCCGGAGGTTGCCTTTTTGTTTCCGTCGCTAGATTGGAGTTTCTCGAACTAGCGTTCAGCGAGGCTCACGGTCATCGCATCCAGCGACAAGGATCGCAGCAGGTTACGCCGCATGCCCTGCTCGACCTGCACCAGGGCGCGCGCCGCTCCGTCAATCCATTCCACGGTGAGCCCCTGCGCCAGCCGCTCCAACTCAGCTGAAAGGTCGATGTTGCGGATCAGCGCGGGGGTGCCCGCAACCATCAGAAGGAGATCTTCGACGAGCGCTCCGAGTGCCCGCAGGAGGTTCACCGTTTTCTCTTGGCCGTCGGCTCCGGCGCGATAAGTTTCCGTCGCGTGAAACAGTTGCGAGTAATCGGGCTCCTGCAATGCAGTCCGCAACACAATCAGCGCATCCTGGCGGCTGGCTAGATATGTGTCGAGATCCAATGCCAGCGCTCGGCCCACGGCGCCCTCCGCCAGCCGCGCCATCAACGCCCGCTCTTGCGGTTTCAACTCCGGGCGACGCTGCCCCAGCAAGGTCTCAAGTTCTGCAGCAGGCAACGCACCCAGGCGATGCACAATCGCCCGCGAACGAATGGTCGGCAGCATTTCCTGCGGATTCTCGGTCAACAAGATCAGCGACGTGTGCGCCGGCGGTTCCTCCAGCACTTTGAGTAAACTATTCGCTGCCTCTTTCATAAACGCCGATGACGTGAAGATCGAAAACGACCGGCGCGCTTCCACCGGCGGCCGATAGTAGGCCACATGAATCACCTGCCGCACCTGGCCCATCTTGATCATGAGTTGCGGAGGATCGGGCGGCACAATCAGCACATCGGGATGCGTCTGGATAAGAATGCGCGTCTCCCGCTTGTCGGCGTCCCGCATGTCCTCGCGAGCGGCAACAGCCTCGGCTACGCGCTCCTCGAGATTGGCGGCGTCGCCGATCCGTTCGCAGTTCCGGCAGTGCCCGCAAAAGTCCGGCAAGCCGTCGCTTTCAGTGGGATTCAGGCAGTTCACGGCGCGCGCCAGCATCAATGCCAGCGTGTATTTCCCAGCGCCCTTGGGCCCGGCCAGAATCATCGCCTGCGGAAAGCGGTCGACCCGCACACTTTCGCGCAGTCGCGATACCGTCGCCGAATTGCCCAGAAAATCTTTGAAGCCCACGTTTCGAGTCTAGAGCATTGGCGACCCGCGTGTTCGCCTCCCCAGAGGAAACTCGTTCGGTCCGTTTGAAGTTCCGATCGAAGGTCTCACTTTAGGTTTGCTCAATTCGCCGCCGCCCCCTATTCTGGCAGCGTCGATTTCTCTTAAATCATCCAAAAAATGCGAGGGAATTCATGGGGCGCGCAATCTTTATCAGCTACCGCAGGGACGACACGGAGGGCGAAGCGGGCCGGCTTTTCGATGACCTCACCCGGACCTTTGGCGAGAATTCTGTCTTTATGGACGTCGCCGGCATCAATCCGGGCATCGACTTCCGCAAGGCGATCGACGACAACGTGGCCAGCTGCGGTGTCCTGCTGGCGATGATCGGCCCGACCTGGGCGACGATTGCGAATAGTTCCGGCACCCGGCGCCTCGAAGACCCCAATGACTTTGTGCGGCTCGAGATTGCCTCTGCGCTAGCGCGCGAAATCGCGGTGATTCCGGTGCTGGTGCACGACGCCAAGATGCCACATCCCGACCAACTCCCCGACAACTTAAAGGATCTGGCCTACCGCAACAGCGTCGAAATCACGCATGCGCGCTGGAACTCCGACGTGCAACTGCTGACTAATGCCCTGGGCCAGTATGTCGCCGCGTCGAGCAAGACAAGCGACGAGCCCGTCCATGCTACTGTCACCGTGCAGCTTCCTCCTGCAAACCCACCCGTCCACGAGCCGGCAGCTGCCAAGTCTTCGAAAGCGCCGCAAATTGTGGGCATCGCTGTGGCTGCGGTACTTGCAATTGGGGGCATCGCCTACGCTGTTTTTCACGGTTCGGGCAATTCCACAAATCCTGGTGGCGGCATCACAACTGTTCCGGTGACCACCTCGCCCACAACGCAGCCTTCGGGCACAACCTCTGCGCCAGGCGCGGCGAGTCCGTTCGCTGGCACATGGACAAACTCTATCCCCGTGAAGAACAACGGCCTGGACAGGCTCGAGATCGCCGCAACGGGCAATCAGCTCTCCATCCACGCGTGGGGAACTTGCCAGCCGACGGATTGTGACTGGGGAACGCAGTCATCCACGGTTACCGCCCAGCAGGCCAGGGCGACTTGGTCCGAGTTCAGGCAAGCCTCGGGGCAAGACAAGGGCCGCGTCGCCACTTTAACAATCAAACCTCAGGAGGGCGGCCTCAGCGTGACGATTGCAAATACATATGCCAATCATCCACCCGTTCAAAAACAATTCAGTTTTGTCCGCGGAAACTAAGCGGTTTTCATTTGAAAGAGCCCCAGGCGCACAATTCTTGCTGGCGATCCTGGGGCGTTTCCGTATCGTTCTGCGCAAGACCCCTGTACGAAAGCGTCAGGCGTGTTTGCGGCTTTGTTCGCGGATGGTCTTGATCTCCGCTGCTGGGATGTGAAGGAATTCCAGGAATTCCTGATGTTCTGCCGGCGCGGAGCGCTCGAACTCGGCGTGCCAGCGATTCATTTGCTCGTGGCTGAACCCGCAGCCCTGCATGATAGAAACCCATTTCTCTTTGCTGATCATTTTCGTTTTCCTCAGAGCTTTGTGCTCCAGTAGTTTGAGGATCGCCTGCTGATGGCCGCGCAGGGTTCCGATCTCGGCGTCCAGTTCCAGGAGACGCCGCTTTAGAACCCCAGCCGCACCCACGCCTGGTCGATCCGGATTGGTATTCAGAATTGCGCGGATGTCCTCGAGTTTCAGGCCTGCATCCCGGTAGGCGCGAATCTGCAGCAGCCGCTGCATATCTGCCTCCCCGTAGCTGCGATAGTTGCCGCCACTGCGCTGCGGCGGGGGCATCAAACCGATCGATTCGTAGTACAGCAAAGCGGTGCGACTTACACCGCAGCGCTGGGCGAGTTTGGTTACCGTGAACATCGTCCTAACCTTACTGTGAACCCTCTAGTTGTAGACAGGTCAAGGGATATGTGCAAGATAATTTCAGAGGCTCAGAGCGTCTGCACCTCGGGCTGACCGGACCGGCTGCCTTGCCCGTACAATAAGAAGTGGAAGCCCACGCAACCAATGGCGGACCCGACCGAGAGTAATCCCCAACAAACCGGCGCCAAGGAAGCCCCTAAGCCTGAACTGCGCAAGGCCGATGAAGATCCGGTCGGCAAAGTCTACGACTCGCGGCTGATGAGGCGGCTTGGCCGCTATCTGCTTCCCTACTGGATTCAGGCTCTGATTTCGTCGGTTGCGGTCACGCTGAAATCTCTCAGCGATGTGGCCGGCCCATTTCTGGTCATGGTCGGGATCGATCATTATTTCCCGACTGGCACAAACGATGCCCACACCGCCACAGCCAGCGGATTCGGTGCAGCCCTCTGGCTGACCCGCCTGCTCAGCAGCGACCCCATGAAAGGCATCACACAGCTGGCGACGATCTATCTGGCGCTGCAGCTTTCCGCTTACTTTTTCGAATTTATCCAGACCTACCTGATGCAATGGACCGGCCAGAAAATCATGTTCGATCTGCGCCGCGACATTTTCCGCCACATGCAGCGGATGCACATCGGCTTCTTCGATGCGCACGCAGTGGGCCGTCTGGTTACTCGGCTCACTTCCGACGTGGACGCAATCAACGACATGTTCACGGGCGGCATTCTCGCGATTGTCGACGATTTCTTCACGCTGTCGATCATGGCCATCGTCATGCTCAAAATCAATTGGTGGCTAGCGCTGCTGGCGTTCTCCGTCCTGCCGCTGATCCTGATCGTCACGCGGATGTTCCGCAACAGCGTCCGCGAAAGTTATCGACGTGTGCGCGCCGCCATTGCCCGCATCAACAGCTTTACCCAGGAGCATGTGAGCGGCATGCGCGTGGTGCAGCTCTTCAACCGCGAACAGCGGGCATATACCGACTTCGAGTCCGTCAACCGCCTGCACATGATCGCGTTCAAAGACACGATCTTTGCCTACGCGCTTTACTATCCTGCGGTGGAATTGTTGTCGGCGATCGCCATTGCCGTGGTGATCTGGCGCGGGGGATTCGGCGTGATTTCGGGCTCGGTCACCATCGGTATGCTGGCCAGCTTCAACATGTATTCACAACGGTTTTGGCGTCCCATCCAGGACCTGAGCGACAAGTACAACATTTTGCAGGCAGCCATGGCGGCATGCGAGCGCATCTTCAAGTTGCTGGATACGGCTCCTGAGATCGTGAATCCCGCGCATCCGCGTATCGGAGACGGCAGCAATCGAATCGAGTTCAGCCATGTCTGGTTTACCTATCAGAAACTCACGCCTGAGCAGCAAGCCGCCGTGGATCTGGCAAAGAGCTCGTCCCAGACTGCGGCAGAACTTTCCGCGATCAAGGACATCGAGTGGATTTTGAAGGAGGTTTCCTTCGCCATCGAACCGGGACAGACGGTTGCTATCGTGGGCCACACTGGCGCGGGCAAGACCACGCTGACCAGCCTGATGATGCGCTTCTACGACGTGACCGCAGGGCAGATCCTTGTGGATGGCGTCGATCTGCGGGAACAGGATTTGAAGCACTTACGGCAGCACTTCGCAGTGGTTCTGCAAGATCCCTTCTTGTTTACCGGCACTCTGGCGGAGAATATTCGCCTGGGCAACGACGCGATTACCGATGAGGAACTGCGCAGCGCCGCGCAGGATGTAAACGTTCTGGATTTTATCGAATTGCTGCCCAACGGATTCAATGAGCCAGTGCGCGAGCGTGGAAATTCCTTGTCAACGGGGCAAAAGCAACTCATCAATTTTGCGCGAGCGCTGGCCTACAATCCGCGCATCCTCATTCTTGACGAGGCAACCTCGAGCGTGGACACGGACACCGAACTCCGTATTCGCGGCGCTCTCGAGCGCATGGTCGAAGGCCGTACCAGCGTGCTGATCGCGCATCGGCTCTCCACCGTGCAGCGAGCCGAAACGATCCTGGTGATGCACAAAGGGCAGTTGCGCGAAATGGGAACGCACCAGGAATTGCTTACGCAGCGCGGTCTCTATTGGAAGCTGTATCAACTGCAGTACAAGGACCAGGAATTCGGGTCGAGTGCCCAAGCACCGGGCCGCGAGCCATCTGTTGCTCCCGCGATGTAAGTACTTACTCTCTGATGGCTGATCGCGATCCCAGTGCCGTGGATGAAGGGTATCGGCCAGGATTTATGATGAAATGACCCGAAGAGACTTGGGCCCGCCCGTTGCGATCTTCAGTCCGGCGTTGAATGAACGGAAACCATGAACGATTCTGGCAACAGAAAAGTCGAAGTGTTTGATACCAGTCTCCGCGATGGAATGCAGCAACCCAACCTCGAAATCTCCGTACCCAATGCGGTACTACTGCTGCAGCGCATGGCGGCATTTGGCGTGCATTACGCCGAGATCGGCTTCGCCGGCGCGCATCAGTTTGTTGAGGATCTCACCGATTCGCTCGGTCCGATCGACACGGGCGCGATGAAACTGGCGCTGTTTGGAAGAACGCGCGGACGCGGCAGCAGCGTCGCCGAGTGGCCTGACGTACAGTTCATGATGCGCCACAGGAGGCGTGTTCCGGTCGCAGTGGTGGTCGTCAAATCGCGACTGCTGGATGTAACCAAGTCGCTGGAAACGACGCCCGAAGAGAATCTGCGCATGGCATGGGAGACAATCGATTACCTCCAGGAAAACGGCCTCGAGGTTATCGTCGATTTTGAACACGCGATGGACGCATACTGCGGACGCCGCGAGAACGGCAACGCCTGCGATGTCGCGCTGCACACTAGCAGCCTGGATTATTTCCATCAGCTCACGGAGCAGTGCGTGCGCCAGAACGTGAGCCGTATCGTAATTTGCGATACGACCGGTGGCGCCAATCCCGAAGAGGTCAGCCAGCTTTTCACGTCGCTGACCGCGCAATATCCCGGAGCTAAGTTAGGCTTCCACGGCCACACGGATCGCGGCCTGGGCGTCGCCAACACACGGGCGGCGATTCTTTCGGGCGCAATCCAGGTGCAGGGAACACTGCTGGGCACGGGAGAGCGATGCGGCAACGTTAACCTCACAACTGTTGTCGGTGGTCTGCAACTGCGCGGCGAAGCCGAGTTTGTTGCGCCCGAATCATTGACGGGGCTCACCGGGCTTGCGCATGCGGCGTACGCTGCGTTTGGTCTGGAGCCGCCGCATGGAGCACCCATCGTGGGCCCCGGCGCGTTTGGAACGTGGGCCGGCATGCATGGCAGTAGCGAGCGCAAGCATCCCGGCGCGTATCTGTGGTGCGACCCGGCGCGCGTGGGCGCGAACCCTACGATTGGGGTGAACCGGCAATCGGGCAAAGCCAACATCATGCTGCTTTCCGAGGACCTCGGTGTCCCGCTTGATTCCGCGCAGGCGGAAGTCTTTATTGAGGCCAATCAGGCCATGATTGAAGGCGGCGGGTTCACGTCGAGCGAAGTATCGTTCCGCCTGGCGTGCATGAAGGTGTTGAACACGCTACCTAATCGATTCAGCATTCGGAGTTGGCGCGTTTTCGACGAGTCCGACGAAATCGGGCACCGCTTTGTGCAGGCATTCATGACACTCTCGATCGGCGAATCGACTGTGACTACGACGCGGGCCGAAGGCGCTGGTCCTGTGGATGCGCTCACGAAGGCGATGCGGCGTGAACTGGATAAATGGTATCCGGCGCTGGCGCTGATGCGGCTGGGCACATTCACGGTGATGGCGCTCGACGTTTCGGCCCATGATTCAGCGGCCTATGTGCGCGTGGCGGTCAGCTTCCACGCCGATGGCCACGAGCCATGGATTACTGCCGGCGTCAGCAGCGATATGAACCAGGCTGCGTTGATGGCGATCGTGGACGGCTTCAACTACTGGTTGCTGCGAAGCTCCGAAGAGCCTGGGTCATCGCGGTCGGTAGTCGCTTCACAAGCAGCTCCATTGGTCCTGCAGCCAGATCTCGAATGATCCATGTCTCGAAAAGTCAGTATCGATCTGATCCCGTGCCGTAGAGAGATTGAACGGAAATTGCGCTCGACGCGCAACGGCACAAGAGCCATCCCCTGCATCAAAAAAGGAAGCACCCAAAGTGGACGTCTTCGTTCGAATTGGCTGGCTTGAGCCACACATCCCCGCTCCTCGACTCCCATGAAAGCATCCGGCTCCGCGACCGCTGCTGTTCTCTCCCCGGCTCCTTCCGACGCCAGCAAACGTCTGTTGCCGTGGCTCGTCGCCGTTGCATTCTTCATGGAGTCGCTGGACACGACCATTCTGAATACGGCTGTTCCCACCGTGTCGGAAGCGCTCGATGTCGCTCCGCTGAGCATGAAGGCCGTGTTGGCAAGCTACACGCTCAGCCTTGCGGTGTTCATTCCCATCAGCGGGTGGATGGCCGACCGGTTTGGAACCCGGCGCGTCTTCTCGTCTGCCATTGGCCTTTTCACTCTCGGTTCACTTCTCTGCGGAATCTCCGGCAACATTCATCTATTAGTAGCCTGCCGCATTTTGCAGGGCATGGGCGGCGCACTCATGGTTCCGGTGGGCAGGCTTACGCTGGTTCGCACTTTTGCGAAATCGGATTTGATTCGCATCATGAGCTTCGTCTCGATTCCCGCGCTGGTGGCCCCCATGCTCGGGCCGATTGCGGGCGGCCTGATTGTGGGCTATTTTCATTGGCGTGTCATCTTCTTTCTCAACATTCCGATCGGCCTGATCGGCCTTGTAATGGTTTATCTGCATTTGCCCGACTATCGGGAAGAGAACACCCATCCGCTGGACGCGGTCGGCCTGATCCTGTTTGGTTCAGGCATCGCTCTGCTGTCGTACGTGCTCGAAGTGTTCGGTGAGCATGGCTTGAGCACACGAGAAATCTCGGGAATGCTTGCACTCTCATTTGCCCTTTTGGCAGGATACTGGCTTCATGCGAGGGAACTACCTTTCCCGCTACTTCAGTTGAAACTTTTCAGTATTCGCACCTTTCGCTCGGCGGTGAATGGGAGCTTCTTTACCCGCCTCGGTATTGGCGGCGTGCCTTTCCTGTTGCCGCTTCTTTACCAGGCGGGTATGGGTTTCACTCCGATCCAGTCGGGACTTTTGATCATGCCGCAGGCCATCGGCGCCATGTGCGTGAAGGCAATTATGCGCTGGTTGCTGGCGCTCATCGGCTATCGTGGCGTTCTAGTCTCCAACACCATCATCATCGGAGTGCTGCTCGGCCTCTTTTCCACGATTGGGCCGCACACGCCTGTCTGGCTGATCTTGCTACTGGCATTCCTCTACGGAGGATTCACTTCGCTGCAATACACGAGTATGAATACGCTGGTGTATGCGGACATCGCCGAACACGACACAAGCAGCGCCAGTTCGATTGCCAGCACCATGCAGCAGATGTCGATCAGCTTCGGCGTGGCAGCGGCCGGGCTCACGACTGCGTTTTTTGTTCCCAGCGGCGGTACGTCGAATCCCGCTGAGATGGCACACGGCATTCACCTGGCATTCCGCTTCCTCGGAGGGTTGACCATTGCGTCCACGCTGGTGTTCGCAGGACTACGGAGTGGAGACGGCGAGGCCGTGAGCCAGCAGAAGATTCTGAAGCAGCATCATCCCGACGGATAAGAGTTGGCCAGAATGTAAGTTTAACGGCAAACGCAGAAAGGCCGGTCACTTTGCAGGACCGGCCTTTTGCTGCAGTGGTATTGAGCCGAAACTACTTCGCTGTTGCCAGGGAGGGACGCGTGTCGAGCGTGCCGTCGGCATAGCCCTTGGCGATTTCGGTTATGCTCTTAGGCGCGTAGTCGCCAGCGTGGCCAGCCTGGCCGAACTGCGTCATGCGCTGAGCAACGACCTTCGCCATGGCTGCGCGGGCTGGCGTGAGGTAATCGCGCGGGTCAAACTTCTCCGGTGTTTCCGCGAAGACCTTGCGGATGGCGCCGGTGATGGCGAGGCGATTGTCAGTGTCGACGTTGATCTTGCGCACGCCGTTCTTGATGCCGAGTTGAATCTCTTCGACCGGCACGCCCCAGGTTTCCTTCAGCTTGCCGCCGTACTGGTTAATGATGTCCTGGAGATCCTTGGGCACAGACGAGCTGCCATGCATCACGAGGTGGGTGTGGGGCAGGCGATTGTGAATCTGGATGAGCAGGTCCATCTTGAGGACGGAGCCATCGGGCTTCTTGGTGAACTTGTAGGCGCCGTGGCTGGTGCCGATGGCGATGGCAAGAGCGTCCACGCCGGTGCGCTCGGCAAACTCGACAGCCTGGTCGGGATCGGTAACGTGCTCGAGGCCGGAACCGCCGGCGCCGTGGCCGTCTTCAATGCCGCCCAGTACGCCAATTTCGCCTTCGACTGTGACGCCGCGGGGGTGAGCATACTCGACGACGCGCCGCGTGACTTCAACATTCTCTTCGAACGTGGAAGGCGTCTTGCCGTCTTCCTTGAGAGAGCCGTCCATCATGACCGAGGTGTAGCCCAGTTCGATGGCGCTTTTACAGGTCTCAAAGCTGTTGCCATGATCCTGGTGCATTGCAATCGGAATCTCGGGATTGAGCTCGGCAGCGGCCTGAATGAGCTTGAACAGGTAGAGGTCCTCGGCAAACTTGCGCGCGCCGCGGCTGGCTTGCACGATGACCGGAGACTTGGTCTCTTTGGCCGCCATCATGATGGCCTGAATCTGTTCCATATCGTTCACGTTGAATGCGCCGACGCCGTACCCGCCCTTGGCGGCCTCGTCGAGAAGCTGCCGCATGGAAACAAGAGGCATAGAATTTCTCCTTTGTATGCAGATTCCGCTGCCTGTTCGCTCGGGCCCAACTGGGCGGATATCAGCCACGCGGTTGCGGAACCTGCGATCGTCCTTATGGTAGCAGAAGCGCGCAAGCAAGAAATGTGCGCCAAAACACACGGACTGCGGTGGGCAGATGCTTCGCGCTGGGCCTGACGCAATGGGTGCCCGCTTGCGTGTGCTCCACAGTTGCACGGCTGCACAGTCCTATTCCGTTTTTGCGCTGTGTTGCACAGATCCACAGTTACACAGCCCCATGCCAGGCTTTCTGCTGTGTGGCACAGTTGCACAGCCCACTTTGTGGAAAAAGAGGGGGGAGGGGAGGGCGATGGGGACATAAAGTATGCGTGGTCTGCGCTCTCTGAGCAAAAATGGGTGCGTTGTAGCCGCTGTAGGGGCCACTTATGCCGCATATTTGGCACGGGTACTTCGGCAACTGGTTGCGGATTGAGGTGCATGGAGCCTTCTTTCTACAGCGGGGAGGGGCATACCGGATGGAACCGGTATTCTCCGAAGCGTACGGGTGCGTCGCGGCGACTGAACTGTGCGCGGTCGAGGGAGCAACTGAGTTCTGGTGGATATTTCGGGACCTGCCGCTTCGACAAATGCAGGGCAGGCAGTTCGGGCAAAGGCGCTGCGCCCATTTTCGATGGCTATATTTATTGTGCGCCCAATGCCAATAATTATTCACAATTGGCCACAAGTTTTTTGCGTTGATGCGAAAGGGAGTTGCAAACTATTTTTCGAGAAGGGGCTTGACAAAACAAAGTGGCGATCAGGAATCGGGGGGGGCAGTGATCAGAGGGTGGCGCGAGGGTTCGTGCTCTACCAGATTCATGGGTTAGTCAGATGTGTTCTGACCACCCCCGGCGTGTGCATTTGGTCGAGCCGCCCGTTCCATCGGCTGTTCCTATTCTTACAACGGATGAATTCGGACTTTCGGCGGCTAGCAATACGCTCTGCCCGCCGCGTACCCGTGCCGACTTACATAAGGTAATCCTTCAGGGGTTACGCTGGTTTTCCGCGGTATATCCGAGGTTCGCATTCTCGATAGAATTACCTTTTCGCGCTTTGCCGTGCTGCTTGCCGCCCCGTATAGTGCATTTATTGAGGGTGAATAATGGAATCTCTTCTCCGCATGCCGGACCTTCGCAAGTCTGAGTACCTCGCTACGCCCGAGCACCAGCCGCACTCTATCTCTGAACTGGGCGTGCGTGAGTCGATTCTCGAGGACATCGCCCTCAAGATGCTCTATATCTCCGGCCCGTTCTCGGTTCTCGATCTCGCCGAGCACGCGCGCGTCAGCTTTGAAGTGGCCCACGATCTGTTCACTCGCTTGCGCGGAAAACTGCTTTGCGAAGTCACCGGCATGACCGGCAACGTTCCCTTCCTCGCCATCACATCCCAAGGCCGTTCCCGCGCATTGGAGCTTCTGTCGCACAGTCAGTATGCAGGTCCCGCGCCTGTATCGCTCGCGAGCTATGTCGAGCAGGTCCGCAAACAAAGCGTCCGCAATGTCGAAGTCCATCCGCCGCAAGTCGAGCGCGCCTTCGCCCATCTAGTGCTCGATGAAAAGACGCTCGCCCAGTTTGGAACCGCGCTCAATTCCGGTTCCGCTATCTTCCTCTATGGGCCTCCGGGGGTCGGTAAAACGGCCGTCGCCGAAACGCTGTCGCGCGTCATGGCTGAAGACTCTGTCTGGCTGCCGTATGCCATCGAAGTCGATGCGCAGATCATCACTCTCTTCGATCCGGCAATTCACAAGCGCATGCCCGAGCTAGAGCCTGAAGACCGCGACGCCCGCTGGGTGCGCTGCCATCGTCCCACCGTCATGGTGGGCGGCGAATTAACGGCCGAGATGCTCGATCTCCAATTCAACCCCATCACCAAGTTCTACGTTGGCCCGATGCAAATGAAGGCCAACAACGGCGTCCTGATCGTGGACGATCTCGGGCGCCAGCGCATTCGTCCCGACGAATTGCTCAATCGTTGGGTGGTGCCTCTGGATCGAGGAATCGAGTTCCTCACCTTGGCCGGCGGACGCAAAATCGAGATTCCCTTCGAAATGCTCGTCGTGTTTGCTTCCAACCTCGATCCTGCCGAGTTGCTCGATCCTGCCTTCCTGCGCCGCATCCAGACCAAAATCAAGATTGGCGCGGTCACCGATGAGCAGTTCTGCGAAATCTTCCAGCGAGTGGCCCGGGACCGCGACCTCGAGGCAGACCCTGTAATGCTGCGGGAGCTCATCCACACCATCCGCGTCGACCTGAAGCAGGAGCTGCGCGGCTGCCAGCCCCGCGACCTGGTCAACCAAATTTGCTGGGCCGCCAAATACGAAGATCGCAAGCCCTATCTCGACCGTGAAAAGTTGATGCGCGCCGTCGAAGCTTATTTCATTTCGAAGGCGATTTAAGACCCGGCTCTCTTCAACGTTCCGGCAGCAAATCAAAAGCGGCGTGGCCCTCGTGGCCACGCCGCTTTGTTGTTCTTGTTCCGCTTCGGTTGACGGCACACGAGGCTGTCTAGAACAGGTTCCAGAGACTCTGGTTGTACACCTCGTGATGGTATTGCACTTCTGACCCCTTGACGAACGTGCCCAGTTCCCGCGGCGAGCGGTCCGCGGCTGCCTGCTTCAGGTCCGCAAAGCGTCCCTGCACATCGGCGCCGAGAATCTTGCCAATCCAGGTCGACGCCTTGAAGTCTTCAATGGCTTGCTGAATATGATCGGGTAAGTAGCGCTGCGCCTGGCGCAGATTGTCGATATCGGCTTTCGTTCCGTCGATCCCCGTCTTGAAGATCGAATACAGCACCAGGTAGGGATTGGCGTCGGGCGCCACCGAACGCACTTCAACGCGCATCGACCGCGAATTGCCAATTGGCACACGCACCATCGACCCACGGTCCGTCGGCGAAGCCTTGATCTGATTCGGCGCTTCAAAATGAGGGTCAAGCCGCCGGTACGCATTCACGCTGGGATTCAGGATCAGGCAAATGTCCAGCGCGTGTGTCAGGATGTGATCGATGAAATCCCACCCCAGCGACGACAGCTTCTCCTGTCCTTTTTCGTCCCAGAACAAATTCGTCTTGCCCTTTGATATCGAAACGTTGGTGTGCATACCGCTGCCGTTCACGCCCACCACCGGCTTGGGCAGAAAGCTCGCGGTGTAACCCATGTTGTTCGCGATTTGCCGGCACAGCAGCTTGTACAGTTGAATCTGGTCCGCCGCCGCCACCACTTCACCGTAGCCATAGTTGATTTCAAACTGGCTGGGCGCCACTTCGGGGTGATCCTTCTCGTTCTGAAATCCCATCGCCCGCTGCACTTCAGCCGCCGTATCAATAAACTGGCGCAAGGGATCCAGCGGCAATACGTGATAGTAGCCGCCCGTGTTGATGAATTCAAACTTACCCGTCTCGTGAAATTTCTTTTCCGCATCGCGCCCGGCAAACAGAAATCCTTCAATCTCGTTGGCTGCGTTCAGCGTATAGCCCTTGTCCTTATAGAGTTTGTCTGCGTAGCTCTTCAGCACGCCCCGCAGGTCGCCCGAATATGCCGTTCCATCCTTGTCGATCACCGTGCCGAACACCAGAACCTTGCCGGTGCCAAACACATCCGCCGGCACCCAATAGAAGGCGCTCCAGTCAATGCCAAGGCGCAGATCGCTTTCCTTCTGCGCGGTAAATCCGCGAATCGACGAACCATCGAACGTCAGGTTCTCAAAAGCGCCTAATAGAAACTTCTTGTCATAGTCCAGCAGATGCAAACGTCCTTCCAGATCGCTAAACAGCACCGTCACAGCCTTGATTCGCTTTTCGTCGGTCAAGTACTTGATCCGCTTCTCGCGAACCTTATCCGGGTCCACCCGGTTCATGCGGTCGGCTTTGGCCTGCAGATTCAGGTCTTCCAGCTCTTCATACGAGAGAGCTAGAAAGTTCCGGTAATCAGTTGACATGGATCTCCTTTGAGCGGCACTCCGGGGCCGGCACACTACAGAATAAAGCACGCCCGCCGGAATCGAAGGAGCCCCCATGAAAGAGGGGCGCAAAGGACTTGAAAGCTTTTCCAGCTTCCCGCCCTCTACGCCCATCGGCTGCGTCCGCAGCCGTATTCCCCGGAGATCGTACAGCGTTTAAGATATTGAATCGTTGCTGCTGAGCAAGTTACCGTCAGCAACAACGATTCAATCGTGCCCATAATCTATTTAGTTGGAACCGTATTGATCGTCTTCAGAATCTGCGAAACGATCTGGTAAGGATCGGCTTCAGAGTTGGGACGGCGATCTTCGAGATAGCCCTTGTATCCGTTCTTGATAAAGTTCACAGGCAGGCGAATTGAAGCGCCACGATCCGACAGGCCATAACTAAATTTGTCGATGGATTGCGTCTCGTGCAGACCTGTCAAGCGCAGGTGGTTGTCTGGTCCATACACGCCGATGTGGGCGGAAATGTTGTTCTCAAAGGCCTTCATTAGGGCCTCGAGGTATTCCTTGCCTCCCACTTCGCGCAGGTGCTTGGTCGAGAAGTTGGTGTGCATGCCCGATCCATTCCAATCGCCCTTGATGGGTTTGCAATGCAGAACAAAATCCACCTCGTATTTCTCGCAGAGTCGAGCCATCAGGTAGCGAGCGGTCCACACGTCGTCGGCGGCCTTATGCGATCCCTTACCGAAGATCTGGAATTCCCACTGCCCCTTCGCAACCTCGGCATTGATGCCTTCATGGTTGATGCCTGCGGCAAGGCAAAGCTCCAGGTGCTCTTCCACGATCTGCCGCGCCAGGCTGCCCATGTATTTGTAGCCCACGCCGCAATAGTAGGGCCCTTGCGGCCCGGGATAGCCGTCTTTCGGAAAGCCCAGCGGCCGTCCGTCTTTGTAGAGGAAATACTCCTGCTCGAATCCAAACCAGATGTCTGGATCGTCCGCCGCAGTGGCTCGCGCATTGGTCGAGTGCGGCGTGCCATCCGGATGCATCACCTCGCTAAGAACGATGTAACCGTTCTTGCGGCTCGCGTCCGGGTAAAGTGCCACCGGCTTGAGGATGCAGTCGGATTTGCTGCCCTCGGCCTGCATCGTCGAGCTGCCGTCAAATCCCCACAGAGGCAGATCGGCCAGCGTCGGCGGCTTTTCAAAATCCTTGAGCTGGGTTTTGCCGCGCAGTTCAGGAATCGGCTTTCTACCATCAAGCCAGATGTACTCCAATTTGTACTTTGCCATGAGTCTCCTTCGGGCAGGTTAAAGATGTTGGGTATGCATCCAAATCCTAGAGCCACATCCATAAGGAACCCGTGAAGATTTCTCCGCTGAGAGGCTAGTGGCGATGCGCGATCAACACCATCAGCAAAAGGATCACCACTGGTATCAGCGCAATCGCGGAATAGTACAGAATTTGCCGCGGCAATTGCTTCTTGCGCTTCTGCCAGTCGCGTAATTCGGCCCGATCTTCCACACCCACTTCGTCAAGATGCTGCAGATCGTGTGCAAAATCGTGCGCCCGCGCGTACCGGTTTTTCGGATCGCGCTCGAGGGCTCGATAGAGCACCTCCTGCAACTGCGGGGAAATGGCTGGGTCCACAACCGAAGGCGGTGTCGGATAGTTCAGAAGCCGGTCGTTCATCGCTTCCAGCGGCGTAGAGCCCGTGAATGGCAGCTTGCCTGTCAACATCTCGTAAAGGATGATGCCTATCGAGTAAATGTCCGATCGGCCGTCGCCGCGCTTACCCTTGATCTGCTCCGGCGAAATATAATCCGCCGTGCCCAGCGTCGCGGTAAAGTTGGCATACGTCAACCGTCGCGCGGCTGCATCGCCGGCAATTCCGAAATCGATGAGCTTGATATTGTCGTGATCGTCCACCATGATGTTTTCCGGCTTCAGATCGCGATGCACCACGCCGTTCTCGTGGATATATTCGAGCGCCTCCAGCACCGCAATCGCAATGCGGATCGCCCTGTCCTGCGAAAGCCGCCCTTCGTCCAGAATCTGCCTCAGCAGCCGTCCGTCGCACCACTCCATCACCATGTACACGCGCGACCGCTTCTCGCCGCCGTACACGCGCATAATGCGTGGGTGATTCAGCCGTTCGCCAATCCCGGCCTCACGCTGAAACCGATCGAAGAGAATCGGGTCCGCTTCCATATCGGGATGAGGAATCTTCAGCGCGACCTGGCGGTTATCGCGCACATCCACAGCGCGAAAAATCGACGCCATGCCACTGCGTGCCACCGGCGCTTCAATACGGTAGGAGTCAATCTGCGCTCCCGCCTCAATATTATCTAAGAATCCCATCCTGGGACCGTCTCCCCTGCATTCGTTCTTCTACTCTACTGGTTCATGCCGCTCAATTTACAAGGTTTCCATAAGTCTTTTCGGAATGATCGTGCCTGCCACCGTTTGCACGCGATCGCTCTACGACTGCAGCCGATACGGCCGCCCGCGATACATGCCGACCTGTTCCACTGAGCGCACCCGGATCACCTGCGCTGTCGTGTTGTCGTTGCCGTCAATCTCCACAGCCCGCGCCACCAGTTCGCGCGCGATCTCCACAATGTTCTTCTGCTGCGACACGATTTCAGCAATTGTCGCTGTGCCCATCTCGTCGTGAAGCCCATCGCTGCACAGCACCAGCACATCGCCCGGCTGCAGCGTCAGCGCGGTGGTGTCTGGGGAGACGAACATCTCCGGCCCCAGCGAGCGGATCAGCACGTGCCGCGATTCGGATTCCGCGATATCGCTAGCCGAAATCAGGCCCAACTTTCTCTGCTCATTCACCAGCGTGTGGTCCTGAGTGATCTGCTTGGCCTGCCCATTGCGCACCAGGTAGCAGCGCGAATCGCCCACGTGCGACACAATCGCCTGATCATGGCGCAGCGCGCATGCCACCAGTGTTGTCGCCATCTTCCGGCCGCGATACTCCGGGGCGAGTGTACGATCGTGCACCGCCGCATTGGCAAACGCAATCAGACGCGGCAACAGGCTGATCAGCATCGATCCCGGCTGCGCCTTGGCAAACTCCTCCGTCAGCACGGTCACCGCCGTTGCCGACGCCACCTCTCCCAGATCCATTCCGCCTACGCCGTCCGCAACTGCGAAAAGATACCCGTGCGATCGAGCCTGCTGGCGCGAAGCCGGAATAAACGACGCCATTGAATCTTCATTGTTTTTGCGGATTTTGCCGGGATCGCTGGCCTGGCCGAACTGCACATCTAACATGGGCGCCGCCGCCTCAGAGGGAACTTTCGCACTGCCGCGCGCTGAGTTATACATCGCGCGTACCGACTTCTTGAAAATGCCACTGGGTGGATCTCCGTCGGTCTTCTTTGCAAGCAGTCGACTGGAAACGCCACCCAGTGTCTTTCGTTAGGTTAAACGACGAATCGCTTATGTCTTTGATTCAAGCAGTACAGCCTTTCCTTTCGACTTCGATGACCGCAGGAAGTAGATTCCGCCGTATAGACCCCAAAGCCCTGAGATGCCCAGCGCAGTCAACGGTTCCATCTTGGTGCCAAGGTTGAAGAACGGGCCAGCCACATAGAAGCCCATGCAAATTAGGTTCGCAATCAACCCGAACCCGGGAATCAGCGTGTGCTTCAAGAAGTTGTGGTCGGGCCGATTGTGAAACGCGATGATGCAAAGCAGGCAACTCAATGCGTAGAGGATGAACGTACCAAAGTTTGAGGTCAGCGTGATCGCCAGCAACGAGTTCGGCAGCGCGGCCATCTTATCGTGGGTCGTGTACCCGAAGCTCGAGAAGATTCCATGGGGCAAAGCGGCAATGGTGGCATCCGAAGGAGCGCCGGCGTCACCGAAGGCCAGCGAAACCGCGACAACACCGATAACCGCGGAAATAATAGCCAGCGTCCAGATGGCCTTGCGTGGCGAAAGAGACTCGGCATGCAGAATCCCGAAGTGCTCAGGGGCCTCATCGTCCTTGCCCATCGCGTAGGTCACGCGGGCGCCTGTGTTCATGCAGCTAAGTGTTGTGCCGATCAGCGCAAAGAATACGGTGACCGCTTCGGCAAGCATGAAGTACTTGCCATGCCCCTGGCCCAACAGCGCATCGCCGACGATAATCATCATGTCGCCGATCGGCGCAGCAGAACCAGCCGCGCTTTGCATCGTATACCCCGAATTAAGGAAGTAGTTGGCTGCGAAATACTCTATGAGATAACAAACCAACCCTTGAATTAGAAGCGATGCGATAACGGCAATCGGTATATGTTTCGTTGGATTCTTCGCCTCGCCTCCCATCGAAGTCACCGATTCGAAACCGACCAGGATCAAAATGGCGACTGTAGCCTGGATAAACATATAACTGAACTTGTGAACTCCAACAACCGATGCGGCATTAGGGTGAGTGAGGAAGTTGCCGCTCGCATCCGTGGTTGGATAGTCGATGGTGAAGGGAACTGGCTTGCCGGACTTGTCAACAAGAGGCAACGGACTCCCGCTCGCATCGCGCATCACCGAGCCGTCTTTGGCTGTAGCAAACTGATAGGTATAAGTCGCCAGCGACTGTCCGTCGTAGTTAAAAGCAGGTGAGCCGGCTGGGTGATTGACGCGATAACCGAGCGCCAATACGCTGAAGACGATCAGCGCAGAGATCTGAACAATATTGATGGCAATGTTCACCGCAGTCGAAGCGCCCGCGCCCTTCGCGGCGATCCATGCCACAAAGAACGAAAAGACCACCGCGACCAGGCCCATGAAGACCGGTCCAGGGTTTGACCCGCTCATGAAAGTTGGGTTGAGGAACCCAACTACGTATCCAACAAATATCCCCGTGACGGCTACCATCACGCCCGGGTAGACCCAGTAGTAGAGGTGGGAGCCCCAACCGACTACGAACTTCGCCAGTCGGGCGTACTTGAACGCCTTGTCCTTCGACAGCAGCGCCTGCTCCGCGTAGTAGTAGCTCGAACCCGTGCCTGGATAAAGCTTCGAAATTTCTGCGTAGGCTACTGCGGTCGCCAAACAGAGCAGCAATGCGGCGAAAATGCCCAGCCACATGGTCGGTGCAGTCGAGGGTTGGCCCGCCACGCCTGTGGTGGCCTGGATGAAGAACGTGAGCCATAGAAAGGCGCCGGGAGCAATAAGCGCCATTGCGTTGCTGGTCAACCCTGTAAGGCCAAGGGTGGCCTGCATCTGGGGTGCTTTCTGTTCTGCCATGTGCATTCTCCTGGAAATGTGAAATGTGCAGCGCTGCTCCCGGGTGAGGGTCCCGGGATGTTTTTGTGGCTCGCCCGTTTTCAACTTCCCACGCGGGCCGATCTGGGAATGTTGCTTGGGTATTTCAAGGCTAGAGTCGCTTCGATAAAGATGAAATGAAGAAACTCGAACTCAGTTTCCAATCAATCTTGTCGCTGGCGTGAGTTGCGAATCCGGTCGCACTTTACAAAGGCGCTCCGGACTCGCAAACCCGCTCAAGCTACCGCTTCGGGCCGAAGAAGGCAACGAAGCCAGCCGTGAGTGTCTGTTGTCCGCTCGCGGAGTTGAAGTCCCCCTTGCTGAAGTAGGGGACAGTCGACCAGTCGTAGCGATATTCAAGACGCGCCAACAGGCCCTCAGCCCACTTGTATTCGTAGGTCGCGGTCCCTTCCTTCACTTCTTGGTTGGCGCCCGTTTCAAATCCGTTGTTGTCGTGGAAGAACTCACCGCGAAGCGCGAATGCCGAGGTGCCCGTAAACTGCTCGTGCACGGCTACCGCAACGCCCTGCCAATGATTCAGAGCCTTATCGCCTACCAGGCTGTCGCCGTCGTACCACTGTCCGTCGCGATTCTGCCCGTAGTCGTAATTGATATAGGCATTGAATTTAGCATTCGGCGTCAGCAGAAGGGTGGTGTCAATCAGGTTCCTGTAGCCCTTCTGCGTGTCAAAGTTTGACGGGCCCGTATAGTAATTCACGTTCCACGTGTACTTGGGCTTCACCAGGGCGTTCGTGACGCCAATGGTTACGCCTCCGTTGTTCGTCGTCACGTTGTTCCAGCCATTCACCACCTGCACGCCAATGGTGTCGGTCTTTGAAACCGGCATCGACGTGCGCAGGCCAAAGTGCCAGTAGGGAATCGCCCAAGCAAACAGCAACGAACGCGAGTAGTTCCAGTTATCCTTCGATTCGATAACTTCAGCGCCAGCCGATGTCACGAATTTGCCGAAGTCTGCTTCAAAGCCCTTGGCCTTAGCCGGCTTGAAGCTGATGAATGCCTGCTCGAGATAGTCGCCCTGATCGTGCGAACCTCCGTTGATGAACGTGTTCACGCGACCAAACACAAGGTCCACATGCGCACCCACTGGGTCCGGATCGTGGTTGATTGTCAGTCTCGCCTCTGCCAGGTTGAACTGATCCGTCTTGTCATTGAAGTTATATAAGTCGTTTACCTGCCCGTTATTCAGGTCGCCCGGACGGTTGTAGTTATAGCTGTAGTAGCCGTCGATGAGCCCGCTCAGGTCCATCGGGCCCACGCTCCAGGTGGGCGCGGCCGCCGGTGCAGCTGCGGGCGCCGGTGCCTGTGCGGGTGCAGCGGCCGGAGCCGGGTCAGCCGCGGGTGCGGGTGTTTGTGCGCCTGCAGCCACTGCAACTGCCATGGCCGCGCCGGTGATTGTGAGCAGAATGCGGTCTAGGTTCAGGTGGATCGACACTGTTCCTCCCATGAAAATGATGGATTGTGGTATGACGCGGAAGTTACTCAGCGAAATTCGGTTGGACTGACTCAGCACCCTTTTTTGGCGCAGACTCCACCCTGGCCCCGTTCGCCGGGGATATGCGAGACACGTAGCCGTGTAGAGGTCATAGTCCAGAGGCGTCATGGTGATCTCTCGCCCCTGAAGTGGTCCGGTCGTTGCGGATTAACACTAGTAACGCAAACATGTCATAAAGAAAAAATGAAGAACCGCAAAAGAGTGTATAAATCGCTTTTCTTCTTTTCTGGCAGGGCTTTGGCGCATACTCGCGCCGCCGGCACGCCGAGCCGGCCACGCCAATACACCGGCCCGTATAAGAAATACATGAGGATGCTGATAAAATTCAGTCACGAATTCAATCGCGACCCGGCCGCTCCACCCCTCGGCCAAATACGCGCACAAGTCCGCAAAGCGCGGACTGGCTGGCACCTACAACCAGGCACCACTTCTTGAACCATTGCACGAGTCGCAGCCTGAACGCTTACCGGGAAAGGACATCACCGTTGTCTGGTACCTACATCCCTTTGCGAAGTGTATTGGGCAGCCGCCGCGCGCGCGGGTCGGGGTCGCGCGCTCTCTTGTTCGCGTTGGAGTGTTCGCTCGGTATCGCCGCTGTCTTTGCGATTGGAGTGTTTTCCCATTGGTTCCAGTGGATGCTGCCCGTCGCCGCGCTGCTGAGTTTGCTCGTAGTCGTCCCCACCGCTCTGCTTTGCGGATTCTGGCAATCTGTGGTCGTCTCTCTCTCCGCGGTTGGAGTGCACAGCTACTTCACTGCGCATCAGGCGCAGTTCAATCTCGCGCGCGATCCCACCAGCTCGGTCACCCTCCTCGCCTTCGTTCTCGTAGCCCTGCTCGTCAGCCGCCTCTCCGCCCGTGTCACCGAGCACGCCAAGGCGTCCGAATCCTGGGGCGGTCAAATGCACGATCTTTACGAGTTCACCCGCCGCACGCTGCAAATGAATTTGCACGTCGAGCCGGGCGCACAGCTCGCCGAACTTGTGCACGAAATTTTCTCGCTCGAAGCTGTCGTTGTCTTCGACGCCGACTTGCACGAAATCTACCAGGCCGGCTTCTGGAAAGAGGATCCGCAGGAACTGGCACAGAACGTCTACTACTTTGAAACCTCCGACGATGATGCCGAAACCGGCATTGGCCGTCGTGTTGTCCGCCTCGGCACTGTGCCCATCGGCAGCCTCGTGGTGCGTGGCGACACCAGCCCGCTCACCAACAACGCCATCGCCTCGCTCATCGCCATCACCTTCGACCGCTACCGCGCCTTCGCCAACGAGAGCCGCATTGAAACCGAGCGCCGCACGGAGCAGTTGCGCGCCACCGTGCTCGATAGCCTGGCCCACGCCTACAAGACGCCCCTCACCGCCATTCGCGCTGCTTCCACCGGCCTTAGCGAAATGGGTCGCCTCTCGCCGGCACAGTCTGAACTGGTCTCTCTCATTGACGAACAGGCCAATCAGCTCAGCGACCTTACCGCGCGCCTGCTCACCACCGCCCGCCTCGATGCCGGCGAAGTTTCCATCAATGCAACCTCAATCGCAGTCGCTCCCTTGCTTGAGGAAGTGGTCAGCAGCCTCGGCGATCGCCTGGCCAGCATGAAGGTCGCCGTCAATATTCCCGATGAAACACTCGAGCTCTGCTGCGATCGCCAGTTGATGGTCATGCTGCTCACCCAGTACATTGACAACGCCTGCAAGTACTCCATCTTCGGCACCGTCATCACCATTGGCGCCGTCGAGGCCAAGACTGAAGTCATTTTTTCCGTGCACAGTTTTGGCCCCGTCATTCCCATGGCCGATCGCGAACGCATCTTCGATCGCTACTACCGCTCCTCCACATCGTCCAACCGCGCCGCCGGCACCGGCATCGGACTCGCCGTCGCCAAACGCGTTGCTCTCATTCACGGCGGCTACGTCTGGGTCACCAGCGAACAGGATGAGGGCACCACCTTCTTCGCATCCATTCCAGCCCCAACGCAAAAAAGGAAGTCCCAATGAACCAGCCTGCGATTCGCGTACTCATAGTCGATGACGAAGCGGCCATCCGCCGCGCCCTGCGCCCACCGCTTGCCGAACTCGGCTTTCAGGTCAGCGAAGCGTCCCGCGGCGAAGAAGCCTTGCAGTTGCTCCATGCCTCGCCCAGCGATGTGGTGCTGCTCGACATCAACATGCCCGGCATCGGCGGCATCGAGACGCTGCGCCGCATCCGCGCCTTCGCGCCCCGCTTGCCCGTGCTCATGGTCACCGTCCGCGACGGCGAAGAAGAGAAAGTCGAAGCCCTCGAACTCGGCGCCGACGACTACATCACCAAACCCTTCAGCATTCGCGAGCTCATCGCGCGCATCCGCACCGCGCATCGCCGCGTGCATGCTCCGGTTCGCGTCGAAGATGCGCCCATCGAGATCGGCGAAATCCGCCTCACCCCCGCGCGTCGCAGCGTCGTCAAGCGCGGCCAACCCGTCCACCTCACCCGCAAGGAATACGACATCCTCTATTGCCTCATGAGCCGCGCCGGCCGCGTCATCACCTACGCCAAGTTGCTCACCGCCGTCTGGGGCGCCGACTGTCGCGAAGAGGTCGAGTACCTCCGCACCTTCATCCGCCAGCTCCGCAAGAAAATCGAAGACGACCCATCCAACCCGACTTACCTGCTTACCGATGTCTACGTAGGCTATCGCTTCGCCGACGCGCAAATGCTGCTCGAAGCAGCCGACGGTGCTGCTTCCGATCTCAATCCAATCGAGGAAGTTCCAGAAGGCGCGCTAAACGGCGCAGAATGAAATCCAGTCAAAGCTCCGCGCTGCATGCTACTCTCCCTTGGGGTACCGCGTTCCTCGCCATCGGAGATCACTTGATGCAGCGATTCCAATTCCATCCGTTTGCCGTCGCCCTCCTGCTGGTGTGCATCGCGCCGTCGCTCCACGCTCAATTCAAAACAGACCTCGTCAACTGGCAGGGAGCCACTGCGCCTTGCATCGGCATCGGCCCCATCGCGGCCCCCATCGCCAAAAAATGTGTGACGATGTTTGAGCAAGCTGGATTTCTGCCCACCGATCAAGTCGGATCGAGCGGAATTACCCTTGACGCGACCGGCAAAGATGATTCGGCAATCACTCAGGTCATGCCCAATTCGCCAGCGGCGTCTTCCGGGTTGCTCCTCGGCGACAAGATCACCGCCATCAACGGAACCACGATTGCCCCGCATCCGGGACAACTCGCCCGCAGCCTCCTGTTTGGCGAGCGAGGACAAACTGTCCACATCGCTTTTGAGCACAACGGTGCGAGACACGAAGCGGATCTCGTCCTCGCCCATCAAAACGTGCCGGAGCCACCGAAGCTCAGCGCCGGTTTCATGGTTGCGGTCAAGCCCATCGTTAACTGGCAGGGCAACTATATTCCCTGTTTAGGCGCGGGACCGGCATATCTGGCGGCGCTGGAGTATTGCTACAAGCACTTCAAGCCTTTCGGCTTTGTGCGCCCGGATGAAGCCGGGGGGGCAGACATCGGCTTCGACGAAGACAACACACAGTCTGCGGTGGTCAAGTCCGTTGCTCCCGGTTCCCCCGCTGCAAACGCCGGGATGATTCCCGGTGATCGCGTCATCGAGATTGACAAGAAGATGATCTCATCAACCGAAGCCGATCAAATTCGCCAGCTGTTGTTTGGCAAGACCGGAACGAAGATTCAGATAACCCTCACTCGGCAGGCGCAATCCCAAACAGCGAATCTGGTTCTGGCTGGCAAGAACTGATCGTCCTCCGTGGCCCAACCACGAAAGCGTATCTACTGCGCCTTCATCAGTGTCGCGATCAATAAATCCCTATGTTGATTAGCGTTCTCATCCGAGTAGTGCAAGACCCGCGTCCAGACAAAAAATGCAACCCCCGCCATCGCCAAAAAAATCGGCACGGGTAACCACCGGCTTCCCAAAGACCAGCAGAACCAGAAGACCAGCGCCCCGACTCCGAGTACTCCCAACTGAATCAGCATCGCCGGTATCGTATTCGCCTGCGCTCCCGCTGGCCGGGTGATTCGGCCGGGATTGATGCGGTATGGCATCGTGATCGAAAAAATGATTCCCGCCGCCAGATTGCACGGCAGCGCAAAAACAAGCCACGCGCCCGTATCCGCCAACACCACAAGCGGCGTAACTCCCAACCGAAAACAACTCAGTGCGCCGGCAACCAAACCGACAACCGCAAATAAGACAGAATGGAGAAGGTTCTTCGCCAGGAAAACCGTCCTGATTGGCGTAGGAGAAAAAAACAGCAACTGAATCCCGGCTCCTTCCGAACCCAGATTGTTGTAAAACAACCCCGTGAATCCAAGCAGCGCATACGTCACGCAAAATGGAAACGCAAATGGAAACGACTTCCCATTGCTAATCGGACTGGGATGAAACATGCCTGCAATGACAAGGACAAACAGAAGAGGCACACTCACCGCCCAAAGCAACGGCACCGAACGCAACAAACTCCGAAACTCCTTCTCCACGATCGCGGCAAAGGGACCAGAGCCACCCCATGGCCATCCGCCCTCGCGTTCGGTCGATCGGCTTCGGTTCGCGACCCAACTCAAGTTTTGTCCCCGATACTGCGCCCTGAGACGGCTTGCCAGCACACTTCCCGCACCTGCCGCCCAAAGTCCGAGCAAACTCAGAGACGCTAACCCCGCCACAGTTTTTTGCTCAAGAGCCTGCTGCAACGTGCCGGCACCAAGCCCCGGTGGCAACCATCGCTGTATCTGGTTCCCAGTCTTCAGCAACGGAGCATATTTAGCTAGCGTCTCGCGCAACGGCAGAGCCGCTTCCGTGTGGCTCTTCGATCCTTCAAAGCGCTTCTGATTCCACACTGAATTGATCACCAGCAGGCTGACCACCAGCACCATGAAGACCGCGCCCAGAATCTCCCGTGTCTTTCGCTGCGCCATCCATCGGTCAATCCATGCAAAGACAGCGCGCACCAACAAAATGTTGAAGACCGCGAATACCGACAGAGCCAGCGCCGCCCACAAATATAAATCCGGTCGCGCGAAGACGATTCCAAGCCAGAGGCCGAAACAGCAAACCACACCCACAAACGTCGAAGGCTCCATCAGGCCGGCAATCAAATACAACAGAAAGTACGATCCGAATCGAACCGGAAAACGCAGCAGAGTGCCCAGGTCAGATTGCTCTTGAAATGAAGCGATAACCATGGGAAATAGCAGCCACAGAAAGCTCACAACCCAAAACAGAATTGGCAAATATCGCCAGGACGAGTGCAAAGCCAACGAGTAGGCAGCAGCGCAGAGACCGGCTCCCAAACCCAGCCCGTAGATGCAATAAAACAGCCACGCGATCCCAGTGGCGCCCAGGTCAAGCAGCCCATGAATCGAGCGCAGACAGTTCACAAACATCCGCCAGCGCATGCCGGCCATGGCCGCGTACTGCGTCCGCGCATCCCCGCCGAATATTCCGCCGCCGGCAACTTTCACGCCCCCTCCGATCCGGTCTCAACTGCAGGACTTTCGATCGCTGCCAGACTAGCAGGGGGCCCGTAACAGGATGTACGTTGAATGCTGCAGGAGTGGCGAATTTTCTCGGGCTCTGAAACTTCCTCTCGCTACATTGCGTAATTATCTTCATCGCCCGGAGGTCCTGAATGCTCTGGTTCTACCAATGGTTCTTCCCCGCCCTCTGGATTATCTTTTTTGTCTATTGGCAAATTAAAGCCGCGCATGCCAAGACCACCCAGCGCCTCGAGCCGGCCGCGTCGCGCATCCTCCGCGTCTTCATCTTTGTCGTCGCGCTCGTGCTCTTCTTCGCCCCGCGCATCCCGCTGCCGTGGCTTTATTTCCAGCTCTGGGCCCAAGGCCTTTTGCCCTTCTGGTTGGGAGCGGCCATCACCATTGCCGGCCTTCTGTCCGCCGTCTGGGCGCGCGTCTACCTCGGCAGCAACTGGAGCCGCTCCGTCACCATAAAACAGAACCACGAACTCATCACCACGGGCCCCTATACCTTGGTCCGCCACCCCATCTATACGGGAATTCTTACAGGGATCATCGGCTCCGCGATCGCCCTCTCCGAAGTGCGCGGGGTCATCGCCGTCGCTCTCTTCTTTTTTGCGTTCTGGATGAAGCTCCGCATGGAAGAACAGTGGATGCGTTCCCAGTTCGGCGAGACGTATGCCGCTTATGCTCGAAAGACCGCTTCGCTGGTGCCCTACATCTTCTAACTGCCGCCTCCCGACCTCATTGCGGCTTGCTTGCGGTCGGGCAGGATTCGCTCCAACAGCGTCACCACCACAGTCTGTCCGGGCGCTTTGCCGATGGCACGCAGAGTCTCCGCCTTGATCGGCAGTTTATGATTCCCGTCCCCCAGCGCCATGAACGAGCTCTCCATCGGGTAACCATCCACGGTCGCTTTGACCTTCACGAGACCGCGCGTACCGAAAAACGAAGCGGATTCCGGCCAGATCACATACGTCCAGCCGCCCGGCTTGGCGCTTTTCTGAATTTCCGCCGTAAATGCCTTGTTGAGCATTGACCCTCTCTCTTCCCTCCACTCCACGGCGCACCGGCCCGCCGGATTCCAAACTCCCTCTTCCGTTTGACGTAAAGCTTATCGCTGAAAACTCATTCGAGCATCCCCACCCATTGCGATGAGACTGCGATGGATCGAGGGGTACTCTGCCAGGGATCCCGGGCCGCCGACCAACGACAACATGTCGTTGGTGGGACCCGCTGCCGGGTAATGCAGTTACCAGGACTTGGAGGCAATGACGACGGGAGAAGTGGGGATGTCGTTGACGACCTTGGTTTGCAGCACGAACTGCATGTTTTTATGTGCCCAATCACCTTGCATGGTTGACACGAGTTTTTTGATTTGCTCGGGATCGGTGATGAAGTCGGCTGCTGCGCGCGTGCCACTCTGGGTTATACCGGCAATGGTAAAGAGCGCCTCTCCTGTTTTGGAGTGCGGCATGCGGGTGACTACGGCGTAATCAATTGCGACCCGGTTCTCGCCGGTGAAGACGGGTGTCCAGGAGCGCCTGGTGTCGCCTTGCTCTTTGATTCTGAGGCCTTCGACGAAGACAAACGGGAGGTCGCCCGTTAGCTCCAATGTCCAACTGTTGTTGAATGCACCGATCAGGACGGTTGGGGAGTGCCGCAAATCGCTAAATGCCACGTCTTCTCCCGAACGCATGTCGTAGGGCCTGCCATGAGAAGCCAGAAGCGATGCGACGCGGACATTGGCAGAGAGGTCGCCCAGGGTGATGAAGTCGTTTTTGAAGGCGACCAGATCACCGGGCCCGATCTTCATGTCGGGAGAAATAGGAACCACGAACTCACGGCCCTGGCTCTGCAGTGAGTCGAGGTGGTGCGTGTCTCTGTAGCGGCTTAAGTAATCAGCGCTCAACATGTAGACCGCGTTGGAACCGGAGTAGAGAGTTACGGGCTCGGAAGCTTTAAGCAGGGGCTGCCAAAATGCATTGATCGGCGTGTCCTGTTGAGCCTGGTACCAGAGACTGATGGCCAAGCCGAGCAGCAGGAGGGGGACCGAGGCCCAGGCTGCCAGGCGCTTCATCGAAATTCGTTTGGGGACTGCCGGTTCGAATTCATGGTTGCCGGCGCTGGGGACCTGAGCCGCTGGCTCCGCCCTTTCCGGTACCGGAATGGGCGGCTCGGCAATCGGCGCCTCGATGGGGCGGCGCCTCGGAACTTCTGTCAGCGATGCGAGGTAGGAGCCGGGGCTGATCTCGATGCGAACGGGGCAATTCCCCCCTTCTCCGAGATAAAACTGTGCCAGCCTTTTCCTGACCTCGGCAGCACGAGCCCTGACGATCGGATCTTCGTTGGTGTCATAGTCCGGACGTCTACCAAAAACGTTGACGCCAATGAGGCGCTCCTTGAGCATTTCGCCATGGCCCGCTAGAGTTTGGTCGACGATGTATTGGAGAAGGTGCTGGGACTGTTTGCTGGCGCGAAAAGGCGCGCTTTGAAAGATCGCACTCAGAGTCTGCTGCACGAGAGGACCTGAGACCGAGGCCTCATGAGTCCCACTCTTTTGATCTGAACTCTCGAAGCTGACACCGGTCACGTTCATTTGGGACCTCTGAACGCCACGTACTGCACCCAGTTAAATTCCTGAGTTTGGAAGGACGAGGAACAAGCCTTTAGGTACGAACAGTACCGTACTGTACCTTGCAGACAACCATAAAGTCAACGTTTCCTTGCGACCGTATTGAAGAACCGTCAACAGCACGCAACGAAACCGGCGCGAGCGAATTTTCAGGTAGGTAGGCCCTTCCCTAAGGCTGCTCAGCGCCAGAGATTTTTGTGAGGTCCGTATGAAGTTTGAAGAAGGAGACACCTTGAAAACAATGTGGTTCAAATGGTCGGCGATCCTGCTACTCGTCATCACATTTGGAGCGACCGGTTGGTCAGGCATATGGGCACAGTCGAAAAGTATGACAGCATCACTGTCCGGCACAGTCACCGACCCGTCGGGGGCCAGAGTCCCGAATGCGACGGTTAAGCTCACCAATTCTGAACTCGGAATCGCTCGAACCGGCACTGCGGGTGCGTCGGGGGAATTCTCGTTCGCGCTTCTTGTCGAGGGCACGTATACCCTTGAAGTTCGCGCTACGGGATTCAAGACGACCCGGCAAGACGGGATCGTCCTCACCCCTGGAGATACAGTCGCGGAAAACGTGACTTTGACGATAGGCAATACAGAGCAGGTCGAGGTCAGCGCGAGCAGTCCGTTGCTTCAAACACAGGACGCCAACATCAGCACCGAGCTGGCGAGCAAGCAGATCGAAGAACTGCCGCTCAATCTGAGAAATGTGCTGAGTTTTGTATCTCTCGACTCCGCCGTGAACGTTCAGGGTGACCGGCAACTGTTAGGGGCCGGTGGGAGTGAAGATACGGCCGACCAGGATTACTCCTTCCTGAACTTTGGAGGCGGCTATTTCGGGACGAACCTCTTCCTCCTCGAGGGCGGCTACGATACTTCTCAAGATTGGGGAGGCGTTTTGTATGTTCCCGCGCCGGAGGATACGGAGCAGGTCAAGGTAACGAGCTACTCGTTTTCCGCCGAATATGGATTCAGCACCGGCAATGTCATCAGCATGACGACCAAGGCCGGCACACACGACTGGCACTTCGTTGCCGACGAGTATATCCGCAACCAGGCGCTTGACTCCAACCTCTACTTCAACAAGATGGCCGGCACACCGAGGCCGGACGACCATCGCAATCAGTTTGGATTTGCAGGCGGCGGGCCGTTGTACATTCCCGGCATTTACAAACAGCGGGATAAGACGTTCTTCTTTGCGAACTATGAGGGATTGCGGCTTAACGGGGGCCTGAGCTACGGCGCTATAGTGCCCACCACCGCTCAGTTGGGGGGCGACTTCTCATCGGAGCTTACGACCACATCATTGGGTACGGATTGCCTGGGTCGGACCATTTATCAAGGGGCTATCTACAATCCCTATTCGCTGAGTAATTGTCCTGACGGAGGGGTTGCCCGCGATCCTTATCCGGGAAACATTATTCCAACGAGCGGGCCAGGCGCAATCGACGCTCTGGCGAACAAATTCGCAACAGGAAACTACTGGCCGGCGCCAAAGAATCCGGGCGGCGGAAACAACTTCAACACCGTTGCCAGTGCACCGACCACTTCCAACGAGTGGGGAATTCGCATCGACCAGAACATCAACGCGAACAATCGAATCTACGGGCAGTTTTCGAACAAGCATGAGGGAAAGGTCCAGACAGGAGCCTTTTATGGAAACGACATTGCGGGGCCCTATGTGTTCGACCCCAATAACCGTATGTTCGGGGTTTTGGGTTATTCCCACGTTTTCTCGCCGACACTTGTTCTGAGCGGCAACCTGTTCTTCATTCGCAATCCGGGGGGGAACGTTGTCCAGGGCTATCCGTTCAAGCCCTCCTCGCTGGGATTGCCGAGTGTTCTCGACACGTGGACGCCGCAGTTTCCGCAGGTACAGTTCGGGAATACCTTTAGCGGGTCCCTTATTGCCCCGCTGGGAGCGACGCAAAACTCCGGCGAAGCCACCTTCCCGAAGACCAATGAAAGCCTGAACGTAGACATCAATAAGACCCTGAAAACTCAGTCGGTCTCGGTCGGGTATCTCGGTGTGAGGCAAAACGACGATGGCGGTAGACTCACTCCGACGGTATTCAATTTCTCGAACCAAATGACTGCGGGTCCCGACCCAACGAACTTAAAAGTTGACACCACTGGAGACCCGATTGCTTCGTTTTTGGTGGGTGCCGGTAATTCCGGAGCCGGAAGTGCCGGCTCGACAGGGTTTAGTGCCTATCCCGCGCCAACGTATTTCATGCACGGAATGTACGTTCAAGACGATTGGAAAGCGACTCATAAGCTTACGTTGAACCTTGGTTTTCGCTACGATCTCCAGATGCCGGTGACAGCGCGGCATAATCAGCAGGCCTATTTCGATTTCCACGCTCTTAATCCGATCAGTGCTGCGGCTGGAATCCCGGTTTACGGAGAGGTCGTCTACAACACTCCGGGAAACCGCGGCTTGTATCAGAAAAACATGGATGACCTTGCTCCCCGCCTTGGCTTTGCTTACGCCGTGTTGCCGAAGCTTGTTGTGAGAGGCGGCTACGGCATCTATTACGCACGAAACTTCTACGGTGGCAATGGACCGGACCCAGGATATTCGACATCGTCAACGTGGACTTCATCGGCCGACGGGACGCACGTTACAACCCCCCTCGCACAGGCATTCCAATCGGGACTTGTGCCGGTTACTGGGAACTCACTTGCAGGCCTGACGAACGTGGGCCAGGGGGGCGGCGGAGTGAATCCGAATCGTCCCGATCCACTCATCCAGCAGTTCAGTGGAGGATTTCAGTACGCATTTGGTCCAAACGACGTGCTGGACGTGAACTACGTGGGAAGCCGGGGAAGGCGCATTACCCTAGGCAGTTTCAACTACGGCCAACTCGATCCGAAGTATCTTTCAATGGGCTCAGCGTTGCAAGCCAATGTCGCCGATCCATTTGCCTCCGCACTCGGCGCCCTGGGACTGCCGGCCAACGCCTGCGATTCTCCGGTCGGAACGATCGAACAGGGGTTTCTGCTGGAGCCGTACCCGGAGTTTTGTAACGGTGCCTCTGCCTCGAACGAACCGGTCGGGATCAACAACTACAATGCATTGCAGTCAAGCTTCAAGCATCGTTTCGGACAGGGACTGATCTTGACCGCTTCCTACACCTTTTCGAAGTTCCTCTCCGATACCGGTGGCCCGGAAGAGTGGGGTTCCATCAACGGCGATCAGGGCGGCTCGAGTATCCGCAACTACTATGACTTGAAAGCGGATTGGTCGGTGGACGGCGACGATATCCCACACTCTCTCGTTTTGAACTATGTGTATGACTTGCCCTTCGGCCGTGGCAAGAGGTTTGGCGGTAGTATGAACCGGATAGAGGACGCAGTTGCAGGTGGCTGGCAGATATCGGGAATTACTACAGCCCAAAGCGGTTTCCCGATGTCGATCAGCCCTAACGGGAACAATCAGACGTTTGGTGGGGGCCAGCACGTTAACTTTACCGGGGCCAGCTTTAAGGCAGCCGGCTGCGGCGGTTTTCAGAATGTGCCGTTCACTCCCGTGGGAAAGAAATACTGCTTCTTCAACGGGCAGCCCGCTACTGACCAAGGGAACGGGCAGGGGCCGTTCGAGGCGCCATCCCAATTCAGCTTCGGCAATGGGCCTCGCTACTTTTCCAATCTAAGGGCACCGAAATACGTGGACGAAGATCTGACATTGGGAAAGTGGTTCAAATTCACCGAGAAATTGCGGATGCAGTTCGCTGTCCAGATGTTCAATGCTTTCAATCATCCGAATTTCGGCATACCAGGCGCCTCTGTCGGGAGCCCTAACATGGGCGCGAGCTCAAGCACGCAGGGAGCCAGGCAAATGCAGGGTGTACTGAAAATAACTTACTAGGGTTCCCATGCGATGGATAGTAGTGCTTGCGCTAGGAACAGCGATTCCGCTCACAGTTTTGACCGTGAGCGGAATCGCTGTGGCGCAGGATCACGATCAGACTTTTCAATCTCTGGTGGCTGACGCTCGCGAGGCTCAGTCCAAAGGGGATTTTGCCCACGCTGCGGAAGCGTATCGGAAGGCAGTCGCACTGGAAGCTTCCGTTCCGGAGTTATGGGCGAATTTGGGCCTAATGGATCACGAGTCGGGAATGTCCGCAGAAGCGATTCATAGCTTTAAGCAGGCGATTCGGCTCAATCCATCTTTGTTCGTTCCTCAATTGTTCCTGGGTATCGAGTATCTAAAATCCAAGAACCCTGAGGCCGCCATTCCCTATCTTGAGAATGCCGAAAAACTCAATCCGAACGATTTGCAGGCTGCTCTTAACCTGGGAAAGGCATACACGTTGGCCAACCACGCAGTTCGTGCCGTCGATGCTTTCTCAATTGCCACACGTTTGGCGCCGGATGATGGGAACACATGGCTGAATCTGGGCACTGCATATTTGCAGCAGGTGGAGGACGATGCGCGCCTCATGACCTCCGCCTACGGTGATTCACCTTATGTCAACCTACGGGCCGCGGAAACCCTTGCCGAGGAAGGCAAGCCCGTTCAGGCCGAGACCGCATATAAGGCAGCGATTGCTTCGGGCGCTCCGCCGCCCTGCACGCACGCGGAACTCGGCATCACGCTCCTTCGCACGAAAAGCATTGCCGATGCGCGGGAGCAATTCGAACTGGAGACAAGGTCTGGATCTCATTGCGGACTCGCACCTCTGGGTTTGGCAGTTACTCAACTTGTCGAAGGACATGCAGAAGCTGCATTGACGAAGTTGATTTCTATTTCGGCGGCCGATTCTGGATTCGTGGAGTCAAGCCTGCCACTTTTTCGCGATGCTGTCTCTTCCGATCAGGCAAAGTCGCTGATCGATCTGAGTCGAGGGCGCGAGAAGGGCGACAGCTCTTCAGTCAAATTAGGTGCAATCTTAGGAAAGACGTTTGATCCCGATGAGACTCCGGCGCCGATCGAAGCGAGTGAAGGAGCCGGGGCTTCAAGTGGAGGTACGGCGACGCCGGCAAGTGCTGAGAGGTTCTATACAGCCGGTGAGTTTGCGCAGTGCAGCGATGCGTTGAAGCCGGCGCTGGCGACGATTGCCAGCGCACCATTGCAGCTACTCGCGTCGTGCTCTTTTTATGCGGGGGATTACCGAACAACGTCCGCCGCCGCTCAACGGCTCAAGAGCAATGTTGCAACCCGCGTGCAGGGATTGTATTGGGAGTGTAAATCCGATCAGAAATTGGCGATTGCGGCGCTGACTCGGGCGGGCGAAATCGATGCGAATTCTCCGCGCATGCACATTTTGCTGGGCGACACACTTCGGCAAAAGCGGATGTGGGACGATGCCGAAGCCGAATACCGCAAAGCGGTCGCCCTCGATCCGACGAGCACAGCAGCGCGGTTGAGTCTTGCGATTGTTCTCTTTACCGAATTGAAGACGGACGAGGCATTCAGTATCGACAGCGGCCTCCTGGCGGAAGATCCAAATCATCCCGAAGCCAACCTGCTGGCGGGCGAGATCTTTGTCCAACGAAACCACTACGCGGAAGCTGAGCCATATCTAGCAAAGTGCCAGAACCTCAAGCCGGAACTGGTGCCTCGCCTGCATGCGCTCCTGGGCGAGGTCTACGCAGCGATGGAAAGAATTCCGGCCGCAATTGCGGAGTACAAGGAAGGACTTTCAACCGATGAAGATGGAAGCATTCATTATCAGCTGGGCCGGCTCTATCAGAAGTCGGGCGACAGAAAGGCGGCAGATGAGGCCTTCAGGGAATCAAAACGTCTCCGACAGCGATGGGACAACCCTGCACGACTTTCGCCTGAGCAGAAACCGACAGATACACCAAGTCCGTAGCAAGGCAGTGCGAGGCTGAATGGGAATGAAGTGCAGGCGAGTGTTGCTCTGGGTGGTGCGATAGCGCGGAGTCGAGCATTCTGAGTGAAATGCGAAATTGAAACCCAACTTAAAGCTCTAGAGTCAGGAGCCTGATTGATGTGGATTGCCTCTTCCAAAACGTTGTCATACATAACTGCGTGTTTTGTTGCATTGGGATCTGTGGGATCAGCACGACCCATTGACGCTGAACAGATGGGCCGAACGGCGAATGGCGTGACAGTTCAGACTGCGCGGGGTGTGATTCGAGTTGAAGTTTGCTCGGAGAGGGTGGTTCACATCCTTGAAAATGCGACAAGCTCGGCGATCAAATCTCTGGTGCCGACCGTGGTGCGACCATGCACGGGCGCGCAGTTTGCGACTTCGTCTGACGCCACGCACCTCTCTGTGCGAACCGCAAAGCTCAGGGTAGAAGTTGCGCGGGACACGGGCGCTGTCCGCTTCCTGACTCTGGATGGAAAGACTATTCTCAGCGAGCAACCGAATCAGGGGCGTGTTGTTACCGGGGCAAACCCTGAGGAATGGCGCGACGGGATTCAGCGGGAGTTCAAGTTATTCCCCGGCGAGGCGCTTTACGGATTGGGTCAGCATCAGGAGGGTTTCTTTAATTTGCGTGACATTCCACTGCGGCTGCTGCAGGCGAACACAAATATTGCGATACCCTTTCTGATTTCGACCAAAGGGTACGGGTTGTTATGGAACAACCCTGCGCTCACCGATTTCAATCCTGCGGCGGAAAGGGTCAATCTCGACGGGAACGGAGTGGGCACTTTTGAGACGGGGCCGGAAGGAGAGTACGGCTTCCTGCTGAGTGGGAATTATCGGGACAAACTTCGATTGTCGGTCGGCGATCAGCAGGTGATCGACCTGAAGAATATGTGGCTGCCGCTTGCGGTGGGGGCGAAGATTCACCTGCTGGCGCACACGACCTACAAAATTGCCGCGGAGACGGGGGGGGATACAAAGCTGGCAGTCCGGACCCCGTCGGATACGATGACGTTTCGCTCGCAGGTTGGCGACGCAGTGGACTACTACTTTTTCTATGGGCCTGAGCCGGCCGCCGTGGTTGCCGAATATCGGGATTACACGGGTGCTGCGCCGATGCTGCCCAGGTGGGCTTACGGCTTCTGGCAATGCCGTGAGCGCTACGCGAGCCAGCAACAGCTGATCGATACAGCAGCCGAGTTTCGCAGACGGAAGATTCCGGTCGACGTCCTCGTGCAGGACTGGCAGTACTGGGGAAAGTACGGCTGGAATGCGATGCGTTTTGACGAGCAGGCGTATCCCCATCCTGCGGAGATGATGAAGGCATTGCATGACCAGAATCTCCACATGGTGATTTCAGTGTGGGCCAAATTTGGTGCAGAGACAGCCGTCGACAAGGAGTTTGTGGCGGATGGCCTGGTGCTGAAAAACGCCGCAGTTACGGGAGAGCCGGGCGAGACCAAGGAGACCGAGAACTGGGCGGATTTGTTTAATCCGAAGGCACAGAAGTTATTCTGGTCCGCGATTGATCGCAATCTCTTCAGCGCAGGGCTCGATGGCTGGTGGCTCGATGCATCCGAGCCGGAAGGCGATCCGCTCAAAGAGGACATGACGTTTCTCGGGCCGGGTAAACAGCTTCGCGACGCATTTCCGCTTTTTGAAACTTCCGCGGTGTATCAGGGACAAAGGGCGACAACAGAGGATAAGCGCGTGGTGATCTTGTCGCGCTCTGCCTACGCTGGAGAGCAGCGCAATGGAGTGGTCGCGTGGTCTGGCGATATCTCAGGGAACTGGGAGACGCTGCGCCGGCAAATTCCGGCGGGGCTCAGCTTCGGGATGTCGGGCTTTCCTTATTGGACGACGGATATCGGCGGTTTCTTTCGTTCGGCTGACCAGTATACGTCGCCCGCATACCAGGAATTGCTGATTCGCTGGTTTCAGTTTGGTGCGTTCTGCCCTATCTTTCGCATTCACGGATTTCGGTCGGAGACGGAGATGTGGAAGTACGGGCCTGAGGTGGAGAGGGTGCTTCGGAAATACGACGAGCTGCGCTATCGCCTTCTGCCCTATATTTATTCTTCTGCCTGGGGCGTGACGCATCGCAATGAAATCCTCATGAAGAGCCTGCCGTTTGTCTATCCCGATGATGCCGCGGTGCGGGACGTGAGCGATGAGTTTCTTTTCGGAGACTCTCTGCTTGTGAATCCGGTGACGGAGGCCCATGCGACGATGCGCAGCGTGGTTTTGCCGGCGGAAAGCAACTGGATTGATTTCTGGACAGGGAAGTTGTATCGCGGGGGGCAAACGATCACGGCAGATGCTCCCATTGACCAGATACCGATTTTTGCAAAAGAGGGAAGCATTGTGCCGATGGGGCCGGTTGTGCAATCTGCCGCGGAGGTGGAAGATCCGCTGGAAATCCGCATCTATGGCGGTAAGGATGCCGACTTCCAGTTGTACCAGGACAGTGGAGATGGCTATGCGTACGAAAAGGGTGCGCGCGCGACAATCCCCCTGCACTGGGACAATCGTCAGAGCGTGCTGACGATCGGAGAGCGATCGGGAACCTTCGCAGGCATGCGCACGAAGAACACGTTTCAGATTGCTCTGGTCAGACAGGGGCAAGGGGCAGAAGCTGGAGCCGACGCAGGCTTTGATCGCACCGCAACCTACGACGGCCATCCAATGAAGATTAGTCTGGGCAAGTCGAAGTGAGCGCAGGCAAGGAGTCGCCGGGTTTGCATGGGGCGATAGGATAGTTTGTTCCATGGGCCTACATTTGGTTTCTGGAGGGTTTTGATTGATGAACCGCAGACGATTTCTGACGAGCGGGCTGTCTTTGATCGCGCTTACGCGGATGGCGAAAGCATATGGAGACTCACCATTCTTTCAGGGCAACCCTCCGAGTGGCCCTTTCCTGCCATTTTGGGAGTCGCTCAAGTCGTATCATTGCCCGGATTGGTTTCGGGATGCGAAGTTTGGGATATGGGCGCATTGGAGTCCGCAGTGTGTGCCGGAACAAGGGGACTGGTACGCGCGGAATATGTACATCCAAGGCACGCGTCAATACGAGTATCACGTGAAGCAATACGGGCATCCGTCGCAGTTTGGATATAAGGATCTTTGTCCACTATGGAAGGCGGAGAAGTGGGACCCCGAGGCGCTGGTCAAGTTATACAAACGTGCCGGGGCGGAGTATCTCGTCTCCCTGGCTACGCATCACGATAACTTCGATTGCTGGAATTCAAAACATCAGTCGTGGAACGCGGTCAACATCGGACCGAAGCGCGATATCGTTGGCACCTGGGCCAAAGTTGCACGCGCCAACGGCCTGCGATTTGGCGTGAGTTATCACGGAACTCCGCATCGGGTGTGGGACGAGTTTTTGCCGGTGCGCTACAAGAGCGATACGACCGGACCGCTTGCGGGTGTGCCGTACGATGGCGTGCTGACGATGGCGGACGGCAAGGGCAAATGGTGGGAGGGCCTGGATCCGCAGGGGCTCAATGGAAAACCGCATCGGAAGAACACGCCGTGCCCGGAGTTTGTTCAGCAGTTTATGCATCGCGTTCAGGATGTTATTGACAGTTATGCCCCTGATATTCTCACCTTCGACGACGGGGCGAAGTTCAATTTCGACGATGGCGGGACCGGTGCTCCGGACTTGAAGGTGTGGTTAGGCATTCCGGACCTTGCACCGGAAATTATCGCTTACTTCTATAACAAGAATATTCAGACGCACTCGGGCCGTCTGGAAGGAGTGGTCGACCTGAAGGAAGTTCCTGAACCCATTTGGGGAACGCTCACGCGCGACTTTGAAATGACGTTGGCAGACCAGCTTCAGGTTGATCCATGGCAGACCGAGGCGTGCATAGGGAGCTGGCACTACGAGCGGTCGCACCTCGAGAACCACACGTATCAGAAGGCCTCGTTCATTATTCCTTTCCTTGCCGATATCGTGAGTAAAAACGGCAATCTTCTTTTGAGCATTCCTCTGCCCGGGCATGGAGAGCCGGATAGCGACGAGTTAGCCTTCCTCGGCGAACTCGAAGAGTGGCAGCAGGTGAATTCCGAAGCGATCAAAGGCACACGTCCCTGGAAAGTTTATGGGGAAGGCCCTTCGACCGATGCCCAGGATATTCCGTCATACCAACTGGCGAAGATCAAGTTTGGGCCCACGGACATACGTTTCACAACAAAAGGCGAGGTTCTGTACGCCATCGCTTTGGGATGGCCAGCGGACAACCAGGTACTAATCAAGTCGTTGTCAAGTACAGCGCCCCACTACGAGCGTCAGATTCGCAAGGTGGAACTGCTGGGAGCAAAGGGCGAGGTCAACTGGACGCGAGGGTCGGATGGGCTAAGAATTCGGGTGCCGCAAGATCCGCCCTGCCATCATGCCTATTGCTTCAAGATATCGCCGGCATGAAGACCGCTGTCGATCGAATCGCCGGAGTCAGGCGAGGAAGGTTGAGTGAGCCGGTTCGGAGCCAAAGCCCGCATAGTCGTTAACTGCAAACTCAACTTACCGGGATGCGCTGGCTTGAGATGCGCACAACGACGCTCGGCTTGATGAGCTCTACTTTCGGTCGTAGCGGGTCTTTTTTTCGGGCGATCTTGAGCGCGAGTTCGGCCGCGGATTTTCCGATGTTTTCGCTGCCCTGATCGACAGAGGAGAGTGGAACCCGGAGGAAATCGGAATAGGAGAGATTGCCGCAACCGATCACGGCAATGTCCTGGGGGATGCGCAGGCCGGCATCGAGAATGGCTCTCATGGCGCCGAGCGCCGATGGGTCGTTGAAGCAGAAGATTCCGTCTGGTATTGGCTCGGTGGCGAGCAATTTCTTTGCGGCTTCATATCCGCCTTTTTCGCCACGGTGATCGCCTGAAGTTCCCAGCGAGACAATATGCCCCGGCAAAGGAGTCAGATTGTAGGAACCAAGAACCCGCTTGTAGCCTTCGAGGCGTCCGATGGCTGTGCTGACTTCGGGCCCTCGGATGTGAGCGATGCGACGGCATCCCTGCTCAATCAAATGCGAGGTGGCCAGGCTGCCGACTGCCTCGTCGTCGACACCGACAAAGTTCGCGTCGAGACCCTGGAAACGCCGGTCAATTAGGATGTAAGGCGTTTTGTGCTCTTCGATCATGCGAAAACAATCGACTGCCCACTGCGCCGAGGCCACCATGATGACGTCGACACGCCGGGCAAGCAATTGCTTGATTTCCTCTGCCTCGAGATCGGGATCTTCGTCGGACGATGAGATCAGGAGACTGTACCCTTGTTTGCGCGATTCAATCGAAATGGCCTTGGCAATTTCCGCGAAGAATGGATGCAACAAATCGGGGACGACAAGGCCGAGAGTCCAGGTGCGGCCCGTGACAAGCGAGCGTGCGGCGAAGTTGGGCTGATAGTTCAGCTCTTGCATTCGCTTCAGTACGCGACGGCGTGTCTCAGAAGCAATGTCCGGGTGACCGCGCAGGACTTTGGAGATGGTAACTACCGACAGGCCCAGATCGTTAGCGATGTCTTTCAATCGGGTTGCCATGAATCTAATTTACTTTATTGCGCAGCGGAAAGCGGGAAACGCGATCCATAAAAACCTGCGGACGTGAATTTGTCGGTATCAATCGATTCAGCGCTCTATCCGTTTGAATTCCTTTGCGATCGCGACCCGTTTCTTCTTGACAGCTTTTGTTTTGAGGCTCTAATATTTTACCGTTTAAGTTATCGATTACTTTATGGTGAAGTTGAGGTATTGCCATGGAATCTTCATCTCAGACAGCGGACCCGTATGCGGGCGCGGTCGACCCGAGTTTGATCCCATTTCGCACATTGAGCTCAGGTGCAAGAATGCCGGCAATAGGCCTGGGAACCTTCGGTTCAGATCATGCATCTGCCACCGCGGTCGCTGCGGCGGTGGAGTTCGCGGCATCGATCGGCTACCGGCATTTCGATTGTGCGTCAGTTTATGGCAATGAGGATCAAATCGGCCGCGTGTTCAGCCGGCTTATTCAAGATGGCTTGCGCCGTGACGAAGTGTGGATCACGTCGAAGCTGTGGAACGACAAGCACGGCGAAGGCGACGTCAGTTCGTCGTGCGAAAAGTCGTTGGCGGATCTGCAAGTTGACTACCTCGATCTTTACTTGATTCACTGGCCATTCCCGAATCATCATCCTCCGGGTTGTGACGTCAGTGCCCGCAATCCGCATGCGGTGCCGTACATTCACGAGAACTACATGCGCACCTGGCGCAAGATGGAAGAGTTGGTGGATCGCGGTTTGGTTCGTCATATTGGTGTGTCGAACATGACGATTCCGAAGATGCAATTGCTGCTGCGCGATGCGCGGATCAAACCGGTTGCATGCGAGATGGAGCTTCATCCTCACTTTCAACAGCCGGAGCTCTTCAGTTACCTGGTGACAAACGGGATTCAGCCAATTGGATACTCTCCGATTGGCTCACCGGGACGGCCGGAGCGCGATCGGACTCCGGTGGATACATCGCCGACCGAAGATCCAGCCATCCTCGCGATCGCAAAAAGACTTGGCGTGCACCCTGCGGTGGTGTGTATCAAGTGGGCTGCGCAGCGCGGACAGATTCCGATTCCTTTCTCAACAAGCCAGCGTAATATACTGAGCAACTTGCTAGGAGTGATCGGCGAACCGCTCAGTGGACAGGACATGGCGACGATTGAGAAGCTGGATCGCAATTGCCGGTTGATCAAGGGACAAGTGTTCCTCTGGAAGGAGAACCAGTCCTGGGAGGATCTGTGGGACCCGGACGGAGTTATACCGGCTTAGCTGGATAACTCAAACCATGCTGTCTGCCAGTTAGGCTTCGAAACAGGAATGCGCCGCAATCGGGGAGAAAGTAAAGATATGTCCAAGACAATGAAAGCGGCTTTTCTGCCGGGAGACAGCACTGTCGAGATCAAGAGTGTCCCAGTGCCGGAACCTGGCCATGGGGAAGTTCTGATCGAAGTCAAAGCTTCGACTATTTGCGGTTCTGACATCCGTTGTATCTATCACGAGCATCTTGGGAAGGGCCCTGAGGGCTATCAGGGAGTGATCGCCGGGCATGAGCCGGCGGGCCTGATCGTGGAAGCCGGTCCGGGGTGCCGGCGATTCAAAGTCGGCGATCGCGCTCTCGTTTACCACATCTCCGGCTGCGGCGTGTGCAATGACTGTCGCCGCGGTTACATGATCTCGTGTACCAGCGCTCAGTATCGCCGGGCTTACGGTTGGCAGCGCGATGGCGGCATGGCGGACTATCTGCTCGCCGAAGAAAAGGATCTGGTCCTGCTTCCCGATTCGCTCACCTATCTTGACGGAGCCCAGGTGGCTTGCGGGTTTGGAACCGTGTATGAGGCGCTTCAGAAAATTGGAATCAACGGCAACGACTCCGTGCTGATTACCGGCCTCGGACCGGTGGGTCTGGCGACCGGAGCTCTATGCCGCAAGATGGGTGCTGAGAATATCATCGGCATCGATATCGCCGCGGAACGCCTGGAACTCGCGAAGAGCCTAGGACTCTGCGATCACGTGCTGACGGCGGGCGCGGAGAACGTGGATCAGGTGCGCGCACTCACCGGTGGATACGGTGTGGAACGCGCCATCGATTGCTCTGCCAGCGCAGAGGCCCGGGCCACCGCGATTCGAGCGACGCGCAAGTGGGGCAGGATGGCCATGGTCGGCGAGGGCGGCACGGTCGCCTTCAATCCGTCTCCCGACATCATTCACGATCAGAAGACGATCTACGGTTCGTGGGTGACTTCTATCTGGCTGATGGAGGAGTTAGTGGAGCGGCTTGTCCGTTGGAACCTTCATCCGGAAGATCTGGTGACGCACCGGTTTGCTCTGGAGCAGGCCGATGAAGCCTACAAGTTGATGGCATCAGGTCGTTGCGGCAAAGTTGCAGTTTGCCCGGCAGGGGAGTAACGAGTGCACACTACTCAAGTTGCAAATCCTGGCGAACCGTCGGGTGGCCAGATCCTCATCCCTCCTGAAGGCAAGATTGCCTTCTTTTTCGTAACCGGGCTGTTTTTCCTGTGGGCCATACCGAACAACCTGAACGACGTCCTGATTCGCCAGTTCATGAAGTCCTTCGAGATTACGCGACTTCAAGCGGGTCTGGTGCAATCGGCCTTCTATCTCGGGTACTTCATTTTCGCGATTCCAGCAGCGCTGGTGATGCGCCGTTTTGGCTACAAGGCGGGTATCGTTGTCGGCCTCATTCTCTATGCCACTGGGACCTTCCTGTTTTTGCCAGCCGCGAATACGCAAAGCTATCCACTGTTTCTAACGGCGCTGTTCGTGATCGCGAGCGGCCTGGGTTTTCTGGAAACAGGCGCGAATCCGCTGGTTGCCCAATTGGGCGATCGGGAGAGTTCCGTGCGAAGGCTGAACTTTTCGCAGGCGTTCAATCCCATTGGATCGATCTGCGGGGCCATGATCGGCACGCTGTTTATCTTCTCGGGAATTGAACCTGGCGCGGCCGAGATCGCACGGATGAAAGCCCAGGGCGTGTACGACATCTTTCTGCGGCACGAAACACAGCGCGTTCTCGCGCCTTATATGGTTCTGGGCGTGGTCGTTCTGATTTGGGCGATTTTCATTCTCAGAATAAAGTTTCCGGCGGTTGCGAACGAGCCTTCGGCCACCGAGTCGAACCGCGACGGAGGGTATAGTCGTTTGCTCCGTTATCCAACTTTTCTGTTCGCGGTGGTCGCGCAATTCTGCTACGTGGGCGCGCAGGTTGGCACGTGGAGCTACTTCATCCAATATGCGCAGGACTACACGCATGTTTCGGAGAAGACAGCGGGCTATCTTCTTACCACCACGCTGGCGGCGTTCGCGGTTGGACGATTTGCTTCAAGCCACCTCATGAAGCGGATCAGTCCGAACAAGATGCTGGGCTTCTTCGCACTGGCCAACATTCTGTTGCTGGCATTCGGGATTAGCCGCCCGGGCTGGGCCGGCATGATCGCAGTTCTGCTCACCAGCTTCTTCATGTCGCTGATGTTCCCAACAATCTTCGCTCTTGGCATCAAGGATCTCGGTTCGCACACCAAGGAAGGTGCGTCCCTCATTGTGATGGCGATTATTGGAGGGGCGGTATTCACGCCCCTCATGGGCGTCGCCTTTCAATTTACAAAGAGCATGGCATTCAGCATGTGCGTTCCCTTGTTGTGCTACGTGGTTGTCGTCGCCTTCGCCTTTTGGGGACCTCGGTTTGCCGCTGCCCCAAATTCTTCCGAACGCATCAGCGAGGCTTAACGTGAGTCGAAAAAATTCTGGCAGTGCTGCAAGTTGGGAAGTCGCGCTTAAGCAATTGCTGCCCTTATGGGGACATCGTAATTGGATCGTTATTACCGATGCAGCCTATCCGGCGCAATCGAACCCTGGAATCGAGACGATCGCAACCGGAACCGAACACCTCAAAGTGCTGAAGGCGACACTCGATGCGATCGACAGCGGCACGCATGTCCGCGCGAAGATTTATCTGGATGCGGAGTTAGCCCATGTTTCTGAGCGGGACGCGCCGGGTGTAACCAAACTTCGCGAAAAAATGGATGGTCTGCTTCGTGAGCGGGACACCGAAACGATCGGGCACGAAGAGATTATTGCGAAACTCGACAAGAGCGGCAGACTCTTCCGCATTCTCATTCTCAAGTCGAAATTGGCGATTCCGTACACGTCGGTATTTCTTGAGTTGGATTGCGGGTATTGGAATGGGGATGCCGAGAAGCGGCTGCGGCGGTCGATGGCAAGACGCAAGCCATAACTTCGATGCCAAGTAAGACTTCAACAACGAGTCTCAGAAGAGTGAACGACAACGATTGCTCCGAAGGAAGCTACCCTGGATCAACTTCTTACAATGACAGGTGAGTTCCCAATGAAGTTTCAATTTGTGAAGGGTAAGTGGAAGTTGAGTCGACGGCCTGCAGCATTCGTGATTGCTGTGGCCGTCGCGGCTGTGTTGATGAGTTCCTCGGCGCGGATGCATGCGCAGTGTGCAGGGGAAGGCGGGAACAGCTTGGGGTTTGACATGGCGCCGGAGACCAGTCAGCGCGTGGTGGAGGACGCCGTGAAGCAGATTCCGACGCCGATGGCTTCCGGTCCGATAAAGCCGACGTGGGATTCGCTGAAAGAGAACTACAAGGTGCCGAGTTGGTTCAGAGGCGCGAAATTCGGTATCTTCATGCACTTTGGCATCTTCTCGGTGCCTGCGCATGGCAATGAGTGGTATGAGAAGTTCCTGTATGCGGGCGGGAACGATAGTGTCTTAAAGGTGCTCGGCGGCAACGATTTTGCACTCGGCGTGAATTCCGGTCCCGACAGTACGCGTGCCTGGCACACGCAGCACTTTGGACCGCCCGATCAATTTGGCTACAAGGATTTCATCCCGATGTTCAAGGCAGAGCATTTCGATGCCGATGCCTGGGCGACGTTGTTCCGGAAGGCGGGCGCGCGGTACGTGATGCCCGGTGCGCAGCATCATGAGAACTTTGCCATGTGGGATAGCAAAGTGACGCCCTTCAACTCCATGCAGATGGGGCCAAAGCGCGACATCATCGGCGAACTTGCGGTGGCCGTGCGAAAGCACGGGATGAAGCTGGGAGTCGCGAATCACGGCATCGAAAACTTCGAATTCATCAATCCGCCCCTCGAATTGGCCGAGAAGATGAAGGAGGAGAAGACAGATCTCTACGATCCGAAATGGGCGGATTTTTACAATTACGCGGACCGCAGCAATGCGGCCATGGAGCGCTTCCTGGTGAACTGGTATGAGCGCAATGTTGAACTGATCGACAAGTACCAGCCCGACCTCATTTATTTCGACAACGGCGTGGATCAACGTCACATCGATCCCTTGAAGCTGCAGATCGCAGCGTATTACTACAACCGAGCCAAGAACTGGGGCAAAGAGGTCTCGTTCACCACCAAGAAGGCGGCCTTTGCGCCCTCGGGCACGAACACGAAAACGATTGCGTCGATCCTGGATTTTGAAGGCGGGCCACCCGATGGGATTCGCAACGGATCGTGGGTTGTGGACAGGCCCATTGGAACGACAAGTTGGGGATACGTCGACGGACTGAAGGCCAATCCGCCCGATACGGTGATCGGGTGGCTGGTGGATACGGTGAGCAAGAACGGTACGCTTCTGCTGAATGTTTCGCCGAAGGCAGATGGGACGATTCCACAAGACCAGCAGGACACGCTTCTGGCCGTCGGAAAATGGCTGGATACCAATGGCGAGGCAATCTACGATACACACGCGTGGACGAAGTTCGAGGAGACGGGCAAAGACCACATCTACTTTACGGTGAAGGAGCACGATCTGTATGCGATCGTAATGGGCAAGAGTGCCGGACCGGAGATCGCGATCCGTTCATTGCCCCAGGGCGGGCCGACCGGCTCGGTGCGATCTGTGACGCTGCTCGGCGGCGGGACTCTGCGCTACAAGCAGGATACAGCCGGGCTCACCGTGATACTGCCTGACGCCGCGGAACGCAAAGAAGCGTTTGTGCTGAAAATTGCAGGGTTGAAGACGAATCCGGATACGAATACGGATTCCGGCAATCCCTTCGGTAGTTGTGAGCAGGTGCGGTAATCGCGAAGGAGCATCATGATGGAGACTCCGGCTGGAAAAATTTCTCGTCGTTGGTTTTCTCTTGGACTGGTTGCGACGCCGGTGGCAGCAGCCCTCGGTGTTGGCAGTTCCACTGAGCAGGCGCGGGCGGACGAACCGGTCCAGCCTCCCAAGTGGATCGTCGATAAGGATGCGCCCCCGTTTGGCCTGAAGGATGGTTTTCATCGCAACGTTCTTGCCACGCCAATTGCTCCCTTTGATTTGGGGGAGGTTGAACTCGGCGATGGTCCTCTGAAACGCTCGACCGAGTGGAATCGCGAATACATGCTGCGCTTGCCAGTGGACCGGCTTCTTCACAACTTTCGAGTGAACGCCGGATTGCCGTCCTCCGCAACGCCGCTCGGTGGATGGGAGGCGCCGAAGGTGGAACTGCGGGGGCATTTTGTCGGACACTATCTGTCGGCATGCGGTTTGATGTATGGGTCAACCGGTAATCGCGAGATAAAGGCGAGAGGCGATCAGATTGTCAGCGGGCTGGCGGTTTGCCAGAAGAGCCTTGGAACCTCCGGGTATTTGAGCGCATTTCCGGTGGAGTTGTTCGATCGCCTCGACGCGCTGAAAGAAGTGTGGGCGCCTTTCTATACGCTTCATAAGATCATGGCGGGATTGCTCGATATGCATACTCATGCGGGCAATCCGAAATCGCTTGAAGTCTTGCTGGGTGTGGCGCGGTGGGTCGATGGCTGGACGTCAGCGAAGACGCCCGAACACATGCAGGAGATCCTCGACGATGAATTCGGCGGCATGAATGAAGTGCTCTACAATCTCGCCAGTGTGACGGGGGACGATCGGTGGGCGGTGGTGGGGGATCGCTTTACGAAGATAAAGTTTTTCAATCCGCTTGCCATGAGGAAAGATGAGTTGCGCGGTCTGCATGCCAATACCCATATGCCGGAAGTGATCGGCGCAGCGAAGCGCTATGAGATATCCCAGGATCCCCGTTTTCGCAACGTCGCGGAGTTTTTCTGGGAGACTGTGGCTGAGTCGCGAACCTATGCAACCGGCGGTTCCGGCAATCGAGAACACTGGGAGACGCAGCCCAATCGTCTCGGGGTCGAACTCGAGGAGGCGAGCAACCACCAGGAGTGCTGCTGTGCGTACAACATGATGAAGTTAAGCCGTCATCTTTACTCCTGGACTGCGCAGCCGAAGTATATCGACTATTACGAGCGGAACCTGTTCAACCATCGCCTGGGCACAATCCAGCCCGAAACGGGATTGACCAGCTACTTTCTCTCGTTGACGCCGGGCTCATGGAAGACAGTCGGAACCGAAGACAATAGCTTCTGGTGCTGCAATGGAACGGGTCTCGAAGAGTTTTCGAAATTGAACGACACTATCTACTTTCACGACGACCAGAGCGTCTTCGTCAATCTCTATGTTGCCTCTAGTCTTCACTGGAAGGCGCGCGGTATTCGCCTAAAACAGACAACTGAGTTTCCCATCGAGCCGCGAACGACGATCGCCGTGGATGAGTCGATGTCGGAGCCGTGGTCTCTGAATTTGAGGATCCCTTCCTGGACATCCGGCGACGTCGCGGTTTCGATCAATGGCAAGCCGGTTGAAGGAACCGCGGCACCGGGCAGCTACTTCAATATCAGGCGGATTTGGAAGCGCGGTGACCGCGTTGAGGTGCAGGTCCCGATGCAACTGCGGCTTGAGGCAATACCGGACGATCCCACATGGAAGGCCTTTTGCTATGGGCCTCTTGTTCTAGCCGGGCAATTCCCAGCCACCGGAATCAATGACGCGCTTCTTCACAACAACCAGGGGCCGGAGGTCGGGAAGATGCCGCTGCAAGTGCCGTCGATCGAGGGCAGCGATGCTATTTTGCTGACGAAAATGAAATCGGCGGGTGCACAGCTTACGTTTTTACTCGACACCGGCGGCGGGACCGTAACTTTGAAGCCGTTGTTTCAGAGTTGGGATCGGTTTGCGGTGTACTGGAAGACGACGTGACGTTAGAATGCGTCGGCTGGAGAAGATCGAGTGCGACATCGCTGCCATAAAGCATACGTGGTTCCTGGCGGCAATGTCGTTCGACTCGTTTGAACCCGCTCAGGGCCGATTTGGAATCAAGTGGCCATCAGGAAAGATAGGCTTTCAATGTCACGCCGTACTCAGGAATCCCCTCGATCAATCTGGGAACTGTGACCGTCAAACCGTTTGCAGTTTGCCTCCATGCGGGAGCTTCACGCGCCCCTAGCACTTCGACCTTCTCAATTCTGCCCGGAGAACTCGCGCTCGAAGTTCCGAGGGATTGAATCGTCGTTTCCTGATTGGGGTAGCCGAGGATGATGGCATAGATCGTGCGGCTACTTTTGATCCGCGTGAATCGCACGTCTTTGGCGCCAAGGCTGGCGACACTGTCTCCGTGAAATGCACCGGCAGAAACATTATTAGGTCCCTCGCCGAAAATCTTCCAGGGGCGAGTCTCGTAGATTGCTTCGGAGTTGACGCGCATCCATGCGGTGATCTTGTCGAGAACAGCAATCTCCTTTGCATCGATGGTTCCGTCCGGTCTTCCCGGAATGTTGAGCACGAAAGTGCCATTCTTGCTGACGGTGTCAACGAGCCAGTGAATCACATCGCGGGGATGGAGGTATCCGCCAAACTCGCCGGGTTTCTCATAGAGACTGCGATCGTAGTGCCAGTTCCCGATGCAAGTTTCCGACTGCCAGGCATATGGCATGATTTCACTGGTGAGGCCGCGCTCGCAATCGTGGACAACGCCTTTGACCAAGCGAGCGGGCACATTCTTTATGTTGGCGACGACATCCATTTTGCCTCCTCGATTGAAGAGGCTGCGATTGTAAAAATAGGCGGCGATGTTCATTCCGGCCCAGCCGAGAGGGAACATCGAATTGTCGAAATATAGAATGTCCGGATCCTGCTGGTCAATCAGATCTCGAGTTCGATCGTAGAAGTTCCGCACGTAAGAAGGGTCGGGGAGAGCGTCGGCCGGGTGCTTCGGACCGTAGAGCATCTGGGGATCATATCCTTGCCACCACTCATCCTGCCCATGACGTTGAGAAAGACGGCCGTCATAAGGCGCTCCGGCTCGCAGGCCCAATTTGTCTGCCCCATGCGAGGGCTCGAACCACCACCAGTTTCTTGCTTGGTGAACCGTCACGCCGAAACGCAGGCCGCGTTCTCTCGCAGACTTCGCCCAGGTCCCAACCACATCGCGGCGCGGCCCGATCCTTTGAGAATTCCAGGGGTGATGTTTGGAATTCCAGCAGTCGAATCCATCATGGTGGTTTGCGAGCGCGAAGATGAAGCGAGCGCCGGCTCTTTTGTATCGATCGACGAGCTCATCGGGCTGCCAATTCAGAAGGGTCCATTGCGGACACAGATCCTTATATCCGAATTCTGAGGGATGCCCGTAGTGTTCAAGGTGATATCGATACTGCTCTGACCCTTCCAGGTACATGTTCCGCGCGTACCAGTCGCCCTTCTCCGGAACACACTGCGGGCTCCAGTGAGCCCAGATTCCGAATTTGGCATCCCGATACCATTCGGGAGCCTCGTACTGCAAAAGGGAATCCCAGCTTGCTTCGTACGGGCCAGACCCATTGAGTCCGGCGATTGGAGACTTCATGGAGACGCCATCCCAGGAATCGGGAATTCCAGGGAGTTTCTGAGGGGCATCATAAGTATTCGGCTTCCAGGTGGCTAGGTCCAATTTCTCCGTGGCGATTCGATCACGTGAAACGATTGAGAAACTCCGCTCAGACTCTGGAAGCGCACAGAACTGGGCATAGTCGGAGCTCTCGGTTTCTTTAGCGCTGGCGGGAAGAGACTGCGGCCAATTTTGCGAGGTGACAAAGGCTGTTGCGGCTCCACTTAGAACTTTGCAGAAATCTCGACGGCGCATTTCGTTCATTGCCTTTCAGAGCTTGGCACGTCGCAATTTCCCGCGGCTGCCAAATGCAAGTTGTCAACGGTTTTCGATTTCGATACGGAAAGGGTAATGGTCAACCTTCTCGTCGAGAGTGAAATAGAGTAATCCTCATCCTCATTCCAACCTAATACTCCAGTTCTGGAGTGCGAGACGTCTGTGGGGCGCATTGGACGCAGTGGCAGGGTCGCAAAATCCAGTGATCATTTCGTTGCTTATAGCCCAAACGATCAGTGGGATCTAGGTGTTTTACGGCTCGTTACAGTAATGTGCGCGGAAGAAAGGGGGCGTAAGCGCTTAAGATCGTGACCCGATCCGCGATGGTGCTTTGAATTGAAATGTTTTCAGTGCGAAGGAGGCCGGCAAAAGCTAACGCAGTTTGATGGGACCGATCCCAAGACCGGAATTGGAGTCTCTATACCAAAAAGACATTGAACACTCAGCCTGACCCAGCTTGGCGACGCTGAAGTGCCGTAGATTACCAGACGCGCAGCGCGACGGCGCGGGGAGGCGAAGGAGACCCGTCGACGATGTCGGTTTCAAGGACAACTTCAAGGTTCCTTTTTTCCCAGCTCGCTGGAGCCGCGCGAAGTGCGTTTGCTAAATCCTCTTCGTGGGTGATGAACCCCCCAGCGGCTTTTGTCCCTACCATGCCGACTCCACTAATAATTACAAGGAATTGGCCTGTTTTCGAATTCAGTACCCGTGCCACGAGGGCGAAGTCTTTACTGCCTCGGCGACCATCCGTGCTGGCTCTCCAGGCCTGATCTGGTTTGGTTCGATCTTCAATCCACAGGATCCCGTCGTTCTCATGAAATCCAATAGGTAAGTCGGACATGACGCGATCAATCCACGGATTGTTGTAGGCCCCCACTAGAACTGCGGGCGAACTCCGAAGATCCTCATAGGTGTAGTCTTTTCCGAACCGGGACTGCGCCAAGATTTGCTTCCTGGCAAAGAATGAAGACAGCGCCTCTGCGGCGTATGCATCATCTTTGTTCAAGAAATAATCGTCGAGGGGCGTAACTTCTTTCCACCTTATAGAAGTGTTGGGGTCTAACTGGAGCGGCGCCACGTTGCGCTTTTCCAGCGAATCGTATACCCCAGTATGCGCCAAAGGCGATTCTTGATAGAGAGTTGAACTCATCGCATAGCTCACCGGGGATGGCACGCAGATCAATACTGGCTGCTTTGTGGCGGAAAGCGGTTCCCAGAATTGATCAAGTTCTGATGGGTGGTGAAAGTGTGCTTGAATGAAGATCGTTGCAACGATTCCGATCATTGCAAGGGCCGTCGTCACTCCCCAAATCCTCGAGTGCCACGACCGTTTCGGAGGCGCAAGGGGGTGTTCAACCAAGTTAGCCTCCAGAGCGAGGGCAGGAGCAATTGGCTGGCTGCTCCATTGGAATTTGGGAATATAGGAGCCGACTGGAATCTCGATCTGAACTTCGAGTGCGTGTTCTCCCTCAGCGTAGTATTGTGCCAAGCGTCGCCTGACTTCACCGGCCTTCACTCGAACAATCGGGTCATCGCTTGTGACATAGGCTGGAGAGCGATGGAACAGATTCATTCCGATCGATCGCTCCTTTAGAAGCTCAGTGTCGCCTTTGAGGCCATGTTCCACGACGTAGGAAAGGAATTCCTTCGCTCTGGGGCTGTTGGAAAAAGCGTTGCTTTTTAATATGCGTCTTAATTGTTCGTGTATGGCTTCATCGAGGTCTTTGCCTGGAAGAGGAGGCTGTTTCGCAGCCGGTTCCGAGTCTTGAGTTTGCATCTGTTCAACCCCTCTCCAAGGCGTCAATCTACGCGCCTTTGTCTGCAAGAGCCCCCTACTCCTGAATGCGCATCAGGGGCAGAATGATGCTTTCGATTGAAGTTCAAGAGACCGCGGGGCGATCCTCCGGCGGGGTAATGGTGAGAACGTTTTCATTCCCTATTGCCCCTCCAAGTCCGCTTGCTCTTTGGGAAGCTCCAGCGCACATTATAAGCCCAATAAATGGAACGGCAAAATTCCTCGTTACCTCACCGTAACGCGGTGCCCGATACCCTCCAGCTTGAATTTTAGTATCAGCAACTTAGCCGTGATACATGGGGGACAACCCAGTAACACTCCGTTAAGTACCTATACTGGCCCGTTCAATTTCAATACAAACCGCTGCGGAGATTGAGAGGCATGTTTCTCGCTCTCAAAATCTGGAAGGGCGAGCTGGAAGAGCAGGCTTCGCCTTCGCGGCGGAATTCCGGTCAGTCCGCGAAGCTGGTAAAAGGGCGGACTGGTCAGTGCCGAATCGTTGTGCAACCGTCAGGGACGGCCATGAGAGCAGCTCATTTTGAAGCAAACTATCTGGGCGATTTGGAGCGCCAGATCAATTTTGAGGAGGTACAAAATGCAGTACGACTTGATGCAATACGCAAAAGAAAAGGCATGGAAGGCGCTCGGCGTGTTCGCGTTTTTAGTAGTGTTCGCGTCCACCGCGGTTGTCTCCTGGTCGCAGACGACACAACAATTCACCGGACATGTTCTTGATGCCACTGGGGCCGTTATTCCTGGGGCGCAGGTGGTGGTCCATAATGAGGCGACCGGAGTAGATTCTAAAACCGTCACCACGGCCGTTGGCGACTATACAGTCTCCTATCTGATACCTGGGACCTACGACATAACGGTCTCAAGTACGGGGTTTAAGACTTTAGCGAAGACCGGCATATTGCTGAACGTCGATCAGACCTCAACGATCGACTTCAATCTAAGTGTCGGAACCGAAGACCAATTGGTGACAGTGAATGCCAGCGCCACCCAGATCGAGCTCTCCAAGTCCGACAGGGGCGAAATCATCGACAACGAGCGCATTGAGCAAATGCCCCTCGATGCGCGCAATCCCTATGGTCTGTTCGAACTCAGCCCAGGAACGCACGATTTCTCTAGTTCGCAATATCCAAGGCCGTTCGACAACGTAACAGGCAACCAGTACGTTAATGGATCGCCGCAAGTGAGTCAAACCAATGTCGACGGCGTAGGCAACGATACTGCGGATTTGGGGAGAGCTGGGTTCGTGCCTTCCGTGGATGTCGTTCAGGAATTCAAGATCGTGTTGAATGCGTACGATGCCTCCTACGGACACTCCGGAGGGTCGGCTGTTGACCTCTCGTTGAAATCCGGCAGCAATAAGTTCCATGGCTCCGCGGATGAATACATGCGCCGGACCTGGCTCGACGACGAGGATTGGCAATCCAATTACAACGGCAACAAGAAAGCCCAGCACAAGCGCGATCAATATGGCTTCGAGGCGGACGGACCGATTGTGATTCCGCATCTGATCAATGGAAAGAACAAATTGTTCTTCCTTGCAGGCTACGAGGAATTGAAGGATATTACGCCCAACCCGTCCTACAACACATACTCCATTCCGAACCCGGACTGGGTCACAGGCGACTTCAGCACGGCCCAATATTGGAATAGCACGACGCAGAGTCTGCAACCGCTGACGATTTACGATCCGCTCACGCCGCTGCAAACCGTCGTCGATCCAATCGATGGAAAGACGAAACAAGCGCACTCGCCATTTCCGGGCAACAAAATTCCTAACGACCGGATCGACCCTGTTGCGACGAACATCCTGTCGTATTTGAGCTATCTGAAACCGAACGTCAACCCAGGAGCGGGTTATGCTCCCTGGACCAACAATTATCAGAACTTGCAAGTGGAGCACGATCTCTGGAGGAATGCGGTAGTCAAGATCGACTACAAGCCCAACGATGCGAACTCATTCTCGTTTCGCTGGAGTCATCAGAACCGCTCTATCTTTGCCAACTGGGGCGTGGGCGCTCCCCAATCGGATCCAGCCAATGGGAACGGCCAAGGTAATGCGCCGTCAGCTCAGACCTACGCCACTCAATGGACGCACATCTTCAATCCGAACCTCCTGCTGAACATCGGCGTCAGTGCAATGAATTTCGACAACAATCAACTCGAAGGTTCGATTTTGCCTTATAACATGACGGCCAAGTTGGGGTTTGCCTCGGCTTTCTACAATCAACTCGAGAACAACAACCATTTCCTCGATATCTCTTCCAACGGACTTCCCAATGCGGCGAACTTTGCCGAGTTGGGTGCGAGTTGGCTTGGCTATTCCGGTGACAGGCACGCTCTCGATTTCCTTCCAACGCTTACCTATATCAAAGGCGCTCACACAATCCGCGCCGGAGTCAATATTGACTTCAACCAGTGGGACAATCCACTGGGAGGCAATGGCAACGGCTTCAACTTCTCTTCGAATTTCAGCAACGAATACTGGAATTCCCCAGATGCACCTGGTTACACCAGCGGCATGTCCGTCGCCTCGTTGCTGCTCGGCTACCCGAACTCCGGTACGATGAACTGGGACACTTTCCAGTTCTGGTCTCAGCACTACTTCGCACCGTGGATCCAGGACGACTGGAAATTAACCAGGAAACTGACTCTGAATCTAGGCCTGCGCTGGGATTTCACCACGCCGGAAACAGAACGTCATAACAAGATGAACGGGGCGTTCAATCAAAGCGTATTGAACCCGGTGTCCTCAATGATTCCGACTGGGACAGCCGCTTTGGGAACGAACACGAACCTTCAGGGTGGCCTGACATTTGCCGGTGTTAATGGCCAGTCGAGGGGCGCCTACAAGATGAACATGCTGGATATTCAGCCGCGCCTCGGCTTTGCCTATGCGATCTCGGACAAAATGTCCATCCGCGGCGGTATAGGAGAAAACTATCTGAACGATCAGTCGAGTAACGGATCAGATGGCTTCAGCAGCTCGGCCAGTTACACGAACTCACTCGACAACGGAGTTACGCCCTACACGGCCACAACAGGCCAGGGCCTCAGCAACCCCATCCCGGTGGTCCCTCAACCAAGCGCTGCATCCCTTGGCTATTTCCAGGATCTTGGCAAGTCATTCTCGTTCTACAACCCGCATTACCAGATACCCGCTTTTTGGTCTTGGAGCGTGGCATACGAAATAGCGCCCACCAGACGCGATGTTTTCTCCGTTAGCTATATCGGCAACCGGGTTCCAAACAACGGCGAAAGCAGCAACATCAATCTGATCTCACCCCAGTGGAACGCGCAGTGTGACATCGAGCGTGGCGGCGACCGCCAACTCTGCGACGGCTCTGCCGGCCAGATCGCCAACCCATTCGTGGGCATCGCCGGATTCGCCGGTACAAGCTATTACAACTCCACGACGCTTTCCAAGTCCAACTTTACCCGGCCGTATTCCGAGTTCGGAGACATTACCGAGAACGGGGCGACCAATAACGGAAAGAACTGGTACAACGCTTTCCAGGTGGTAGGGTCGCATCAGCTTTCGGGAAGCCTGACGCTGCATGCAACGTACACGCATGCAAGGGCAGAAACTTCCGGCGGATGGGTTGATCAACTCAACCATGTTGTGGCGCGCGAAGTTAGCACGTCTAACGATGTTGACCACTCGATTACCTTTTCGGGAGTCGGCATTTTGCCATTCGGCAGAAACCGGCTGCTGTTCTCGAATGCAAATAGGTTTGTCGATGAAATCATTAACGGTTGGGAAATTAGCCCGCTCTACACCTGGTACAGCGGATTTGCCTGGCGCCCTTCTGACTCCGGTGGATCCGGAGGGATGTATGACCAGGCGGGTAACTGGGAGATGGCTTCCACTGGTGGACCTATCAATAAGTCAATGGGCGTTAGTCACACCATCCTGCATCCGGACAGTTCACACAAGGACAGCAGAATCCGCGGCGTGACGCCTTGCGTAGGTTACAAGGACACGGATACAGGGGATATCATTCCGAGCCCTGCGGCGACCGCAGCTGGCTGCTCCAGCATTGAGTTTGTACGATCGCCGAATGGGTACGCGGTCGGAAGACAGAATATCGACTTCGGTGTCCGTCAACCCGGCGCATACAAATTCGACATGGCGCTTTCCAAGAACTTTGGCATTCCCGAGGCTTCCAAGATATTCCTTGGGAACGGGGCGAACCTGCAGATTCGCGTCGATCTCCTCAATGCTTTCAATCACGCGGATTGGGACGAAGGCTATAACAACGATCCAACCAGCATAGACTTCGGAACCATTGGGAAGGGACCCAACGGGCCGACCAACGAACCGCGGTACCTGCAACTGTCAGCCAAATTCAGCTGGTAGTGCGAAGAGCCGAGCCCGGATGAAACCGGGCCCGGCCTCCTTTCTCCTAAACCGAGCGGGATGCATTTTTCGCAATGTCTCTGCTTCATGCAATCGTCCGCTCGAGCTCAATAGCATGCAGAGTGTCTCCGACCGTGGTGCATGTCTCGCGCCTCGACGAAAACACGGGGATCGGGACGGCACAAAGTATATCTCGTATATTGGGTGAGCGGACACAGTCGAATACGCACTTCATCTGAAGTATCACCACGGCGCGCCAAGTCCGTAGGGTGTAGATTCGGCTGAGCGATGGAGAAATCGACAAACTGCCTTTTTTTGATCGAGAGAATCTATGTACAAAGCGGTCAGTCTACTAATTCGTCGAAAAGGTTGCTGCATGTCCTTCGTTAAGTTGCTTTTGCTCGCCGGATCGGCGGGCATATTGAGCACTGCGTCACTGGCTCAAGATGCCGCCGCGCATCCCAATTGGCCGGGGCCGGGTCAACTCTTTGTCGGTACCTGCTATCAGCCTGTTGACCGATCGCCCGAGCAAATTAAGCGAGATATCGGCCTGATGAAAAGCGCGGGTTTCACCATCGTGCGCATGGGCGATCTTTCATGGGATTCTTTTGAGCCCGCTGATGGTGTTTTCGAGTTCACATGGTTTGACAGCATCATGGACCAAATGCAGGCCGCGGGGATCCACGTTATCGTGGACATAAGCGGATTGCCTGCGCCGGTCTGGCTTCATCACAAGTATCCTTCAGTTGACATAGTCAACCAGTTTGGCAACCGCCAGGACGCGGCGATGCGCTACATGGACGACATAAGTGATCCTGAGTATGAGAAGCACGTCCTTCAGTTCGCCGACGCCCTGACAAAACGCTACGCGCATCACCCGGCGCTGATTGCATTCGGCTACGACAACGAGATCGGCGATGGGTACATGTCGTATTCGGAGGCGGACCGTCAGCGATTCATCGAGTGGCTCAAAGTGCGTTACGGGACAATCGAGAGCCTGAACAAGGCCTGGGCGACGCAGCGATGGTCGCGCCGGCTCGGATCATTCGACGAGGTCGAACTACCCTATGCCGATGGCCCCAGCCCTCCGGAGCGTTACCTGGATTTGCGTCGCTACTGGTCGGATGTGTCCATTCGCGCATTGGAGGAGTTGGAAAAGGTGCGCGAAAGAAACGCCCCCAACACTCCTGCGGTATCGAATCTCTATGACTACAGCCCGCGAAAGGGATTTGACTATCTCAGCTCTTACAAGAGATACGTGAGCTATGGGGCGGAAGGGTTCTATCCTTCGACTCCGCTGGACACTACACTAGGCGTGTTGCAGACCAAAGGCGATCTGGACACGCCGATGTGGTTTAACGAGTTTGTGACGGGAGGGTCCGGGTCGTATGGCGGTCCCAAGGGCATTGACCGGATGTGGGCGTATCTTGCGCTGATTGACTACGGGCAGAGCTTCCTGGGATGGACGTTCAACACTCATCAGGGGGGAGAAGAACAGGCGCTCTTCGGCATGATCGATCACGATGGAACGCCGTCCTATAAGTTCGACGAGTATAAGCAAGTCGCTAAAGAGTTCTCGCAACTGCAGCACCTCGGATTTCCCCGCTACCACAAACCGGACGTCGCCATCGCTTATTCCTATGACAGCTTTATTGCCTCAGATCCGCCGGTCTCCAACAGTGTGCGAAGCTATTTCTCCCCGCCGTATCGCGATCAGGTTAACAATGCGCTTGAGTCATTTTTTGATGACAACATCGACGTCGCGGTCATCAACATAGGTCACGCGACACTCAACTACAAACTTATTGTCGTGCCGGCAGACTATGTAATGGATGAGGCGAGCGCCAACGCACTGCGCCATTATGTCGAGCAGGGCGGCACTGTGGTTATGACTGCGCTTTCGGCGAAAGTCGACGAGCACAGTCAGTGGTTCGGAACCCCACTTCCTGGGCGGTTGAGCGATGTTTTTGGGCTGCGCACTTCACAGTTCTATCGTCCAAAGGAAATGCCCGAGTTCGAATTTGCGGGAAAATCGGCGAAAGCGAGCATTCCTTTCTATGAGGTGCTGGAACCGCGCACTGCACAAACGCTTGCCACATTCACCAATGTTCCCGATCATCCACCTGCTATCACGGTGAACCAGTACGGAAAGGGACAGGCAATCTACCTGGCGGCTGCCGCGCAGCCATCGCTGCTTGGACCGCTTGTTCGCAGTCTCTATTCGAAGTTGGGAATTCCACCTGGTCCCAGGACGCCGGATGGTGTTTACGCGCGCGTTGTCGAGGGTCGAACACTCTATGTAAATACAACCGCCGATCAGAAAGACATTCCGATCAGTGCGAAGGGCCACGGCGTGCTCTCGCATCGGAACTACGAGGGAGCGATTCAACTTGGGCCGTATCAGGTGGATCTTGTTGAATAGCTTTTGCTTCAAAAAGGGGAATGGCGATGCTTCAAAGGGCATGGAAGAAATTGCTGGTTTCATTTGTTTTGATCCTCCTATCGATATCGGCGAGGACGAGCGCACAGGCGGATTATCCTTTCCGCAACTCTCAACTTAGTGACGATGCCCGCATTGCTGACCTGCTGGGGCGCCTGACTCTGGATGAAAAGGTCGATCTAATGGACGGCCATCCAAAGATTCCGCGCCTGAATCTTGTACTCTCCGATGAAGCGGAAGGTTTGCATGGTCTGGCGCTGGGTGGCCCAGGCGGGTGGGGGCCGCGCGGCCTGCAGCCGCTGCCGACCACGATGTTTCCGCAAGAGAAGGGTCTTGGCGCTACCTGGGATACGGCGCTGATGAAGAAGATTGGCGCACTCGAAGGGGAGGAAGCGCGTTACTACTATCAGAACCCAATCTTCGACTTCGGTGGAATCGTGGTGCGTGCGCCGAACACGGACCTTAGCCGCGATCCAAGGTGGGGCCGCACCGAGGAGTCGATGGGCGAAGACCCCTACCTGGTCGGCACGATGTCGGTCGCATTCATCCATGGAATGCAGGGCCCCGATCCCAAACACTGGCAGGCGGCGTCATTGATGAAGCACTTCCTTGCCAACGAAAATGAGAATGGCCGCGCCTTTACTTCGTCCGATTTCGATGAACGTCTTTTCCGTGAGTATTATTCCGTGCCGTTCCGCATGGGCTTTGAGCAGGGCGGCTCTCGCGCGGTGATGGCCGCCTACAACTCGTGGAATGGAACGCCCATGATGATTCATCCTGTTCTCAAGGACGTCATGGTGAAGGAATGGGGCAACGACGGCCTCATCTGCACGGATGGGGGTGCTCTGGGACTGTTGATTACGGAACACAAGAGCTTTCCCGACAAAGAACATGGCTCCGCGGCGGCAGTCAAAGCCGGTATCAATCGATTCCTCGACCGGTACAAGCCTGAACTGACGCAAGCACTTAAAGATGGCCTTCTCACTGAGGCGGATATGGATGCTTCTCTCCGGAACCTGCTCCGTCTTCATCTCCGCCTGGGCGAGCTGGATCCTGTAGGCCTCGATCCCTACGGGAAGATCGGACGCGAGTCGAACGGAGAACTCCCGCCCTGGGATCGCGCTTCCAGCAGGGAACTGGTGCGCCAGGCAACGGATGAGTCCATTGTCCTGCTCAAAAACGAGAACAACACGCTTCCTCTGAATCGCGCGAAGGTTAAGACCATCGCCGTGATCGGCCCTTGGACAAATGAGGTGCTACTGGACTGGTACAGCGGGACGCCTCCCTACAGCGTGAGCATCGTCGAGGGGATCAAGGAAGCCGCCATTGGCCCCAAAGTGCTATTCAGCGATGGTTCCGATGTTTCTGAGGCGCAGTCACTGGCGCGTAAGTCGGATATAGCTATCGTTGTAGTCGGCAATCATCCAACCTGCAACGGTGGGTGGGATCAATGCCCAGTTCCTTCTAACGGCAAAGAGGACATGGATCGCAAGACGATTGTGCTCGAACAGGAAGAACTGGTGAAGAAGATCTTCGCGGCCAACCCGCATACCGTCGAGGTGCTGCGCTCGAGCTTTCCGTATGCAATTGTCTGGAGCCAGGAAAACTTGCCTGCCATTGTGCACATGACCCACAGCAGCGAAGAAGAAGGTCATGGGCTCGCCGACGTGCTTTTCGGCGATTACTCGCCGGCCGGTCGCCTGAACCAGACGTGGCCCACGGGTGACGCACAGCTGCCGCCTATGATGGACTACGATATTCGCCACGGCCGCACCTACATGTACGCAAAAGAGAAACCGCTCTACGCCTTCGGCTACGGCCTCAGCTACACCAACTTCGCCTACGAGGGCTTGGGCGTAAGTGCGCCGGCCGTGAAGGCTGACGGCAAGATTGAAATCACTGTGAAGGTGAAGAATGCAGGTGCGCGCGCTGGCGACGAGGTTGTTCAGATGTATGTGCAGCACCTCGGTTCCGCGGTGGAACGCCCACAAATCGAGCTGAAGGGATTTGAGCGTGTTCATATTGAGCCGGGCGCAGAAAAGAACGTTGTCTTCGAACTCAAGTCGCGCGATCTTGCCTACTGGGATGCAGCAGCGCATGAATGGCGTGTTGAAAAAGAGCCGGTACGCATTCTCGCTGGAGGATCGAGCGACAAGCTGCCGGTCCAGGCGACTCTCCAGATTGAAACAGTCGGAGAGTACAAGCCGTAGCACGATTGACTCGGATTGTGCGCTCACTCAGGTATCACTCGTGACAGCTTCGAATGAAGGGCAGACGGGTGGCGGTTGTTGGCAGCGTACCGTTTGCTGCGAGCACGGTTTCGCGCGTTGAATGCCGCTGAAGGCTTGTGGACCGGAAGCTGATCTGATCGGATCCGTGCAAGACAACGCGATAACATGCAAGATCGGAAAGTCACAATGGATGATGTTCGAACTGTTCTTTGTAAGGCCTGCCTTAATGCCTTCTTCTTCTCGATGTTTGGAGTTGCTCTCCTAAGTACGCGGTCTGTGGCGGCGCAAGTTGTCGCTCCACCCGTTGACGCGGCAGGGAATGCAGTTGGCCGGTTTGCCCACTCTCTCTGGGGAATGGACCATTATCAACGGGGAGAAGGGAATTGTCGGTGTGCGCGATGGCGTCGTGCGTATCGCGCCGGTACCACATACCAATCTGTTTCACGCGCCCGGCGGTGACTTCGATGTAGTGAATGCGCCGATGGTGCTGTTTGCGCTGGACGGCGACTTTACCTTGAAAGCCAAGGTCTCGGCGCAACTGGTGAATGTGTACGATGTGGGCGCATTGGTGGCGTACGGAGATGACAAGCATTGGGCCAAGCTGTGCTTTGAAAATTCTGCACTTCAAGAGGCAACCGTGGTGACGGTTGTGACCCGCGAGCGATCGGACGATGCGAACTCTGAGACCATCGCATCGCCCTTTGTCTATCTGGCCATTGCGCGCAGGGGGAATGAATACTCCATGCACTTCTCGCGCGACGGGAAGCAATGGCGGCTAGCAAGGCATTTTCAGTTGCCGCCGGTGCCCAAACTGCGCATAGGCTTTGCGGCGCACACGAACGACAATCTGCAGTTTGCCGCAAGCTTCTCTGAGATTGTGTATCGCCCGACCGCGCCCGCCAACATGCGTCAACTGAATTCCACAGATCTCGTTGGACCGAACGGGCGTTAGGAGTCGGGCAGCGTAAACAAAGCCGCCGTTACGGCTCAATCCGAGGAAAGGTGAATCGGCGCCGCAGTGACCATCCAACGCTACTATCGGCCTGAACTGGACGCATTTCGATTCATGGCCTTCCTGATGGTTTTTATTGTCCATCGGATGGACTTCATTCCCATTGACCCAGCGCGGCACTACTGGCTTTACAACATCTGCCGTATCGGCGATCTGGGCGTGCCCGCTTTCTTCCTACTCAGTGCCTTTCTCATTACTGAACTGCTTTTCCGCGAGAGTGACGAGTCCGGCAGCATTCGATTGAAAGCCTTCTATATGCGCCGCATCCTGCGCATCTGGCCCTTATATTTCCTGGTCTTCTACGGCCTGGTCTGGCTCAACCAGTTTCTTCCCTACGCGGGAGCTAAAGTGCCCGCCTCCTGGTTGGCCTTTACTCTTTTTGCCGGCAACTGGTGGATATGTCTGCACGGTTGGATTCCAGCCTATCCCGTCAATCCCCTATGGAGTGTTTCAGTCGAAGAGCAGTTCTACATCGTTATTCCCTTCATCGCCTTCTACGGCCGTCGTTCTGGCGCTAAGTTCATCTCGCTGGTTCTCATCGTTGTTTCGTATTTGCCAGTCGTACTCTACGCGATGCATCCTACGAACGGCTTCAGCAGCCAGTGGACGAACAGCTTTGTCCAGTTCCAGTTCTTCGCGGCCGGGACGCTGCTCTCGATCTATCTCAAGGGCCGCGTCCCGCAGTGGAGCCCCATTCTGCGCCTCATCGCCGCCCTGGGCGGAATCGGCTGCTTCCTGACGGCGTCCATTGTCTTTGGCGTTCAGGCTGACACTCCGCACTCAACCGTCGTGCAAGCCCCGACCGGCTGGGCGCTCGTTCTGGCCGGAACTCTGCTCCTCTTTCTCAGCATGCTCGGCTTGCCCAGCAATCTTCTGCCGAGGCCGTTCATCTATCTGGGGCGCATCTCTTATGGCCTGTATCTCTTTCATGAACTCGCTTATTGGCTTATCTTCTCTCGAGGTAAAGCGTGGCTCACGCATGTTAGCCAATTGCTTTGTCTCGCCGGCTGGCGCGACTGTGTTGGAACTACCCTCGCCTTTTGCCTGACCGTCCTTGTAGCGCACACGTCGTATCAGTTTTACGAAAGGCCCTTCCTGCGCCTCAAGGGGCGCTTCACGATCGTTCCCTCACGGGACGAGGGTTAGTGATGACGCCCCTAGCGGTCGTCGTATAAAACGTCGCCATTGCTAGAGTCGCCCCTCTATACTTGACTCTCGGAATCTCTTTGCAGAGATTCTGCGACTTACTGATTCAAGGAGTGAACGCGCATGTTTCGCCGTTCGTATTGCGCCAGTTGCCGGTCGAGAATTCTGGGGTTGGCTGGAACGGTGGCACTCGCCGTCGCGCAGCCTCTCTGGTCTGCTTCGTGCGTGGGACCTGCAGCCTTGGAGGCACGGGCCCGCTCCCAAACGGGTAGCGATGCCTACGCGGATTTGGGCATTTGGTTCGGTGAGAAGCGCAAATCCGAGTGCGCCGTAGAGGCCTTTCGTGCCGGACTCAAACTGGAGCCGAACTCGCCTCGCCTCACTTATCTCCTCGGATTGAGTTACTACACTGCGGGAAACCTGCAAGAGTCGATTGTCCCTCTTCAGCATGCGGTTGAGCTGCAACCTAAAGAAGAAAAGGCACATCTCTTGCTTGCCTCTGCATTAGCCGGATTGGGCAGGGACAAGGAGGCATTCGTCGAGTGGCAAGCGGCGCTCAGGATCGATCCCGACTCCAAGATGGCATCGGATGGAATTGCCAAGATCCTACTTGCCGCAGGCGACAATGAGACTGTAATCGCCCAGCTTTCAAGCATGCAACTCGACGAGAACCTCATCCTCGACTTAGCCATCGCCTATGGAAGAGCCGGGCAACTCGACAACGCTGCTGGCACACTGCTCCAAGGGCTAAAGGCTTACCCAAATTCAACGACCATTACGTCGTCGCTGGTCGCCGTTTATGGCAAGCAGTTGCGCCTTGAGGAGGCCAATAAGGTTGCAGAGCAGTTCGCCCTCCGCAACCCTCAAAATATTGAAGCGCAGCGCTTTTATCTGCAGGTTCTGGTCTTTTCCGGCAAAAATATGGCCGCAGTTCCACTGGCTCGCAAATTGCTTGCGCAAGCGCCGAACGACGCGGATTTTCTGTATTTGAACGGTGTGGTGGAACGCGCTACGGGCAAGTTCGAAAACGCGCGCATGCACTTGGAGAAGGCGGCGAAGCTCGATCCAAATCGCTATAGTACTCATTTCAACCTCGGATGTACCCTGGAGCAGCTTCACCAATACGATAGGGCAAAGGCGGAGTTACAAAAGGCAATCGAACTTGGCCCGGCTGAGCCTGAGAGTCGCGTTGAACTGGCCAAGGTTTTGCGCAAACTCGGCGAAACTGATGCTGCGCGGGAGCAATTGGATATCTATCAGAAACAAATGGAAGGCAAATCGGACCAGGCCGTGGCGGCGCTAAAGTCCACGCAGGCCGAGGACGCTGCGCGTCAAGGCGATAAACAAATGGCAGCTACGCTCTATCGGGAAGCTATCGCGATACTACCCAACAACGCCATATTGCTCTATCGGTATTCGCTGGTCTTGAGTGACCTTAACGACATCCAAGGCGAGCGAGCCGCGCTCGAAAAGGCTGTAGGAATCGATCCCGCCTTTGCCCTGGCTCTATATCGGCTCGGCTCCCTGGTCTCTCGCGATGGTGATACTGTTGGCGCCGAGCAGCGGTTCCGCCAGGCTATCAGCGCCTCTCCCGGATATGTGCAGGCGTGGCTTGCTCTTGCCGCTACATTGGCCGAGGAATCCCGTATTCTCGACGCGTTGCAGGCCGTGGATAGCGCACTCAAGATCGCTCCAGATAACGGCGAAGCCCTTGAGCTGCGTAAGAATCTGCTTGCCGGCCAAGCGCAACGCTAACCGACGCGAAATTGAAGTTTCCGGAGGATGTTCGCGGTCATGAGCCGAAATCCAATTGGCACCAGGACTCGCCGCGAATTGCTGCGGACCATTCCTGCCACGGTCCTCAGCTCTTTATTCTCAAGCAGGCTCGGGGCTGCACCCGCATCGACAAAGTCTCTGCCGCCCTTCTCGCGCTTCGTGGATGTTGCGCAAGCTGCCGGTCTGACTGAGCCGACCATTTGCGGTGAGCAGGACAGCTTCACCTATATCGTCGAGTCGATGGCGACGGGCTGCGCCTTCATTGACTACGATAACGACGGATGGATGGACATCTTCATCCTCAGCAGCCGGAGACTCGAAAATACGCCTCCCAGCGCCACCAATCGTCTCTACAAGAACAACCGCGACGGCACATTCACCGACGTGACCGTCAAGGCTGGCTTGGTCGATATCGGTTGGGCTCAGGGCATTTGTGTTGGGGACTACAACAACGATGGCTTCGAGGATCTATTCCTCACCTATTACGGACAAAATCGCCTCTACCGGAATAACGGCGATGGCACCTTCACCAATGTGACAGAGAAGGCCGGCCTGCTTTGTTCCAAAACGCGCTTCAGCAGCGGATGCACTTTTCTGGATTACAATCGCGACGGTCTGCTCGACCTTTTCGTTGCCAACTATCTTGAGATCGATCTGGCCACCGCTCCCCGGCCCTCGCTTTCGGTGGCCAACTGCAATGCTGAGAACGTGCCGGTCAACTGTGGTCCCAACGGTTTGGCCAAGGCCCAGAACTATCTCTACCGCAACAATGGTAACGGCACCTTTACAGACGTTTCAAAGGAGTCGGGGATCAGCAGCTTTCGCGGCTCCTATTGCCTCACTGCCTCCAGCTTCGATGTGGACGAAGACGGCTGGCCGGATATCGTGGTCGCATGCGACACCTCGCCCTCCTTACTGCTGATGAATAACCATGATGGGACTTTTCGCGACGAGGCCTTGATTCGCGGCATCGCGCTCAGCGCCGACGGACATCAAATGGGGGGCATGGGCCTGGGGATCGGCGACTACAACCTTGACGGGCACACGGACGTCCTCAAGACCCACTTTCTGGATCAAGCGCCGGGTATCTACTCGAACGATGGCAAAGGGAATTTCGACGACCAGACGATTCCGGCCGGTCTCAACAAGGAAATCCGCTACGTCAGCTTCGGCGCAGGTTTAGTCGACCTCGACAACGATGGCTTCCCGGACATCCTTATCTCCACTGGCTCTGTTTATCCTGAACTCGATCGCATCTCGCCCAGGTATGCACTGCGCACGCCCCGCGTCCTGTTTCGCAATCGCGGTGACGGCACGTTCTCCGAAGTGGGTTCAGAGGCCGGTCCGGGTATCCTTGCCCGCCACTGCGGTCGCGGCGTTGCCTTTGGCGATTTCGACAACGACGGCGACATGGATGCCCTGATCGTTAATGTCAATGAGCCGCCGTCGCTGCTTCGCAACGACGCTCCTGCAGGCAACCACTGGATCAAGATCCGTCTTGAGGGAGTGAAGAGCAATCGTAGCGCCATTGGGGCGCGTGTCCTGGCCCGCTACGGCGGCAAAGTGCAGGCGCAGGAGCTACTCAGTCAATCCAGTTATCTCTCTGCCAGCGATCCTCGATTGCACTTCGGCCTCGGCGCGGCTACAACGGCCGACATCGAAGTCCATTGGCCCCTCGGACTCGTAGAGAAGTACCCCTCACTTGCGGCCGGTCAACTCGTGACCATCCGGGAAGGCGCGGGAATTGTAAAGGGACGCGGCTTCGGCAAGTCCTAAATCATCCGGCGGCAGAGCGCCCATCCAGCGGCTTGCCGGTACAAATCTACGCCGGCATGCCATCGGAGGACGGGCCTATTGAGAACTTACCTGCTGAATATACCGGCAGGTCAGTCCTACTTACAGCTGGTTTGGAAGCAGAGGTTCTTACTAAAAAACGGCATCACGTGATTCTGAAAGCGGTCAGCCACGGCGCTGGTGTGCGTGCCCGAATAGATCTCGAAGCTGTTTGCGATTCCATAGGAGTCCAGAATCTCGTGCAGCTTTCCGGCATCGATGCGCAACCCATCGTGGTCGCCTACGTCCATTGAGATGGCACGATACCGTTTCAAGTTTCCGATGTACTGGTGTACGAAGACCAGGGGCGCGTTGGCGGCGAATTGTGCCTGTATCTCCGGCACCGGTACACCATCCTTCGTGGGCAGGTCGAGATAAAGCGGCGGGTTTTTCGGGTTTGGCGCCCAGGCGGCAGCCGTAGCGAGCTGCGCGATGCCAAATCCCGGCAGGGCGGCAGCTGCATCGGCGGGCGATTTCAATCCGGCAATGATCTTTTCGTTGGCGATCGCCATCTCTTTCATCTTGTCGGCGGGGCCAGGTCCGCCCCCTCCCATTGGCGACATGCAGCAGGGACTCATGATGTAGAGGCTGCCGAAGACATCGGGATGCTTCATGCCGATCCGCGAAGCGCCGTAGCCGCCCATCGAGTGGCCGACCAATCCGCGGCTTTCGCGATTGGGGATGGTGCGGTAATGCGCGTCGATGTAAGCGACCACGTCGTGGGCGATGTAATTTTCAAAATCGCCGGTGGTCACCGAGCTGGAATACATTGAGCCGTTGTAGATCGTTTTCGAATCCGGCAGGACGACGATCATTTCTTTTGCGCCCTGGGCGAACGCGCCTTCGATCGTCTGCGGCACGTGAATTTCATTCGTCCACTGCTCGGCGCCTATGAAGAACCCGTGCAGCGCGTAGACGGCTGGGTAGCGGCGATGCTTGTCCTGGTTGTAGCTTGGAGGCAGGAAGACAATGACGTCACGATCGACGGCATCTCCTTCAAGATTGCCTTCGAGAGCTGCGCCGTGGACTTTGATATGTTCGACAGCAACCGGCTTCGCACCAGGAATCACGGGTGGCACAATCGTCTGCACCTGGGCCGAGAGCGCGGAGCACGATCCGATAGCCATCCCCAATGCTATGGTCCAAAATAACTTTTCAATCTTCATCGCGGTCCTCATTCGATAACTGGTTATGGCTGCACGGAGGTGGTGTGCCTAAATGTCGACGCCGATTCAGTTGTGGTCATCCTGGAAAAGCCGGGGAGCGAAGTCGTTCAAGTCTCTTCGCCAGGTGAGCCATTCGTGCGCGGTGCCGGGTGAAGAGAAGTAGACATACTTGATTCCCGCCGTGTCGAGCATCGTGCGAAAGGCACCGATTGATTTATGAAAGAGATCCGGTTCCTCGGTCCCCATGCCGAGCCAGAGCAGCTTCACCTTTCCATTGAATGCGGCTCCGTCCTTGAAGATTCCGTTGAAAGCTGTTGCCGGGTCCAGCACATCGCCGCTCAAGCCGTTCATCGTACCGCTAAAACCGGCCATGTAAGCAAACGTGTCCAGATGGCCCGTCGCCAGGTGCAATGCCTGGTTGGCGCCCATCGAGAGGCCGGCCATCGCGCGGTGCTCGCGATCGGGAATGGTCCGGAAGTTGGAGTCGATCATCGGGATGACTTCTTTGATCATCACATCGTCGAAAGCGCCAATTTCCGGCCCGCGTCCCGAAGGGGGTGGTCCGAACGGCCCGGCGGGCACTGACGCGTAGCCGTTTTCCATGACGATGATCATGGGCACAGCTTTCTTCTCGGCAATGAGGTTGTCGAGAATCAGGTTGCCGTGTCCCTGGAAGATCCATCCGGTTTCGTCTTCACCCATGCCGTGCTGCAAGTAGAGCACCGGATACCTTGTGCTCGAGTTCTTATCGTAGTCAGGCGGCGTGTAGACGAAGCAGCGCCGCCACTGGCCGGTGATTTTCGAGTGGTAATTGCGGATACGGACCTCGCCGTGGGGCACCTCTCTCGCAAGGTAATAATCCACGCCGTATTCGGGTATATCGATCCCGCTTGCGTCCATACCCATGCCAAAGTACGTATGGCTGCCCGGATCGTTCATGCGGACCCCATTGACGTCGAGCGCGTAGTAGTGGAAACCTTCCACCAGCGGAATGGTGGTCACATTCCACATGCCGTCGTCACCGCGTGTCATCGGAAACTTCTTGCCCGTAATATCCACATCGACTGACTGTGCGTCCGGCGCCTTGAACTGAAATGCCACGCTGTGGTCTGGCAGGACGCGCGGATATGTCGCGCCCATCACATTGGTCGAAGCGGGTTTGGCGTCCTCGACCGATGAGACCCGTTCGCCCTCGGGCGAGCGGCGCCAGGCAAAGTAGGCATCCAGCGCCTTCAGCCCTGCCTCATTGGGAACTGGCCCAGGGTGCGGCGTTCCGGCAAAGTACATCAGTTCGGGGTGTTGATCGCTGAACGCCGGCCATTGGGGCATTCCCTTGCCATTGGGATCGCCATACTTAGCAAAATTGGTCCAGTATGTCGCCATGGCATCGGAGATCGTGAGATCCGTTGCGCTCGGCTTGCCGGAGGGGCCGCCTGTGGGATGACCGAATACGTATTCCACTTCCATGCCGTGCGGCGAGCCGTGGCCGGCCTGCGGAGAGTCTGCCGGATAATCCGGATGCTGATCGAAGTAGTAATAGTAGGCTTTGGACCTGCCCTGATTGGTTTGCATTCGCGCCCACGACCATGTTCCCCAACCGAACGCCGCGTCCCGGGTCAGGTCGCGTGCGGTCTTCGGCACCGTGGTTTCGTCAGTCGGATACGCCTTGAGCAGACTGTCGGCAAAGTTGCCATAGCGCGCTTTCACAGCGGAGATATAGTCACTGGGTGTTCGCGGCGCGCCGAAGGACGCCCCTTCATCGGAGTTGTAGCCAACCAGTATGGGCGTATCGTTGAATCGCTTGGCTTCGTAGAGTTCGTATTGATCACCGGGAATCACCCATCCGTCGACAACGGGCCACGCCGTGCCCCGAATCGTTTGCCCCGCGGCGATGAGCTTTTCCGCAGGAAGCTTGCGCAGATCGGCGACGGAATTGGCTCCGAGATTCAGCGCGAAATCCACACCGGAGCGTTCGGCAATCGCCAGTGGCCGCATGTTCTCTCCTGGCGCACCGCCCGCGCGAGGATGACCGAAGGAACTGCCACTTTCTGAAATTGCTCCCTGGATCAGGCCCTTCGCCAGAGGTGAAACACACAACTCGCTCACGGCGATTCCACCGGCCGATTCGCCGAAGATTGTTACCTTGCCGGGATCGCCGCCAAATGCCGCAATATTCTTCTGAATCCATGCCAACGCGGCGATCATGTCGAGCAAGCCATAATTTCCAGAAACATGCTGCGGCGATTCCGCGCTTAACCCTGGGTGCGCAAGGAAGCCGAGCGGTCCCAGCCGGTAGCCGATGCTCACCACCACAACGCCCTTCTTGGCTAGTTGTTCTCCGCTATAGGTTGGAACCGAGGTTCCTCCGACGACGAATCCGCCGCCATAGATCCACACCAGAACCGGGATCCGCGCGGAGGTTGACTTGGCCGGGCTCCAAACATTTAGATAAAGGCAATCCTCGCTCGTAGTGATACCGGGAATCGTCTGCAGGCATTGCGGTGCGAACTTGTCGGCGCGGCGCACTCCGTCCCAATGAGAAGCCGGCTGCGGAGCACGCCAACGCAGATCGCCAAGAGGCGGCGCCGCAAATGGAATGCCCCGGTAGATTTTCAGCCCGTCTTCGACTGTGCCTTGCAGCAGTCCCTGTTCAACCTTCGCGGTGGGAACCGCGGCCCAAGCAGGCAAGGAAAATGCCGCGATTGCCAATGAGAGTAAAACCGCTTTCATCTCCGATATCCTTTCGAGTTCTTTGCCCGCAAGTTTCCGTGTGAACTCACAGGCGTCATCCACCTGCATAGGGTTCCGCTCTGAACAAGCTACTGCAGCGGATACGAATAAATGTTGACGCTGAACGGTGGCACGTCGATCATGTCGGGAGCCGCACCGAGCGCGTGCTCGTCCACCGAGACTTCCGGCTTCTTGCCGACTGCGACGACCGCATCCACCGACGCGGGCGCCATCTGCCAGAGTCTGCCTGTGCTCGCCAGCTTAACGCCATTGACCGCCAGCTTCATGCTCTGCTTTGAATCCGAGGGATTTAATACGGCGATGGTGAGTGTCTTGCGATCTTCACTGAGGGCGGCGCTCACATCAAGCGGATAGGTGTCACTTCCCGGATTTACCGCGGGCTGGTCGCCACCGGCCGGAAATATCGGCTTGGGCTGCGGCGAGTCACCGGAAACCTCGACCGGCAGAGTGCCGAAGTGATCGCGGTACATCTTGAAGAGCAGTCCCGTCGGATTCAATTCGGCTTCCGTCCTGGTCTCGCTCATCATGGCGGTGGCAAAGGTGAAGGCGCCAAGTTGGAATAGATCCGAGTGCCTGAACATTTCGTGGAAGGCCCAGGCATACGCCGGAATGACCTTGTAGGAGTTCGGACCTCCGCCCATATAGGCCCATTCGTCAATGGCGATCGGCACCGGCTTGTCCTTGAGTCCGGGAATACGTTTCAAGTATTCCTGGTAGTGCTCGTACTTTGCGCGGACCTGCGTGGCGGGCGCGCGCTCCCATTCAATCAGCGACTGGGGGCCAATGTTGACTTTCTTCTCCAACTTTAAATCGGTATGCATGTCGCTTGCGGAATAGTAGTGCTCGCTGAGCATGTCAATGTTATCCAGGCAATGGGCCAGCATGTAGCCGCTCCAGTCTGCCGTGGAAAGATAGTCTGGAACGAACTTGCCGCCGATGCGCTTGGACTGATTGGCGCCGGTCATGACGTCGGGCATGGCTCCGCCGGCGATTAACTTGATTGACGGATCGACCTGACGCATCGCCTTTGCGAATAAGTTGTGCTTCAGCACAAACTGCTCTGTCGATATAGCGCCCATCTGGTAATCGCCCCAGGGTTCGTTGCCAACGCCCCACAGCTTGACGTTGTATGGCTTCGGGTGTCCATTGGCGGCGCGCCATTTTCCCATCGGTGTGGTGACGGCGCCGTTAGTATATTCCACCAGCTCTCTCGCCGACCACGCGTCGCCGAAGCCGGCGTTTACCGTGATGTAGGGATCGACGGCGAGCAGACGGCAGAGTGTGAGGAATTCATCGGTACCCACGTCGTTGGGCTGGACGGCGTGCCACACCGGGTCATAAATGGGTGGGCGCTTGTCTATTTCGCCGACGCCGTTGCGCCACTCGTAGGCGGAGACAAAGTTGCCGCCAGGAAAACGATAGACGCCGGAGTGCAACTGCTTGAGTGCGGCAATGACCTCGGCGCGGAATCCTTCGATGTTGTCAGCCGGCATCAGCGAGACGGCGCCAATGTGAAACGAGCCAGTTCCGGTTGCGGTGATTTCGAGCTGAGCATCGTCGCTATCGCCCTTGGCCTGAAAGCTTAGCGGAAACTTGCGATACGCGGAGCCTAGAGTCGGAACTGTGACCGTCTGGCGATCGCCTGCGTCCTTGCCCCAAATGAGGCTAACCTTCACGACAGTGCCGGGGCTGCCGGCCAGAACAATGCGGCCTGTGTACGCCTTGCCTTTGCGCACGGCCAGCCCTGTTTGCCGCACTCCATGCGCTTCGCCGGAGCTGAGCTTGATGAGTGGCGTGTGGTCGCCGGTATACGAATTGTTCGCGTCCATCGTCACCACATCGTCGCCACCAACTGGCGCCCAATAGCGAAGTGGCATGCGACGCCTCCATGCCGGAACGGCAGGCTGCTCGGGCGGTTTTGAAGTGATGGGATTGTAGAATTTGCGGTCTTCGAGCATCTCCGCCCATACGCCCTCGTTGACGATGTTGCCGCCATGCTCCAGAAACTGTCCGTAGATGTACTTCGAGATCGGCGCGCCGGTCTTTGACGCGTCGATGGTCACGTTGACTGGAGATGTTTGCGCCACGGATGCGATCGCGAAACCGAGTACGGCAAGCAACACCGCCGGTGCCTTCAAATTGGATGTTCTGATTATCGTCGACATGATGAATAGCTCCGTGGCAGAACCCAGTCACCGGATTTGCCCGCTCCGCGGGACTGGGGTCATGCGCGTATCGTTGAGGTCTTTCCTGGTTTCTGAGGTTAAGTTTGGCTGAGCGCGGTCCCCGTCATGGTTCCAGCGAGAGCACGGTCACCGACTTTGGCTCAACCGTAAGTGTCAGTCTGCCTCCGGCCACATTTGCCGTGATTGGTTTCGGCACAACGGTGTTTGGAGCCGCGAATGTGTTCACACTATCCACGCCGGAGGCTGTAAGCGTCTCCCCCGTCGCCGACTTGACTGTCATACCGGTGACATCCGCATCGATTTCCACCGGCTTTTCTGGATCTAGATTTGTGATTTCGAGCCAAAGCTTGCCCGATGCGTCCTTGGCAGCAACTGCATCCACACGCGGCAATGTGATGCCGTCGCGATGCAGCGATCCGGGATCGAAATCCACTGGGACAAACGTCGCATCCTGGAACGGCACATACATTTTGAAGGTGTAGTAGGTCGGAGTCAGAACCATCTTCTCGTCGTCTGTCAGGATCATGGACTGCAGCACATTGATCATTTGCGCGATGTTTGCCATGCGCACGCGGTCGGCGTGTCGCGCGAAGATATTCAGATTAAGCGAGGCCAGAATCGCGTCGCGCAAGCTGTTCTGCTGGACGAGAAAGTCCTTGTTGGTGCCCGGCAGCGGTGCAAGCCACGCACCCCATTCGTCCACCACCAGCGCGACTTTCTTCTGCGGGTCGTACTGGTCCATGACGGCCTCCTGCTTGCGCAGGAAATCATCCATAAACAGCGTGGACTTCAGAGTTCTTGTGTAATCTTCAACGCCAAAGCCGGTCGACGGCATCGAGGGCGGCCATCCGGTGGGCACGGTATACCAGTGGAGTGAGAGACCGTCGAAGTTCCAACTCCAGTCGTGATGCTGCCAGGCCTTCATCATCGCCTCAGTCCATTCGGTTTCAGGGAAACCCGGGCCGACGGCGATTTTGAGCATCTGGTTGGAATCGCGCTGTGCGGGATTGTCATTGTGGACGAAGCGGCTGTATATCTTGAGCTGGCTCAGGTAGTAGTCGGGCGTCATGTCACCGCCACAACTCCAACTCTCGTTGCCGATCCCCATGAAGCCAACCTTGTAGGGTTCCGGATGACCATTGGCCGCCCGCTCCTTCGCCAGTGCCGTCGGAGCCGCTGCGGTCATGTACTCCATCCACTCTGCTGCTTCTTGCGGAGTTCCGGAACCAACATTGACCGAGACATAAGCCTCGCTGCCAATCTGGTGGATGAAATCCATGAACTCATCCGTGCCGAACGCGTTGATATCGACAACGTTGCCCCACGCAGCGTTCAGCGTCGCCGGCCGCTTCTCCGCCGGTCCGACTCCATTGCGCCAATGGTACTCGTCAGCAAAGCAGCCACCCGGCCAGCGCACATTGGGCACCTTCAGCTCACGAAGCGCCGTAACGACGTCATTGCGGATTCCGCGCGTGTTGGGGATCGGGGAGTCTTTGCCGACCCAAATGCCGCCATAGAGTCCGTGTCCAAGATTCTCAGCGAACTGGCCGAAGAGGTTACGGTCAATTTTTGCCCCGGCCTTGGATGCGTCGACAGACAAATGAGCATGTTCCGCGGCCGAAAGCGATTCAATTGAAAGCAGCAACAGAAATAAAATGCGCAGGGCGAAACGAAAACCACAGAACTTCATGACAACTCCCAGGGAGAACGCCACGCAGCAGCCGCGCGATCAGGGTTGGCCCTTAAGACATTGAGCGATCGGAGCGGTCGATCCGATCGCGTAAACGTTCTCTGGGACTTGAACTATACAGATCATCAAAGGCTCTGGGCAAGTGAAATAAATCGCTTTATCGCCGTCGAGGTTTACGCCCACCTCTCCCGGGTTCAGGGCGTGGGACTGCAGTCATGCGAGCAGGTTTTGCATCCGATTGCACGAGGTTGTCAAGTGCCGGATCGAGAGCCGTTCAGATCCATCGAAGTGACTGCAACCATCTCATCCCGCGGTTAGGGTTGAATAGGGGGCTTGATTCGTAAATCGATGTACTCGCTAAGAATTGCGACTATCCTTCGAGGTTCCGCATCGATTACCATTCCGTTGGCCGGGAAATCGCGGCCCTGGATGCGCGAATCGCCCAAAATTGGAAAACGATTACCGAGGAGCCAATCCAATGAAGGTCAAACCGGCCCGCGGGCTAGCCGGCGCTCTTCGGCCCTCCGGGGCAGGATTCGTAATGGAGAGGATTTGATGAAGACAATTGGAATCGCAATACTGTTGGCGGCGAGCCTGTGCTATGCCCAAGACTCAAGCGACTATAAGCCTGCCACTACGAACGTACTGGATGCGAAATATCCGCGGGTTAACGGCGAAGGCCGCGCGGAATTCCGTGTAAAGGCGCCAGACGCAAGTAAGGTGCGGCTCAACTTCTGGAGTGGGCCGAAGCTCGACATGGAGAAGCAGGCAGATGGCTTCTGGACGATTACCACGCCGCCTCTGGTGCCGGGGCTCCATTACTACACTCTCATCATCGACGGTGCGGAAGTAGCCGATCCGTCTAGTCATTCTTTTTTCGGTGGCAGCAAAGATGCCAGCGCCATTGAAATTCCTGAAGCCGGTTCGACCTACTACTCGGCGCAAGACGTGCCTCACGGCGATGTGCGCGAAGTTTGGTATCACTCCGCTGTGACGGGAACATGGCGCCATGCGCTGGTTTATACGCCACCCGGATACGACACCCAGACAAAGGTGCGATACCCGGTGCTATATCTGCAGCACGGAGGTGGAGAAGATGAGACGGGGTGGATCCGCCAGGGCCATGCAAATTTCATCCTCGACAACCTGATCGCCGGCGGAAGCACGAAGCCGATGATCGTCGTGATGGCGAACGGATACGCACGGAGGGCCGGACACGAGCCCCCGGACCTGACCGGCAAACCATTTGGGTCGCCGGAAATGATGAACGCGATGCAGGAGATGGCGCAGGCCTTCGAAGACGACGTGACGCAGGCACTGATTCCCTATATTGACGGGCACTTCAGGACCGTTGCCGACCGCGACCATCGCGCCATGGCGGGCCTTTCAATGGGCGGAATGCAGACCTTCCAAGTGACATTCGACCATTTGGACCTCTTCTCATATATCGGTGGATTTAGTGGCGCAGCCGGACAGCTGGTGCTGGGCAACCGCTCGCTCGACCCGAAGACGGACTTTCATGGAGCGCTCGCCGATCCGGCGGCATTCGCAAAGCGCGTGCACCTGCTGTGGCTGGGGGTGGGAACCGAAGAGCCCGCCATGATGAAAGGGGGCATCGAGAAACTGCATACTTCGCTGGACGATGCGCATATCAAGCATGCTTTTTACGAGTCGCCGGGCACCGCGCATGAGTGGCAAACCTGGCGTCGCGACCTGAAGGAATTTGCGCCGAAACTCTTTCGGTGAATGCACCTTGCGGGACGATCGGGCGTAGTTCGCGAGTGCGGGATGTGTCCCAAGGTTTTGAGAGCCGCCAAAGAGAAGGATGAGGTTCTTTCGCATGAATGCGAAATTCGTTTTGCCAATCATCGCCGCCTGCTGTTTGCTTGTACCGTATTGCAACGCAACTGCCGAAAGCGCTCCTGAAGCGGCGGCCAAGCCTCTCCCATTTGTCAGCTCAATCTTTGGCGACAACATGGTAATGCAGCGCGGAAAATTGGATGCGATCTGGGGCTGGTCTGAACCGGGAGATCGCATTCAGGTGCAGCTCGGGGAGCAGACGGCATCGGCTGTTGCAGGAGCAGATCGGCGCTGGCAGGTAAAGATTCAACCGCCGCCCGCGGGAGGCCCGTACACACTCAGGATCACAGGTCACGAGACCGTCGAACTGCACAATGTCCTTGTTGGCGACGTCTGGCTTTGCGGTGGCCAGTCGAATATGGGACTCCCTCTTCGCTTCACGAAGAACGGTGAAGACGAAGTGAAAGCAGCCAACTACCCTGAGATTCGGTTCTTCACTGTGTCGGGCCATCCTGCTTACCATCATAGTGATGTCGTCGAAGGAAGTTGGAAGGCGGTATCGCCGGAGACTGCGGACTGGATCTCGGCGGTTGGCTATTTCTTCGCGCGCAAAGTCCAGAACGAAATCCACATTCCTATTGGGCTCGTCGTGGATGCCGTAGGTGGAACACCCGCGGAGGCATGGGCAAGCGCGGCGGCGCTGCAACCTTTGAAGGATTTCGATGTCCCGCTGGCGGAGGTGGCGAAACTCACTGCCGCTGGCGCACCCGAATATGGCAATTACGTCATGCACTGGTATGACGAATACGACATCGGCCAGAAGGGGAATTGGGCTGCTCCAGAACTAGACACGTCGAGCTGGAACGAGGTGATTGTGCCGGGGGGCTTCAAGGAACTAGGCGTGCCCGACACCCCCGCTGTGGCCTGGTTTCGCAAAGAGATCGATTTGCCCAATCCGTTGCCGGTGGGCCGTGCCCTTTTGTTTCTGGGTTCCATTGAGCGAATGGATACGGCGTACGTCAATGGAACCGAGGTGGGCGCGAGCGCGTGGGTGGAGAATCCGCGCGTCTACCCCATTCCCGAAGGCGTGCTCAAGGCTGGACGAAATGTGGTTGCGATTCGCGTTCTTAAAACCAAACCGGACGGCGGATTCCTCGGAAAGCCCGAAGAACTTCACTTGATGCTTGGCGACAAGTCGATTGTTCCGCTGGCAGGGAAGTGGAAGGGCAGGCTCGGCGTGGATGCTCGACCACCGCTTCCTCTACCCATCGCTTTCGAGAATTGGCCGGTCATGCCAACGGTGCTCTACGAAGGGATGCTCGCGCCTGTTGCGCCGCTCTCAATTACGGGTGCTCTTTGGTACCAGGGCGAACAAAATTCGGAGAGGGGCTACCAGTATCGGAGGGTTCTGCCGGCAATGATTGCCGATTGGCGCAGGCTCTTTGGGCAGGGCGACTTTCCGTTCTACATTGTCAGCCTGCCGGCGTTTAAGCCGCGTAGCGTAGCGCCCGTGGACGGTGACGAGTGGACCGAAACGCGCGAGTCTCAGGCGCTTACAGCATCCATCGTTCCGAAGTCCTGCCTGGCCGTCACGATTGACACGGGGGATCCAGACAACATTCACGCGAAGGATAAACAGCCCGTGGGTGAGCGCCTCGCCCTGTGCGCACTCGCGAAATACTACGGCGAGAAAGTCGCGTATGCAGGCCCTACCGTTACGTCAGTCGATCGACTTTCGGGGTCGATACGGTTGCACTACATCCACACCGATGGGGGCTTGGTAGTGAAAGGTGAGAAGCTCGAAGAATTTGCTATCGCCGGAGACGATCGGAAATGGTATTGGGCCGATGCGCGCATCGAGGGCGATACGGTAGTCGTTTCGTCTCCCTCGGTACCAAATCCAAAAGAGGTTCGCTACGCCTGGCAGTCGAATCCAGCGGCGACGCTCTTCAATGGAGCCGGCTTACCAGCCGGCCCCTTCCGGACCGATTCCTGGCCCGGCATCACGGAGAGTCACCGACCCTACTGATCGCTGGGCCGGCGCACTTGGTTTTCATTGCAGGGAATCATGAGACGTAGAACATTTCTATGCTCAACCGGTATCACCGCTCTGGGAGCTTTGCTCCCCGACCTGTCGTTCGCAACCGACGCGCCCGCTGAAGAACAAGTGTTCGAGTGGGCGACCCCGGAGCTAACGTTCACCTACGCGATATCTGAACAGAGGTTGCGGCAAAGAACGGTACTGCCCAGCCGAATGCTTCAGAGAAAGATGCTTCCGGCGATCTCCTCCGGCGTTGAAACTGCGATTCAGTGCAGTGGAGAAAACTCCCCCGATGCGGGGATGAAACTGGGCGTCGGGCAGCCGGGAGCGCGTCTGCTTTTTAAAGGAAAGCGCGAGGAGACGACCGCCGGGGGGCGCCGCTTGATTCTGAGCCACGCTGATCCGGTGCTCGGCATCCATGTCGATTCTTTCTACGACGCCTTCAATGGAGTTCCGGTCGTGCGCCGATGGGCGCGCGTTTCTAATGCCGGGAACGCGCCGGTAGGAATCGACTACCTGAGTTCGGCCATGTTGCACTCGCTTGCCGACCCACAGAACTACGAACACGAACTGGTCATTCACCTCGCGTTCAACAGTTGGATGGCTGAAGCTCAATGGCACGCCCTCCGACCCTCCGAATTGGGGTTTGTCGAGAATGGGCGGACCAGCTGGTCTGAGGCCTCTGCCGGCAGCATTGGAAGCTGGTCTACAGAAAAGTATCTGCCCATGGCCATGGTCGAAAACACGCGCATGGGCGTGACTTGGTTTTGGCAAATTGAGCACAATGGGTCTTGGTATTGGGAGATCTCCAATACTTCGGCGCGCAGCAACAATGCCGACGGTGTCTACGCCTACCTCGGGGGACCCGACGATCTGCATTCCGCGGCATGGAAACGCCTGAATCCAGGGGACACCTACGAGACTGTTCCGGTCGCTGTTGGATGCCTGCAGGGCGGATTCGGCGAAGCAGTCGAAGCGTTGACGCGCTATCGCCGCATTGCGTGCGAGAGACCGCACAATGACAACGCGCGATGCTCTGTCATCTTCAACGACTACATGAACTGCCTCTGGGGCGACCCGACCGAAGAGAAGGAATTGCCTCTGATCGCGGCCGCCGCAAAAGCTGGCTGCGAGTATTTCGTTATCGATGCGGGGTGGTATGCCGACCTGCATGAGGACTGGAGCTCGACAATAGGTGCCTGGCAGCCCTCAGCCTCGCGATGGCCGCACGGTCTCCAGTTCTTGCTCCATCAAATCCGCCAGTCTGGAATGATTCCGGGGTTGTGGCTCGAACCAGAAGTAGCCGGTGCAAAATCGCTGCTAGCTCAAAGACCGGATCACTGGTTCCTCATCCGGCACGGTAAACGGGTGCTGAAGAACTCCCGCTTCCTGCTCGACTTCCGCAACCCCGAAGTGCGGGCCTACCTCGACGCGGTGATGGCCAGGCTTGTGAATGACTACGGCGTCGGCTACGTCAAGATGGACTACAACATCGATTCGTTGCAGGGGACCGAGCTGAACACCGACAGCTTCGGACAGGGCCTGCTCGAGCACAACCGGGCACATCTGGCCTGGTTGGAGGGGCTCCTCAGCCGCTACCCCAACCTCGTCGTCGAAAACTGCGGCAGTGGCGGCGGACGCATGGATTATGGGATGCTCAGCCGTCTCCAAGTTCAATCCATGACTGACCAGGAGAACTACCTGAAGCTTCCCGCAATCCTCGTGGGCGCGTCCGCAGCAGTGTTGCCGGAGCAACTTGCAGTCTGGTCTTATCCTCTCGATATGGCTGATGCCGATCAAGCCAGTTTCAATATGGTCACGGCAATGTTATGCCGTATTCACCAGAGCGGCCGCCTCGATTCCATCTCTGCTCGCGGACTTCTTCAGGTGACCAACGGTATCAAGGTATACAAGGACGTAATTCGCGAGCATATATCGCACGCTGTGCCCTTTTATCCTCTAGGCATGCCGGACATCACCAGTCAGCATGCGCCCATGGCTCTTGGTATGCACTCACCCGGATGGACTGGGTTGGCCGTGTGGCGGCTGGATGGGCCGGAGACGATCGAACTTCCTGTTGATGCGAATCACGTTCAGATCCTGTATCCGATTGACCTTGGTATCGAGCTTCGCGTGTCTCCGGGCAGGCTGATCATTCAATTTCCAAGGCCGAAGATGGGATGCGTCCTTCGCGTTGTTTAAGGCAATAGGAGCGTGGCCTCGCCGAAAGTGCGGCGAGTCCAGTTGTGCAATTCCGGTTGGATGACGTGGCCTACGCTGAACGGGCCGCTCAAGAAAGGTGTAGTGCGATGCTAACTCGGTTTTCCGCAAAGAGTTCGTTGTCGGTTCTTCCGCATGCATTCGTTCAAATAATTTCTATCTCGGTCTTGCTAGTCCTTTCTGTCTCTGGCCCCGGGGCCATGAGTCAGATGCCTGGCCAGGAGAGGCCGGAGTTGGCGCCCGTTGCAGTGCAACGGTCGGAGAACGGATTCCATGCCACGGTGGGTTCCGAGGTTCTCGACCTTACGATTTGCGGCGATGCAGTGGTCCATGTGTTGGCGAAGCCCGAGGCAGCGGCGCGGACGGGGCAGAAGCCCTGGATGCTTGATGCAAGTGAGGCCTGCCCGGGTGCTCCGTTTCAGTTTGTGCAGGACACAAAAATGGCGACTCTGAAAACGGAAAAGCTTGAGGTAAGTCTTGACCTTGAGCGCGGCAATCTCTCTTTTCATGCGGCAAATGGAGATGCTCTGTTGCGCGAAAGAGATAGCGTGCCGCGTACTTACGAACCGGCGCTGCTGAACGGCGAAAATACGTTCCGCGTCACGGATCGATTTTCTCCGTCGCCGACGGAGGCGCTCTATGGGCTCGGGCAGCATCAGAGCGGCATCTTTAACTACCGCGGCGCGACGATCGAATTGGGCCAGAACAATACCGATGTCGCGATTCCTCTTCTGATCTCAAGCCGGGGATACGCACTCATGTGGAACACCGCGGCTCTGACGTATGTCGACAATCGCTTTCCCTCCGAACTCTCATTCAGCGCCATCGCGGGCCATTCGATTGACTACTACTTCATGTACGGACCGGAGATGGATACGATCGTCCATCAATACCGCAGCATGACAGGGCACACTCCGATGCTGCCCAAGTGGGCCTATGGATTCTTTCAATCAAAGGACCGGTATGAATCGCTCGACGAGATTCTCAGCATCGCGCGGCGCTACCGCAACGAGCATATTCCGCTGGATGCGATTGTGCAGGACTGGTTCTGGTGGAAGACCGAAGGAGATCCGGACTTTAACACAAACTACCACGACGTGCCGAAGGATCTCGACACGCTGCACAAAGAGAATGTGCATACCATGATTTCTGTGTGGGGCCTCCTCGATCCTGCGTCGGAAACCTTCAAGACACTGGAAGGGAAGGACCTCCTCATTGCCGGCGCGCATGTCTATGATCCCAGCAGCCAGGAGGCGCGCGATGTTTATTGGAATCGGTTGCCGGGCAAGCTACTAGCGCAGGGGTGGGACGCATTCTGGCTCGATAGCGCAGAGCCTGAGGAGTTTTGGCCGCATATGGGAGATGCCATCCTGCGTAACAAGCATGTTGCAATCGGGAACGGCGCAGAATACACAAATGTGTTTCCGTTGTTGCATACGCTTGGTGTGCAAGAACATTGGAAGCAGACTACGGATCGCAAACGCGTCTTTCTGTTGACCCGCTCGGCATTTCTCGGTCAACAGCGTGTCGGCGCGACCGTCTGGTCCGGCGATGTATACACCAGCTATTGGGCGTTGTCGCGTCAAGTGCCGGCCGGATTGAATTTCGCGCTTAGTGGGTATCCCTATTGGACAACCGATATCGGCGGCTACTGGCCGGCATTCCCCGGCGTCATCGAGCAGCCTGCCTACCAGGAACTTTATGCGCGGTGGTTCGAATTTGGCACATTCTGCCCGATTTTCCGCACACACGGCCACCGACCGAACAACGAGCTTTGGACCTACGATAAGGTCGAGCCCACGCTCATCCGCTACGACAAGCTGCGCTATCGTTTGATGCCGTATATCTACTCGCTTGCATGGAAGGTGACAAGCGAGGATTACACTATTCAGCGCCCGCTCGTGATGGATTTCCGCACGGACGAAAAGACCTGGAATATTGGCGATGAATTCATGTTCGGGCCCGCCATCCTGGTCAGTCCAGTGTTGAAGGCCGACGTCACGCAGCGAAGCGTGTACCTGCCGCCTTCTCCCACGTGGTACGACTTCTGGACAGGAGAGTCTATCTCGGGCGGTCAGGAAGTCGAGGCGGAGGCGCCGCTTGATCGTTTGCCCCTGTATGTGCGCGCGGGGTCCATCCTGCCAATGGGGCCTGAAATCGAATATGCCGAGCAGAACCCAGGCGGTCCCATCGAACTTCGCATCTATCGCGGAGCGGACGGTGACTTCAAACTCTATGAGGATGCAGGGGACACCTACGACTACGAAAAGGGGCAACACACCGTGATTCCAATTCATTGGAACAACAGCGCCGAAGTCCTCACGATAGGCGCACACGACGGCTCTTATCCAGGGATGTTCGAGGAGCGGAAGTTTCGGATCGTTCTTGTCAGACGTGCACACGGAGTTGGCGGCGATTTAACAGGCAAGGCCGATAAGGAGATCGCGTACGATGGCAAGGAAATTCGGGTAAGCTTACCCTGAGCGGGATAAATGACGCGAGCCTGAAGAACTCCCGCGAGTTCCCCGCTTCCAAGCTAATCAACCCGTATTCAAGAAATGGAGATGCAGTTGGAGCAATGTATTCAATAATGCGGGGCGCGGATCGATATTGATCAGCGCGTCTCCATAGGTCCCGCGTACATGAGTAGGGAATGCGCGGGCGCCGATGGTCATTGTATTGAACTCGATCCAGATAAGCCGATCATGCAATTTGGATCGCCACAAGGTGCCGGTTCTCGAGTTCATCCCGTGGAATCTAAACGCGCTATCTATCTGTCTATGTAACAGCAGATCGAAATTCCGGCGAGGAGTCACTCTAATCGTACTTACCGAAGTCCTCGATGTGTCTGCGAAGATATTCCCGTCGTTGCACCGGTGAAGAGAGCACTGTCGAGGTGGATGTCGCTCCGAGCGCCGACAGTTTGTCAATGAGAGCCTCCAAATGTCGGATCGAGACAACGTCGGCCTCGATCACAAAGGATTCGGCACCGGTGATCCGATGACACCGGCCTATCTCAAACAGTTCCTTGATTGCCGTGACGGCACGACTCACCTGTAAATCGCCCCCGGGGATCGTGAGGCGGACAAGAACTCGAATCGGCACACCGAGCTTTGAAACGTTGAGCGCGGCATGATAGCCAGTGATAATTCCAGCTTCTTCAAGACGTCGAACCCGCTCCGCGGCGGCGGGGGTAGACAGTCCCACCCTTCTACCAAGTTCCGCAAAAGAAAGACGGGCATTCTGTTGAAGACTCTCCACAATTTTCCATGCAATAGAATCGAGTTCGAGCACGTTCGGATCTGCTTTGTGCGTCATGTGGCTGCAATCCTTAGGTCGTCGAACTATTATGCCTAATATTTTTAGGACATGAAGAGCTTTTTCCTTTCAGCTCCTATTCACTGTGATGTAACCACTGGCCTAATCTTCAGCCCAGCCGGAATGATTCCCCCGAACGCCCCATTCCATTTCCGGTGCAGGAGGTTATGGTATGAGCGCATCTCTGCACTCAGCTTCCGTCCCGGTCATGTCACATGCGGTCGTCGATCAACTTCCGGCAGCCGCTGACTTTTTACCTCTTAAGGGGACCGATCATATTGAGTTTCTGGTGGGCAACGCCCGTCAGGCTGCACATTTTTACCGAACAGCCTTTGGAATGTCCTGGGTTGCTTACGCAGGCCCCGAAACTGACCAGAAGGATCGCGCCTCATACGTGCTGGAGCAGGGCAAGATTCGATTCGTTTTGACGACTGCTTTGCGCAGTGGCAACGCGATCGCCGAGCACGTTTACCGGCACGGTGACGGAGTTCGGGGGATTGCGCTCGCGGTGGACGATGCCCGCCGGGCCTGGCACGAAACGACTAGACGCGGTGCCATCAGCGTTGCTGAGCCCTACGTTTTATCGGATGATCGCGGCCAAGTTGTCCTGTCGAGCATTCGCGCTTATGGCGACACGATTCACACCTTTGTCGAGCGCGGCGCCTACTCAGGGCCGTTTCTTCCGGGCTTCCGTCCTGTCGAAAACGATCCCATAGCGCGTCCCGTCGGCCTGCTGCATGTCGATCATATGGTGGGCAATGTGGGTTGGCACCAGATGGACGAATGGGTCGACTTTTACGCCAAGGTGATGGGATTCTCGCTCTATCAGCACTTCGACGATAAAGATATTTCAACGGAATATTCGGCGCTGATGTCGAAGGTGATGTCCAATGGAAGCGGATTCGTCAAGTTCCCCATCAATGAGCCGGCGGAGGGAAAACGGAGATCGCAAGTTGAAGAGTATCTGGATTTCTTTGGTGGCCCCGGGGTGCAGCATATTGCACTCGCCACCAACGATATCGTGCACACGGTCAATAAACTACACGAGCAAGGCGTTGATTTTCTGCGAGTCCCGCATAGTTACTACACCGAATTGCAGGGACGTGTAGGGGCAATTGACGAGCCGGTGGACGAACTGGAAGAGCTTGGAATCCTGGTAGACCGGGATGATGAGGGATATATGCTTCAAATCTTCACCCGTCCGGTGGAAGACCGTCCAACCTTGTTCTTTGAAATCATCCAGCGCAAGGGGAGTCGCAGCTTCGGTAAAGGCAACTTCAAGGCGCTCTTCGAGGCCATCGAGCGAGAGCAGCAGGCGCGCGGCAATCTCTAGGAGGCGGGATGTATACCGAAATAGTTGTCGCTGCCGCGCCCTACCTTATTCGGCAGGATTATGCTGCCTATACGGAGACGCAGCATGGTGTATGGAGCGAACTCGTCAGGCGCGTTCTTCCGGGGTTGGAAAAACACGCGGCGCGCGCATATCTCGATGGATTTGAGATCATCGGATTGCAAGAGAACCGCCTGCCTGATCTTTCGGCCATCACCGCCCGTCTCGAACCCAGGACTGGTTGGCATTCCACGCCGGTGAGCGGCTTTCTGCCTGCGCCGGCGTTCTTTGAGTTGCTGTCTTTGCGCCGTTTCCCCACCACTACGTGGCTGCGCAACAGAGAGTCGCTGGACTACACACCGGAGCCCGACATTTTTCACGATGTCTTTGGCCACGTGCCGATGCACGCCCATGACGTATTTGCTAATTTCCTTCAGCACTACGGCCGCGTGTGCGCAGGCATCTCCTATCCCGATGTGCTCGAGAAATTGGGCCGTCTCTTTTGGTACACCGTTGAGTTTGGCGTGATTCGCGAACGGGGCGAGATCAAGGTTTACGGCAGCGGTCTCATCAGTTCCCACTCCGAATGCCAGAATGTGATCGGCGGCCATTGCGCAATTCACGATTTCTCGTTGGATGAGGTGCTGAATACTCCGGTGAAAGTAGACGAGCTGCACAAGCTCCTGTTCGCTGTCAGCGATTTTGATCAGATATACGAAGCCATGCATGAAGCCGAGTCGCGAGCGATTCGCGGCAAATTGTGAAAGGGGAAACCATGCCCGTTGAGCTCTCGTATCAGTCCGGTTTTGGCAATGAATTCGCGACAGAGGCAGTTCCAGGCGGGCTGCCGATCGGCCAGAATGCGCCCCAAAAGCATCCGCTCGGCCTGTATACCGAACAGTTTAGCGGCACTCCATTCACCGCACCCCGGGCTGTCAATCGTCGCACCTGGACTTACCGCATACGTCCATCGGTCACGCATCGTCCGTTCAAAGAGATATCCGCACGACTCATTCGAAGCGGACCCTTCATCGAGACCCCGACCAGTCCAAATCAACTCCGCTGGGATCCGCTGCCCCTGCCTGAAAAGAGAACCGACTTCGTTGAAGGCATCATCACGCTTGGCGGCAATGGCGATCCAGCCATGCAGATCGGCGTCGCCATTCATCTCTATGCGGCCAACGCGTCGATGCAAGATCGATTCTTTTCGTGCGCCGACGGGGAGTTGCTTATTGTTCCGCAGCTGGGTACGCTCCAAATTCACTCTGAGATGGGAATCCTGAAAGTGATGCCGGGCGAGATCTGCGTGCTGCCTCGCGGTGTGAAATTCCGCGTCGAATTGCCGGAAAAGCAGGTTCGCGGATATATCTGTGAAAACTATGGACTGCCCTTTCGTCTACCCGAACTGGGAGTGATTGGCGCTAATGGCCTGGCCAATCCGCGAGACTTCAAAGCTCCAACTGCCGCGCTTGAAGATCGGGACGGTGATTTCCGAATCGTAAACAAGTTTATGGGCCGGCTATGGGAGGCGGCGATCGACCATTCGCCGCTCGATGTGGTCGCGTGGCACGGAAACTATACTCCGTATAAGTACGATCTGGCGCTGTTCAATTGCATAAACACGGTATCGTTTGACCATCCCGATCCCTCAATTTATGCGGTTCTGAGTGCGCCTTCGGTCATTCCCGGCACAGCCAACTGCGACTTCGCCATATTTCCTCCGCGATGGCTGGTCGCCGAGCACAGCTTCCGCCCACCCTGGTTCCATCGTAACTTGATGAATGAATTCATGGGCCTAGTCTTCGGCGCCTACGATGCCAAGGCCGAGGGATTCCTGCCCGGCGGCGCCAGCCTTCATAACTGCATGGCAGGCCACGGTCCCGATGCTGAGACTTTCGAGCGAGCAAGCAATGCCGAATTGAAACCGCAATATCTCGATAACACGCTGGCTTTCATGTTTGAAACGCAGCTAGTTGTGCGTCCGACAGAGTTTGCAGTGCAGTCCAAAATCCTGCAGCACGAGTATTACGAATGCTGGCAAGGTTTGAAGAAGCGCTTCGTAGCTCCCGCGAAGACCAAGCCAGCGAAGAAATGAAGGCCATTGACAAATTGCTCAAGGGTCTCATCGATTATGCCGGCCTCTATCCTCCGGCCAGTTGCAATATGCGAGCTGCCGTTTGCAATTACTTGAGCTATGGTGCGAGCAGGCATGCAGCAGCACTGGGGCGTTTCATCGTGAACGTTGAACGCCTGTCTGAACTTCGCGAGGTTGCGGGCGACTCCTTTTGCGATATGAAACTGAGTGTGATCGCTTCCCCCGACTCTGACTGGGACAGCCTGAAGGCGTTATGCGATGACGGCACTCCAATTGACATGATTGAAATCAAAACACATCTGCCTTCAGAGATCGAACGCATCGCCAAGCTTATTCCTCTCGGCGTGATTACTTGCTTCGAAGTACCCGTTCATCCTGTCGCAGAGGACGCGTTGGCGGCAATCTCAATACTCGGTGCACGCGTCAAACTCCGCATGGGCGGTATCGTTGCGAACGCCTTTCCTTCAGTCGGTGATACCTGCAAAATGTTGAACACTCTGGCACACCGTGGCTTGGCCTTAAAGGCAACGGCAGGATTGCACTATCCTGTGCGCTCTAATCGTCCACTTACGTATGAAATGGGCAGCCCCGTTGTGAAGATGCACGGTTTCCTCAATCTGATCTGTGCCGCGGCGCTGCTACACTTCGGCGGTGAGGATGATCAAGCGCAGTTCATGCTCGATGAGGAGAACGTCGCCGCCTGGCAGATGAATTATGACTCGATAGGATGGCGTTCTCATAGTTGGACTGCGGATCAACTGAGTTTGGTTCGGAAGCGACTCTTCATCAGTTTTGGCTCCTGCTCCTTTGACGAACCCATACACGAACTGGAGGCGCTCGGATGGCTCTAAGAAGTTGGCTCGCCTCCGCCAATGATCCAGCGTGCGATTTCCCCATTCAGAATTTGCCCTACGGCATTTTCCTGCACGACAATCAAACGCGCATCGGCATCGCCATCGGTGATCAGGTCCTGGATCTTCACACCTGCGCAAGGCGAGGCCTGCTTGCGGGATTGCCTCACGAGATCGCCACAGCCTGCACTTCTCCTGTACTCAATTCTTTAATGGCTTTGGGCCCAGTATCGTGGTCAGCACTTCGCCACCATGTCACGGTGCTGCTCGACGCGGATCAGGAAGGTTTGCAGACGCAAGCTCAGATAGCTGCGCTCCTGATTCCCATGCGGGACGCTGTCTTGCAGCTCCCCGCGCAAATTGGGGACTACACCGACTTCTACGCCTCGATCCATCATGCCACTCGAGTTGGGAAGCTTTTCCGACCCGATCATCCCCTGCTTCCCAACTACAAGTACCTTCCCATTGGCTATCATGGCCGGGCCTCGTCCGTCATGGTCAGCGGAAGCAAGATCCACAGGCCTTGCGGACAGATGAAGCTCACTGAAAATGAACCCGTCTTCGGGCCAACGCGGGCACTCGATTACGAGCTGGAGGTCGGCGTCTTTATGGGTCCGAGCAATCCTCTGGGGCGGAGCATCCCCATTGCCGAGGCCGAGGATCATATCTTTGGACTGTGTTTGGTTAACGACTGGTCGGCGCGCGACATCCAGTCGTGGGAATATCAGCCGTTGGGACCCTTCCTTGCAAAAAGCTTTGCCACAACAATCTCTCCATGGATCGTTTCTCTTGAGGCGCTGGCTCCGTACCGTGTCCCTACCCCTGAGCGCCCAGCCGGCGACCCGCCGCCGCTCACTTACCTGCGTTCTTGCACCACGGAGCGGGACGGCATCGATCTTTGGCTCGAGGTATATCTCGAGTCGCGCCACATGCGCGAGGCCGGAGCGGCGCCGATGCTCCTGAGCCGAAGCAATCTCCGCAACCTTTACTGGAGCATTTCGCAGCTGATTACGCACCACACCAGTAATGGCTGCAACCTGCGTGCGGGTGACCTGCTGGCCACGGGCACCGTGTCCGGCCCGGATGCCGGTTCGGAAGGCTGCCTTCTGGAGAAAAGGCACGATGCCAAGACCCTCCGATTGCCCAGCGGAGAGGAGCGGACCTACCTGGAGGATGGCGACCGGGTTGTGATGCGTGCCTATGCGCAGAGGCCGGGATTACCTAGAATTGGGTTTGGTGAATGCAGCGGAACTGTTTCCGGTGCAGTCTATAAGTTAGAGTAACGAGCAGAAATCTGTTTCGAGATTTCTCGCGCACCAAGCAGGAGACAAGATGGCCGAAGAGTTGAAAATCGATGCCGAATTTCGTTCCGAACTGCGTTCATCGACAGACTTCGCATCGGCGCGGGCGCAGGCCAATCGCAAGGCATTGATGGCGTTGATGGCTGCACTGCACGGTGAAGAGGATGTGATTCGGCTGGGGGGCGGGACAAAGGCAACAGAAGCGCAACACGCTAAGGGCCGGTTAACGGCAAGAGAACGGCTCAAGCTTCTGCTCGATGAAGGAACAGAATTTCTGGAGCTGGGACTTTGGGCAGCTCATGGAATGTATGCGGAATTTGGCGGCGCGCCAGCCGCCGGCGTCGTAACTGGCTTGGGGAAAGTGAGCGGACGCCTGTGCATGATCGTCATCAACGACGCTACGGTGAAGGCGGGCGCCTTTTTCCCAATGACCGCCAAGAAAGTGCTGCGCGCCCAGACCATCGCCATGGAAAACCGCATTCCCACGATTTACCTGGTAGATTCGTCGGGCGTGTTTCTGCCTTTGCAGGAGGATGTCTTTCCCGATACTGATGACTTCGGACGCATCTTCCGCAACAACGCTGTGATGAGTTCGCTGGGGATACCACAGATTACGGCGATCATGGGCATGTGCGTTGCGGGAGGAGCGTATCTGCCGGTAATGACAGATACGGTTTTGATGACCGAAGGGTCGGGGCTGTTCCTGGCTGGGCCATCCCTCGTACAAGCCGCCATCGGACAGAAGACGGGAGCAGAGGAATTGGGCGGGGCGGCGATGCACGCTGCGATCTCTGGGACGGTTGACTTTAGGGAGCCAAACGATCACTTGTGCCTGGCGCGGTTGCGCTCGCTTGTGGCGAAGATCGGCAGTCGTCCGCAAGCGACGCAGGTCTTTCAACGTCGCAAGTTCGATGCCCTGCGCGATGCGCCCAAGTTTGCCGCCGAGGATGTATATGGATTGCTGAACCCAGAGCCTGGGTCAAGCAACCTCTACGACATGCGCGAAGTGATTGCGCGCGTTGTCGATCGCAGTGAGTTCGACGAATACAAAGCGGAGTTTGGGCGCACAGTTCTCTGCGGATACGCGTGGATTGGCGGACGCGCCGTAGGAATTGTGGCTAACCAGAAGATTAACCAGAACCAGACAGTGCCCATGGGTCCGGCAGCGGGGATGACCCAGATGGAGGTCGGCGGCGTCATCTACACCGAGAGCGCGCAAAAAGCCGCTCGATTCATCATGGACTGCAATCAGAACCTGATACCGCTCATTTTTCTCCACGATGTCAATGGATTCATGGTTGGAAAAGAGGCGGAATGGTCGGGAATCATTCGCGCAGGTGCGAAGATGGTTTCGGCCGTCAGTACAAGCGTGGTGCCAAAGATCACCGTGATCGTGGGCGGTAGCTTTGGTGCGGGACACTATGCGATGTGCGGCAAGGCCTACGATCCGCGTTTCCTATTCGCGTGGCCGACTGCGCGCTATGCCGTGATGAGCGGAGCATCGGCTGCGGCGACTTTGGCCGAAGTGCGTGCACGGCAGCTGGAGCGTGGTGGCGAAGCGTTGTCAGAAGCTCAGAGGACCGCTCTGCACGACGAGATTCGCAGTGCTTATGACGCGCAGGCTGATCCACGATACGGTGCAGCGCGACTTTGGATCGATGCGATTATCGACCCGGCACGAACAAGAGACATATTGATTGCGGCGCTTGAGGCTTGCTCGCTAAATCCCGATATTCCTCGATTCAATCCTGGCGTTATTCAAACTTAGGGATGTTCTTCAATTGAGCTCTGCATGAGCTCAATTGAATGCATCGGCATCTTATTCCCAAGTAGGTTATTCGATTGGTCCAAATTCCCCGAAGGAGCCTGAACATGCCCGTTGAATCGGAACCGGCAGCGACGTTGTACCCATTTGTGCTCACGGAAGAGCAGGAACATCTGCGCCGCGAGATTCGCGAGTTTGCCGCGCGGGAGATTGCACCCAACGTGGCTGCATGGGACGAGGCGAGCGAATTTCCGTTGACCACGGTAAAAATGCTAGGCGAAATGGGGCTTCTGGGCATCATCTTTCCCGCACAGTTTGGCGGTGCCGGGCTTGGCTATGTGGATTACGCGCTGGCTATTGAGGAACTGTCCTCCGTTGATGGGTCGTTGGGCCTTACTGTTGCGGCGCATAATTCGCTGGGGACTAACCACATCTTCCTGGCGGGCAACGAATCTCAGAAGGGGAAGTTCATTCCGCGCCTGGCGAGCGGCGAGTTTCTTGCGGCGTGGGCTCTTACTGAGCCTGGCTCCGGATCGGACGCGAGCAATGCACGCACAACCGCGGTAAGAAACGGCGATCGTTATGTACTGAACGGCAACAAGAATTTCATTACCAACGGTCGTTATGCGGATATCGTCGTGGTGATCGCGGTAACGGACAAGACCAAGGGCACGCATGGTCTTTCAGCTTTTGTGGTAGAAAAGGGAGCCGGGGGCTTCAAGGTTGGAAAGAAGGAAAACAAGCTGGGATTGCGCGCCAGCGACACGAGCGAACTGATCTTTGAAGACTGCGAGATTCCGGCGGAGAACTTGCTAGGAGCCGAAGGGGAAGGATTCGTCGATGCGATGCGTGTGCTGGACGGCGGTAGAATCTCGATTGCGGCGTTGTCATTAGGGATCGCGCGAGGGGCGCTCGATGCGGCACTTCAGTATGTTAAACAACGCCGCCAGTTTGGAAAATCGATTGCCGAGTTTCAGGGCATTCAATGGAAACTGGCGGACATGGCTACGGAACTAGAGGCGGCGCGACTGCTGACGCAGCGGGCCGCGGTACTGAAGGATGCGGGCCGCAAGGTCACACGCGAGTCGTCAATGGCAAAGTTATTCGCGAGCGAGGTCGCGGTACGCATCTGCAATGAGTCTGTCCAGTTGTTTGGCGGTTACGGCTTTATCAAAGACTACCCGGTTGAGAAGTTCTATCGTGACGTGAAACTTTGTACGATCGGGGAAGGCACCAGCGAGATTCAGAGGATGGTCATTGCTCGTGAAATCCTCAAAGTCCATCCCTCCAGAGGATAGGTGCTTGCTTAAGGCTGGGCGAATGAGCGAGCAAGTTAAGATCGTCGAGTGTCCGCGCGATGCGTGGCAAGGCCTTCCCGTGCAGATTGCGCCGGAGGTGAAGGCCAGCTATCTGCGCAAGCTTGTGGACACGGGCTTTTCGCATATTGATGCCGTGAGTTTCGTTTCTCCTTTGGCAGTGCCGCAAATGGCAGACTCAGAGCGCGTGCTTGAACTTCTTGGTCCTCAAAAAGACATTGAAATCATCGCCATCGTCGTAAACGAAAAAGGCGCCGAACGAGCCATCCGCACGGAAGCGGTGCACACTCTTGGCTTTCCGTATTCCATTTCCGCTGAGTTTCTCCGACGCAATCAGCACCAGACAATGCAGGAGTCGCTCTCTGTGTTGCGGGGGGTGCTGGCGCTGTCCGCCCCGGCGCGGTTGAATGTCGTTGCTTACCTTTCGATGGCATTCGGAAATCCTTATGACGATCCTTGGAGTGTGAACGCCGTATTGGATGCTTGCACGACTCTCGCAGAAGCTGGAGTGCTCCAGCTTTCACTCGCGGATACGGTCGGACTCGCGTCGCCAGAACAAATCGGAGAAACAGTCGCGGCGGTGCGTCAAGTGCTTTCCGGCGTCGAGTTCGGCGTGCATCTTCATGCGCGGCATGACGAAGCCGAATCTCGCATTCGCGCGGCTTACCATGCGGGTTGTCGCAGGTTTGATTCCGCCATCGGCGGTCTCGGCGGTTGCCCATTTGCCCAGGATCAGCTGGTGGGGAATCTCCCTACGGAAACATTACTGTCCGTGCTGGCCGAGTGCGGCGCAACTGTCCCGGAGTTCGCGCAGCTCGACGAAATAGTTGGCTTGAGCGCCAGGATTGCCGCGAGCCACGAAACTCCCGTGCGCTGAGAGATACTCTTGCGCGGACAACAAAATCGGGCGTCATGTCGGACAATGATCGAGGGCTAAGCCGTGCCCCTGAAATGTAAAGTGGCCTTGGTATGCCGCTCCACTTCCTCACGGCTGACGCCTTCAGCCAATTCGACTACCTCAAATCCCTGGCGTGTCACATCGAGGACGCACAAATCGGTAATCACGCGATGGACGACAGCGACTCCGGTGAGAGGCAATGAGCAATGGCGCAGCAATTTGGCGCCTCCATCCGGAGCTATATGTTCCATGAGGACAACTACGCGTCGAACGCCGTAGACAATGTCCATGGCTCCGCCCATCCCTTTCACGCGTTTGCCGGGAATCATCCAATTCGCCAAGTCGCCACGTTCTGACACCTGCATGGCACCGAGGATTGCAAGGTCAATGTGACCGCCGCGAATCATCGCGAAGGAGTCCGCGCTTGAAAAAGTTGACGCCCCAGGGTTGAAGGTTACTGTCTCTTTGCCTGCGTTGATCAGATCTGCATCCACTTCGTTAATTCGCGGAAACGGGCCCATGCCCAGAAGGCCGTTTTCCGAGTGCAATACGACAGAGATCCCGTCCGGAATGTAGTTCGCTACGAGTGTTGGAATACCAATTCCAAGATTGACGTAGAATCCGTCCTGCAACTCACTGGCAGCGCGGGATGCTATCTGCTGACGTGTCCATGCCATTCCCTACACCTCCCGCGTGGTCATCTTTTCAATTCGCTTTTGTGGGTCGGGATTGTGCACGACTCGATGAACAAATACGCCAGGCGTGTGTATCTCGTCCGGATCCAGTTCTCCCGGTTGCACAACGATCTCCGCTTCGGCCACCGTAATCTTGCCGCACATTGCCGCGTTGGGGTTGAAGTTGCGCGCAGTGCGTCGATAGATGAGATTCCCGTGCAAATCAGCTTTCCAGGCTTTTACCAAGGCTAGGTCAGCGCGAATACCATGTTCAAGGATGTGCGTGATACCGTCAAAATCCTTGTGCTCTTTCCCTTCCGCGATCACCGTGCCAACTCCGGCGCGAGTATAAAAGCCCGGTATCCCGGCCCCACCCGCACGCATGCGCTCTGCAAGCGTGCCTTGCGGGCAGAATTCCACTTCCAACTCTCCGGCCAGGAACTGACGTTCAAACTCGACGTTCTCGCCAACGTAGCTGGCGATCATCTTCTTGATTTGATGATTTTCGAGAAGCACGCCCAGTCCCCATCCACCCACTCCGGCATTATTGCTGGCGATCGTGAGGTTGCGCACGCCCGTATCGCGCAATGCGAGAATCACAGCCTCGGGAATTCCGCACAATCCGAAACCGCCGACGGCCAGCGTCATCTCGTCATGTACGATACCGTCCAATGCCGCACGTGCGTTTGGCTGTAATTTGTTCATGCCACGAGCCCTTACCTTCATTGTTCGTCCCTAGTCTCCATGTTAGGCGATATGACATTCACGAAATAGCGGCGTTACCATCCAAATGAAAACCGATCTCAATCGTGCGAAGGAATCAAATTTGACTCTACCGCTTGTGTATTAACAAAGGCCTGTCATAAATGTGGAGTGTTCAGCCGTTCTGTACCCATCCAGATAAGAGATTCTGAACGAGGGGGCAGGCCTGCGCAGCCGTCCGCAATCATATAAGGAAGTGAGGTTTGTCCGCCACGAGCGGCGATAGACTCTTGATCAACCGGAAAAGTAGACGACCCGATAGGAAGCCATTTATGTGGATTTAAGTAGTTTCTTATGAATATGTTGTGCTGCTCCCCATAGGTCAGTTGACTTGGAATGCCATTCTTTCGATTGCTCATCGTTCGAACTTCTCCTTATGACACCCATCAAATTGAAGCAGAGGAGTGCAAATAGCTGCCATCGATCTTCGGCATCGCGTTGTCGGGATTACCTTTCAAGCCCGTACAAGTTTGTTCCAAAAAGCCGAACGGTGGAGTGCCTGAACCTACCGAAAACAGATGATCTAAAAGAGACGTCTGGTAACGTCTGAGAAACCTATAGTTGAAACACAAAAAAGGGCTCTTAAACCGACGAACTCTCATTCGTTCGAAGTCGATAAATGGACTAATGTCGACCTGACCACGGGTGTGCCAAAGTTGGTCGGCGACGAAGTCATTTGGGGTCTTTTTAGAGCATCCGTCGCATTGTACTGAGGCCAACTTGCGTGTTGCGGATATGATGCGATCATGACGTCCATCGCGCTGGACAGCATACCGCGCTGGTCCTTGGAATATGCCATAAAGCCGTGCGCCATCGCTGGGTGTTTTGTGCTCGTGGCGTTGCTGTGGACGTTTCCGCTGCAGCATGTCATCGCCTATCCATTTGTTTTTCTCTTCTTTGGCGCCATCATGGGGAGCGCATGGTTTGGGGGAATGATCGCCGGCTTTATGGCTGTAGCTCTGTCGTCTTTCATCATTACCTACTTCTTTATCCCTCCACTTTTCTCCATCACCGTCGCTAAAGAATCGCAGAGTTTTCTGGCAGCATTTGTCCTTTGCGCCATCGCGATCACAATAGTGAGTTCAGCCCGTAAGCGCGCCGAAAGCGCCGTTCGCGACGCGCGCGATCAATTGGAAACGAAGGTGCACGAGCGGACCGCCGAGTTGCAGCGGTCCAATCTGGAGATACAAGAAAGCGAACGCCAGCTACGCATGCTCACCGAGGCCATTCCGCAGCAGATTTGGCGCGCAGATACTGCTGGCCAGATCGAGTACTGCAACCAGCACTTGCTCGACTACATTGGAATTCCTTCTGCATCGCTGCTCGGCGAGTCGTTCTTCAGCATTCTCCATCCGGAAGACGAACCGCTCTTTCGTCGGGGCTGGGAAGCCGCGTTGGTCGCGGGTGGCAGATTTGAGGTAGAGGCGCGCGTGCGAGGCGCCGACGGCGTTTTTCGCTGGTTCCTGGTGCGGAGTATTCCCCAACGCACTGAGGAAGGTCAGATATCGCGATGGTACGGAATCCACATCGACATCGAGGAGCAGCGGAATGCGCAGCAGAATCTTGTATCGGCACAGGACGACTTGAGCCGACTTTCGCGCACGCTGAGTTTGGCCGAACTGGCGGCGTCAATTGCCCACGAATTGAACCAACCGCTGACGGCCGTTGTAACCCATGCCTACGCTTGCCGGGAATGGCTCAGCAGCACGCCCGCCAACATTGAGAAAGCTTCGACCACCGCGGACAAGATTGTGCAGGAGAGCACCCGCGCAAGCGCAGTCGTCAAGCGCGTACGCGCCTTATTCAGGAAGGAGCCGCACGTAAGGGAGGACGGTGATGTCAATCGGCTGATTCAGGATCTTGCGCGACTGTTAAGGGATGAGGCAATTCGACGCAACGTGTCTGTGAGATTGATTCTCGCGCGCGATCTACCGATTCTGCAGATCGATCCGATACAGATTCAGCAGGCTCTTCTCAACTTGGCGATAAACGGTATGGATGCCATGATAGCCAATGAGGGCTCGCGTGAACTCGTCATGCGATCGGAATGCTTGAGTGATAAAGAAATCCTCATCGCGGTTGAGGATCGAGGACCCGGCATCGATGCTTCGATCACTAACAAGATCTTCGATCCATTCTTCAGTACAAAAGAGCAGGGCATAGGCATGGGGCTTGCGATCTGTCGTAGCATTGTTGAAGCGCACGACGGACGAATTTGGGCAACCAATTCCCCGCGAGGTGGTGCGATCCTTCAATTCACTCTGCGGAATCGAACATGATCGACGGTCTCAACGCTAGAACGGAAGACACAGAAACCGTCTTTATCGTGGACGACGATGCGTCTATCTGCGAGGGATTATGTAACTTGCTCGATTCGGTAGGGATCAATGCAAAGCACTACTCTTCGGCGGAGGCATTTCGGGAGAGTTGGACTGACGGCTTTTGTGGTTGCCTTTTATTGGATGCGCGTCTTCCCGGTATTAGCGGCGTTGAATTCCAGGAGTCAATGGCCGCGTTGGGCATCAAGCTTCCAGTCATATTCATGACGGCACACGGGGACATGCCGATGGTGCGCAAGGTAATGAAGGCAGGGGCAATCGAGTTTCTGATCAAGCCATTTCAGAAAGAAGAGCTGATTTGCGCGGTTCATCAAGCATTCACATTCGATCGCGCGCGCCGGACTGAAGAAGCCGTTCTCAAATCAATACGCGCTCGCATCGAATCCCTCACCGATCGAGAGCGCGAAGTCATGGCACTTGTAACCCAGGGCTTTCTGAACAAACAAATCGCAGCACAGTTGAAGGTGAGCGAAATTACAGTGAAACTGCATCGCAGGCGCGTAATGGAGAGAATGCAGGCCGATTCGTTGGCTGAACTGGTAAAGATGTGCGAGCGCATCAAGACGCCTTTGCGCCCAAATTTCCTTTTCTCTTGACGCTATTGCGATATCCGAGCGACTGGACCGCTGGACTATACCAAAGTATAGGTTGTAATCCAGGAACATTGTCGTTACGTTGTCTTCAGGCGCGTTGCAATTGTGCAAAATCCAAGCTGCACAGGTAATCCGAGCGCATTCGGAGTACCGAGCGCACTCAGGTTTGCGGTTCGTCTTGCAGTCAACCGAACGAGAATTCGCCTTCAAGCCTTTTGCCGGTATGTGAAAGGACCAGCAACTGAAAACTTGATTCAGCTCTCCCCACCAGGATGATGTCCCCGCTTCATCCTGATCCAGCTATTTGCAGTTTTGAGAACACAAAATCTCGATGGAGGAACTACGCAATGACACCCATTGTGCAGCGAGGGAAATCCCTGTCTTTTTCGGAGAAGATCTCGCGCCTGTCACTACGTCTTCGTGAACCCATATGGCGGCGCTATGGCGCCACAATGCTTGCCGGCAAGTTGGCTGGAGTCGGATTGACGCTGCTCGTCATGGCGGCGATGGGCGGCATCTTCTTTGCGAAGGTCTATGCAGCTGATAGCACCTTGAAAGCTACCGACATTGTGAATCCGGTCAACACTGCATGGACACTCATTGCAGCCTTCCTTGTATTCGGCATGCAGGTGGGTTTCACGATGCTGGAGGCAGGTTTCTGCCGGTCGCGCGAAACCGTCAACGTACTAATGGAATGCATCGTGGACACTTGTCTTTGCGGCATTCTGTTTTACGCCATTGGCTTCGCATTCATGTTCAGCCACGGCAATGGATTCATCGGCTATCACTGGTTCTTCCTCCAAGGGGCGCCTGACACCTACGAGTCGACTGGTGTTGCCTTTCTCGCAGTGTGGATCTTCCAGTTTGCGTTCGCGGATACCTGCTCAACCATCACATCCGGAGCGATGATCGGTCGTACCGGATTCGTCGGCGACCTGCTCTATTCGCTTGGCGTTTCAGGATTCATCTATCCCATCATCGGCCACTGGGCGTGGGGTCCGGACGGCTTTCTCGCGACTATGGGTTCTTCCGGCTACTTCCTACCCAATCTGGGCCAGAGTTTCCACGATTTTGCCGGTTCCACTGTGGTGCACACCATCGGCGGATTCATCGCATTGGCTGGATCGATTGTCCTTGGACCTCGGCTCGGCCGCAAATTCAAGCGGGACGGTGGCGCGCCCATGCTGCCGCACGATTTGACCATCGCCGCATCCGGTGGCCTGATTCTGTGGTTTGGTTGGTACGGATTTAATCCCGGTTCGACGCTGTCAGCAATGGACTTTGTTGGCATCGGCCGCGTCTCTGCGAATACTACGCTGGCGGCCTGTGCAGCCGGTCTTACCGCAATGACTTATGCCTACTTCATCAGCAAGAAGTGGGATGTCGGGTTCACTGTCAACGGCTTTCTCGCGGGACTCGTCGCGATCACTTGCCCGTGCTATTGGGTCAGCCCTACCGGCGCCATCATCCTTGGCGGCGTGGCCGGCGTTCTCGTCTGCATGGGAGTGGAGTTGCTGGAATGGCTTCGAATCGACGATCCCATCGGCGCAGTTCCCGTGCATGGCCTTTGCGGAATATGGGGGACGCTCTCGCTCGGATTCTTCGCTTGCGGCAAATACGGCGCCAGTGGACCTGCGGGGCCTGACAACTCCGCTGCGCTCAATGGGCTTTTCTATCACGGCGGATTCACTCTGCTTAAGGCTCAGTTCATCGGAAGCGCGATCATCACCACTTCCACATTTGCGGTGGCAATGTTGCTCATGTGGCTGGTCAACCTCACTGGTACGCTGCGTGTTTCAGAAGAAGGCGAATTGTTCGGCCTTGATCTTCATGAGCACGGCATTTCAGCCTATCCGGAGTATGTCATCTCGTCATTGGCTGCCCCTGCCGGCATGCCCAAGGATCTGACGGGGCACAAGGGTTGAGCGACTTGAACCCCGGCGGCATGACATTATCCCTTCACAGGCGATTGATCGATAGCCAGGAAATGAGGAGCATATGACAAAAGTTGAAGCTATCCTTCGGCCCAATAAGTTCGAGGCCGTAAAAGCAGCTCTCATCCAACTCGGGGTGGAAGGCATGACCGTTTCGGAAGTCCGCGGACATGGCCGCCAGAAAGGGCACACCGAGGTATTCAGGGGGCGAGAGTATGACGTTGACCTACTGCCAAAGATCAAGCTCGAGCTGGTGCTCAAGGACGATGGGGTTGAAGGGGCGATTGCAGCAATCACCGAAGCAGCTTTCACAGGAAAAATCGGAGATGGCAAAATCTTCCTCTACAAAGTGGACAATGCCATTCGAATCCGCAGCAAGGAACGCGGCGAACTAGCCATCTAACAGCCTCCAATTCCCCCCGCAGCGCAGGAGGTTTTCATGTCGTTCGTTTCTGCCATTTTTCCCTCCGACCCGTACAGGAAGAACTGGACGGCGGATGGAGAAGGTGTTCTAGTCAAGCAACTTTGCAAGGCAAGTTATTTTCTGCGCGGCATGCGCGTTGAAATGCGTTTCGGTGAACTGACACGAGCGCCGCTCCGTCTCGTTCGCCTGCAAGTTCTCGACGGAGAGGTGGAGTGCGATTGGTTGTCCCGCTCCCTTGATCCCTGGGATGCGGATCTATCCCGAAACGTGCAGCAACGTCATGCATCGCTACAGGCTCTGCGGGATGCAATCGATGTTCGCGCGTTGCTGTTTGCGCTGATGCCCGATGTGGAGACAGCGTATCTCCATGTTTATCGAGAATCCTCTGACCGCACGCGCGAAATGATCATTTCTGGCTGTGTGCAGCGCAACGATCAAACGTCGCGAGACGTCCATTCGCTCGCAATGCGGGCGAAGGTTCTCGGTTTTCGATTCGATATGGAAGGTGACTGGTTGCGTAAACTTTCGACCATGGAGAAGGCGTTTGCGGCGAAGTAGCTTGAAGACGTCCAGGACGTGAATACCGTTCTGCATACACCGCATGGCATCGGGGACACTTCGACGTGCCGCCAGATCGAGCGAAATCAGGCTCTGATTACAAGATTCTCCTGGTGCAGCAAGGCAAACTCTCCAGTGCCTTGCTGCCCGCTTTTTGAACAGCCCTCGGGGATCAGCTGAAGAACCGACGGGACGATCCGCTTAACGGAACGATCACGAACTGGCAGATGATCTGACAAGCAGAATTTGCGGACTCTTTGAGTAGAAGGGGCTAAGCGTCTAACTCAATGCACAGTGGACTGATAATCGGTTTACTCCGAGTGCTCGAAGCATTGTTTTTTACGGGGTTTGTTGGTTGCACTTTGGTTGTGATCATCAGCTGGGTGTCCATCTTCAAGAATGGATTCTCGCGCGAGGACGAACACTCCCTGAGCCTGCAGGATAAGCACAACTTGCACAAATACTGACCCGAGCAAACCGTCTTAAAGCGCATTACCGTCGAAACGCAAAAATGGACCTGAGTGCCCCGGCATTTCACGGGACCATTTCTTGTTTCAGACTCGCGGGCCGCGTTCGTCAGACCCAAGATCACGGAACCTGCTGAAATCTAGTCGACTTCGGTAAACAATCAGCTTGCTGTCATTGTGACAGTTCCGGTCGCCAGTTCGGAATCAGGTTCAGTGATAAACTCCCCACCGAATTCTCGCTGTTGAACAGGAATCGGTTTCTGTCGGGGACAATGTCCCGACTCATCGGGCCTGTACGGATTCCGGTGTCAACCATCTGGGTATCAAAGAGATCGTGTGGTGAGTCCGGCAGCGCACGCTCTGGATGTATCCCATCTCCATCGGCGTGCTTTGGAGGAGCATCAGGCGGGCAGGCGGTATCACGCGGTTGCGGAAGAGGGAGTATCAATGCGGGAGATCGCCGAAGCGATTCGACGAGGCTTGAAGATCCCCGTGGTCAGCCTGACGACGAAGGAGGCGCCGGCACATTTTGGATGGCTCGCCATGTTCGCCGCGTTCGACATGCCCGCTTCAAGCGCGCAGACGGAGGCAAAACTGGGAGGGAAGCCGCGGGGCACGGGTTGATCGCCGATTTCGACCAAATGCGGTATTTATAACCCTGAACAGATCGCGCACGGGCGTCCCTTCCGTTCGTGCTCGAAAGTCAAGGAGATTTCACCTCGGCTTTATCCGCTTTTGCGGATGCCAGAGTACTTCCACCAGATTGTCGCCATCGAAAACTGCCGTCTTCGGGGTGGCTGCTGAACATATATATACAGGTAAGCTTTACAGATTAGCTGTATATATGCGATATTGAGCCGGTGAGCAAACAAAAGCGTCCTGCTTCGAGCGTGCCCGCTTCAACACTCGCTGCCGAAATGCGAACGGTATTCCGCAAGCTCAAGGTAGGTTTACGCGAGCATACAGGACGCAACGACCTGACGCCGTCGCAGGTCTCTGTTCTGCTTCGACTTGAGCGGGATGGTGCGGCCACGGTGTCAAGTTTGGCGCGAGCGGAAGGCATGCGTCCTCAGTCGATGAGCGCGATCGTTGCGCCGCTTGAGGAGGTCGGCCTGGTCAGCGGTGCTCCTGACCGGAGCGACGGGCGGCAGACCCTGATGTCTCTCACGCCGAAATGCCTGAAGTGGATTGAGGAGGGAAGAGCCGCAAGACAGGACTGGCTCACCAAGACCATCACGCAGAAGCTCTCCGCTCAGGAGCAGGAGAAGCTTCGGGCGGCACTCGAACTGCTTACGCGGCTTGTCGAGGATTGAGCTTCTTATGGATTTCAATTTTGTGCGCGACGAGGAGAGCCAATGCCAATCACCGATCTTGACCCCAACACTGCGTTGATCGTGATTGATCTGCAGAAAGGCATTGCCGCCGGGAATTTCATTCACCCCATTGGCGAGATCATCGACCGGACGCGCGCGCTCATCGATGTTTTCCGTTCGAAAAACCTTGCAGTTGTGCTGGTAAATGTGGCAGGACGGCCATCGGGTCGGACGGAACAGGGTCCGCGCAACGTGGCGCTTACTGAGGGATGGACCGAACTTTTGCCGGAACTCGGACGGGAACCGAACGATATTGTCGTGACGAAGCGAAGCTGGGGCGCATTTGCCACAACAAATCTTGAAACGCAGCTCAAAGCGCGTGGCGTTACCCAGGTGGTTGTGACGGGGGTGGCGACCTCGGTCGGCGTTGAGGCGACGGCCCGGCAGGCCTATGAGCAGGGATTCAACGTAACCCTGGCCCTGGATGCGATGACCGATACGCGCGAAGAGGCGCAGGAGTACAGCATCCGAAACGTCTTCCCCCGCGTTGGCGAGAGAGGATCTTCACAGGAAATCATTTCGCTGCTGGAAACAAGGAGATCTGCAATATGAATTGGCTTTGGCTGTTGTCGTATTTCTTTAGCGGCGCGTTTGCGGCGAACGCCGTCCCCCATTTTGTCTCCGGCATGATGGGACGCGCTTTCCAGACTCCTTTTGCAAAACCACCGGGCGAAGGGCTCTCCTCTTCGACAGTCAACGTCGTCTGGGGATTCTTTAACGCGGTGGTTGGATACCTGCTGGTCGCGCAAGTTGGCGCTTTTAATCCGAGGGCGACGGCGCACGTTCTCGCGTTCGGCGTGGGTGCGATGCTCATAAGCTTCTTTTCGGCACGTCATTTCGGTCAGTTTCATGGGGGCGGCTCGCCGTCGCGCCCATGAAGAATCCAGTGGCGGACACCTTTCGGTCGCTGAGGAATTTCAACTTTCGCTTATGGACTGCTGGCGCCCTAGTTTCGAACATCGGCACCTGGATGCAGCGCGTCGCGCAGGACTGGCTGGTGCTGACGCAACTGACCCATCATGATGCGTCCGCACTGGGTATTGTGATGGGCCTGCAGTTTGCTCCGCAACTCCTGCTGCTGCCCTGGACAGGATTGGCTGCGGACCGCCTCAATCAGCGCAAACTCCTGATGTTTACCCAGGCAACGATGGGCGTGCTTGCGCTCGCGCTGGGAGTTCTCACGATCACAGGAGTTATCCAGCTATGGCATGTGTATGTGATGGCTTTCCTTTCCGGCTCTGCCCTGGCATTGGATGCTCCCGTCCGACAGACTTTTGTGGCAGAGATGGTCGGCGACGCCGATCTACCCAATGCCGTGGCATTGAACTCAATGTCATTTAACTCTGCGCAGATGATCGGTCCGGCCGTCGCCGGTTTGCTCATAGTGGGCGTTGGCATTGGATGGGCCTTTCTCCTGAATGGTCTCTCGTTCGCGGCGGTTCTGATCTCGATGTCTTTCTTTCGTCGGTCGGAACTGCATGCAAGCGCGAGGGCGCATCGCAGCGCATCTGGATTTATGGAAGGGCTTCGCTACGTGTGGAGAAGACCGGACCTCAGGGCGATCCTGATCATGCTGTTTCTGATCGGCACCTTTGGTTTGAATTTTCCGATCTTCATCGCTACGATGGCCGTGAATGTCTTCCACTCCGATGCACGCGCATTCGGCCTGCTCTCATCCATGATGGCCGCGGGCACTGTCTCAGGAGCTTTGTTTGCCGCAAGTCGGCGGAGACAAGACTTAACTTCTCTTAGTACGGGGGCCGTTGTCTTCGGGCTCGGCTGCACCCTGGCGGCACTGGCGCCTGGATACTGGTGGTTCGCCAGTACCCTCATGATCATCGGCGCGGCGGAGTTGATCATCGCCAACGGCACGAACAGCATCATGCAGCTCTCGACAGAACCGGCGATGCGGGGCAGAGTTATGGCCCTGCGAGTTGCCGTCGCACTCGGGGGAACACCGATTGGCGCACCGATTGTCGGCTGGGTTGCCAACCACTTCGGTCCGCGCTGGTCGCTCGGTATCGGTGCTGCGGCGGGTTTCACCGCTGCAATGGTTGCAGCCCACGCTCTGGCCCGAAGAGAGCCAGTCCTGCTTGCTGAGTAATTCGTCGTGGCCGTGAGCGCTAGAGTCGCCGTTACACGAGAGTACAGTTAGCCGCCTTCTGCAGGATTCAATCAACCCGTGCATGTATCCGTGCGTAAGCAGATTAAGGCGCGGGGCGATTAGGCCTCAATTCGCTCATCGAGATGTTTCCTATTGGGCTCTAATCTCGTTACAGCGAAGGATCACCTCGGCGATAGAGAGAATAATCCGGTCGAGAGCGGCTGCCTCACGTAAATCATCTGGAAAGCGCTGCCAAGCTGAGGCTCAGGAGCGGCTAATGAGCTTGAGGAATTGAATTCGGTGCGATTTTCACACAAATCTGGTCTATCGGCAACTCAAGCGCAAAGAGCGAATTGGTCCCCTGATCAGCGTGCACCCAGATTCCATGGAACGCGGACGGAAGTTCGGGATGTTCTTCGAGCAGGGCAGACATCACTTCAACAACTTGCTTTCGCGCGGCAGGAGGGTCGTGTAAACCGGAAGCCTGAAGTGAATTTGGGACGTAATGGATGTCTAAATCAAGTTCGCCAAGTGCCGTCGTGATCTCGATCGAGGTCACTGAGAATGTTGAACCATGTGCGCTGAGAGGCATCGGAGTTGTTCCGGGCAGATTTGCTGGACGCACCTCATCGGCTTCTTTCTGCAACTTTTCAAGATGGGAACTTGATAATAAATCGATCGGATCCAATAGGTAGGTGGCCATTCGATAATAAAGCCATGCATCCCAATTCATTTTCATTTGTGAATACTTGCGAGCGGAGACCCAATACCAGAGACCGTCATGACCTGCTTCCATTAATGGCTTGCTGAAGAATCCCGCGAGCATCCAACGTTGCTGACTGGGATTCGCCAAGATCAACGAAACTTGCTGTGGGTGGGGAATGCCTGTCGCGTGAAGGAGAGCGAGTGCATAGAGTCCGGGAGGGATTCCTGCGAAATTCATGGAAACCACGGGCTGGCCGCAATAGAAGTCGGTTCGTGGCGCACCTGGGGTTCGGTGGAGGCATCGAGCAAATAAGCGTTATCCACTGTAACGGAGGCATTCAGAATCAAAGGAGCCAGGCTCGTAATTGAAGCAGCAATCCCACTGAAGTCGGCTGCCACCGCCGGAATCGTGTTACCGCGTACTCCATCAACATAACCCGCTTGCACGTTGGCAAGTATCGTTCGTGCCGCACTTGCAATGGCATCGCGCTGCGGAGCGGTCATCTGCGATTGGGTTACGCAGGAGGCGGCGTGTGAGCTGGTTGATGCCGACAGACTTCCGTAGACCAGGGCCAATGAAAGTAGAAAGGAATTCCTCGATCTCAGTATGATCAGCATCTCGCTCGGTCCTTTTGTCTCGCGGATCGAATTACAATTCCGCCTAGTCTATTCATATGTTTAAGATGCAGACAGTCCCGCCAGCGTACATTGCCCTGCGGTAATTTCTCCTCGCAGAAATGCGCTTTCTGTATTCGATACGTGCATCTTTTCTTCAGAATCGACTTTTGTAGAACTTACTAATTTGGTCGCCCCGATATCTATCTTTTGTTTTTATTTTTGCTGCGAAAGGGTTGCTTCCTACGCGAGACAGTGTATTATTTTTTTAGAAATTAAAGCTTGTGGACTTTGGTTGCCTGCGACAGGGGTCTTTGGGTTTGGTGTGAGTTTGATCTTGACAGACCTACCATCAATTCCAATTGTTTTCCCTTATAAGCAAATCGATCTGGTGCAGGATACGAAGATCTCCCTGACCGATCGAAGTTGCGCACAAAGAGGTTGTCGATGAGTTCCACCCTGCGTTGCTTGGCAACGCGGATCGAAACAACCCACGGCCTTCATTGTGAGAATTCGCTCCCTCGAAGAAAGGGCCCGAAGGAGCATGTCTTTAGCATTTCATAGTCGGGATTCTGAATCTCGATGAGGCGCATCAATGAAAAGTCCATCCTCCGCCCTTCTCTTCGTCCCTGTCATTCCCATCACACGTGTGTGTCATTGGGTGGCTTGACGGGCAGTTTTTCCGCAAGTCCGGAGTGCACCCATCGCCCACGCGGTGGTGAATCGGAGTCTTGCACCAGCTTCTGGTGGATGCGCAAGCTCTACGGCCAATACCGAATCAATGCTCGGAGTGTCAACGCTCTTCGAATCGCATTCGTCGGAGCCTTGCTTGCGCTCTGCAGCTTCCATCGGCCTAATAACGAATCATTTTCTCAGCGAAGGTATCGGATGTTCAAAGCCAAGAATCTGTTTTTTGCTGCCTCAATGTTTGCCAGCCTCTCGATTCCGGCTGTGGCGAACCCGACCGTCACCACCCCCAACAATGGCGCAAGTGTTGGTTCACCATTTTCGCTTTCTGCAAACGCGGGGACGTGCTCAAGTCAGCCAGTATCGGCCATGGGATATTCTCTCGACAGCAGTTCCCAAACTGCGATTGTGAGCGGCGCATCGGTCAATGCCCAGGTCCAATCTAGTGCAGGCTCGCATGTACTGCACGTCAAGTCCTGGGGCAATAAGGGTTCAGTTTGCGTAACAGACGTATCTATTACTGTTACCTCGTTGACGTCGGCCATAA